>Ga0207422_1000872_pt1 | contig 77639 bp, 57 predicted proteins | sample MarCyaLeptolynsp_FD_187757 | JGI IMG/M metagenome (GOLD analysis project Ga0207422, IMG submission 187757) | Marine cyanobacterial communities from Panama - species 1 Leptolyngbya sp. (SPAdes) | ecosystem: Environmental > Aquatic > Marine > Unclassified | place: Panama: Panama City | collected...
GCCGACGTGGGGCGTAGACCGTAAGGCCGTCGTGTGGCTACGGCCGGCTCGGCCGCCGACGTCGGGCGTAGACCGCAAGGCCATCGTGTGGCTACGGCCGGCTCGGCCGCCGACGTCGGGCGTAGACCGTAAGGCCGTCGTGTGGCTACGGCCGGCTCGGCCGCCCACGTCGGGCGTAGACCGTAAGGCCGTCGTGTGGCTACAGCCGGCTCGGCCGCCCACGTCGGGCGTAGACCGTAAAGCCATCGTGTGGCTGCGGCCGGCTCGGCCGCCGACGTCGGGCGTAGACCGTAAAGCCATCGTGTGGCTGCGGCCGGCTCGGCCTATGTCGGGCGAAGGCCCAACCCCTTCGTATAGATTCGGCCGGCTCGGCCAGCGTCGGGCGTAGACCGCGCATCCATGCTGTGACCTGTGCACATGAAAAAGCGGTCGTGGCCGGCTCGCACCACAAAGCAGTACGGCTGGGCTCTTGGCCGCGGGCTCACAAGATGAGGTTCGGGTGGTTCGAAAACCGCCGCGCCCGGCGACCACTAACAACAAACTGCCGGCCCACGGGCCGGCACCGACAGCAATCCCCCCATCCCCCCGTGGCCGCAAGACCAGGCCCAAGGCCGAGGGGCGGAGACAATGGGGGCTGTCCGCGCGCAGTTCGGACCGCACGCGCTGAGGTTCATGCTCGGCACGGAGCCCTGCGCAAAAAGCCCGCGGTCGGCGGACCGTATGCCTGAGCACGGACGGCCCCCATTGCGCAGCCCCGCTCCACTCAACAAGTCCTTCCCCAGCATCCCGACGCCCGGCGCCCGGCGCCCGGCAGCTCGCCAAGTCCGCCTGTGAGATCTGTGTGAGGTGCGCCCGACCGCGAAACGCGCGTCCCGCCCACCGCTGGCCGCCTCTGCAGCCCTGTCGCGGACTTCTAGTATTGTCGAACCAGTGAAGGTCTGCGCCCACCTGGAGTTTCGCGACAATCGATACGTCCTTTACCCCGGCGACCTAATCGGCCGCCTCGACCGCGCCAACCTGTGCATCGCCGAGCCCTCCGTGTCCGAGGCTCACGCCCTGCTCAGCTACCGGCGCGGCAGGCTTTGGCTGCTTTCCCTCCGCCGACTACTCGCGGTCAACGGCGACCCGGTGTCCGAAGTCCCCCTGTCGGTCGGCCTCGAGGTGTCCCTGGCCAACGGCGTCACCCTGACCGTCGCCGACCTCAAGCAGGGCGACGAGGTCGCAGCCCTGCGCGGCCCAACCCTGGGAACCCGGGTACTCCCGCCGGTCGCGAGTCTGTTCGCGACCACGCCCCCCCGAGTCGAGGCGCGCTTTTCGCCCGAGGCCGACGCACACGTCTGGTGGTCGGGACGCGGCTGGCAGTATCGCGCCACCCACGAGCCGGCGCGCCAGCTCGAGCCCGGCACCACCGTCTCCCTCGGCACCGAGGTCCTGTCGTTCGTCACCGTGGGCGCCAGCCTGCTCGGCCTGCCCACGACCGCGGGCGCCGACGCCATTGACTGCCCGCTGCACCTGGTGACCCACTTCGACTCGGTCGAGATTCACCGGCAGACGCGCCCGACTCTGGTCGTCGGCGGGGTGGGAGCGCGTATTCTTTCGGAGCTGGTCGCGTTCGATGGTCCGGTGCACTGGGAGCTCGCCGCTCGCGAGGTCTGGGGGGCCGCCTCTACAACGGAAGAACTGCGGCACCGGTGGGACGTATCGCTGGGACGCCTGCGCACCCGCCTCAAGAAGCACGACGTGCGCGGCGATCTGATTCGAGCCGACGGCGGCGGCTACGTGCAGCTGGTGCTGCGCCCGAGCGATCGCGTGGAGGACCGTTCTTGACCGCCGACTCCCGCGGGGGTTGGAGCGAACCCGGCACCGAAGCCCCTGTAGCCGGCGACGTATCGCCGCCGAGCCGCGAGCGTTACCGCATCAGCGACGAACTCGGCGCCGGCGGCATGGGCGAGGTTTTCGCCGCGTGGGACTCGAAGCTCGCCCGGGAGATCGCCCTCAAGCGAGCGCGCCGCGACATCGACCCGCAGCGGCTGGCCCGAGAGGCGTCCATCACCGCCCGGCTGGAGCACCCGGGCATCGTGCCCCTGTACGACAGCGGCACCGACGACGAGGGCCGCGTGTTCTACACCATGAGGCTTCTGCGCGGGCAGAGCCTGGCGGCGGCCCTGGACGACGCCGAACAGTCCCTGCCGGTTCTGCTGCGCCACTTTCTATCCGCCTGCCAGGCGATGGCCTTCGCACACAGCTATCGAGTGGTGCACCGCGACTTGAAACCGGCCAACATCATGCTGGGCGCCTTCGGCGAAACCCACGTCGTGGACTGGGGCCTCGCCGTCGACCTCGATCAATGGTCGCCCGCGACAACGGCACGAGCGGCGCCGCCCCCCGCCGGAACCGCGGGGTACATCGCACCGGAACGAGCGGTAAGCCCGGCCAGCGACACCTACAGCCTGGGCAAAGTCCTCGAAGAGATCCTGGTGGCCACGGACAGCATCGACGATTGCGACCGCGCCCTCACCAGCATCTTGCGCAAAGCGACGGCCCGAACGGTCGCGAAACGCTACCCGTCCGCCGCCGAGCTGTCGCGCGACCTCGAGGATTTTCTCGATGGCCGACGCGTGGCGACCCACGACTACTCGTCGTGGGAAACCCTGCAGCGCTTTGCCCGGGCCTGGCGGGGCCCGCTGGTGGTGGCCGGTCTGTCGGCTCTTTTGCTCGTCGCCCTCGCCATCGTTGGCCTCGACCGAATCCGCAGCCAGCGAAACCGCGCCCGCGTTGCCGAGGCCGAGGCGGTCCGCGCCCTCGAAGACCAGAGCCAAACTCTCAAGTGGGCCCTCGCCGAGCAAGCGGATGCGCTCTACCGCAACGGCAACGTACCCGAGGCCGAGGTCGTCGCCGCCCACAGCCTGTCGCTGGGTGACTCCCCCAAGGCGCGCGGGGTGATGGTGGCCGCACGCTCTCACGCGCGTCCCCGGTCGGTACGAACCACCGAGCTCGTCCCGGGCTGTGCCCAGTACTTGCTTTCCGGCGGCAGCCACTACGTGTGCCGCAACCGGGGCTCCGTGACGCTGTACCGGCTAAGCGACGACGCGCCCCTGTGGGAGCTGGAAACCACCGTTCGAAGTCTCGCGACCCGCGCCGGTCGAGTCGCCATCCTCGATCGCGAATACACGCTTGTGGCCATCGAGCCCGACGGCGCGCGGAGAAGCTTCGGCGAATTCGTCGTCCGCAACCACGTCGGCCTGCGCATGGGACCGCTCGGGCGTCGAGTGGCCGCCTCGGATGGCCGGCGCGTTGTCTGGGCCGACCTGGAGACCGACGGCGCGCGAAACCAGGTCCGACCGTGCGAAGACGACCGCGTCGGGTCGCTGGTCGTGGGACAGTCGCGCATCTTCGTCGCCTGCGAGGGAAGCGGATGGGCCTTCGGGTTCGACGCGACCAGCGGGCGCCAGGTCGGTCGCTGGACGACCCCCTTTGACGACCGCGCAGCCCCGCCCCACCGCATGGCCATCTCGAGCGACGAATCGCGACTGACGGTGGCCAACATCAAGGGCATCGCCGTCGAAATCGAGCTTGCGACCTCAGCGGTTTCGGGGCCCGCCGAGCTCGCCGAAGGCCCCGCAGAACTGCAGTACCTGGATCGACAGGTTCTCGCCTTGCCGACCGCGGGCGGAGCCCGGCTCGTCGACATTGCCCGAGGCGTTCAAACGGTCGCCTTGCCGCGCAACACCGTCGACGCCGTGTCGTGGGCCGGCGAGCTCGCGTCCATCCACGGCGGACGCGCCCACCGCTGGCTGCTGCCGGGACGCGATGCCCCGGCCCATCGCTTCCAGTCGCCCTCGGGCCTCAGCGGCATGGACGTGAGCCTGCAGACCGGATGGGTCGCCGCCGCCCGCGGCGACGGCACGCTATCTCTGTGGTCGCTCGACGGCGAGCGCCATCACCAGCGCGCCATCGCGTCGCACGTACTCAAGGCGGTGAGTTTTGCCCCCGACGGTCAGTCTCTCGCGGTCGCTCAGGCCGAGGTGCCCGGACTGAGCCGTCGCACCATCCCCACCCTCGCCCCCTTGCCATCGGAGCCGTTTCGCCAGGGGATTCGCCGCCTCCAACACACGAACAGCGGCGAGCTCGTAGCGGCGCCCTACAGCAGCGGGCTGTCGCGACTGAGCGGCGATGTCCACCGCGAGTACATGGGGCACGACGACGTCGTCGACCTGTCGCTGCAGGGGTCGGTCGCCTGGCTTCTGTCGCGCACCGGTTCCATCTATCGACACACGCCGGGCCAGCCGGCGCCTGTGCGAGTCACCCACTCCGACACCGCCAGCGGCGTGGCCGGTCTGCCCGGCGGCGAACTCGTCATCGCGGGGCGCACGGCGGTCCGAGTCAAAACGGAGGCGGGCTGGCTCGACCTGCCGTCAAACTCGCGGCGGCTCCTCGACGTTGCGACGTCGCCCGACGGCCGCTTCATCGCAGCGGGCGGTATCGGCGGAGACGTCTACGTGTGGTCGATGGAAACACAGGTACTCACCGCCGCGTGGAAAGCGCACGACGAGCGCGTCTCTCACGTTCGCTTCGCCGGCAAGGACCTGTTTAGCGCTAGCTGGGACGGGTCTGTGCGCCGCTGGCATCTCGGCGCCCTCGACGCGAACGCAACCAGCTTCGTCGGCGACGCCGAACGCGCGTGGGATACGACCCTCGACGAAGCGCTGCGCTCGTCGAAGCGATAGCCGCTGCCCGTGAGAGGCGCGTGGGAGGTCGCCGCGCGACTGCCCCCGTAGCCTGGGATCCCCGTCCAAACGTTCGGACGCGGGTAGTGGGGGACTTACATGAGAATCGTTTCGTTGACTTTGTTGTGCGTGCTCGCAGCGTGTTCCGACTCCGGCTCCGACGCGCCCGATCCACCCGACACGCCCGTGGACTGCGCCGCGGGCACTGAACCTCAGGCCGGCGCCTGCGTCGCCTGCGACGACGGCACCTTCAGTGCCGACGGCACCGAGTGCGTCGCCTGGTCGGACTGCGATGCGGGTTCCGAGCCATCGAACACGCCGAGCGCCACGCAAGACCGCGCCTGCGCGGCCTGCGCCGACGGCCAGTTCTCGGTCGGCGGCACCGACGACTGCGCGCCCTACAGCGCCTGCGCTGCCGGAACCGAGCCGGCCAACACGCCGAGCGCCACGCAAGACCGCCAGTGTGATGCCTGCGCCGTCGGAACCTTTTCGGCCGGAGGAACCGACGAGTGCGTCGCCTGGTCGACGTGCGCGCCCGGCGAAGGCGTTGTGAGCGAGCCAACCGCTTCGTCCGACCGCGAGTGCGCCGCCTGCGCCGACGGCACGTTCTCTGCCGGCGGTGCCGATGCCTGTGTCGCCTGGTCGCTGTGCGCAGCCGGAACCGAACCTTCGAACACACCGACGGCGACCGAGGACCGGACCTGCGACGGGTGCGACACCGGCACCTACTCGGCCGGCGGCACCGACGACTGCGTCGCCTGGTCGCTGTGCGCCGCCGGCGAGGGCGCCACCAACGTGCCGGATGCTTCGACCGATCGGAGCTGCGCCGCCTGCGCCACCGGTACATTCTCCCCCGGCGGAACCGGCGCGTGCCTGACGTGGACCGACTGCAGCCCCGGAAACGAGCCGAGCAACGTTCCGACCGCCAGCACCGACCGAACCTGCGCCGCGTGCGCCACCGGCACCTACTCTGACACCGCCAACACCGCGTGCGTCGCGTGGACCGACTGCCAGCCCGGGCAGGAGGTGGCAGCGTCGGGTACCGCCACGGCGGATCGGACGTGCCGAAGCTGCGGCGTCGGCGAATTCACCGACGTCAGCAACGCACCGGAGTGCACCCTCTGGTCCGAGTGCGGCGACGACGTCGTGGAGGTGTCCGGCACAACCAGCAGCGACCGACTGTGCTGCGACGTCGATACCGTCGGCAGCGACTGCTCGTACGACATCGCGGACTGGGCGCTGGTCTACGACCTCGACATTCCTGTCACCGGCGAATGGAACGTGCTCGCCGATGTCCCCTACGCCGTAGACAACTCGGGAATCGTCGGCGCCTACAGCAAGATCGGCTACCTGCTCGAGCTCGACGACGAGTACATCTGGGCCGAGTTCAACGACGTGAGCGGCGACGACGCGACCGAGATCGGCGTGCCCGTCGACTGGGTCTACGACACGAACATCACCGGCCTCACCCTGCGCAGCAACTCGAGCAACGTGGTCGAGGTCGACGGCCAGGGCGGCAACATCGAGTTCTGGCACTTCAACTATTCGCCCGGCGGCGACGGCGTCTACGACACCGACGACGAAATTGGCCCAACGGCAGACGGGTTCGGTTCCATGCAGATTCACCGGGGCTCGCGCACCGAGATGGCCTTCAACCGCTGGACCGTGGCGTCGACCAACGAGGTTGGTATCGGCCCCCGGGCGGCCGCCCCCTTCGACTACACCAACACCTCCAACGCCGGCACGTTCTCAACCCGGCGATTGCGCATTTACGTGCTGCCGCAAAACGGCACGACGTTCGCGCCCGGCGCGAACCGGCTAACGCGGTAGGCGACACCGCAGGGGGGCTAGCCCAATACGGGCTAGTCCCCGGTCATCCCTGGGGAAAGCGCTCGCCGGAAGCGGTTTCCGGCGAGTACCGTCGGCTCATGTTCGACCGAGTCTCCGGAGAAGAAGCGGCCCGCTCGCGCATCAAGAGCGCCCGGCTCTGGCTGCTGGGCGTCGGCGCCCTCATGTTCATCGTCGACGTCGCGTTCATCTACAGCGGCAGTTTCGACGACCTCGGCCCCGAGGCGCGCACATTCGGCTTGATCGTGAGCGGCGTGGTCTTCGTCATCTTTGCGACCCTGGCCCTGTTCGTGCCCAAGAAACCACGTCTGTGCCTGATCCTCGGCCTGGTCGTCTTCTGGGGTATTCAACTGTTCAACGCGATCGACGACCCGACGTCGCTGTTCAACGGCATCATCGTCAAGATCCTCTTCACCGGGGCCCTGGTCAAAGGCCTGTCCGCGGCCAGCGAAGCCGAGACCATCCTCGCCGACCTCGAAAAGACCTTCGAGTAGCGGCCCTGCGTCGCCACCATCACGCGACAACGAAAAGAGCCGGCCCATCGCCCGGGCAGGGGCGACGGCCGGCTCGTGGGTGGAACGCGCAGTTGACCGGGGACAGGCCCTAGTTCGCGGCCGCCTGGTCCCAGGGGTAAAAGGCGTTGGTCACGTTGTCGAGGCCGGCCGGACCGAGCTCGGGAAAGTGCCGCAGCAGCACGCCCTTCATGGTGGCGTCGCGAATCCAATCCATGCCGGCCTCGGTGTAGACCGCCGGGGTGAAGTCGTCGGTGTAGAACCGGTCGGCCTGAATGCGGCGCGTCGCCATGACCGTGAAGACCTGGAACAGCGTCTCACCGAAGCCGTAGCAGAGCGGTCGCGTGCCCTCGGCCAGGGTACCGACGAGAGCGTCGACGCGCTCGATGGCCCCGGCGTCGTCGCCGTAGACGTCCTTGAGCTTGGCGCGCAGCTCGGGGTCGGGCGTGAGCTGATCGATGCTCGCGATGGGAGGCAGGCGCAGCTGGCGGCGAAACTCGTTGTAGCGGGGCACGCCGCGCTCGCGATCGCGCAGCACGTCGATGGCGCCGATGTCGAGGTTGACCTTGCCGATGACAGGCAGCTTGATCTTCAGGTTCTGCAGCAGGCGCGGGTAGTTCTGCAACACGATCTGCCCCGGGTGCTCGACGCCGAACGAGTACAGAAGGTCCGACAGGCCCAGCCGCTCCTGCAGTCGCCGCGCTCGGGCATCGCGGGTCGCGTTCAACGGCGCCACCCCGCGCCGCTGGTAGCGGTCCTTGCGATGGTTGTAGCGCCACAGTTTGACGACGTCCGGCAGCAGGGTGTGCATGCGGTAGACGGACACGAACTCCTCGGTGAGCGAGTACGGCACGTCGCCGGCAAACACCGCCGCGATCTGATCGGCCTGGCCGGCGGGAACGCCCTGGGCCTGTAGCTCGGCGCTGGTCGGGTAGACCTTGAGGTCCCGCGCGTTGCCGGCCACGCCATCGACCACCGACGACAGCGACGGCGGAATCTCGGTGGGCTCGAGGGGCGGGTCGAAGTACTGGTTCAGGCCTTCCCAGTTGGCGTTCATGCCCGCTTCGAGGGCGGGGTTCGGCAAAATGGCCGGCGTCCACTCGATGGTGTGGATCTTGACGATCACGGCGGCGTTGATCATGCGCGCCTTGTCAAAGATCTCGTCGTCCGACATAGCCGGATACTCGTCGGCGAGCATCTCGGCAATGGCGTTGTGCTCGAGCGCGAACAGATTGTGCATGAGGCCAAGACCAACCCACCAGTTGTCGCGAAAGCCGGTCTTTTCGAACCCGTCGGGCTCCTTGGGCAGCATGCCGCGGCGGTTCATCGCCAGCTTGCCGCCGGGCACGGTTACCCCCCGACGGTTCTTGCGCAGCTCGGCAGCGGTCTCGGCGTCGCTGCCGTAGATCTGCGAGCCGTCCCACCAGTGGGTCACCTCGTTCTGGTACGTCGGCGGCAATACCGCCTCGTGGGCCAGGCGCGTCGGATCCGGCAGCGTCTTTTTGACGTACAGGAACTCCTGGTCCTCGCGAAACGGATCGTCGTCGGCGAGGGGAATCTGCCACAGGCCGGTGGGGTCGAGCTCGTGGTTGAACCAGTCGTGAATCTGAAACTGAATCCAGGCCGCCGCCAGCAGGTTGAGAAACGGCACCTCCTTGAACCCCTCGTCGCGAGCGAAGAGCTGGCGACTCACTTCGCGCGGATTCGGCGACAACATCGTCGTCGGGTCCGGGAAGGCCGCCGGCTGCAGCGGCAGAATGTTGCGGCCGAACCGAGCGCCCCTGGCTCCCATGAACGGACGCACCAGGTCGTTGCACGTGCCGTCGAGGGTGCGAACCGTCTCGGCGTCACCGGCACACGCCGCCGGGGGAAACCAGCCAACGTAGGTGTCCCAAAGATTGAACTTGTCGAGGATGCCGCGCATCACCGCGAGCTTGGCGAGCTGGTCGCGGATGTCTTCTTCGAGCCACCAGTTGGTCCACGGATCGAGATCCGCGGGCGGCGCGACGAAAAGCTGGGTCGGGTTGGCTGCGTACTGGGCGATGGCGCCGAGCAGGTAGCCGAAGTCCGGCACCTTGGTGAACGTCGGGGCCACGGTCCCATCGGGACCGCCACAAACGGCCGGGTCGTAGAGCGTCTCTCCGTCCGCACGGACGGGCAAAGTCACTGCATTTACTGCGGTAATCGCGACGAGGGCGATCGCGAACTGGGCACAGGTGCGCTTCATACAAGCTCTCCCTTGGGGGTTTCCTGGAGCACGAATCAGAAACCGCAAGAGAGCCCCACCAGTCAATAGTGGACGAGACGAGAACTGAGAAATCTTCGCGATTGCGTCGGCGGCAGCACGCGGCCCGGGTTGCCGCCATGGCGAAGCCAGATTCGTCGCGGCTGCTCCGGCGCGCGGGTGCGATCGAAAACGCGCGCCTAGTCGGCCGTTGCGAACGCGGGCCAGCGGTCGGCCCAGGGCGCCGCCTCTTCGAGCTGGTACGCCAGGGCCAGCAACGTCGCATCGCGGCCAGCCGGCGCGGCGAACTGGCAGCCAACGGGGAGACCATCCTGGTGAACCAGCGGCACGGTCATCGCGGGGGCGCCGACCATGTTGTGCACCGGGGTGTAGCCGGCCAGGGCTTCGGTGCGACGCAAGAGCGTCTCCCGCGGCAGAGTCGGCGCCAGAAAACCAAGCTCGGGGGTATCGACGCCGACGGTCGGGCACAAAACGACGTCCCAACCATCGAGGAACTGCCGCATGGACTCGGCGACGTCGGCGACGATGGCGTGGGCTCGATCGAGCGCGCCTTCGGCGAGCCCCTGGTACCAGCGCAGCGTCGCCCAGGTGAACGGTTCCAGTTCGTCTTCTCCCACGGGCGCACCGCGCATGTCGCTCATCAGGCCGACAAGTCGCTCGATGGACGCACCGGCGACGGTGAAGAACGCCATCGAAATGCCCTCGCCCATCGCCGGCGGCGGCTCGCACTCCTGGACCCGGTGGCCCAGGGCCCCGCACAACGCGGCGGCGGACTCGACCGCCGCGCGGCCCCCGTCGGCCCCGGGCGCCCCCATGAGCGTCCGCGAATAGAACCCGATGCGCAACGGGTCCAGGTCGCCGGGGGCAACAAAGCCAATCGGCTCGTGGCGCCGCCCAGACCGGTCTTCGGTGGCCTCGAGAAACCGCGCGCTGTCCCGCACCGAGCGGGTCACACAGTGGTCGATGACGAACTCGGGCAGGTCGCTCGGCGGCAGCGCTGGAAGACATCTGCCTCGGCTCGGCTTAAAGCCAAACAAGCCGCACAGCGCGGCTGGAATGCGGATCGAGCCGCCGCCGTCGCTGGCGTGGGCGATCGGCACCAGTCCGGCAGCCACCGCGGCCGCGGAACCGCCCGATGAGCCGCCGGCGGACCGGTCGAGGTCCCACGGGTTTCGTGTGAGACCGTCGAGCAGCGTCTCGGTGCTGCCCAGCAGCCCGAGCTCCGAGGTCTTGCCCTTGCCGAGGGTGATGAGTCCGGCCGCGTCGATGGCATGCGCGTAAGGCGATGCCTCGGGGAGCGTGAACCCGGCAAACAAGCGCGAGCCAAACGCGCACCGCAGCCCGGGCTGGGCGAGCAGGTCCTTGGCAATGAAGGGCACGCCGGCAAAGACCCCGTCGCCGGGCCGGGCAGCCTGGGCGAGAGCGCGCTCGGCATCGGCCCCCACGATGCTGCCGAGCCGCGGGTCCAGGGCCGCGATTCGCTCCAATGCCGCCGACACCAGCTCGGTGGCAGACACCGACTTCGAGCGCACGAGCTGGGATTGAGCCGTTGCGTCGAGTCTCCAGAATTCTTCACTCATCGCGGTCTCCTTGTTGCGTCACCCAGCGCTGAAAACCCGCAAGGCCTGCGAGCTGAAAGCTTCGAAACGCCTCGAACGCGGTGAACAGCTCGCGTTCGGTTTCGTACGTTTGCAAAATCGCCACCACCGAGCGGCGCGATGTCTGAAAGATGGGCTCCAGCATCAGGCGAGCCGCATCGGGCAAAGGCGCCCCGGTCTGGCGCTCGAGCTGCCCGGTCGCGAGCTCGACGAGTCGGGCGACGAAGCGCTCGCCAAAGCCCTCGTACGGCGATCCGTCGGCGCGGTCGAGCAAGACCACCACGCGCAGTCGGTGCTCGAACCAAAAGCGCAGCATGGCCAGGTCGGCCGCCCGCGCCTCGGGCCCCAGGTTGATCAGATCGGTGTTCGCAAGTTCGCCCACGCGGCGGTCGAGGCGGCGGTCGAATTCGCGAACGAATTCGGGGTCGACCACACTCTCGAACAGCGCTCGCTTGCCGGCGAAATAGCGATAGACGTTGCCCGTAGACAGGCCAGCCGCAGCCGCGATTTGCGCCACGCTCGCGCTGCGGTAGCCGCGCTCGGCGAACACGGTTTCGGCCCCGCGCACGATGCGCTCGCGCACCTCGTTCTTGAGCGTCTGCGGCATGTCTGAATAGTGAATAGCTGATTCACTATTCGAGCGCAAGCCCAATCTTCGGCTCCTCGGGTCCCTGTACGCCTTGATGCGCCAGTTCCAACATCGACCAACTGGCACTCACGCGCGGGCACCTCCCGCCGGCGGTTCGGGCCATAGTCGCGGCCATGAAGCGCGCGACTCTCCGGGTTCTTCTCGTTTCCCTCGCCGGGTTGCTGGCGGCAGGCTGCGCCGCGGCAACCGCCCCAACCCCGGCGGCAACGCCGGCGCCCGGCGCCGCCTCACCCAACGACGTGGCCGCCGCGCCGACTCCGGCGCCGACCATCGAGTCCGACGACCCCGTCGTTGTCCGCATCGTCGAGCTCGGGCGCACCGACTCGCGCGTCAACCCGCTGCTGCGCGAGATGACCGAGAAGTTCGGCCCGCGCCTCACCGGTTCCCATGCCCTGATGGAAGCCGAGCGCTGGGCCCGCGACCAGTTCGAAGGTTTTGGCCTCGAGGCGCGCCTCGAGCGCTGGGGCGATGTACCGGTGGGCTTCGACCGCGGCCCCTGGTGGGGCCGCATGGTCGCCCCCGAGCCCATGGACCTCGACTTCATCACCCCCGCCTGGAGCCCGGGAATCGTCGGCCCACACCGCGCCGCCGCCATCGCGTATCCCACGAGCGTCAAGGCGGTCGCAAAGCTCGAAGACACCCTGAAGGGCGCCTGGGTCCTCTACACACCGGCCGTCAAGGAGCTCGACAGCAGCGTCAAGGACAAGATCGACGCCGCGCTCGTCGACGCCCAGATCGCCGGCACCGTGCGGCCGGACCGGGACAAGAGCGGCAAGCTCGTCCACACCTCGGGCGACTTTCGCATCGACTGGGGAGCGATCCCGAGCCTGGTCGACGTGCGGTTGCGCAGCGACCAGCACAAGGAGATTCTGTCGCGCATCGAGGCCGGCGAGTCGGTCGAGCTCGAGTTCTCCATCGACAATCGATTCTTCCGCGGTCCGGTGCCGCAACACAACGTCGTCGCCGACATCGTCGGCAGCGAGTTCCCCGATGAGTATGTGATCGTCGGTGGCCACATCGACAGCTGGGACGGTGCCCAGGGCGTCATCGACAACGGCACCGGTGTGGCCACGACCCTCGAGGCGGCGCGCCTGCTCATGGCCGCGGGTGCCCGGCCCCGGCGCACGATTCGTTTCATGCTCTGGGGCGGCGAAGAGCAGGGGCTCTGGGGCTCGCGGAGCTACGTCGATGCCAACCCCGACATCATGCCCAGGATCAGCGCCGTGCTCGTGCACGACGGCGGCACCAACTTCTTGTCGGGCCTCGACGTGACCCCGGAGATGGCCGAGGCAGCCAAAGAGGCATTCGCGCCGGTGTTCGATCTCGATGAGAAGAAGCCCTTTGGCCTCTACTTCGCCAAGCAGCTCACGCCCGGCGGCAGCGACCACAGCCCGTTCATCGCCGCGGGCGTCCCGGGCTTTTTCTGGCGGCAGTCCGGCGATGCGAACTACGGCTTTACCCACCACACCCAGCACGACACTCTCGAGCACCTGCGTCCCGACTACCAGAAGCACTCGGCCATGGTGGTTGCGCTCGGCGCATGGGGCCTGGCCAACCTCGACGGCCAGCTCGACCGCACCGACAGCGCGCCCCTGGGCGACCGACGCAGCGGCGTTCGCATGAGCGGACTCACACTCACCGAGGTAAAGGAAGGCTCGAGCGCGTATCACGCCGGCTTTCGGTCCGGCGACACCCTGGCTCGCTTCGAGGGCAAGGACATCAAGTCGCTCATGGACCTGCTGCCGCTTATTCGCGCTGAGCGCGAGCAGTTCAAGATGACGGTCAAGCGCAAGGGCAAGCTGGTCGAGCTCGACATCGACTACTCGAAGGACCCGAGCGCCGAGAAGCGCAAGGAGCGCGAGGCGCGCCGGCGAGCGCGCTTTGGCCAGCTCGAGTACGGGGAGCCGTTTGCCGGTCGCGCGGCCGGCGGCGGCGGCCTGATGAACCTCCTGCGCGGTCGCGGCGGCTCGAAGGCCAAGGCCAACGCCAAAGCCGACGACGGCGAGGCCAAGGGCCAAACGCCCGCCCCGGCCGGGGCGGACAAGTAACCCGTTGACGGCGAGCCGCCCGGTGTTCCGGCCAGCCTGTTTGGCGATGGCGATGGCAATGGCGATGGCCCTGGGGCTCGCGCCCGGCGGCTGCCGCGATGCACCGCCGTCGAACGCGGGCGTTGCGCGTCGCGAACAAGCGCGGCCGCTCGCCCCACCGAAGACCGAAAGACCAGCAGCCGCACAGCGACCGCCTCGAGACCTCGAAGGCGCCCCGAGCCCCGGCACTCCGCCGCCCGATCCCGGCGCCGGTGGGCCGCTCCCCGGCGCAGCCATCCCGGCAGCGCGCCGCTGCCAGACCGATTCGGAGTGCGTCGGCGAACGCGAGATGTACCGGATCCAGGCGACCGGTGCCTGCTGCCGCGGCTGCAATACCCAGGCTCTCAACAAAGACTGGGCGGCCACCGCCGTCGCCGAATGCGCAAGCTGGGGCGCAGACGGCTGCCCGCAGCGGCAGTGTCGCGACCCGATCGCCGGGGTTGCCTGCAAGGCCGGCGCATGCGTTGCGGTGCCGGTCGCGCACTGATCGAGCGTCGACGCGCAACGCCCCGTTGTCGGGTGGGCCCGCCAGTGACCTGGAACAGGTGTTGTTGGGAACTGTCCGAGGCCCATCCGCGTGATGGCGAGGCGCGAGAAGGGAGTTTGGTGGGCCCAAGTGACCGACGAGCAACGACGGTCGCGCGTGGAGGGGACTGCAGGGCTATCCGACGAATGCCTGTTCCAGGTCACTAGCCCATCCCGGGCCAGGACCTCGCTGCGCTCTTGTTCCGGCCCGGTTGTCCCTGGCAGTCTGCAGCCTCGAGCCCCCCACAGACACCAAGGTTCAAGCAATGAATTCTCAGTTCACCATCGGATCGGTCATTGGCGAGGCCCTGCGCGTATGGGTCAAGAAGCTGCCGATGTTCACCGCCCTGGCCGGCGTTTGCTACCTGCCGTACCTCGCCCTCTTGTTCCTCGGTGCCCAAAGCGCGGAGTCGCAAGAACCGAGTGCTGCCGTTGGCCTCGTTGCCCTGCTTTTCGCGCCGTTGTTCGTATTGCTGACGGGCATGGTCACCTACGGCACCGTGCAGCACGTGCGCGGGCTTCATGCTCCCCTGAGCAAGACGTTCTCGGTCGCGCTCGGGCGGCTGCTGCCGCTGCTTGGCGTCTCGTTCCTGGTGAGCCTGGCGGTCTTCGTGGGCAGCCTGCTGCTGATCATTCCGGGCTTTATGGTGTTTCTCGCCTTCTACGTGGCGGCACCGGTGGCCATCGTTGAGCGTCGGGGAGTCGTCGGTACCCTCGAGCGCAGCAACGAGCTCACCCTCGGCCACAAATGGAGCATCCTGGGCCTCGTTTTGGTCGCGAGCCTCATCTCGACCGCGATCACCTTCAGCGGCGCGCTGATCATCGGCCTTTTCGGCACCATGGCTCCCATCGCGGCGATGATCCTGATGTTCACGCTGCAGGGCGCGATGATGACGTTTTCGTGCGTGCTACCCGCCGTGACCTATTACCGGCTGCGCCAGGAAAAAGAAGGCACGACCATCGACGAGCTGGCCGCCGTGTTCGAGTAGCCCCGCAGCGGGCGCCGTTTCCGCGCGCGGTCGCCATCGGCGGCCGCGCGTTTTGGTTTTGGCTCAGCTCGACGCTAGCGAAGCTCGGCGCTAGCGAAGCTCGGCGCTAGCGAAGCTCGGCGCTAGCGAAGCTCGACGATGACCGGCGCGTCGGTCGTGACCGCGGCGCCCCACCAGGCGATGCCGGTATTCTCCACGAGTTCCGTCTCGCCGGTCACCGCGTCAATAACGATGAACTCGCCGGTCTCGGCAAAGCCGAACAGGCGATCGTTCCAAAAGCCCAGGCCCCACACGTTGGTAACGCCAAGTTCGGCAATGTCGGTGGCGACGCCGGTTTGCGGGTCCACCCGCACCAGGTGATCGGACGACCAGTCGTCGCGCCGCGCGGTTGCCAGGGTGCCCAGGTCGAACACGCCGACAACGTCCCCGCTCGAGCCGATGTCGTTGCCAAAGGCCCCGAGCTCGGTGGTCACCCCGGTCTCCGGGTTGACCTCCCAGACCGTGCCGTCGAGCGCGGTCCCGACCAGCGTCTCGCCCTGCCCCCGCGGCACGAAGGACAGCCCGTTGAAGGCCCGGTCGAGCGTGGCCAGCAGCGTGGCCTCGGCCGTATCCGGGTCCACCGAGTAGACCTCTCGAAACGAGATGCCGATCATGCGGCCCTCGCGGTCGATGGCGAGGTCCGTCATTTGATTAATGCCGTCGGAGAAGCGAATCGAGCCGACCGGCTCGATCTCGAGGGTGTCCGTGGCGATGCGGTAGAGCTGCCGATTGCTGTGGGCGTAGACGAATCCGTCGCGGCGCGGGGGCGGGTCGCCGTCCGGATCGCCGTCGCCGTCGCCCCCCGTGGTGGTGCCCCCGCCACCCGTGGTGGTCGTGTCGCCATCACCACCGGTGGTGTCGCCGTCGCCATCGCCTCCCGGCGGGTCGTCGGTCGAATCTCCGTCACCCGGCGTCATCCCGGGGTCGTCTTCGAAATCGGAGTCGGTGACCGAGGCGGCGCAGCCGCAGGCAAGGACGGCAAGAACGAGCACGTACAGCGGCAGGGAGAAACCGGACGTTCGGTGCATTTACCGAAGGCAGTGCAACCCGGGGGCCTTGTCGCCGCGCCGCCATGGGGCTGTAGTTTCAGCCGTCTGCGGCGGGCGTGTGCCCACAACCGTGAGCACGCGGGTACGCGAGACCGTGTCGGCGTGGCACACCGGGATCTAGGGGTTGGTTGGTGTACCTATCAGCAGGGCGAGGGCCCAGGTCGCTACCAGAGTCGCGTGATAGCCGTAGTACGCGGGCGCGGGCGCGCCCTCTCCGGCCGCCGCGGAGAGATCCCAGCTGCCGTCCGGGCGCTGCAGCTTGACCAGTCGTTGCGCCGACTCGGCCAGGCGAGCGGGCCCCTGCCCCAACATCACCAGCATCAGCAGTCGCTCGGCCATCAGGTCGGCATCCAGAGTCGTTCGCGGCTCAGCCGCCGCCGCCAGCGCTGCAGCAAGTTCCGAGCGCAGCTCCCGGGCAAGCGCGTCGAACCGCTCGGGCGCCACGCACCCCCGGTCGCGCGCCAGCACCAGCGCCCACGCACCGTGCGCCGTGTGGTAGCCGCCGTCGTCGCGCATGGGGCCGCCGATGTACGCCAGCGTCTGCTCGCGAAAGCCGTGGGCCTGGCAATGAACGGCTTCGGCAACGACCCGGTTGACGTTGACGCGTCGCTCGCCCGGCGTCGGGGCCCGCCAGCCGGCAACGGCGTCGACCGGGGCGCGGTAGTCGACGCCGGCCAGCGGCAGCAGCGGATTGTCGTCGTCGCGCCGCGCAACGGGCAACGCGGTTTCGTAGGCGCGCTCGAGCTCGGGGGTGTCCACCCAGCGACGCAATGCGTGAAGCCCCACCGCGGCGTCGAATCGCAGATCCGCCGGCTCGAACGCCGCCAGCCACTCGCCCGCCTTGCGCACCGCGGCCTTCGCCGCAGGCGACTCGACGACCGACCGCGACTCGACGACCGACCGCGACTCGACGACCGACCGCGACTCGGCACCGGACTCGCCCCGCATTCGGTCTTTCGGCTGGGACCGCGCCCGTTGGGCGGCCGGGGCCATGTCGGCCGCCCCCGCCGCCGGGGCATCGGCGCCCTTGCGACACCCAGCGTTGCCCCCGCCGAGAAATGCCGCGGCAAGAGCGACCGCAAACACCATGCTGGCGCTTGCACTCACGGCGTGACGGTCGCGCCCGAGACACCGGCCGGCCCGGGGTTGCCGCCCGAGGCGCCGCCCTGGCCAGCGGCCGCCAGGTCGAACGAGTTGGAGACCAGGTCGGGACTCGATCCGCCGCCAATCAGCACGCCCACCGACGGTCCGCCGGCGCCGCCGCCGCCGAAGCCGCCGCTGCCGCCGGCTCCACCGTCGCCGCCGCGCCCTCCGTTTGAGCCGTCGTCTTGTTCGCCATCACCGCCATACGAGTTGCCGGCGCCGGCCAGGTCGCCGCGCGCGCCAAGCCCACCGGGGCCGCCTTGCTGGCCGCTGCCGCCGCCGCCGCCGTTGCCGCCGCCGCCGGTTTGAAACGTGCACTGCTCGATGGTGGCGCTCGAAGCCCACAGGTACAGAGCGAACGAGCCACCGCCCGACGTGCCGCCGCCGCCCCCCAGACCACCGCAGCCGCCGGCACCGCCGCCGCCGCCGCCACCGCCGTACGAGTCGCAGTTGTCGTCGCCGCCACCGCCGCCACCACCGCCGCCGCCGCCGCCGCCGGGCGCTCCGCTCCCGCCGGGCAGCGCGTCACTGGGCGCGTAGCCGGTCGCCGCGTAGGCCGGCCCGCCCGGAGCGCCGCTCAGGCCCGAGGTTCCCGGCCGCCCGGTCTGTCCCCAGTAGTCGCTCGGCGTGTTCCAGTTGCCGTTGCCTTTGGGGGTTCCGCGACCGCCAGCGCCGCCGAGGTTGCCGGTGCCGGCCTGGCCGTTGTCGCCGGTGCTGCCGCCCTTTTCCGGCTGGCCGCCGTTGCCGCCGCGGGTTTGGTTTGGGCAGGTCGCGTTCGTGCCGCCCTCGCCGCCGCCCGGTCGCGAACAGCTCGAGCAGAAGATCGAGCTGTCCTCGCAACCCGGCTGGCCGCGCAACCCCGGCCCGCCGCCGGCGGCGGTGCCCGCTCGACCGACCCCCGGGGTTCCCGCGCCGCCCCGCCCGGCAATGATGGCGCTGTTGCGAACCACAAGGCCCCCGCTCAGGGTCACGAACGCCCCGTACGACGACGCGCCGGGGTCAGTCGCGTCACTCGCAGCGACATCGATGCGATCCCACACGGTGCGGCTGGCGATGGCATCGGCGCGAACGCCGACGGTGGCAACCACCGTCACCGACGTGGCGTTGGCCGCGGCGCGAGACCAGTCCGTCGCGTCGTAGCCGCCGTAGACCGACACGCCGTCGACCAGGGTGATCGCCGAGTTGGTCAAATACGCGCCGCTGGCCACGTACACGTCGAAGCCCAGGTCCGCGGCGGCGGCGATGCCGGCTTGAATCGAACGCTTGGGCGCAAACGGCGTGCCGTCGTTGGCATCGTTGCCGGTGGTCGCTACATAAACCGCGCGATCGCGATCGCCATCGATGCCGTCACAATCGGCGTCTTCGAACCCATCGTCGGGCTCATCGGTGCCGGCGAAAACGCAGTTGTACTCGCAGCCGTTGGTCGCCTCGGGATCCCCGTCGTTGAGTGGGCAGTCCCCCGTCACGTCGTCGCGACACAGCAGCGTATACGGGGCGCAGGTTGCACCGGCGGGACAGCCGGCGCCACACGCGACGCACAGATCGCCATCGATGTCGTAGTAGTTCGGTTCGCATTCGACGAACGCGCACGCACCGTCTTCACAGCTCGTCACCGCGTTGGGCACCTCGCACGGATCGCCGCACGCGCCGCAGTTCTCCACGGTGTCGGTGCGCGTTTCGCAGCCCGTTGCGTCGTCGCCATCGCAATCGGCGGTATTCTCGTCGCAGCCGTCGATCTTGCACTCGCCGTCTACGCAGGTCGCGTCGCCGGATACAATGGTGCACGTGGCATCGCAGGCGCCGCAGTGGTCAGTGCTCGTGTCCGTATCGGTCTCGCAGCCGTTGCCGGGATCTCCGTCGCAGTCACCTCTGCCGAGGGGGCAGCCTTCGAAGTTGCCCGTGGTCGTAAACGGGACCTCGCGACGCTCGCCCGCCACCTCGATGAGCACGAAGCCGTTGTCGGACGGAAAGTCGGCAAAGCCATCCCGAGACTCGAACACGATCTCGAACCACAGCGACTCCCCGGCCGCCCGGGTCACCGGCAGCGACGTCGGCAGGCGCTGGGTTCGGTTGGGGTCTTGCGGATTCGGCTGGTACCGAGCCACCTCGACCTGAAAGAGCGCGTCGACGTCGAAGTCGATGGCCAGGAACTGCACCTCGTCGGCGGTCGTGTTGTCGATGCGCAACAGGCGCAGCGTGAATGTATTGGCGGCCACCGTGCCGAAGTCGATCGCCGTGCCGCCGCACGAGCCGTCCGGCTCTTCGGCGTCGACGGCGCACGCGCGGATCGTTCCGGCGTCGGTATTGCCGTCGTTGTCGCTATCAGTGTCCCCGGTCGCCGTTCCAGTCGTTCCGTTCGAGCCGCTATCCCCGTTGGCGCACGCTGCCATCCCCTGCAGCAGCACCAGCAGCAGCCCGCAAGTCTTGAGTGTCCCCATCCCCGGTCCTCCTTGCGAGAGACTTCGGTATACACCCGGCGACATCGTCACCGTGCGGCATTCATCTCACGCCACCTCACGACTCGGGTCCCTCGATCGCAGCGAGCCCAAGGACCGAGATCACAGGTCAAGCCCGCAATGTCGGCGAGCAAACCATCGCTTTGCTCGGAGTTCGCGGCGAAACGCAGCGATCTCTGGCAGGTGCAGATCCCGGCACTGCCCGGTTCGTCGATACGACGTATGCCTGTTTCCATCCGCGTGCCGTGGCTTGCCGCCGCCTTTGTGGTGCTGGTGTCCTGGACGCCGCCGGTCCTGGCAGACGGCGACGAGCGCTATCCGCTCGACGACCTGCCGCGCGTCATCGAGCCCCGGGGCAAGGTGCGCTGCCCCAACGTGCCCAAGAAGAAGTACCGCGGTGACGTGGTCCGCTTTCGCCGGCCCGTCTACATCTATGAAGGGTTCGAGGCGCGCCTACGGCGCTTCGAAGAACTCGTCCGCGACACCGCGGTCGAGGTGTACGGCCGCGCGCCCCGGCGCATTCGCCACCTGGGCACCTACAACTGTCGGCGCATTCGCCGCTGGCCGACGTTCCTGAGCGAGCACGGGCTGGCCAACGCCATCGACATCGAAGGCTTCGACTTCGGCCGGGTTCGCGGCCGGCGCGCGAAAGACGTCCCGCGGCGACTGCGGCGCGCCTTCGAAGTGCGCGTCGAGGACCACTGGAACGCCGACCGGGGCCCGGGCGCCGAGCACTCGCGCTTTTTGCGGCTGCTCGCCCAGCGCGTGATCGACGAGCGGCTGTTTCGTGTGATCCTGGGGCCGGCCGAAGCCGGCCACCACAACCACTTTCATTTCGACATGTCGCCCTGGAACATCGTCAACGTGTTCGAGTAGCGACGGCGCCGACTAAAAGGGGATGTCTTCGTAGTCCGGCGGAGGCTCATCCGGCGGCGGAGGCTCGTCGTCCGGCCCCGCCCCCGCGGCCGCGCCGACCCGCTCGAGAGTCCAAACGTCGAGGGAGTTGAAGTATTTGGTCTCGCCCTTCGGGCTGTTCCATTCCCGGCCGCGCAGCGAAAAATCGACGCGCACCTCGTCGCCAACCTCGTAGCCCTCGAGCTCGTCGGTGCGGTCGCCCGTGAGCTGGAACAGCACGTACTGCGGGTAGCGCGGGTTGTCACCCAGCTCGACCACGAACTCGCGCTTGCGAAAGCGCTCGGTGACCTGCTGGGTGTCGTAGACGGCGTGGAGCCTGCCGGTGGCTTCGTATCCCATGGCGGCGCAGCATAGACGAACGGCCGCGGCGCCGCAGCCCTTCGTCGCGCCCTCGTGTAGCGGGCCGTTTTCATTGCCGACGGCCGCGTGCGGCGGGGGGCAGCGTCAGTTGACGAGAAAGCTCGGCGAGGTCGTCGGTCGCTCCCGCCCGGCCGCCGACTCCCCCTCCGGCGAGCCGTCCGGCGCGGGCGCCGCGGCCTCCGGGGGCTCGGACGGCGCTTCGGGGGGCGGCAGCAGCTGCTCGCGCCGCCCGGTGATGAGGCGCGCGCCGCGGCGAAACGTCACGTACGACCACGCCCACGACAGCAGCACGAACAGCCGGTTCTTAAAGCCCACCAAAAAGAACACGTGAATGCCCAGCCAGGCGACCCAGGCCGGCCAACCGCCGAACTGCAGCCGCCCCACCTGGGCGACGGCGCGCGCGCGGCCAATGGTCGCGAGCGACCCCTTGTCTCGGTAGCGAAATGGCGTTCGGGGCCGGCCACGCATCTCGTCGCGAATCAGCCTCGCCACGTGTTTGCCGCCCTGAATCGCGGCCGGTGCCACCCCGGGCACTGGCTTGCCGTCGTCGAACGTCATCGCGGCGAGATCTCCAACCACAAACACGTCGGGGTTTCCCGGCACGCTCAGGTCTTCTTCGACCTGCACCCGGCCCGCGTCGTCAGTCGGTGCGCCGATGGCCGCGCCCAGTCGCGATCCCTGCACCCCGGCCGCCCACACCACGGTGCGCGCCTCGATGCGCATGTCCTTCAGGTCGATCCCCGTCTCGTCGATACCCGTCGCGAGCCGCGACGTAATGACCTCGACGCCGAGGCATTCGAGCTGTTCTTGGGCTCGAGCCGAGAGCTTTTCGCTGTAGGGCGTCAGCACCCGGTCAGCGCCCTCCACCAGCACGACGCGCGCGTCACTCGGATCGATGTGGTCGAAGTCCTGGTCCATGGCGTGCCGGGCGATCTCGCTGAGCGCGCCGGCCATCTCCACCCCCGTGGGCCCCGCGCCAACGACCACGAACGTGAGCCAGGCCTTGCGGCGCTCCGGGTCGGGTTCGCGCTCGGCCGCTTCGTAGGCCAGCAGCACGCGCCGCCGAATCTCGACCGCGTCTTCCAAGGACTTGAGGCCCGGCGCGTGGCGCGCCCAGCCGTCGTTGCCGAAGTACGAGTGGGTCGCGCCGGTGGCGAGGATCAGATAGTCGTAGACGGCCTCGCCGTGATCCAACACGACGACCTTGCGGAGCGTGTCGATGCGCTTGGCCTCGGCGAGCAGAACGCGGATGTTCTTTTGCCGGCGCACGGCCGCGCGAATGGGGTATGCGATATCGGCCGGGTTCAGCGCGGCGGTTGCCACCTGGTACAGCAGAGGCTGGAACAAGTGGTGATTGCGGCGGTCGATGAGAGTGATGTCGACCGGCGCCCGCGCCAGCGAACGAGCGGCGTTGAGCCCGGCAAAGCCGCCGCCGATGATGACGACGTGGGGTCGCTTCGTTTGAGTGGTCATGGGTTGTGTCCCTCGACTCGACACATAGTGTGATGCGCGAACCGACCGAAAAGCTCGAACAAACCGCCACGACCGTCGTAACGCGGCCCCGGGGAGCCGCGTCCCATTGGCAATCCCGACAACCCACGGAAAAGGCAAGGCAACCACCATGAGTACGTTCAATCCCCACAACACTGAATCCGCTCCGGACGGCTCGCGCCCCATTCTCGAAGGCGCCCAAAAATCCCTCGGCTTCGTGCCCAACCTCTACGGCGTTCTCGCCGAGTCGCCGGCGGCCCTCAAGGCCTACACAGGACTGTCCGCCGCCTACGGCGGCTCGAGCCTCGACGCGACCGAGCAGCAGGTGGTGCTGATTACCGCCGCGGCGTTGAACGGCTGCGAGTACTGCGTGGCCGCGCACTCCACCATCGCCGGCATGCAGAAGCTCGACGGTGACGTCATCGGGGCCGTTCGCGACGACCGTCCCATTGGCGACGCCAAACTCGAAGCGCTGCGTCAGTTCACCCAGGCTGTCGTGCGAGAACGCGGCTGGGTACCCGCCGACCAGGTCGAGACCTTTGTCGCCGCCGGCTACACCAAAGCGCAGCTTCTCGAAGTGATCGTCGGCGTTGGCCTCAAGACGATCAGCAACTACGTCAACCATATCGTCGATACCCCCGTAGACGAACAGTTCGCGGCCAACGCCTGGAAGCGCCCGGCGTAGCCGGTTCGCGCTACCATCGCGGCGTGACGACGACCGAACACGTCGCAACCACGGCGCGGCTGGTGCTTCGAACCTGGCGCGACGGCGACGAGCGCGATGCGCATGGCCTGTGGGGCGACCCGGAGGTCATGCGCTTCGTCGACGGGGGCCCGCACGAGGGTATCGAGCGCACGAAAGCGGCCCTCGCCGCGGCGGCCACCGCCCAGCAAGCCCACGGCTGCTGCCTGTGGGCCGTCGAAACTCGAGACGGCGGCGACTTTGTCGGTGCGTGCGGATTTCATCGAGAAGACGCCGACGCCCTCGAGCTCGCCTATCACGTGCGGCCCGACAAGTGGGGCCTGGGCTACGCCACCGAAGCCGCGAGGGCATGCCTCGAGCTCGCGTTTTCGCGGCTTGGCGCGGCGCGCGTCGTGGCGTTCGCCCACCGACAGAACGCCCCCAGCCATCGCGTGCTGCAGAAGCTCGGCTTTCACCGGGCGCCCGACGACGACGACGGCGAGCACCACGCCTACGCGCTGGCAATGTCGGCCTAGTGGGCCGGATGCGTCGCAACGCGCGGCGAATTGAGGCAGGCGGCGCCGTCGGCGCCGGACCGACCTGTTACCGTCGGCGCCGTGGCGCCCTCCATCACGCTGTACACGTTCCCACCCTCGCAAAACGCGGTTCGAGCCGAGATCGCGCTGCGCGAAAAAGGCCTCGCCTTCACCAAGGTCCCGGTCGACCTTCTGTCTGGCGCGCACCGCGAGCCGCCGCTGTCCGATCTAACGCCGCGGACGCAGGTGCCCACACTGGTGTACGAACACAGGGGCGCGCCCATCGTCGTCTACGAGAGTATCGCCACCGTTCGGTTCATCGACGCGATGCACCCGGAGCCACCGCTCATGCCGCCGCCGCGCGACCCAACTCGGCTCGCCGCCGCGCTCATGCGCATCGAGGAGTTCCAGACCAAGCTCGACCCCAAGAACATCTTCGGCTCGGTGGTGTTCGCCGGTAAGGGCCGCGACGAGCTCGCGCCGCGCATCGAAGCGCTCGTGAAAGAGCTTGCCCTGTGGGAGCACTATCTGGCCGACCGGATGTTCTTGGCCGGCGACCAGTTCACGCTGGCCGACATCGCCGTGTTCCCGCTGCTCATGCACTTCGCGGTGCTCGGGTTTCCTTTCGGCGAAAGGGCGCCCAACCTCGCCGGATACATCGACCGCTGCCAGGCCCGCGAGTCGGTCGTAGCCACGGGCTGGATCGACACCCTGCATGCATTCGTGACGCCGCGCATTTCCAGCAAGGTGCTGGCCGACAACGGCTAGCGTCAGCGGTTCGAGCTGTTAGGGTACCGCCCATGCGCGCCCGCATCGGCACCAGCGGCTTCTCCTACAAGGAGTGGAAGGGATCGTTCTATCCCGAAAAGATGAAGGCCGGCGATATGCTGGCTTTCTACGGCGAGCACTTTTCGACGGTCGAGATGAACAACACGTTCTACCGACTGCCCAAGGCCGAGCAGATCGACAACTGGGCCGCCCAGGTACCCGACGGCTTTCAGTTCACCATCAAGGCGTCTCAGCAGATCACCCACCGCAAACGCCTCAAGGACTGCGCCGACCCGCTGGGCTTTTTGCTCGAAACGACCTCGCGCCTGGGCGACAAGCTCGGACCGCTGTTGTTTCAGCTGCCGCCCAACGCCAAGAAGAACGCGGAGCGGCTGGCCGGCTTTCTCGAGCTTCTGCCCGATGACCGGCGGGCCGCGTTCGAGTTTCGCAACGAAACCTGGAACGACGACGAAATTTACGAGCTGTTGCGAAAGCACAACTGCGCCCTGTGCGTCGCGGACCGCAGCGCCGAAGATGCCGAGAAGTTCGGCGAGGCCGAGCTCGTGCCGACCGCCGACTGGGGATACCTGCGCCTGCGCCGAGTCGAGTACACCGACGACGAGCTCACCAACTGGGCAAGCAACATCAAGGCCCAGGGCTGGGGCGAGGCGTTCGTCTACTTCAAGCACGAAGACGAAGCCACCGGCCCCGCCCTGGCCAAACGCATCGCCCCGATGCTCGACGAGTAGCTCGGCGAGGCGGCGCAGGCTGCCCCGGCTCCTTGCACCGTACGTCCAGTACACACGTCACGTAACTCGTTGATTCCGCCGCCACTGGAAACGGAATGCCGTTTGCTCTTTACCCGGCCCATGCCGTACCGCACCGCCCATGTCCCCTGTTCTTGCGGCTGGATGGCCACGACCAAATGCGATCGCTGCGCCAGGCCCTCATGCGGAGGTGGCCTGTGCTTGTTCTCAACGGAGCAAGGCAGTGTCTGCGATTCGTGCATCCCCACCCACCCAAAGTACCGGTCCAAGCCCGGGCTTCTCGACAGCGAAGCAGCGCTACTCGCAGTCGCAATCACGTCCGTCGTCCTTACCAACCTGGTGATGTACGAGGTCGCGCTGGCGCTTCAAAGTCTGTTGTAAGTACCGCGACGAAGCCAGGCGCAAAGGCCAAAGGTGACTGAACGCCAAACCCCGGGGACGAGCCGACAGGCTCGAGTCCCCGGGGGCGAGCGCGGCGGTGCGCCGGGCAGGCTACTTGCGCTTTTTGGCCGGGGTCGGTCGAAGGAACTGCTCGACCCTGTCGACCGCCGCGGTCACCGCTTCGGGCTGAAAGTAGAAGTCCTCCTGGGTGAACTGATGCAGCCAGGCAACGGTCTTCTTCGCGGTCACGGACTCGTAGAACCGCCGCGCGCCGTCGGGCACGGCGCCCTGATCGCTGTGCACGATGAGCGTCGGTTGCTTGACCGAGGCGCCGGCCGAGATGCCGTCGAAGGTGATCCAGCCCTCCCAGCTGGCGACCGCAAACCGGTTGTCGTAGTGGGGCCCCGCTCCCTCGGTCGGGTTCAGGTAGTAGTCGAACACGTTGTTCGGTACATACATGGCCGACAGCGGGTCGAGTTCGCTCGCCGCGAGCACGTAGCTCACGTCGCCGGTCGCCTCGTACTCCTTTCGCGCCTCGCGGCCGGCCGCGATAAGGCCATCGGCCCCGCCCGGGCGAGCGTCGTAGATGCCGCGAGCCATTTCCTCGTCGTGCAGCCAGGGCGCGACCAGAACCAGCCGGGCAAACCCCGCGTCCGCGGCTGCCGCGTGAGCCATGTAGCCGGCGCTGGCGCAAATGCCAAGGCCCGCCACCTCGCCGGCGTCGACTCCGGGCTGGGCTCGGAGAAACGCCAGGGCCGCGCGAATGTCGCTGATCTTCCGGGTCGGCGCCTCGAGCTGCCGCGGCTCACCGGCGCTTTGACCAAAGCCGGCAAAGTCGAAGGTAAGCGCGACCAGCCCCCGCTCGGCCAGGCGGCTCGCGTACACGTCGGGCATTTGCTCTTTCACGCTCGTCCAGCTGCCGGTGACGATGACCGCCTGGTGCTTCGCCGCCGGGTCGAACCCGGGCGGCAAAAACAGATGTCCCGAAAGCCGGTCATCGCCGCTTCGAAAGGAAACCTTCTGCTTTTTGACGGCCGACGTCGACGCTCCCGAGGCGTGCACCGAGTGATGCGGTGGAACCAGGCCCGGCCAGCGCTCGAGCAGCGTCTTCGGGTCGAAGTGCTCGACGATGCGCACGATGCGATCGCTGTCGTCGATCTCGAACACGTTGACGTACGAGTTGCGGTACGGGGTCTCGCCGCCGGCCTCGACCTCCCCCTCGAAGCTCACAACCGCGAAGCGCGACTCAGGGGTCGCGTGGTGCGTCCGGCGGTACCGCTGCGGCAAAGCGATTACGTTGGCAAACAGCGCGTTGAGATCGCGGGCGCCGCGGACCGAACGCGGAAACCCCTCCGGGGCGAACGGCATGTCCTGCACGACGCCGGGGGCAAACACCGCCGCCAGGGCGTCGCGGTCGTTGGCTTCGAGCGCGCGAAAGAACGCTTCGACCGTCGCGTTGGGCGCGGCGTCGGCGTCGACGACACCGGTGGCCCCGGCGCGCGCCATGGCCTGCTTGGGCAACTCGAGATTGCCGGCCTGGCCGCGCAGCGAAAGGTCGAGGCGCGCCAGTTTCCACGCGCCATCCGTGCGCACCAGCTCGGCATCGTACGCGGCGAGCACCGTCCAGGTGTCGAGCTCGCCTTTGCTGGCGAGGCCGTGCAAAGCGATGCCCGTGAATGTCGCCGTTGCCCGGTCGCCGACGACGTGCACCGCCATGTCGTGGAGCTGGTGAACGGTGAGGTCGAACTTCGGCAAGAAGCCAGACCAGCCAGCGACAAGTTCGTCGGCGTCGACCGCGCCGGACGGTCCGCCCAGATCGGCGTAGTTGACTTGAATCTCCGGCGTCATCGCCGCCCGGACCTGAACCCAGTCGCGGCGGTCTACGCCGCCGAACACCTGGGCAATGGCCGCGCGCACAGCGGCGTCCGGGGTTGCCTCCGCGTCGTCGGAGGTCGGCGGGCCATCGCCGGTCGCGGTGGGCACCGGGCCCGGGGCTCCTGCGCCGCCGGAGGGCGTGGTTGCTTTCGGCGCCGAGCACGCGCTCGCCGCAAAGGGCGCCAAAATGGCGAGAAGTAGGCGTAGATTCAGCATTTTGGCTCCGTGGCTCCGTTGCTTGGGGTCCGATGAAGCCAGTGTGATGCCGTCCCACTCGTCAAAAAAGGCACATTAATGGACATGATTTGTCCGTTTTCGGACAAATAGACTGGTGACGATGGACCTCGATCGACTGCTGGTGTTCCGCGACGTTGTCGAGTGCGGCGGCTTCGCTCAGGCGGCCTTGCGACGCGGTACCGGGCACTCCACCGTCAGTCGCCAGGTCAAGGAGCTCGAGACAAGTCTGGGTGTGCCGCTGATGACCCGCACCACCCGGAGCAAGCAACTCACTGCCGCGGGCGAAGTGGTGCTCGCCTACGGCCGGCGTATCGGCGATCAGTTCGAACAGATGCGCAACGAGCTCGACCAGCTCGAGCAGGTCGTGGGCGGCGAGCTGCGCATCCACGCGCTCACCCACGTGGGCGACGCCATCGTCATGCCGGCTGTGGCCGCCTTCGCCGAGCACTACCCCGACGTCGAGCTGAAGCTGCTGTTCGACGACGCGCCACTCGAGTTTCACCGTCACGGCCTCGACCTGGCGGTGACCGTCGGCCTACCGGCGGCCGACCGACTGGTCGTCCGCAAGCTGTGCGACAACGACGTGTGCCTGGTGGCGTCGGCGGCCCTGGTCGACAAGCGCGGCATGCCGACCACGCCAGGTGAGCTGCTGCAGTGGCCCACGGTTGCGTACGCCAGCGGCGACATATCCGTGACCTCGTGGAGCTACGAGCAAGACGGCGTGACGCGTTCACTGGTCGTGCAGCCCGATCTCACCGTGAACGGCGGAGTCGCGTTGCTGGACGCGGTTCGGCGCGGACTCGGAGTTGGCTACCTGTCGTGGTTTTCCGTGGCCGACTACCTGCGGTCGGGCGAGCTCGTCCGGTTGCTGCCCGATCTTCGCCTACCCGCCTACGCTCCGGTGTACACCGCGAAGGCCGACCTCGACCTGGTGAGTGCACGCGTCGCAGCCTTCGAACGCTGCCTGCACGACGTAGTGGACGATCTCGGCGAGCGCGCACCGTGACTCGCTCGTTTCGCGCGAACGACTACTGCTGCTGCAGGCGTTCGCCCAGCTTCGCAAGGGCAGTGGGCAAATCGGGCACGACGTCGAGCACCGGACGCACCGGATCGCCCAGGCGTTCGAGACGCTGGGGCACGGTTTTGATGGTGAACACGTCGGGGTCGAGACCGGCTTCCACCTCGTCCCACCGAAGCGGCGTGGACACCGTCGCTCCGGGCCGGGGCCGCACGCTCAATGGAGACGCGAGCAGTCGGCCGTGACCGTTTTGCAGGTAGTCAATGTACACCCGGCCGCCCCGGCGGCCGACCTGCCTCACGGTGGTCGCAATGTCGGGCATGTCGTGGGCAACGACCTTGGCCATGAGCTCGCCGAGGCCGCGCGACTGCTCGAACGTGCACTGGCGGCCGAGGGGCACCAGCACGTGGAGACCGGTCGAGCCGCTGGTCTTGATGAACGGTTCGATGCCCATGTCGTTGCACAGCTCGCGAAGGGCCAGGGCGATGCGCACCACGTCGCCGAAATCGGCGCCCTTGGGGTCGAGGTCGAGAATGCACCAGTCGGGGTGCTGTAGCGTGGCGATGCGGCTCGACCAGATATGCAGCGGAATGGTCGCCAGGTTCGCCAGGTAGGCCAACGTTTCGGGCTCGTCGACCACGAAGTAGTCGATTTCGCGCTGCGCATGTTCACTCCACATGCGCTCGAGACGCACCCACCCGGGAACGAAGTGCGGCGCGTCCTTTTGAAAGAAGTTCTTGCCGTCGATGCCGTCGGGATAGCGGGTGAGGACCACGGGGCGATCGCGCAGGTACTCCAGGATCCACGGTGAAACCGCGCGATAGAAGTCGATGAGATCGCCCTTTGTGTAGCCCTGGTCGGGCCAAAACACCTTCTTGAGATTGGACAGGTTCACGACGCGCTCGGACGCGCCGTCGTCTTCCAGCTCGGCCTCGACCTCGACCTCGCGCGCGTCGCCGGAGGCTCCGGCGTCCCCGCCCTGTGCGGTGGCGACCGCTGCATGGCTGCCCGATTCGGGAGGCTCATCCTCGTGTTCGAGCGTGGTGCCGACGCAGTCTTCCGGCTCTTTGTCGTCTCGCAGCCGCAAGAACACCGGCTGCCGCAGCAAGCCGTCGTCGGTGATTTCCCGGTAGCGCACCTCGGCCACGAGGGTGGGCTCGACCCATCGATGGCTCTTGCCGCGAGGAGCGCCGTCGCACGTGGCCGTGCCTGCACTGTGCTCGTCCAGCTCCGCTCGAATCTCGGCGAGTTGTTGATCGCTAAACCCGGTGCCGACCCGGCCCCGATAGCGATAGCCGGCGCCGTCGCGAATCGCCAGGTGAAGCGCGCCAAAGCCGGTGCGACCGCCCTTTGGTGGGGTAAATCCTACGATGGCAAAGTCGTCGGTGCGATCGACTCGTACCTTGAGCCAGTTGCCCGACCGGCGCATGACGTAGGGCGCGTCGGCGCGCTTGGCGATCACGCCCTCGAGTCCGCGCGCCTCAACCTGCGCAAAGAAAGCCTCGCCGAGCGAGCCCTCGACATGATCGGAAAGCCGCAAGTTGCCCGCGCTCGGCAGCATCATCGCCAGAATCTCTTTTCGCTCGACCGTTGCCAGGGGACGCAGGTCGAAGTCCTCAAAGGACAACAGATCAAAAGCGTACATGACCGCGGGTAGCTCGACGGTGGCCTTTTCGACGTCGCGGCGGCGAGTGAGCTGCACGCGCTTTTGCAGCTTCTGAAAGCTCGACCGGCCATCGTCCTCGAGGACGACCACTTCGCCGTCGATGATGAAGCGCTGATAGGGCAAGCCGCGCAGCACCCGAACCACGTCGGGAAACACCGACGTGGCTTTGCTGCCGCGTCGATAGAACAAATCGATGTCGGTTCCCTTGCGCGCACCAATGAGGCGGTAGCCGTCGTATTTGAGCTCGACGATCCAATCGTCGTCGGAAAAGGAGCCTTCGGCGGTCTCTGCGAGCATCGGCTTGACCGCCGAGGCTTCGACCTCGGTACGCGGGGCGCCCAACTCTTCGAGGCGCTCGACGATTTCGTCGCGACGGGAAGCACCGTCGCGCAGCTGCTCGACGGTCAGGCCGCTGAGAATCGACTCAGGTGCAAACGAAGTCGGACTGTCGGTGCGCGAAAAGCCGTCGACCTTTTTGATGAGAAGCCACTCGTTCGACGTTTCGCGCTTGCCGCCGCGGCTTTGCCCCTTGGTGCGAACGAGAGTCCAACGCCCGCGCAGCTTGTGGCCGTGCAGGTCGAACAGCAGCTTGCCCTTTTCGAGCCCCTCGGCCGGGTCGCCGTGCGACGTCCAGGAACCGCGGTCCCACACGATCATGGCGCCAGCGCCGTAGTTGCCCGCCGGAATGACCCCCTCGAAGTCGAAGTAGTCGAGGGGGTGCTCCTCGGTGTTCACCGCCAGGCGTTTGTCCGCAGGGTCGAGGGACGGTCCGTGGGGTACTGCCCAGGAGTGCAGTACCCCGTCGATTTCCAGGCGCAGGTCGTAGTGCAGCCGGCGCGCGGCATGTTTTTGCATCACGAATACGCCGGGATACTCGTCTCCGTGCTTGCCGAACGGCTCGGGCGACTGATCTGCTGAACGTTTGGCTCGGTATCGAGCCAGGCGATCGCCGCGCGATTTGCTTTCTTCGGCCATGAAAAGCCCGGTGCTATCATACGGAAATGCCGCGCGCGATTGGTTCCGGAACCATCTCCTTCGGGCTGGTCTCCATACCAGTCAAGCTGTTTTCGTCGAGCAAATCGGCGGCCGGCGTTCGCTTTAACCTGCTCGACAAAGAGACCGGGTCGCGACTGAAGCAGCGCTACTTCCGCGCGACTGACGGCGAGCCCGTCGAGCGCGACAACATGGTCAAGGGCTACGAATTCGCCAAGGGCCAGTACGTGACGTTCACCGACGAGGAGATCAAGGCGGTCTCCGAAGAGTCGACCAAGGCCATCGAGATCACCGAGTTCGTCCCGGTGGAAACCGTCGACCCGATCTTCTACGACAAGGCCTACTATCTCGGGCCCGACAAGGGCGGCGACCGGGCCTATGCGCTGCTCTCCGAGGCGATGAACAAGACCGGGCGCGTCGGATTGGCAAAGTACGCCGCGCGCGGCAAGCAGTACCTCGTAATGCTGCGGCCGGCCGACGGCGGCCTGGTCATGCAGCAGCTGCACTACGTCGACGAAATTCGGGCCATGGACGAGCTCGACCTCGCCGAGATCGAGCTCAAGGACGCCGAGCTCGACCTCGCCGTGCAGTTCATTGAACAGATTGCCCGCGACGACTTCGCGCCCGAGCAGTATCACGACGAAGTCAAAGAGCGACTGCAGGCAGCGATCCAGCAAAAGGTGGACGGCGAAGAGATCACGGCCGGACCGGGTGAGGCGCCCAAGGCGCAGATCATCGACCTGATGGAAGCCCTCAAGGCAAGCCTGGCCGATACCAGCCCCGCCGACGCCAAGCCCAAGACCAAGAAGGCCGCGAGCAAAGCCAAAAAGCCGCGCGCCAAAAAGCCCAACAAAGCCGCCGACGGCTAACCCGCCACCGCCAGCGCAACCACGGCAACACTCCGCTACGCGGGGCGTTCGGGGCGGCAACTTGGCAACACCGTCCCCGAGTGTGAGCGGGAGTCCTGGGGGATGAGTGGGCGGGTGGCGACTATGTGGCTGGAAGTACGCCCGTTTCACTGGTGTTAAGCCAGCGTTGACTCTATCGCTGACAACTAATTAAAATCACTCAGAAAGTGATTCCCAATTAGCGAGCCATGCTCAACAATGGCGGCCGCGCGTCTCGGGGAACTCCGACCTTCGGAGGACAAGGCGCCGGGGAGGAAATTCGCGAATGGGACGATGCGAACCGAGTCTTCGCTGGGTGTGGGTGGCAGTGGTCCTCGGGACCATCGCGGCGGCGGGCTGTTCGAACCTGCCCCTCGACCCTCCGCGCGATGTCATCCACGCGCGCTTCGACCCGGATGAGGGCGCCATTCCCATGCCCAGCAACGTCGTGCGCGACGACGAGCTGGGCCGGCTCGACATTCCCCTCGACGACGAAGACCTCACCGCCACCGAGCGCGAGTTCTTCGAGTTCCTCAACACCACCGACGGCTGGTCCACGACCTCGGCGCCCCGGGTCGAGTTCACCGGCGGCATTCGCCCCGACTCGGTCACGCCCCAGTCGCTCCAGGTATGGCAGTGGGGTCCCTCACCGCGGCGGGTCGGCGACGTGCACTGGACCCTGTCCGACGACGAAAAGACCCTCGAGATCGAGCCCCCTCGCGAGGGCTGGGATCGCGGCGCCACCTACGTCGTCCTGGTGCGCGGGGGCGAAGCCGGTGTCGAAGGCGAAGCCGGCCAACGAGTCGTGGCCGACGCCGCGTTTTACTTCCTGCGCCTGACCGAGCGCCTCGACGACGGTACTCACGACCGCGCCTTTCCCGGCGACGATGCGGCCGAGCGCGCGGACAACGCCGCCGACCTCGAGGAGCTTCGCGTCGAGCTGGCCCCCTACTTCGATCACTTCGAGCGCGCCGGCCTCGAGCGCAGCGAAATCGCCGCGCTGTGGGCGTTCACGGTCACCGAACGGGTCGAACTGGCCATGGACAAGGTCTCTCAGCGCATGCCCCTGCCCAGCAACATGCTGCTCAACCCGCGCACCGGTTTTGTCGACATTCCCCCCGCCGAGTGGGACTCCGACGTCGAGACCGAAGCCAAAGAGCGCATCAACACGTTCACCGGATTTGGCGTGTCGGCAAACCTGCTGTTCGAATTCACCGGCGAGGTCGATCCGGCCACGATCAACAACGACACCATCAAGCTGTACGACCTCAACGGGCCGCCCCTCGAACTCGCCGCCGAGGTCGAGCTTATGGCCGACGGCATTCACGTCATCGTCAAGCCGCAAAGCGCTCCCCTGCCAGAGCAGTCGACGTTCGCGGTCGTGGTCGAGCGCGGCGTGCGCGACACGTCCGGTGCCGACGTATTGCCCATGGCCCTCGGCCACCTGCTCACGTCGACCACGCCCGTAGTCGAAAACGGCATCAGCACCATCGACGCTCTCGAGCTCGAGGACGCCGAGCGCGCCGAAGGCCCTCGTCGGCAGCTCGCCGGCCTGCTCGACTCCCTGGGCCGCGAAAACGTGCTCACCGCCTGGCCGTTCACGACCATGCCGATCCGAGAGCCCCTTGCGAGCGACATCAATACCGCCGCCACGCTGGGCATCGATCCCAACCCCACGATCGAGCAAGAAATGACGCCCGGCGAGGCGCTGCTCGACTTCGCCATTGCCATTGCCTCGCTCATCAGCGTGGACCGCGTCTACCACGGCACCATCAAGTCGCCGGTCTTTCTCGACGAGGTAACCCGCGGCTGGCGAGCCGACGGCGGCTACGAGGTCGAGGACGTCTCGTTCACCATGACCATCCCCGACGACGTCGAGCCCGGCGACAAAGTGCCCGTCGTGATCTTCGGCCACGCCGTGATGACCGAACGCCGCTTTGTGCTCGCGATTGGCTCTGCCCTGGCCCGCCGCGGCTTTGCCGCCGTGTCCATCGACTGGCCCCTGCACGGCAAACGCACCCACTGTCTGTTCGGCGGTCCGCTGTCCCTGATCGACCCGACCACAGGCGAACTCACCTCCCTGCCGCCTTGCCGGCGCGGCTTCGAGTGTCGCGACAACGGCCAGTGCGTCGACGACAACGGCTCGAGCGACAACGGCCTGGCCCGCTGGCCGGTTATCAGCATGCCGGTGGCGTCGGGCGCGGCGTTTCTCGAAGTGGACAAGATCTCGAACACCGCCGACCACTTTCGCCAGGCGCTCGTCGATGTCGGCGCTCTGTCCCGCTCCCTGCGCCAGGGCGACTGGAAGTCGAAGGTAGGCGTCGAGTTTGCGACCGACAAGCTCTACTACGCCGGCCAATCCCTGGGCGGCGTCATCGGCGGGACCTTCGTGTCGCTGGCCCCCGAAATCGAACGCGCTGTGCTCAACGTGCCCGGGGCGGATACCGTGGACATGTTTCTCGACTCGCCCTTCTTCGGGCCTCAGGTCGATGCGTTCTTCACCCGGGAGGACGTCGAAAAGGGCAGCTTCGAGGCCGAGCGTTTTTTGGACGTTGCCCGCTGGATCGTCGACTCGGTCGATCCCCAGAGCGTCGCCAGCACGCTCAACCGCGGCCGCGAGGTGATGCTGCAGATGGCGACGCTCGACTTCATCATTCCCAACGACTACACGGAGACGCTGCAGAACATCTCCGGTGCCCCGCGCGAGGACTACCTCGGCGAGCACGGCTTTTTGGCCATTCCCATCGAGCCGGCCTACCTGCCCGGCGTGCGCGACCTGGCCCGCTTCATCGCCGGAGAGGACCGCTAAAGTGCGCCGCGAAGCAGTTGTGGCGGCTCTGGCTGCGGCCGCCGTTTCGGTGGGCGCTCCCGGCAACACGTCGGCCGGCGGCTTTGCCCTCGCCGAGCAAACGACTCTCGCCGGCGGCACTGGCGGCGCGAGCACCGCGCGCGACGACGACGCCGGCGCCGCCTTCTTCAACCCGGCGGCCCTCGCCGACGGCGGCGGCTGGCGCCTGGGCCTCGGCCTGCTGGCAGTCCGGCCCCGGGTCACCGCCGAAGCCGGTGACGGTTCGTTTTCCACCGACAACGAGTCGTCCTGGGCCACGCCGCCCCACCTCAACGCCAGCTTTTCCTTCAACGTCAGCCCGCAGGCCAGCGCCGCAGTGGGCATTGCGCTCGGCGTTCCCTACGGCAGCGGCGTCGTGTGGCCGGACGAGTGGGCCGGCCGGTTCGAAAGCGTCGAGACCCGCCTCGAAGTGTTTCGCGCGGCGCCCTTCGTCGCCGGTCGCTTCGGCCCCGTGCGCGTCGCCGCGGGCGTTCACTTCGACGCCGCCCGTCTGCGCGTTCGTCGCGCCCTGGACTTCGTCGACACCGAGGGCGACGTCTTCATCGACATGGACGGCCGCGGGGTTGGCTTCGACGCCGCGCTCTTTGTCGACGTGACGGACGGCGTCGCCCTCGGTGCCAGCTACAAAAGCCGTACGCGCTTTTCGCTGGCCGGCGGCGCTGACTTCGACTCGCCGGACGAGTTTTCGACCCGCACCCGGGACCAAAATGCCGCCACCGACGACCTGGTCACCCCCGACCGCATCGCCCTGGGCGGCCGCTGGTCCCGCGACCGGCTCAGCGTGCTCGTGGACGTCGAGGTCACCGTGTGGAGCGTGTACGAGGAGCTCGTGGTCGACTTCGAGATGGACGAAACCCCGGACGCCGTGCAAACCAACAACTGGGAAGACACCGTCGGCCTGCGCGCCGGCGCCGAGTACGCGCTGGCTCCCGGCTGGACCGCCCGCGGCGGTGCCTTCTTCGATCCGTCGCCGGCCAACGATGACAACGCCGTGCCGTCATCACCGGACTCCTCGCGGCTCGGCGCCAGCGTCGGCGCTAGCTTTGCTGCCGGCGGCGGTGCCTTCATCGACACCTTCTACCAATACGTGCACCTGCTCGGCCGCGACGCCAGCAACATGGACGCCCTCGACGCCCGCTACAGCGGCCAGGTCCACATGCTCGGGCTGGGCATTCGCTTTCAGCCGCGCTGACATCGTTGACGCGGCGCGCTCTAGCCTCCGCTGCGGCCGTCGTCAACCCGCCCCCTGCTGCGGCGTGGTGCGCTTTCGGGGGCGGGTGCTCCGCTTCGCTTCGCCGCTTCGCGTGACAACGGCCTACGCTGCGGCTGGCCAGCAACGACGACGGGCCAAGCCCGCTTTGTGCCCGCCTGCGGCGGGCGCGGGCTCGTCCGTCGTGCGCGAGGGGATCGTTTGGTACGCGGTGAGTGGCGCGGCGGAACGGGCGACGGCTCGGTGCGCTCGGTTGCAGGCCGCCGCGCGCTCAGAGCTTGCCGATGCTCAAGCCCGCCGTGGCGCCCGGCGCGCTGGCATCTCTGCCAGATCGAGCAAGCCGTGGTGCGTCCACCACCCCGTGGCCAACAGCCACGTGCGCGCTCGGCGGGTGGTCAGCGGCCCGGCACGCGGATTTGGTGCGCCCGGCGCGCGACGGAAGCTGTCGTCGGCCCAGCCGTCGAAGCTCCACGCCGACGAAAACGGGTCAACGCCACCGGACCACGCCGGCAGCCGCTCTCGATGCTTGTGGGCGTTGTGCAGCACGTAGCAGAGCGCTCGTTTGACCTGGAGCGGCGAGCGTAGAGGCTCCATGTGGTACCGGTCGTCGCAGACGCTGCCTTTCCGGCCCCAGAAGTCGTTGAACCGCCAGGCCAGGCACCGATTGAAGCCCTGCATGCCCCGAGACAGAGCCCGGTTGTCCGACGCCTCGACCACCAGGTGCAGGTGGTTGCCCTGCACCGAGAACTCGCAGATGCGGAAGCCCGGCTTGCGGCTGCATCGGGCAAACACCCGACGCAGCACCGCAGCCTGCTTGAAACCGCGCAAGCGCCCTAGCCCTTTGCGAATCCGCACCGTCACGTGAACCGGCAGCGCCCTACCCAACACCTCCCGCTGCCGGTGCGACACCCGCGGGCGGGGCGCCTGCCGCTTGCGCCCCGCGTTCTTTCGCCGACCGCCCCAGGTCCGAGGCTCCGGCAGGTCGAGCTGCCGGGTCGTTTTGCGTCTGCGCCTCATACTTGATTGAGCATATAATAGTGAGATGAGTACCTTGAAGCAAGCGATTTCTGGGCGCCTCGGGCCTGCCGCGCGCAGGCGCCAACTCGACGCGCTCAGCCCGCGCGCCGAGCATTTCCGCAGTCGCCCGCGCACCCCTGGTAGGTGGGCATCGTGCCGCTTCGCGGCCTCTCCCACTCCAGGCATAGCGTGCCGCGCTCTGGGGGGCCCTCAAGGCATCGCGCCCCTCGCCGGCGTTCGCGGCCGCTCTAGCGCGTCACTCGCTTTCGGCGCCTTCTCGAAACTCGGCGGTCGGGCCCCGCGCCCGCCGCAGGCGGGCACAAAGCGGGGGACGGCCGTCGTCGTTGCCAGTCAGCCGGAGCGCCGGCGGTTGTCACGCGAAGCGGCGAAGCGCAGCGGAGCACCCGCCCCCGAACACGCGCCGGGCCGCGGCGATGGGCGGGTTGACGACCGCCGGCGCGCAGGCTACGGCGCGCCCGGCTAGGCCACGCTAGCCACGAGCTTGAGCGCCGCCCGAGCCTGCCGGTCGTCCGAGCTCCAAGAACAACAACCCGGCGACGAATTAGCCTGTGCGTCGGATGGCCTCATGAAAGTGTAGGCTGAGTCGCCCTACCGCAGTTCGTTGGGTTGGTCTTTGCGCCAGGTTTCGTGCAGGTGCAGCCACTCGACGCCGAGGGGGGCTTTGTCGCTGCGGCGAAAGACGGCGGTGGACAGGCGCACGGTGGTCTGCAGCTTGGTGGCGACGGTGTGCTCTTGCCACTCTTCGTAGGTGGCGATGCACAGGTCGGGGGTTTCTATCTGGCCTTCGAACTCGTCGATCCAGATGCGAAACTGCGTGACCCGCGACGCGTGGGCCTGGCGCAGCTTGTCGAGCAGGGTCTCGCGGGTTTCGACGACGCCGGCGGGGGTGACCAGGCGAAAGTCGCCGGCCAGGGCTGAGGCTACGCGGGCAAATTCTCGCTCGGTGTCGGGGCACTCGCCGCGAAACCACTCTTGAAACCAGGCGTGCAGCTGGTGAATTTCGTCGCGACAGAGGTCGGCAAAGCTGGTGCTCATGAACGACGCGTCCTACTCGGGTTTGCTGGCGACCGAGTACTGCCAGTAGCAGAAGCCGGCGAAACCAACGACTCCAACCAGAGTCGGCAAGAACGCGATGCCCTCGGGTAGAGGGATCGCGAGAATGTCGGTCTTCTTCCAAACGGCGAACGGGATGGCAAGTGCAACCCCTACCAGAGCCTCGCCGGTGATCAGGCCAGAAGCGAAAAGAAGGCCGCGACGACTGGCCTTCCCCTTGTCGTCGTCCGACGCCGAGCGCACTGCGCGACTAGCAAAATGGGCAATCACGCCGCCGATGAAGATGGGGACGGAAAGCTCAAGGGGCAGGTAGATGCCAACGGCGACCGCTAGTACCGGAACCCGAAACGAAGAGCCGCGCGCCTGCTGCACCTTGTCGATGACGATGAGGCCGACCGCGATGACGGCACCGATGCCGATGATGCCCCACGGCAGGTTTCGCTGCAGCACGCCCTCGGATACGGCCTGCATCAGGCTCGCCTGCGGCGCCGTGAGCGCCTCGCTTGCATTCATACCCTCACGGGGAAAAACCGTGCCAAGTCCATAGGCCTGAAACAGCAGCTGCAGCACCGGCGCGATCACCACCGCCGCGGCGAGCACGCCGACGACCTGCATGATCTGCTGCTTGAACGGCGTGGCGCCGACAATTTGGCCGGCCTTGAGGTCCTGCATGTTGTCGCCGGCAATGGCGGCGGCACAACACACAACAGCACCAACGAGAATGGCAACGGCGGCAGCGATCTTGGCCTTTACGTCGTCGGCCTGAAAGTCGATGTCGCCGCCGAGCAAGCCGAGTAGAATGAGTGAAATCGTCAGGATGGTCGCGATGGTCACACCCGAGATCGGGTTGTTCGACGACCCGACCAGGCCGGCCATGTAGCCGGCGACCGAGGCGAACAGAAAGCCGGCAACCAACGCAAACACCACGCCGAAGGCGATCGTGGCGCCGTAAATGCCGTCGCCAATGCCGAGCTTGTCCTGATCGATGACGAGCAAGAAAGCTAGGAACATGGGGATCGCCAGGAGCAGCGTGCCCCAGAAGACGAGGGTAATCGGCGTATCGCGCTCGGTGCGCAGCACCGAGCCGGCGGCGCCGCTGCGCGCCTGGCGCACGGCCGCAAGCGACGACTTGACGCCGTCGCGGATCGGGCCGACGAGGGATACCAGGGCCCAGAGGCCCCCGGTCGCCATGGCACCGACGCCGAGATAGCGGATCTTGGCGCTCCAGATAATGTTGGCTGCTTCGTAGCCCTCTGCAATGCGAGGCACATCGACGCCGTTTTGCTTCTCCATAACGGTAGTCAGAGTCTGCAGCGCTTCATCGGGCGTAACGGCCATAAAGATCGGAATGCCGAACAGCCAGGAAATCAGCCCGCCGGCGAAGACCAGAATCGCGATGTTGAGCCCGACGATGTAGCCGACCGCCAGCAGGGCAACCCCGAGGTCGCTGCCCATGCCGAAGATGGATCGGCCGGCCGTCACCGAGCCCGACACCGCGCCGGCCACGAGCTTTAGTCCCGTTTGGCCGAGCTTGAAAGCCGCCCCGGCCAACCCGGCCACGGCGATGAGCTTGGCGCCCCCGCCGCCTTCGGCGCCGGCCTTGAGAACCTCGCCGGTGGCCACGCCTTCGGGAAACTGCAGCTTGGCCTCGATAACCAGCGCCCGGCGCAGGGGAATCGTGAACAGCACGCCGAGCACACCGCCGATGCCGGCCAAAGACAGCATGGGCAGAAACTCGAACCCGCTCCAGTAGCCCATGAGCAGCAGGGCCGGAAACGTAAAGATGACGCCGGCCGCCAGCGACTCACCGGCGGACGCGGCGGTCTGCACGATGTTGTTTTCGAGAATGTTCGACTCTTTGAAGAGCCGCAAGATCGCCATGGACAGCACGGCCGCGGGAATCGACGCCGACACGGTGAGGCCGACCTTTAGCCCCAGATACGCGTTGGCCGCGGCCAGCACCGCCGACAAAAGCGCGCCGAGCACTACGGCCTTGACCGTGATTTCGGGCAGCGTCGTAGTCGCGGGAATGTAAGGGACGAGCTTGTCGTCGCTACCAGCGGGGGTCTTGTCGGTCGAATCCATGGGGGTCCTCGCGCCCCCCGGTCCCCGGTCGTCGAGCGGCCCCGGGCGAGCGGGGCGCAGCATCGCGTTTGCCGCCCCCGCTACGCAAGGGCCCAACCGGATTTACGCGAGGACGTCGGTCTCGCCGTTGGATGCGACCAGCAGGGTCGTGGGCATGCGGTCGAGAAAGTCCGTCCGCTCCTGCATGAAGGTGCCGAAATCAGCCACGGCCTGGTCGGCCATGCCCAGCAGCACCAGGTCCGACGAGGCCGATGTCTCGCTGATGATCTTGGGCACGGGCTCCTGCGACAGGATGACCTCGATGTCGACGTTGAGCCGCGCTGCTTGCACAAGCTCCGCCATGGCCCTCTCGGCCTCGAGATGCTCGCCGCCGCTCTTGACGATCTGCAGCATGCGAATTCGCGCCTTGGACCAGTCGGGCGTGAGGTTGACGAGATACGCCAGCAACGCCAACAGCGAACCGTTCTTCTGTCCGCCCCACCAGACGTCGATGCGCCGCCGCCCCGGCGACGCGCCGTCGGCCGACGGCTTGTACACCACCACGTTGCTGCCCCAGGCCGCCAGGGTCTGCATGCGCCGCGCGGTGCGCTCGCGCGCCTCGGGCTCGCTGGCCGGCGGCATTCGAATGAGGGCCGTGTTGGGCCGCAAGCTACCGATGGAATAGGCCTGCAAAATGATGTCGAGCTGCTCATCATCGGGCGGAACGACCACCGAGTCGGCAAACCCAACGAGCTTGTACTCGCCCAGCAGTCGCTTGACCTCGCCCATGCGATCGAGACGCTTTTCCAGGCGCCCCTCGGGCTCCGCGCCGGCGCCCTCGCTAATCTCGAGCACCGACAGCAGGCCGCGCCCCGCCTCGAGCCAGGACCCGGCCTTGACCAGCGCGCGGTCGCGAGTGACATCGTCGGTAAGCACGACCAGCACCGGGCGCCAGTTCTTCGGATCGGGCTTGCTGCGCTCGAGGGCCAGCAGGTTCTCCCGCGTGCGCGAAAAGATGAAGCCGCGCTTGGCGTCGCCCCACTCGGCCTCTTTGCCGCGCAGGTAGAAGTAGATACCGCCGGCGATGATCATGGCGACGATCGCGTAGGTCTCGTCGATCTTGACCATGGCGATGGCGCAGCCGATGGCGCCGGCCAGAGCCGCGGGCCAGCCGAACAGGCGAAAGCGCGGGCGAAAGCTCGGGTTGCCACCCCGGCCCTCGACGAACGCCGACAGGTTGATCATCCCGTAGGCGATCAAGAAGAACATCGAGATGACTTCGGCGACCGCGTTGAGGTCGCCCATGAAGACGATGGCCAGGGCGATGCCCAGGGACAAAACGGTGGCGCGGCGCGGCTCGTTCTCGGGGCCGTGTCCCTTGGCGAAATACTCGAGCGGGCGCAGCACCCGGTCCATGCCCATGGCCTGGAGAATGCGCGGCGCGCCCAAAAAGCTGCCGAGGGCCGACGACAGGGTCGCCGCGAACACGCCGGCAACGATGAGCGGCGCAAAGATGCTCATGGCCGTGAGCGATTCGAACGACGCCCCGACCAGGCTCTCGCGGGACGCTCCGCCAGCCAGCAAGATGAGCTGGATCAGGTAGACGGCGGCCGTAAAGATAATGGCGGCCAGGGTGCCCTTGGGAATGGCGCTGCCCGGGTCGCGCAGGTCTCCGGACATGTTGGCGCCGGCCGTGATGCCGGTGGCGGCCGGAAAGAAGATGGCAAAGGCGCCCCACATGCCGATGGACAGCTCGCCGGCCACCGGCGTGGCGGCCGGGTCGAACTCGCCCTGGTTCGACGCGAACACGTCGGGATCGAACGTCATGAAGCCACCGATCAAGAACGACACGACCGACAGCAGCAGGATGGCGAGAATGAAGTACTGAGCCCGCAGCGCCACGTCTGCGCCCTTGAACGTGACGAAGAACAGCCCGCAGATCACCACCACAGAACACAGCTGCGTCGCATGCCAGGTGGCCAGCGTGGTCGCGAGCTCGGATCCGGGCGGGGCGAACAGGCCGAACAACGCCTCCGTAAAGCCGATGACGTAAAACGCGATCGACACGGCCTGCGACACGTACAGGGTCAGGCCGATGGAGCCGCCGAAGTCCGGCCCCAGCGTTCGCGAGATCATGTAGTAGACGCCGCCGGTGCGAACTTCGGTGTTGGTTGCGATGGCCGATAACGACAGGGTCGTCAGCGTTGTGATCGACTTGGCGAGGGCGAGAATGAACAGCGCCTGCCAAATGCCCGCCTGCCCGACCACGTAGCCCGAGCGCATGAACATGATCACGCCGAGGATGGTGAGGGTGCACGGCGTGAAGACACCACCGAAGGTGCCGAACCTGCCCTGTGGGTTGGGTGCGCTCATGGGGCGGTAACCGGTAACCCGAGCCAGCGCGGTGCGTCATCCCCTGCGGCCCGAGAAACTGCAAGATATCGCGGGGTCCGGACCGCTGTCGATAAACCGGCGGGGTCAATGCACCCCGCCGGGACTCGGCTCACCAGTTTCCCCCGAGCTCGGTTGCATTCCGGGGACCGCGCACAGATGCACACAGGTGATTTTGTGGGCGAATTCATACGTTGAGACCGCGGCCCACCCTTTGCATAGATCAAAGAGACTGCTCGCCGATCGCGTCTCTCAGACTCGCGACGCGCTCGGCCGGAGGCTTGTTCGAATGAATACCCTACGTGCTCTCTTTTCTGTTCTTGGCGTCGCGGCCCTGGCCGCATGCGGCGGCAACATTGGCGCTCCCGCTGGCCCGTGCGACGGACTCGATCCCGCCGAGGGCTGCGGCGAGTTCTGCTCGGTCGACCAAGATTGCGACAGCGGCTTTTACTGCGGCGGCACCGTGTGCACGGCCGACTGCACCCCGGGCGGCCTGGAGTGTGGCGACGGCCAGGCCTGCACCGACAACGGTCAATGCATCGATGACGGCACGGGTGGCGGCAGCGGCTCCGGCTCCGGCGGATCGGGTACCGGCACCACGACCGGCGGTGAAGACTGCCCGGACGTGGCCGTGAACCTCAACCCGGTTACGCCGACCGTGCAGCTCGTCATTGATCAGTCCGGCTCGATGGAAGAGAACTTTGGCGACGGCCTCGACCGCTGGGAGGCGGTCGGCGCGGCGCTTTTCGAGGGCTTCGGCGGCGCGACGCCCATCGTCGAGGAACTCGAAGACGAGGTCATCTTCGGCGCCACGCTCTACTCGAGCGTCAACGGCAACGCGGGCGGCATGTGCCCCATGCTCAACGAAGAGCCGCCGGCGCTGAACAACTTCGCCACCCTCAAGGCGCTGTACGACAACAACGACCCGCTGCAGGACACCCCGACCACCGAGGCCATCAATGCGGTCGTGGCGAACTTTCCGGCCCCCGATCCGGACGTGCCGGCGCCTCGCATCATCCTGCTGGCAACCGACGGTGAGCCCGACACCTGCGTGGACGCGGACGCCCACAACGAAGTCACGAACGGTCTTGCCGAAGACGCCGTGGTCGCCGCGTTCGATGCCGGCATTCGCACCTTCGTGCTGAGCGTCGGCAACGACGTCGGCGCCAATCACTTGCAGCGGCTCGCCAACGCCGGCGCTGGACTCGATCTCGCCAATGGCGACGCCGAGGCGTTCCGCGCCAACAATCCGAGCGAGCTGGTCGATCGCTTCGGCGAGATCATCGGCCGGGTGCGCAGCTGCACCTTTGCCCTCGACGGCGAGGTCGACCCGGCGAACACCTGCCTCGGTTCGGTGGTTCTCAACGGGACCGAGCTGCAGTGCAACGTCGATTGGCGCCTTGTCGATCCGTCGACTCTCGAGCTGCTCGGCGACGCCTGCGACCAGCTGCTGGCGGCGGACGAGGTAGCCCTGAGCGCCGTGTTCCCCTGCGGCACGGTCATCGTCGAGTAAGCGGCGGCAGTCCATCCCGCATCGCGCACAGCCGGCCTTCGGGCCGGCTTTTTTTGGGCGCGTCGGTGTGCGCACGCCTGTGTGCGGGTGGGGGGGACGAGTACCAAGCGCGAGTGATCTTCGCTCGCCGACGTTCGCTGTAACGGACTGGGATCGTTGAAGTCAAGGGCACGAGGTCGCGTCGGGCACGGCCGTTGCTCTAGGGGACAATTGATGAAACGACAACTCTGGATTGGAGTCCTCGGCGCTGCCCTTCTGCAGATGACAAGCGCGTGCGCCCTCGATGGGGTGGTCAACGGCGAGCTCGACGATGTGGAGCCAGAGCAGCCGGCTGGCCAGGAGGGCGAAGGCGGCTCCGACGACCAGGACGATCAGAGTTCGCCCGTGCCCGCGGACGCAGCCATCGACGGCCACTTCCTGCGGATCGGCGACCAGGACACCTGGCTCAAGAAGACCACCGCGCAGTCGTCCACGCTGGAGCTCGCCAAGGAGAAGTGCAGCCTGTACGCAAACTCCCTCGTGCCAATCCAGGCCGCACCGACGACCGACGGCGTGCACTACCTCGTGAACACGCGGCGCATCATTCCCGGCTGCGAGTTTTCGCTGGGCTACGTGTACATCCCCCACGTCACCGAAACCAGCACCGGTGGCGGCGGCGGTGGCGGTCGCGGTGGCGGTGGCGGTGGTGGCGGCCTGCTGCGCCCGGTGCCCGGCCCGGTCAGCTCCCTGTACGGTCCGCGCGGCAGCGGCTTTCATTACGGCCTCGACATCGCCGCGCCAACGGGCACGCCGATTCTCAACCCCGACGGCGGCACGCTCGCGACCCAGGGCTACAACGGCGGATGCGGCAACTCCTTTGCCGTCAACCACGCCAGCGGCCTGCGCTCGCGGTACTGCCACCTGTCGGCGTACGCCGGCGTGACCGGGCGCTACTACGCGCGCGGAACGACCATGGGGCGAGTCGGCAACACCGGACGCTCGACCGGACCGCACCTGCACGTCGAGCTCTACGTCAACGGCGGCGTGCGCGACCCGCTGTCGATCGCCCCGCACTGGAGGTAACCGTTGGCCACGCGCATCGCCATCGCGGCCGCCCTCGCGGTCCTCGCCCTGGTCGGCCTTTTGCTCACCGACCGGGGCGAGGCACGGCCGGCCGACGTGCCCGTCGTCGAGTCGGCTCCGTTTCGCGACCTGCCCATCGCGGCGCGCAGCGCGAGCGCACCGCCCACTCGCCCGGCGACGCCCCCGGTGCGAATGGCACGCGGCGCAAACGACGGCGCGCCGGAGGCGTTTGCCATCGCTCCCATCGAAACTCGATGGGATGCAACCTGCGACGACCATCCCGAGCTGCGGTTCGACGACGTGCGCCAGGCGGTGCTCGATACCGGTCTCGACCCCGGCGCGAGGTTTCCGAGCACCGGTCACGTGGTCGACTTTGCCCAGGCCTACGAGCTCGAAGGTCGCCGTGCGCAGCTAACGGCCGAGTGGAACTACGACGCCCCCGCCCGCTACGAGCTGCGCGTCCTGCAGTTCGACGACGACGAATTTGCCAATCCGCGCCCCCTCGCCATCGAAGGCAGCGCGACGACCGTCGATGCCAGCGATCTGGCGCCAGCGCTGCGCGCCCTCGACCGAAGGCTGCGCGCGCGAGGCGCGACCCCCACCGAACGCGGCACCGTTGTCGCCAATTACCTGCCGGCGGCCGACGAACCGCCCGACCTCGGCGCCGAGCACGCGTTCGTGGTGGAGATGCGCAACGGCCGCATCGTTCGCTACCACGCCCAGGGCGTTGCCTGCCACGGACGCGACGACGTGGCGACGTGCTACTGCCCGCCCGAAGACGAGCACGCCCCCGAGTAGCCGTCGCTAGCGCGCCCCTTCGAGCAACAGCCGAACCAGCCGCTCGCGAAACTCGCGGCGGCGCCGGACAGAGTCGCGTCCAGACAGCCGCAGGCGCGTCGACGATCCGACCATCAGGTCGCCGAACATTGCCAGCACGAATAGCTCCACGCGAAACTGCGTGTCGGCCGCCGATGCCGCGGGGGCGACCCGCAGCCGGGCAGCGTGAACCCGTTCGGCAATCGACGCCAGCCCGAAAGCCTCGCGCGCCGGCAGCGCGTCGCCGCCGTTGGCGATGAGCCACGCGAGGATCGGCGCGCGCGACGGGTCGGCCCCGCGCTCGTACACCGAGAGCACCACGTCCACGAGTTCATCCATGCCGGCGTCGGGCGCGACGCCGGTCAGGCGGTCGAGCATTTCGCCACGCATGCGCTCCGACGCTCGCTGAAACAGCGCTTCAAGCAGGCCCGCGCGGCTGCCGAAGTGATGCAGCACGCCCGAGTGCGTAATGCCCGCGGCCTGGGCCACAGGCTTGAGCAGCACCTGCTCCAGGCCCTGGGCGGCGAGGATCGCTTCGGCGGCGTCGAGAATCGCGTCGCGGGCCTCGGCTTGAGAGCGCCGCTTGCGCGGTTTGGCTGCGGGGTTGGCCACGAGTTCGAGCTTGCTGGTCGCAGTCTACTGACATATTGTCGGCAACGTCTACTGACACTTTGTCAGTTTTCGCAGAAAGGCCTGAAATGTCTCGAAAAAGAGCGCTGCGAACCGCCACGGTTTTCGGAGGGGCTCTCGGCGCCGTCCTCCTTGTCGCCGGCGCCCTGGCCTGGTGGCTCCTGCGACCCGACTCGCGAGACGTCACCCAGGCTGCGGTGATCACACCGCCGGGCCAGCTGGCCAACCACTGCCGAGACGGCATTGGCGAGCCCCGCGTCGAGCAAGTGACCGACGGGGTGTTTCTCGCGATCGGTTTCGACGTTGCCAACACCATTGTCGTCGTCACCGACGCCGGCAACGTCGTGGTGGACCCGGGCATGAGCCCGGCGCGCGCCCGGGTTGTACGCGCAGCGATCGGCGAACACGCTCCCGGCAAGACGGCCGCCATCGTCTACACCCATAGCCACATCGATCACATCGGTGGCGCGAGCGCGTGGGCCGACGAGGGCACCGAAGTCTGGGCCACCGCCGCCTTCGCCGACCACTTCATCAAGCAGTACTCGGTTTATCGCGACGTCGAACAAGCGCGCGGCATGCGCCAGTTCGGTGCCCACGTCGGCGACGAAAGCCTGCCGTGTTCGGCGCTGGGACGCCGCATCGACTTCGAAGGCGTGCTCGAAACCGGCGTCGTCATGCCGACCCACACGTTTTCCGGGCGCCACGAGCTGCGCATCGGCGGTGTCGCCATGGAGCTCGTCGAAGCCCATGGCGAAACCCACGACCAGCTGTTCATCCACCTGCCGGATCTGGGCGTGCTCATGCCCGGCGACAACTACTACCGGGCCTTTCCCAACCTCTATACGATCCGCGGCACCACGCCGCGCCCGGTGGACGCGTGGATCGCCTCCCTCGACGCCATGCGACGACGGGCGGCCACCGTGCTCGTGCCGTCCCACACCGTGCCGGTTCGCGGCCGCGATGAGGTCGCCAGCGCCCTCACCCGCTATCGCGACGGCATTCAGTGGGTTCGCGATCGCGTGGTGGCCGCCGCCAATCGCGGCGACGATGTCGACACCATCGCAGAGTCCGTGGGGCTGCCGCCGCACCTGGCGAACGACGCGGCCCTGGCGCCGCTGTACGGCCAGATCGATTGGTCGGCCCGCGCGATTTACGGCAATCAACTCGGCTGGTTCGATGGCCGCGCCGAAACCCTGTACCCGCTGGCGCGAGCCGACCGGGCCCGACGAATGATCGACGCCATGGGCGGCCCCGATGCAGTCTGGCAGAACGTCGGCAGCGCCGACGACCCGCGCTGGGCGCTTTCGCTGCTCGGCCTGCTCGACGACGCCGGCATCGACACCACCGCCGGCGCGCGCTGGGCTCTCGCCAAGGCCGACGCCCTCGAGGCCCTGGCGACCGGCATCGGCAACTCCAACGGGCGCGGCTACCTGCTCGAGTCGGCCCACGAGCTGCGGGTCGGCCCCTTCGAGCCGCCGGTGCCGCGTCCGCCCGAAGCCCTGATCGACTCCATTCCCATCGCCGCCTTCTTTCAGATCATGGAGACCCGACTCATCCCCGAGCGCAGCATCGACACCCACGAAAGCGTGGTGTTCGAGTTCGCCGACACCGACGAACGCTTTGTGTTGACGGTGCGCCGAGGAATCGCCGAAGTCGTGGCCGGTGAGGCCCTGCCGGGCACGCCCGCGCCCATTGCAACCATCGCCACCACCACCGGTACCTGGCGCCGCCTCGCCATTGGCACCGCGTCGCCTCTCGCGGCTGTCGCGGCCGGAACGCTGTCCATCGACGGCGACCGGGCAGCCTTCTACACCTTTTCCGAACGCTTTCGCCGCGGCATTTGACTCGGGCCCGCGTCGACCGGCACCGCGGCCATCTCTACGGGTCAACGAAGCCGGGCGCGAGCAACTCGACCATGGCCCCGTGGTTGACGACGGTCTCTTGCTCGAAGTAGCGACGGGCCGCCGCCGTCGCCTCTGTGCCCTCGTCGCCGCCCAGCAGCGCGCCGAGGCGATAGCGGGCCGCCGCGGCATAGCCCCGCATGTCGGCCGCATCCAGCCGGGTGGCCCCGTCTCGCAGCAGCTCGACGGCTCGCTCCGGATCGTCGCGACGCTCGGCAAGCGCAGCGCGCACCAGCGTCGCCAGCGCATCGCCCCACGGGGTCGAGTAGCGCTCCATTCGTTTCGCGTCCTCGGTCGCCGACCGCAACGCCGAGGCGCCGCCTTCGCCCAGGGCCGCGTGGCGCAAGGCGACCCGCGCGCGCAGGTGCAAAGCCTCGATGGTGAGGGCCTCGATACGCAGCAAAAACGCTCGCTTCATGCTGGCCCAGTGCTCGGAGAAGGTGTCGAACACGTTTTCCAGAACGCCGGTGTACAGGCGCACGCGAACGTCGGAAAAGAACTGCCAGCAGCTCTGCAGCTGGTAGTCCCTCGGCGACCACTGCTCGTGCGCCAGCTCGGCCTGCCGCGTCGCTTCGTCGGGCTGGTCGCGGACCAGCCAGCTGGTGCCCGAGATTCCGATCCGCAAGTTGGTGGCCGCGTACAGGTCGCCGCGAGCCTGGGCGCGAGCGAGCAAGACCGGCACGTCTTCGGCGAGACTCTTGAACTCGCCGAGGTAGTAGTTGCACCACATGGCCGACAGTCGACCGCTGTCGGCAAACCAGATGTCGGGCTCCTGTTCCTTGAGTATCGACGTGACCCCGTCTTCGATGCGGGCACGCGCCTCGGCCCACTGACCCGCGTGGTAGTCGATGAAACCGGTGAACAGCGGCCCGAGCGCTCGCGACCAGGAATCCTCGATCTCGTCGCCGAGCTCGAGGGCCGCGGCCAGCTGCTTGCGGGCCACCCGCCGACCGCGAGGTCCGGTAATCGCGCGGCCCCCGGCCTGATACGCCTGAAATCGGGCGATTCGCGTCGGCTCCCCGGCTTCGAGCGCCAGCCTCAGTCCGAGCATGACGAAAAACGCGCTGCGCAGCGGCTCCACCCAGCCCAGGCCGGTCATCATGGCCCAGCACACGTCGATTCTCGCCAGGGTTTCCCGCGACACCTGGTCCTCGCGACGCATTCGAAAGCGACTGCCGCGAAAGCGCAACCGCGTCGCTTCGACGACATACATACGAATCGCGGCCCCGCGAGTGGGCGGAAAGCGCAGGCCCACCGATTCGAGAACGCTGCCGATGAGCTCAATACCGGCATCGATGTAGCCGCCGCGGAGTAGCTGCTCGGCCGCGTGTCGTCTGCACTCCAGGGCGGTCGCACCATCGGTGAGCGTGGCCGCTTCCTTGTACGCGTCGGCCGCCTCGAGCACCCGTCCGGCGCTGCTCAAGGCCTGGGCCAGGCCGCGCTTGAGCTCGTGGGCGTCGGTCGCCGGCGCCAGCGCCAGCGCGTTTTCGAACCAGGTGGCGGCGCGCTCGAATGCGAGCACGTCCAGCGCTTGCTCCGCGGCGCGCCGCGCAAAGTGAGCAGCGCGCTCGGGCCGCCCCGCTTGCTCCCAGTGAAAGGCCATCACCTCGACGACCGGGCGGCCACACGCCTCGAGCGCTTGCGCCAGCTTTCGATGCCGCTGGCGAGCCTGGCCCGCCTCGATGCCCGCGATCACGGTCTCCCGGATTCGACCGTGATAGACGTCCACCGTGTCGGCGCGCCGCTCCTCGTTGCCGCGCAGCAGGCTACCGACCCGAAGGGAGCGAATGGCGCCACCGATCGCCTGGGGCTCGACGCCCATGGCCGTGGCCAGCACCTCGCGCTGCGGCGGCCTGGCCGCCAACGCGACGTACTCGAGAAGCTCGCGCGACAGCGGCTCGAGCGCGTCAATGCGCGCGCGAAGAGCGTCCTCGAGCTGGGGCGACCCGGCCTGAAAGCCTCCGATCGAGGACGCGTGGCGCACCAGCTCGCTGATGAACAGCGGGTGGCCGCCGGCTTCCTTTGCAATCGCCGCCCCGTCGGCACTCGACATCCCCGCGTTGCGAAGCAGCTGCTCCGCAAGCTCGCGCCCCTGCTCGAACGACATGGCGTCGAGCGTGAGCACGTCGACCTCTGCGTCGAGCCGGCGGGTCAACGCGCGGACCGACGCACCGATTCCCCGACGAACCGTGGCGACCAGCAGCAGCCGGGGCGCGCCCGGCTGTTCGAGCATGGTGCGAATCAGGTCGAGGCTATCGGCATCGGCCCACTGCAGACCGTCGATGACCAACAGCAGGCGACGCCGGTTCCCGAGCTTTTCGAGCAGCTCGCGAAAGGCTCCGAACACCCGGACCCGCAGCTCGATGGCCTCGTACACCGTGGAAACCGGACTCGGCGCGCTGGCGAACGCGCCGACGCGCCCCAGCACGGGAAACGCCTTTACCAGCGGATGTGCGTCGGCGGGCAGCACGCCAACGACCTCTTCGTCAGGCAGGCCAGACAGGTAGGTCGCAAGTTCATCGACGATCTGATCGAGCGCCTGGTAGGGAATCGATTCGGCCTGGTGACAACGCCCGGCCAGCAGCAGCGTGTCCGGCGCTTCCTTCACCTCACCTGCGAACCGCTGCAGCAGCGCGGATTTGCCCATTCCCGACTCGCCGTGTACGAACACCACTCGCGGCTTGCCGTGCGCGCACCCGTCGAAGGCCTGGTGCAAAAAGGCGAGGTCGGCTTCTCGGCCAACGAACGGCGCATCCTTTACCGACGGCGTGCGCAGCGACCAGCGCGCCGGTGCGTCGGCGCCCAGGCGCGCGAGGATCTCGTTGCCCGACGGGCGCTCCGCCGGGTCGCGCCGCAACAGCTCGAGGGTTAGCCGACCGAGGTCGGGCGGAACGTGTAGCCCCTCGAGGGGCGGTGGGTTGCTGCCGACCTTCTTCTGGAGAATCTGCAGAGGATGACCGGGAAACGGCAAGTCGCCGTCGAGAATCTCGTACAGCATCGTGCCCACGGCGTACCAATCGGCAGCCGCCGCCACCGGGGCGATGCTGTCGATCTGCTCTGGAGCCATGTAGGCCGGAGTCCCCACGACCTCGGCGCGCGCCTTCGGATCGCCGTGGTTGGTGTGGGCGGCCAGTCCGACGTCCACAACCACGACCCGCCCCTCGGCGGTCACGATGACATTCGACGGCTTCACGTCTCGATGGACGCTGCCTTCCTGATGCAGGGCATGCAGTCCCTTGGCCAGCTGCGCCAGCGACGTGCGCAGGTGCCCCTCGTCGAAGGTGTGCTGCATATCCGACACCGGCACGGTTTCGCGCCGCGCCCGCACGTCGGCGGACTCCACCCGCTCCGACGGCTCCGAACGACGGCTCCAGGCAATGAAGTCCGCACCGTGAAGGAGTTCCATGGTGAAGAAGATGAGGTCATCCTCAGCGAACAGGTCGAAGAGCTGGCACAGGTTCGGATGACTCAAGTCCGCCAGCGTTCGGAACTCGTTTTTGAACTGGGCCAGGTCGCGCGCGTTGCTCGACTTGAGGGACTTGAGCGCCACCGCGTGACCGCGCTCCTCGTCGAACGCCTCGTAGACGATTCCCATGCCGCCCTCACCGATCTGGCGGATGATGTTGAATCGGTCCTCGAAGTCGAACTTGTTGCCGGCCATGTCCCGACGGTCGTGCGCCAAACGACTCCGTCCGGCCGCGCGCTCCGGTCCCCCGGCGGCCAGCATACCGCGGAGCGCCGCGGCTGGTCGCAGCAGGTTCTTGAAAGCGACGGGGCGCGGACGGTTCTACGCTGTCTGGCGATGACTCGATCCCGCCCGGCCGGACGAACCTCACAGCTCGCCTGGCTCGCCCTCGCACTCATTCACGTGCCGCCTGCGGCCGTGCTGGCTCGCCCGGAACTCGTCCAGTCCCTGTACGGCGTATCCCCGGACGGGCCCACGGGCGTGCTCGTAGTGCACCGCGGCGCGCTGTTCGCGGCGCTTGCGTGCCTGTGTCTGTGGGCGGCCTTCGACCGGGGCGTGCGGCGGGCGGCGACGGTATGTGCGAGCGTGTCGGTCGTGGGCTTCATCGTGCTCTACGCGACCGCCCCGGTCGCGAGCGACGCCCTCGCGTCCATCGCCCGGGTCGATGTCGCTGCGCTGGTACCGCTCGGCTACCTGTGGCTCGATGCCTGGCGGACCGCCCCGGTCATACGACCGTCATGAGCCCGGTGCCGCCGACCAGCTCGATGACCAGGTACAGGGCGGCTCCCCGCGGCAGGCTCCGGTCCACGGCCGCCGAAGCCAGACGCCCGCCGGCCATGCCGAGCAGCGCGACGGCGACCGCGAGCACGATGCCCGGGCGCGCGGCCGGCCAAAACCACGTGCCCACCAGCAACCCGGCGACCGCGAGGCCGAAGCCCCCGTATACGGCGCGGATCTCACTGCGGCCCGTGGCCGAGGACGCCTGTAGCTCGACCTGACGGGTCACGGTGGCGGGTGAAATCAAGGCGGCCGCGCCCATCAGAGCAAACCCGGCAACGGCAACGGAGACAACGGCATCATCGAAGGTCATGGCAAACGTCACGGCGAAGGACTGGTGTGCAGCGAGGCCAGCACTCTGTCACCATGGTGACAGCCATGACCGGCCCCGGCTTTCAAGAACCTGCTGCCGATGGTGACCCGGCCGGCGGGTTTGCGCCGCGGGTGTGGGTGTCCCACGGACGCGCCCTGTACGCGGGCCCCAGCCTGCGCCTGGACCCGCATCGCAACGCGGTCACCACCGCGGTGGTCGGACTCACGGCGGACTTCGAGCTGACTCGCGAGCCCGGCGGCACGCGCTCCCGGCGACTCGCCCTCGTCCCGGCCGGCTGTCGGCACCACGTCGTCGCGTCCGGCCCGATGGCGTTTCTCTACCTCGACCCGTTCTTCGACGACGCCGCCAACGCGGCGCTTGGTGAGCCAGCCGCGGCCGGAGACAGCGGCGTCGCCGACCGCGCCGACCGGGTGCGCGAACGGCTCCGGCAGACGCCAATGGTCCCGCCCATCGACGACGTGGCAACGCTCCTCGGCATTGCGCGCCCGCCAACCGCCGGCCGCCGATTGAGCAAGGTCGTTGCCGCCATTGCCGCGGCGCCCGATGAGTTCGAGCACATCGAAGACGCCGCCGCGCTGGCCCGCCTATCGGTGTCGCGGTTTCAGCATGTGTTTCGCGACGAACTCGGGCTGCCCTTTCGCCGCTTTCGCCTGTGGCACCGCATGCTGCGCGTCGCCGACCTGCTGCAGGCCGGCGAGTCGCTCACTACCGCCGCCCTTGACGCGGGCTTTTCGAGTTCGTCGCACCTGAGCTCGGCGTTCCGAGACATGTTCGGCCTGCCCCCGTCCGCCCTCGTCGCGGCCGGCGCCCGATTCTTCGTCGAGCAGCCGGCCGCCGAGCCGGCCTAGTCGGTCGAGTCCGCGTGGGGCATCACGTCGCTTCCGGGCGGGCGAAAGGTAAGCGACAGGCGGCGAAAGAACAGCTTCAGGTCTTCGACGGTCATGTACAGCGAAGGCACCAGCAGCAGCATGATGAAGGTCGCGAACATGATGCCAAAGCCGAGGCTGATGGCCATGGGAATGAGAAAGCGGGCCTGCACGCTGGTCTCGAGGATCATGGGCATGAGGCCGAAGAACGTGGTTACCGAGGTCAGGATAATGGGCCGGAACCGGCGAGCGCCGCCGGCGATGACGGCCTCGAAGGGAGTCATGCCTTGCTCGCGAAACTCGTTGACCGCGACCACGAGAATAAGTGAGTCGTTCACCACCACGCCCGACAGGGCCACCAGGCCCATCATGCTCATGATGCTGAGGTTAAAGCCCATGATGACGTGGCCGATGAGCGCACCCAGCAAACCGAAGGGGATGACGCTCATGATGATGAGCGGCTGCACGTAGCTGCGGAACGCAACCGCGAGCAGGGCCGCGATGGCCAGCGCCGCCAGCAAGCCGCCAAATTTCAGGGCCGACATCGACTCTTCCTGGTCTTGCTGCTGGCCGGCTTTGGCCCAGGTGACGCCGTAGCGCTGCTCCAGCTCCGGCATGAAGTCCTCGATCGCCGAGCCAACGACTTCGTTGGCGTTGGCGACGTTCGTGTCGATTTCGGCGGTGACGTTGATGACCCGCCTGCCGTTTTCGCGCTCGATGCTGGTGTTGGCGCGGTTGCGCTGCACGCTCGCGGCCGCGTCGAGAGGAATCTCGCCGCCGTCGGGGGTTCGCACCAAGAATTTCTCCAGGTCGTACTCGCTCTCGCGTTCGGCCCGCGGCAGGCGCACGTACACGCGCAGCTCGTCGCGCCCGCGCTGCAGCCGCAACGCCTCGGCGCCGAAGAAAGACGAACGAATCTGCCGGCCGAGCTCGGTCGCCGTCAGGCCGCGGGCCATGCCCTCGCGCCTCATGGTGAAGTCGAGCTGCTCTTTGCCCTCGGCGAAACCGTCGTCGATGTCCTTGACGCCGCTATAGGTACCCAGGTGCCTGGCAAGCTCGGTCGCCGCGGTTTGCAGCTTGTCGAGATTGCGGTGGGACAACTCGAAGTTGATGGGCGCGTCGGCGCCGGCGCCTGTCTGGTACGAAATCTTGAGGGACTCGACCCCGACCACGTCGCCGAGCTTGGCGCGCCACTGCCGGGTGAACTCACCCGCCGTGATGGACCGGTCGTCGATGGGCACCAGAAACACCGCGAGCTCCCCCAGGTGGGTGGCCGACGAGCTGTCGGCCGGCCGGGGGCCACCGGTCGAAAACTGCTGCTTGCCCGAGGACTCGAACACGCCCCGCACAATGGCGTCGCCGCCGTTTTCCTCGATCACCTCGTAGGCGGTCTGGCGCATGCGCTCGACCACCGCCTCGGTCCGTTTGATGTTGGTTCCGAACGGCAGCTCGACCTTGGCGATAATCTGGTCGCCCTCGATGGTCGGCAAAAAGCTCGTGCCCACGCGCCCGCCCGCGATCAGTCCACACGACGAAATCAGCATGGCGAACGCCACCCCGAGGGTGATTCCGCGGTTGCGAACCGCGACGTTGAGCGTGGGCACGTACACGTGCCCGACCCACCACTCAACGAAGCGAGAAAAACGCTGTTGCTGGCCGTGAATCCAGCCGAATACCCCACCCCGATGCCGGTTGTTGGTGTGGGCCAGGTGAGCCGGCAAGATCAGCAGCGACTCGATGAGCGACAGGCCGAGGACCGCGATGACCACCAGGGGAATGTTGCGGAAGAACTTGCCGCTCACCCCGGGCACCATGAGCATGGGAGAGAACGCGATCATGGTGGTCGTCACCGCGAAGATCACCGGCGTGGAGACCTCCTTGGCGCCACCGATGGCGGCCCGTAAGGGACTGTAGCCCTCGCTGCGCAGCTTGTACGCCGCCTCGCCGACGACGATCGCGTCGTCGACCACCATGCCGAGGGCCAGGATGAACGCGAACAGCGAGATCATGTTGATCGTCACGTCCATCACCGGCATCAGCCACAGGGCGCCGATGAACGAAATCGGAATGCCCAGGGTCACCCAGAAAGCCAGGCGCAGCTCGAGGAACAGCCCGAGCACGGCGAGCACCAGGATGAGGCCAATGACGGCGTTGCGGCGCAGCAAGTCGACGCGGTCGGCAAAGACCTCCGAGGCGTCGCCCCAGACGGCCATGGTGATGCCCTCGGGCACCTTGTCCCGATTGGCTTCGATGTATTCGTGAACGGCCTCGGAGACCTCGACGGGCCCCTGATCGCCAACGGCAAAGACCTCGACCGTGGCCGCCGGCTCGCCGTTGAACAAAGACGTCTCGTCGGTTTCGGCAAATCCGTCTTGCACGGCCGCCAGGTCACCCACGGTCACGGCCGTGCCGTCGGGGCGGCTCAGCACGACGATGTCGCGAATCTCCGAGCCTTGGTCCTTGCGCTCGGCGGTGCGCAGCAACACCTCGCCACCGGCGGTTTTTACGCCGCCGGCCGGCATCTCGATCGACTCGGCGCGAATGCGAGCGGCGACCTGTTCGAGAGTCAGGTTGTAGCGGCGCAACGTCGCCCGCGGAATCTCCACGGAAATCTCCGGCGGCCGAATGGCCCCCAGCTCGACGTAGGTAATGCGCTCGTCTTTGAGCAGGTCGGCGCGCACCTGTTCGACGAAGTCGCGCAGGGTCTGCTCTTGTTTTTGCCCGTAGACGACCAGCGACAGAACGCGCTGCCGGTTGCTGGCCAAGAAGATGTTGGGCTCCTCAACGTCGGCCGGAAACGATGTAATGCGCCCGATGGCCGACTCGACGTCGGACAACGCGCGATCGGCGTTGGAGCCTTCGAGCAGCTCGATGGTGAGCACGCCGACGCCCTCGGTCGAGGTAGAGCGTACTTTCTCGACGTCGTCGAGGCTGGTTACCGCCTCTTCGGCGGTAAGCACGACGCCCTTTTCCACCTCTTCGGGGCTCGCGCCCGGATACGGGATGTTGACCACCACCGTCTCGAGCTCGAACTGGGGAAAGACCTCCTGCTTGATGCGCGGCAGGATGCCGAACACCCCGCCCAGCAAGATGACGATCATCAACACGTTGGCCGCGACCGAGTTGCGCGTAAACCAGGGAATCACCCCGCGCGCATTGGCGATGTCGGACTTGTCGCCCGGGTCGACCGGCCCGTCTTTGCGCCCGTAGACCACGCTACTTGTCCTCCGTCGCGGCGGCGTTGGCGGCCGGAGCGCCCGCAGTCTCCGGCGCAGGCGCTTTGCCGCCAGCGCCGGGCGTCTTGTCGGACGCTTGTGTGGCCGGCGGCGCTTGATCGGCGCGCCGCACCTTCATGCCGTCGACCGGTTCGGCGATCGAACTCACGATGATCTGGTCGCCGGCCTCGACGCCGCTGGCGATGAGAACGGAGTCCTGAAGTCGCCACGCGATGGTTACCGGACGCACGCTCAGCGTGCCCTCGGCCTCGACGTACACCTTGTTGCCTTCGTGCAGGGCCGATCGCGGTAGCAAGACGACGCCGTCGAGCTCGCCCGCGTCGAAGCGGACATCGACGAACGCCCCGAGCAGAAGCGGCAGCGAGCCGTCTTTCTTTGCAAGGCCGAGCGGGTCGTCGATCTCGACGAGAAGCCGCGCCATGCCGCCAACCGGATCCACCTCGCCGAGCAGCCGCACGATGCGCCCGGTGCGTTCGATGGTCTGGGTGCCGGCGGCCTGCGAAACCAGCGCGGTCGTGCCGGCGCCCTCGCCGGCGTTCACGCCGGGAATGGCGAGCCGCGCCAGGTTTTCAACGGGAATCGAGACCTGCACCCAGAAGTGATCCGTACCGACGAGGGTCGCGAGTTGCGTCGTCGGCCCCACCAGCTGGCCAATCTCTGACGACTCGGCGGTTACGAACGCGTTGAATGGAGCGCGAACGCTCGTCCGCGTCACGTTGAGCTTGGCCTGCTCGAGACCGCTTTTGGCCGCCTCGAGGGCGACCTGAGCGGTGCGCAGCTGGGGCTCGCGCAGCGCCAGGGATTTGCTCGCCGTCGCGTTGTTGTCATTGCCGAGCAGCTCCCACTCGCGCTCGGCGACCTTCTTGCGGCTTCGCTCGATCACCAGCTCGGTTTGGGCCTTGTCGACCGCCGATTCCTGTTGCCGAACGGCGAGCTGGTAGTCCCGGGCGTCGATGCGAACCAGCGGCGTGCCCTTGGCGAGCTTGCCGCCGGCCACCAGCGCGCTGTTTTGCCACTGAATGCGGCCGCTCACTTCGGGAGCGACGACCACCCGGCGCGCCGGCACCACGGTGCCCTGGGCGCGAATCGAGACCGGGTGCGTGCCCTTGCGCGCAGCCTCGACCTCGACGAGCGGCGACGAGTCGACCGGGGGCTTCTTGGGCGGCTCCGGGCGCGTTTTCACCATGTACCCGAGGGCGAAAATCCCCACCGCCAGCACACCGAGACCGATCAGGGCGTTGGCGAGGCTAAACGGCTTGTCGCGCAACTCGGCGTGAGACAGCTGTTCGTCGGGCGGTGGCGTTGCGTTGATTTCCATGGGTTGATCCTCGAATCACTCGCCGGGCGCGCCGGGCGGTGCGGCCTCGGGGGCAGCTTGGTCGTCTGCAGCGTCGCTTTCGCCGCCGCTGGTTTTGCCGTCCTCCGAGGGTGCATCGGGGTCGGTCAGGTCGTTGGTCCAGGTACCGCCGAGCGCGCGGTAGAGCTGCACGCGGTAGGCAAGCAGCTGTCGCCGCGCGTTGAGCAGGTTTTGCTCCGACGCCTGCAGGGCCTGCAGCGCATTCAACACCGGCAAAAAGTCGGTGAGCCCCTCGCGATACCGATTGCGCGCCTCGTCCAGAGTGCGCTGATTGAGCTCGACCTGTGCCTCGAGCTCGACGATGTGGTTGCGCTGGCTGCGCTCGAGGGCGAGGGAGTTTTCGACCTCGACGAGCGCCTGCACCACCGTCTGGCCGTACACGTTGACGAGCTCGCGAACCACCGCCTTGCTTCGATCGACCTCGGCCGCCCGGCGCCCGAAGTCAAAGATGGGCGCTACGAGGTTGGAAGCGATGCTCCACACGAACCGAAACGGGTCCATGATTTCGGGCGAGTCGTAGCCGAGCCGCCCCGAGAGCGTGAGCTGGGGAAACCGATCGGCCACTGCCTGAGCCACGCGCCAATCGGCGGCCTCCACCCGGCGCATCGCGGCGCGCACGTCCGGACGACGCTGCAAAAGCTGCGACGGAACTCCGGTCGTCGGGACGGGCGGCAGCTCGGGAAGCTGGTCGGCATCCGCGGCCAGGGCGACCGCGCCGGGCGCAACCCCGAGGAGCAATCCGATGCGCGTTTGCGCGGTAGTGAGCTGGCCGTCGATGAGTGCCAGCTGCGCCCGGGTAGCGACGACCTGCTGGTTGGCCTGAAACACGTCCAGCGCGGTGGAAAGCCCCTGCCCCGCCCGCAGCTGAACGAGCTCGAGGTAGGTCTCGTCGATCTCGATCTGCGCCTCGAGCAGCGCTTTGCTTTCGCGCGTGCGCAGAAGATCGAACCAGGCCTCGACGACTTCGGCAGCGGTCGAAATGGCCAGTGCTTCGACGTCGTCGCGCCGCGAAGCCACGTCGAGTAGCGCGGCCTTTTGCCCGGACCGCAGCCGCCCCCAGACGTCGAGCTCGTAGCTGGCGGCCAACGACATGTTGATGTTGTTGAAACGCGCGCTGTCGGGGAACATGCCCGCAGCCGCCCCGTCGTCGCCGGCGCCGAACTGCGCCGGGTTGAGCGCGATTTGGGTACGCGACACGCCCGCGCGGCCTTCGACCGAGGGCAAAAGCGGTGACCGCGCGACCACCGCCGTGGCGCGCGCCTGCTCGAGCCGCGCCCACGCCGCCTTGACCTGAAAGTTGCCGGACAGCGCGGCCTCGACCAGCGCGGCGAGCTGCGGATCGCCGAAGTCCTCCCACCAGCGTTCGGGCAGCGCCCCGCCGTCGGTCACTTCCTGGCCACCGAAGCTCTGCGGCAGCTCGACGGGCGGAGCGGGGTTTTGCTCGGGCCGGTAGCACGATGCCACCACGGCCGCGAGGCCAAGGGCAAACACGAACCTCATGAGTCCTCGTTCCGCGGCTCGAGGCCGCGCAAAAGAAGATCGACAAAGCTCGGCGCGAGCTTGTCGAAGTCGAAGTCGCCCGGCAGTCGGCGGGCAACTTCGTCTTTGGAGTGGCCAACGAGCAACAGGCCCACCGATGCCCCCCACAGCTGCATGGCGAGTGTGCGGGCGTCGGCGTCGGAGCGAATCGAACCGTCCGCCTTGCCGCGTTCGATGGTGGCGACCACGACCGAGTACATGGCTCCTATGACCCGGCGATACTCGTCGAAGTTGCTCGTCTCCGGCGCGACGGAAAAACCAAGCAGAAGCCACGACATGCCGATGCGAAAGTGATCGGGGTGATCCTGCACCCAGCCGTGGTACGCGCTCATCAGGCGGCGCAGCACCTCGAGCCCGGTGCCCGGCTCGGCCGCGATGGCCCGGTAGCGATCGGGCATGTCGGCGATGGCGCGCAGCACCAACGCGACCCAGATCTCGTCCTTGCTGCGAAAGTAGAGATACAGCGTGCCCTTGCTGTAGTCCGCGCGGGCCGCGATCTCGTCCATCGTCGCCGAGTCGAACCCGCGGGTCTTAAAGACTTCCTCGGCCGCGTCGAGAATGAGCGCGGCGCGGCGCTCGCGCTCGCGCTCTTTACGATTGGTTATGCCCACTTACGCCTACAGACTGATACGCCGTTCAGTTTTGTGACCGGCGGTCACTATTCTGACCAAGCGTTTAGCTCACTCTGGCGCGAACGCAAGGGTTGCGCGGTGACAACCGCGGCGCACCGGCGCTTTTCGCGCCCTTGCGCGACCGCCTCCCGGGCCTGCCCGCGCCAGCTGCGCGCGCCGTTCGACGCCCGAGGCCGGTGGCCTACAGGTAGGACGGGTGCAGCTCGGCGTTGTAGCCGATGAGCAGCGTGTCGCCGGATCGCACGGCGGGTGCCCGCAGCGTGCCCGACCGGCCGAGAATGGCGGCGCTCAGCTCCTCGTCGGCGGGCGAGTCCTTGGCCATGTCGAACACGACGATCTTTTGCCCGCGCGCCACCACCACGGTCGACGCTTGCCGCGCCAGCCCCATCGCCTCCTCGGCGCCAATCCGCGTCTTGCCGCCGGCCGACTGAACCTCGCCGGGCTCGATGTCGGCCTGCTCGAAGAACTCGCGCACCCGCTTGCAGCTCGTGCAACCGGAGCGGTGGTAGTACCAATCGACCTTCGCCATGGCGGCGACGCTACGCCACGGGCGAGCCAGGCGCCAGCGTCAGCGCCCGCCATGTCGAAGCGAGAGCGGCGCGGCCGACCTCACTTCTGATACTTGGCCTTCCACTCGTCGTAGGGCATGCCGTAGACGATCTCGCGCGCCTCCATTTTGTCGAGCTCGACCCCGCGCTCGGCAGCGGCGGCGGCGTACCACTTCGACAGGCAGTTGCGGCAAAACCCCGCCAGGTTCATGACGTCGATGTTCTGCACGTCGGTGCGCTCGCGGAGATGCTCGACCAGCCGACGAAAGGCGGCGGCTTCGACTTCGGTGCGAGTCTTTTCGTCCATGGGCTCAGCATAGCCGGCGCCGCGCACGAGCAGAAGCGCGAGCGGCGCCGGCACTCGCCGGACCGCGCCCCTAGGTCCTAGGCTGTGGGGGTTGCGACGTGCAGTGGAGCACCGACGAACGGCATCCCCATGAACGACGGTCCCTGGGCGCCCGAGCGAACCCAGCTCGCGTGCACCGGATAGTGATAGGTGCTGCGCGACGTCGGGTCGAACACCCGCACAACGGCTCGCTCGCCGGAGCGCAGCGATGGCGCCGGACTCACGCAAAGACCGCCGCCGCCGACGTTGACGATCAACACGGGCTGCACCCGGCCGCCGGCTTTGACCGTGGCCCGCAAGCTCACCGGGCAGCGCGCGTAGCGGCGATGGTGGGGCCCGTCGTCGGGGCCGGGAGCGAACAGTTTTTCGAGCGCCGTCAGGCGCTCGGCCGAGGCGCCGTCGAGCCTCTGATTGAGCATGCCCTTGCGAGCCAGGAGCTTCCTGTACTCGTAGACAAACTGGAGAACGTCTTCGTCCATCGGTTTCGACCTCAAGGGCGGGGTAAGCCGCCTTACATGGTCAATCTGCATAATGCGGACCAGGGCCGCTGAAGCCGAATTCGGAGGGCTTGCGGTGCCTCCCGAGGCAACGCAGCTGGGGTTTTGGTCCCGGTAGTGGGGGTAGTCACCCACACGAAACTTCCGCACTTAGGTGTGCCCATCGGTACGCACACCGGACTACAGTTCGGGGTGTCATGCGAATCGCCTCTCTATTGCCGGGCGCCACGGAGACCTGCTTCGCGCTCGGCCTCGGAGACCAGATCGTGGGCGTTTCTCACGAATGTGACACGCCCGTCGCCGCCAGGGACTTGCCTCAGCTGACGTCGTCGTCCGTCGACGCAACGGCAACATCCCGCGCCATTGACCAGCAGGTACAGAAACTCGTCTGCAATGGACTGTCGATCTACGACGTCGACCTGGACGCGCTGCGCGAGGCCGCCCCCGACCTCATCGTGACCCAGGACATGTGCGACGTCTGCGCGGTGACCTTCGCCGACGTCGAAGCGGCAACGCAGGCGGCCCTGGGCAAGGACGTCAGCATCGTGTCGCTGGCGCCGCTTTCGCTCGACGACGTGCTCGGCGACATCGAGCGAGTGGCCGCTGCTGCCGACGTGGCCGAGCGAGGCACCGAACTCGTAAGCGACCTGCGGCGACGACTCGCGGCCGTGCGCGAAGCGACCGCAACGTTCGAAGCGCCCCGCGTGCTCATGCTCGAGTGGCTCGACCCGCCCATGCCCATCGGTCACTGGACACCTCGCATCGTGCGCATGGCGGGCGGCCGACCGGTGCTGGCGCGCGACCAGGTGCCAACGGGACCGCTGGAGTGGTCGGCCATTGCCGACTGCGACGCCGACGCGCTGCTGCTCGCGCCCTGCGGCTTCGAGGTCGAACAAACGCGCCGCGAAGTCGACGAGCTTTTGCAGCGTCCCGAGATCGCCGCCCTGCCGGCGGTCGAGCGAGGTCGCGTGTACCTCGCCGACGGCAATCACTTCTTCAACCGGCCGGGGCCGCGTCTCGTCGAAAGCGCCGAGGTAGCCGCGGTCGCGCTCCATCCCGATTTGAGCGGCACGTTTCCACTGCCGCCCGATGCCCTCAGTCGCCACAACGGACGATAGCCAACTCTAACCTTTGGTACAGTGCCTGAAACGATGCCCGAGAAGCTCACCCGTAAGGAAGCCAAAGAGCGCACCCGTCAAAATCTGCTCGACGCGCTCATGGAGGTCGCCAGCAAAGAGGGCCTCGCAGGGCTTACCACCACGAAGATCGCCCGGTGCGCGGGCGTGGCTCAGTCGAGCTTCTACTTTCACTTCGAAGACATGAACGACGCGCTCCGCCAGGCCGCGGAGAAGATGTCGGAAACCATTCGCACGTCGGTCCGCCTGCAGCGGCAAAAGATCGACGTAAACGACCCGGAAAACGCGGTGCGAAGCACCTACGAAGCCGCGATTGACGGCCTGCTGGCCAACCCGCTCATGGCGGAACTGCTGCTCAGCCATCGGCGCGACACCAGCTCCCCCCTCGGCGACACGGCCCGCGAAATACTGGCCCGCAGCCGCCGCGAAATCGCCGAAGACATGCGGGCGATGGGGCTGTCCGAAGGCGTGCTGCCGCACCATACGACCCACGCGGCCCTGCTGCTTTCCATGTCGCTCACCTCGGTGGAAATGCTGCTCGACGACCCCGGCGCAGACCGAAGTGAAATCATCGCCGCACTGGTACACACGACCACGGCCATGATCACCAAGGCCGTGCACGACGCCGGCGAACCGGCCCGGACCAACACCGCACTCTAGGTGCCTAGCTGGCCGCGGCGATGCGCTCGGCGGCGAGCTCGCGCGCGACGACCGTCGGCGACTTGCTCGACGCCTGCGCGCGATCGAGCACGGTGCCCGCGGTTTCGCCGAGCTGATCGATCAGGGGACCGCGGTCGGCGAGCCCCATGACGGTCATGCCCGCGCCCTCGATGACCGCCCCGGCGCTGGCGATTTCGTCGGGCACGAACCGGACGCCGGCTTCGACCAGCGCCTGACCCACCGCCTCGTCCGCCAGGATGTTGTTGGCACCGCCGACCACCGCCCAGGCAGACACACTGGAAACATTGTCGCGGGTCAAGACACCGCCGACCGCGCACGGCGACACGAGGTCGACCTCGCGCGTAAGCACTGCCTCGGGTGCGGTGACCGCCCCGCCGATCTCCCCGGCCAGGCTGGCCGCCCGCACGGGGTCGACGTCGGCGACCAGCACCGATGCCCCGGCCGCAGCAAGCGAGCGAGCCACCGCGGCGCCAATCGAGCCACAGCCCTGAACCGCCGCCTTCATCGTCGACAGGGCCGCGCCGTCGCGGCGCGCGACGACTGCCCGAACGCAGGCCATGAGCCCGCGTCCGACCGCCGTCGACAGCTCGGCCTCGTTTGTGTGAACGAAATCGGTTCGCCGCGCGACCGCGGCCAGGTCGTCGGCGGTGGTGCCGAGGTCGCCGGCGGTGCGAAAGCGACCACCGAGCGACTCGATGGCATCGCCGAGAACCTCGAACGCGACCGAGCGCGGCAAAGCGTCGGTCCACGCTCGATCGATGACCACCGCCTTGCCGCCGCCGGTGGCCAGTCCGGCGAGCGCCGTCTTCACCGTCATCGCTCGCGCCAGCAGGCGGCAGTCGGCCAGCGCCGACTCGGTGCTTGGATAAGGCACCGTTCGAATTCCGCCGACGGCCGGTCCCAGGGTCTCGTCGTCGAGGACGATGTAGCCAATCAGCTCGTCCCCGTGCTCTACCGGAATGGTCTCAGCGGTCATCGGCCCAATAGGTGTAGTACCCGGCCCATCCGCGGGCAATCGCCGACGGAATCGAAATCGCCGATCGCCGGTCGATGTCGCCTCGTCGTTACAACTGCACCCGTTCGAGAGCGAATGAGCCACTCCGAAAGTGAGCGAGCCGACGCAACCCGCCGGGCTCCCCGACGACGATGCGTTGGTGCGCTACCTCGTTAGTGAAAGTCGCGACTCGCCGGTTCTGCGGGGCGCTCGGTCACCTGCGGTGCCCACAACTCGTCGGCAATGAGATGAACGATGCCTTGCTGAACCTGCAAACGGCCGGTAATCCCGAGAAAGGCCGCCGTTTTTCCGAGCAGCGAATACGCCTCGAACACCTTGGGCCAGATGACTACGTTAACGAACCCGGTTTCGTCCTCGAGGGTCATGAAGGTGACTCCCGAGGCAGTTCCGGGGCGCTGCCGGCAAATGACCATGCCCGCGTAGCGCAGCCGCTGGCCGTTGCGGCCACGCGCCACGGCCCGCGCGTCGGGCAGCCGTTGTGCGCGCAGCTGACCGCGCAGCGGCGCGAGCGGATGGCCCCGCACGCTGTGATGGCTGGTCCGGTAGTCCCACAAAATCGTCTCGAGCGATCCCAGATCGGCAAACCCCGGCGACGCCTCGGCGGCGCGACTGCCGCGCTCGACCTCGAGGCTGTCTTCGTTGCTGCGCAAATAGCCGTGCAGCTGCCAAAGTGCCTCGCGCCTGCTGTCGGCCATGGCGCCGAAGGCTCCCGCCTCGGCCAGCGCCGATTGGGTTCGTCGGTCGACCCCGGCCATGCCCGCCCTCGACACGAAATCGGCCAGGCTCGAAAACGCGCGGTTCTGGCGCAGCGCGACGATGCGGCGGCCGACCTCTTCGCGCATGCCTTTGACGTAGCGAAGCCCCATGCGAAGGGCGAACGGACTGCCGCCGGCCCCGCTTTCGCCTTCGTTTTCGATCGGCTCGAGCGTGCAGTCCCAATCGCTCTTGGCGATGTCGATAGACCGCACCTTTACTCCGTGGCGCTGGGCGTCCCCGATAATGGTCGCCGGCGTATAAAATCCCATTGGCTGCGAGTTGAGCAGACCGCACGCAAACTCGGCCGGGTAGTGGCACTTGAGCCATGAGGTCGCGTAGCTGATCAGGGCAAAGCTGGCCGCGTGGCTTTCGGGAAACCCGTACTCGCCGAAGCCGCGAATCTGCTCGAACACGCGCTCGGCGAACTCGGTGGCAATGCCTTTTTGCTGCATGCGCGACACCAGGCGCTCGCGGTGAGCCTCGATGCGCCCGCTGCTGCGCCACGCCGCCATGTCGCGGCGCAGCTGATCCGCTTCGCCCGGCGTGTAGTCAGCGGCCACGACAGCCAGCTTCATGACCTGCTCTTGAAACAGCGGGACACCGAGAGTCTTCTCCAGCACCGGCCGCAAACTCTCATGCGGGTACTCAATGGGCTCTTCGCCGTTGCGGCGGCGCAAATACGGATGAACCATGCCGCCAGTAATGGGCCCGGGCCGCACGATGCTCACCTCGATGACCAGATCGTAAAACGACCGCGGCCGCAGGCGCGGCAACATCGACATCTGCGCCCGGCTTTCGATCTGGAAAACGCCGACCGTGTCGGCCCGACAAATCATGTCGAACGTCTCGCAGTCGTCCGCGTCGATGGTCGCCATGTCGAGCCGCTGGCCGCGATACGACTCGATGAGATCGAAGCACTCGTGAATCATCGTGAGTGCTCCCAAGCCGAGCAGGTCGACCTTGAAGAGCCCCAGATCTTCGAGATCATCTTTGTCCCACTGGATCACCGTGCGGTTTTCCATGGTGGCGTTTTCGATGGGCACGATGTCGCTCACCGGCTCGTGGCCGAGCAAAAAGCCCCCCGGGTGAATCGACAGGTGCCGCGGAAAGTCCAGGATCTCGTTCGAAAGCTCGAACAGGTGCTGGTTGGCCGGTTCTTTCAAGTCGAACCCGGCGCTGGCAAAGTCATCGGCGTCGATGCCGCCCCAGCGGTGAATCATCTTGGCCAGCCGGTCGAGGGCGGTTTCGGGGATCGACAGCGCCTTGCCCACGTCGCGCACCGCCGACCGCGGCCGATAGCGAATGAAGTTGGCGACCATGGCTGCCTTGTCGCGTCCGTATTTGGCGTAGACGTGCTGAATGACCTCCTCGCGGCGGTTGTGCTCGATATCGAGGTCGATGTCCGGGGGCTCGGCGCGCTCGCGCGACAAAAAGCGCTCGAACAAAAGCCCCATGCGCACCGGATCGACCGCGGTGATGCCGAGGCAAAAGCACACTGCCGAGTTCGCCGCCGAGCCGCGGCCCTGGCACAAGATGTCTTGCTCGCGGCAAAAGCGCACGATCTCGTGCATGGTCAAGAAATAGCCGCAGTAGTCGAGCTCATCGATGATGTCGAGCTCTTTGTCGAGCTGGGCCTGCACCCTGTCGGGCACGGTTGCGCCCTGGGCCACCTGGTAGCGACTGGCCGCGCCGTCGGCGACCAGCTGGCGCAAGTGCTGCGACGAGGTACTGCCGTCGGGCAGGCGTTCCGATGGGTATCGGTAGCGAAGATCGTCGAGGGAAAACGAGCATCGCTCGGCTATTTCGACGGTGCGCGACACCGCCGCCGGATCATCGGCGAACAGCGCGGCAATGCCGTGGCTCGACTTGAGCTCGTGTTCGGCGTTGGGCCGGGTAAGGCGCCCGGCTGTGGCCAACGCCGTTTTGTGGCGAATGCAGGTGAGCACGTCCTGCAGCCGGCGCCGGTCTTTCGTGTGGTACAGGGTTTCCACGGCCGCGGCCACCGGCAGACCGTAGCGTTCGGCTCGCTGGCGCACCCGGCGCTCGAGGGGAACATCGCCGTCTTCTCGATGACGGGCGACCAGAGCGTACAGCCGGTCGCCAAAAGCGTCGCGCATCGCGTCCACCGCCCGCGGATCGAACGAGTCATCGGCAGCCAGCAGGCTGTTTGCTCCGCCCCAAAGCGCGATGAGGCCCGCGGCGCGCTCGCATACCTCCGGCCAAAACACCACCGATTCGCCCTTGGCACACCGCAGTCGCCCGACCGACAGCAGGCCGCACAGACTGGCGTAGCCGCGGCGATCCTGGGCCAGCAGCACGATGCTCGTGCCGTCACTGACCGTGACCTCGGCGCCGATGATCAGATGCACGCCCAGCTCGCGCGCCTTGACGTGGGCACGAACCGCGCCGTACACGCCGTCCCGATCGGTAAGCGCCAGCGACCGCAGGCCGAGGTGATGTGCCTGCTCGATCAACTCATCGGGGTGACTGGCCCCCTCGAGAAACGAGTAGTTCGACTTGCACCACAGGGGCCTCCAGTCAGGCGTCAAGAAACTTCTCCCTGCAAAAACCAGCGCCGACGGTGACGGTCGAAGTAGACCCACAGCCAATCGCCGCGCCGGGTTTCGGCAAAGTGATACTCGCGGTGCACCTCGGAACGCCACCAGCCACCCGACACGATGTACGGCCCGACAATGTTGGTCACCGCGCCGTGCTCGAGCCCGCGCAAAAGCCAACCGTCGTCGCGCACGCCGCTGTTTTGCGGCGGCAACAAGAGCGGCCGACGGTGCACCCTGCGAACCAACGGTCGCACGGTCACGTCGCGCGGCGCGGCCGGCACCACGCGCTGCACCGGCCGCCATTCGAACCGCGCCTCGGGCAGGTGGCCATCTTTGAGAGCCGCGTGCACGATGGCCTCGTTGCCTAGCTCGGCTCGCAGCCGCGCAAGCGCCTCGTTGGCGGCGCGCAAATCCCGGCGCGGCTTGTGCGAAAACAGCTCGAGTTGCTCGCGCGTGGCCGGCACGTCTTCCGCGCCCAGCCGCAGCTCGATGACGCCGGTGCGCGGCGGCGACGACTCGAGCCGCAGGTGGATGAGCCGCATGATGGTGCGCGCGTCGAGCGTCGGCTCGGCCGGGCGAATCGTCTCGATGTGGCGATGATCCGTGCGATCGAGCGTGAACTCGATGAACAACGCCCCCAGCGCCGAGTGCTGGCCCGCGAGGACGTCCATGATGCGATCGACCGGCCGCCGCAAAGCGAACATCAGGCGATCGACGTTGGCCTCGGCGTCGTCGAACAGAACGTGCTGCTCGATGGGCTCGCGCGCGCTCTTGGGTCGCAGCGGGTCCCAGCGCTCGCCGGCCGCGAGCTGGTGCAGCCGATGCGCCTCGGCGCCGTACCGGCGAAGCAGGCCTCCGGCCGGCAGGCGCAAGAAGCTACCGACGGTGGTAACGCCCAGCTTGGCAAGCTCGTCGCGCAGCGCCGGCGCCAGGCCCAGGCGCTCGAGCGGCACCTTTCGGGCCGTGTCGCGGGCCAGCTCGGGATCGCGAAACACCGTGACCTTGCCGTAGCGAGCGCGCGCCACCGCGTAGGTGCAAAAGCGCGTAAAGCCGACCACGATCGACGATTCGAGCTGCTCATCAGCCAACGTTCGGTGAATGCGGCCGGCCCACTGATCGAGCGAGCGATAGATGCGCAAAAGCCCCGCGGCATCTAGCCAGAACACCCCGGGCTCACCGCCGTTGTCACCATTGGCGGCCGACGCCTCGACGTCGGGCGAATACTTGCGCAGGGCCTCGGTAACCCGCTCTACGCCTTCGGCCAGCTGCGCGGGTGAAATAACGTCGGCGCGCAGCTCGCGCGCCAGGGACAGGGCGTGGGCATAGCGGTGTCCGGGCAACACACCGCGACTGCGCGCCTGCTCGTTGGCCCATTGCACCACCCCTTGCGGGCGGTCTTCGTCAACCACGACTGCCGGCAGCCGTCGCCAGTCCGGGTGCCGACGCAGCAAGAGCTGCAGGGGAAACGCCGGTAGGTCAACACATGCCAGCCGGTCCACGCACGACCTCCGCGCTGCTCCAGCCCGGACCGTTCTTTTTGTCTTTGATCACGTCGAGGCGACAGCGAAAGCGGTCGCCGTCGAGTCCCGTGCGCCCGGGCTCGGCCCGCAGCGACACCATCGAACCAATGGAAGGCGCCTCCGACGATTTGTGGGTCACGCACACGAGTGCCGCATCGTGGCGCTGAGCCAGGCCCACGAGCCGTCCCTGCATCGGCATGGACAGCGGCGCCGCGCCGCGGCCGACATCGGCCGGACCGAAGTCGAGCACCACCAAACCAAACGCCCCCGACCGCAGAAGGCGATCCGCCGCGCGCCCGGCCTCGCGAGCGCCGGGTACCCGCACTACGATCAGCGCCGACAGATCGACGCCGCTTTGCGCGACGTCCGGCGGGTAAAAAACGCTGTCGGGCAAGGTTACCCAGGCCGCTGGCTCCCCCAGTTTCTGCGCTTCCACGACCAGTCCGACGGCGGCGGTCAGGGGCGCCACCGCCCCCTGCCCCGACACCTCGACCATGCGGCCGGCCAGCTCGTCGCGCGACCACGATGGCCCCGCCGCGACGCGCTCGTCCCCCGATACGCACGGTCCGCCCGACAGGGAGAGCCCCGATTGCTCGGCGGTCCCTACCAATTCACGCAGCTGAATAACCTTGCCCGACATTGAACACCCTAGCAGTACTGGCTAGGTGTTCAGCAGTAGCGCACAGCTCTGACAGAGATCAACTGCTATCTCAAATGCTTAACGATCCCAGCGTAATCCGGAATCGCCCCATCTCAGCCGGCAACCACTCCGGAAACACGGCTTGCCTTGCCCCAGTTTCTCGAGAATATTTTCATACGAATGATAAAAAATGATCCAGCCGGCCCCAGTGGCCCGGGGCCCGACTGACATGGCCCGCCCGCGCACCGACATCGAGCCGCGCATCATCGCCGCCGCCCGCACGCTGTTTCTCCAGCAAGGCGTCGACGGCACGAGCCTGCGCCAGATTTCGCGGGCCGCCGAGACCAACGTCGGCATGATCTATTACTACTTCACGACCAAAGACGACCTGTTTTTGGCCGTGGTCGAAGACGTCTACGCCGGGCTGCTCGGAGAGTTCGCCCGCGCCCTCGCCCCCGACGTTGCCGTCGAGCAGCGCATCCGTCGCTTGTTTCAGCGCATCGGCGAAGCAACCGAACTCGAGCGCCAGACCATCTTGCTCGTCTTTCGCGAGGCGCTGCTGTCATCGGCCCGGCGCGACCGACTCGTCGATCGCTTTCGCCGCGGCCACATTCCGCTCATCCTCGCCACCCTGGTCGACGGTGCGCAAGACGGCAGCGTTCGCGGCGACATCCCGCCGGCGGTCTTGACCCTGGCCACCCTCGCCGGCGCCGCCATGACCCACGTCGGCAATCGCGCCGCCGACATTCACCCGGCCATCGCCGAACTGCTCGGCAGCGCCAACGCAACCGACGCGCTGGTCGACGTTCTGTTTCACGGTATCGGCGCCTCGCCGCGTCGCTCCCCCACCCCCTGACATCCCGGAGTATCCATGGGTTCGCAACCTCGAGTGTTCGCCATCGCCCTGACTGCGTTTGCCGCCGCGCTAACCACGGCCGCCCCCCTCGCCGCCGAGCCGGCCAAGGTCGTCGGCTGCTGGAACGTCAAGGTCGATCTGCCCTGGCCCATCAGCGACAAGCGCGCCCGCGCCTGCTTCGAGATCCGCAACGAGAAGCTCACCGGCAAACTGCGCTTCGACGATAAATGGAAGCCCATGAGCAACGTCGCGTTCGACGGCAAGCGCCTCGCCTTTACCGGCGACGGCCCCCGCGGCAAAGCCCGCTTCGACGGCCGCCTCGTCAACACCAACCGCGTCGAAGGCAAGGTCCAGGTCGGCAGCCGCGAGCGCCCCTTCACCGCCCGCCGGGCGAAGTAGGCGAGCGGCTCTCTGCAGGCGCAAAGGCCCTCGCGCCCGGGTCTTGCAGCCACAACGAACGCCCCCTAGACTCGTCGCGAGTTGGCGATGGTGGGAGACGGCCCTGTGAGGGACAAAGGCGCGGGCCCTGGGCTCGAGCACAAGCTCGTCGAGGCGGAGCTCAAGTATCGCAGCCTCGCCGATCTGAGTAGTGATGCCGTCATCCTCATCCGGGATGAGCAGATCGCGGACTGCAATCCCGCAGCCGAGCGCATCTTTGGAGCCGACCGCGACGAGATACTCGGCTCCCGCTCCGATCGCTTCGCGCCACCGTCCGTGCGCGGCAAAGGAACACAGAACCGGGTGTCTCGAGCCCTGGATCGCCAACCGGGAAACGGACCGCACTCGTTTCAATGGACGCTTGCACGTCTGGATGGATCGACCTTCGAGGCGGAGGTCACCTTTCAACGCATGCAACTCCCGGACGGCTCCGAGTTGTTGCAATGCGTCGTACGCGACGTCTCCGAAGCTCGCCGCGTGCAAGAAGCTCTCGTCGAAACCGAGCGCGAGTATCGCGAACTGATGATGCTCGCCAACAGCATCATCTTGCGCTGGTCTCGTGAGGGCGTGGTTACGTTCCTCAACGAGTTCGGCCAACGTTTCTTTGGCTTCGATGAGGACGAAATCGTCGGGTATCACGTTCTCAACACCATCGTTCCGCCAAGCGAGTCGACCGGGCGCGATCTGAGTGCGCTCATGGACGACGTCTGCGCCAACCCGAAGGCGTTCGAGCGAAACACAAACGAAAACGTCAAGAAGTCCGGCGAGCGGGTCTGGATCGACTGGACGAACCGCGTCGTGCTCGACGCCGAAGGCCAGGTCAAGGAAATCCTAAGCATCGGCAGCGACGTCACGGAGCGAGTCGTGACACAGCAGCGCATGGCTGAGCATCGGCAACACCTGGAAGACGAAGTCGAAAAGCGTACGGAGGCCCTCGCCAGGGCCAAGGAGCGGGCCGAGTCCGCCGACCAGATGAAGAGCGCCTTTTTGGCCACCATGTCGCACGAGCTGCGAACGCCGTTGAACTCCGTCATCGGGTTCACCGGGATCCTGCTGCAGGAGCTTCCAGGGCCTCTGACCGTCGAGCAGCGAAAGCAACTCAGCATGGTCGAGGGAAGCGCCAAACACTTGCTCGCGCTGATTGGCGATGTTCTCGACATCTCGAAAATCGAGGCGGGGCAATTTGAGATAACCCGAGCAGAGTTCGACCTTGGTGACTCGATCGCGCGCGTGAGCGAATCAGTTCGCCCGGCTGCCGAGAGCAAAGGCCTCGCGCTCGACGTCGGCAACGACGGACGCACGACTCGACTGATGGGGGACCAGCGACGCTTCGAGCAAGTCTTGTTGAATCTGCTGAGCAACGCCGTAAAGTTCACCGAGCGCGGTTCCGTCGGACTTCACGTGACCACGCCCGTGCGCGGCGTGCTCGAGGTCAGGGTCAGCGATACCGGGATTGGAATCCGCCCAGAGGACCACAAGAAGCTCTTCGAACCGTTTCACCAGGCGGACTCACGTCTGGCGCGCAAGTACGACGGAACCGGTCTCGGACTCTCCATTTCTCGTCGCCTGGTCGAACTGATGGGGGGCAACATCTGGGCCAGGTCCGCCGTGGGAAAGGGAAGTACGTTTCATTTTCGCATCCCCGTCGAGGAAGAAGGCTGAGCGTGTCGCACCGGGTTCTCGTCATCGAAGACAACGAGCAAAACATGTACATGATGACCTACCTGCTCGAAAACGCGGGGCTGGTCGTTAGCCAGGCCCGCGACGGCAAGGCGGGAATCGAAGCCGCGAGCGCCGAGCCGCGGCCAGACCTCATCGTGCTCGACGTTCAATTGCCCGAACTCGACGGATACGAAGTCGCGCGTCGTTTGCGCGCGAAACCCTCGTTGGACGAAACACCGATCGTGGCCGTGACCTCGTTCGCGATGGATGGCGATCGCGAGATGATCCTCGCGGCGGGCTGCACTGACTACCTCGAAAAGCCGATAGATCCGGGCACCTTCGTTTCGCGCCTCACGAGCCACCTCCCGGAGCGCCCATCGTGAACAAGCGTCTCCTGATCGTCGACGACCTCGACGCGAACCGGTATCTGCTACGGGTCCAGCTCGAGGGACTCGGCTACGAAGTGGAGGAAGCCTCCGGCGGAGACGATGCCCTCCAACGGGCGCATCTGCATCCGCCCGACGCCCTGATCACCGACCTGCTCATGCCCGGGATGGACGGCTTTTCGCTTTGCCGGGCTTGGCACGACGCGCCCTCTTTGGCTCCAATTCCCTTCGTGGTTTACACGGCCACGTTCACCGATGAGCGGGACCGACAGCTCGCGCGAGATCTGGGAGCCGACGCGTTCGTGCTCAAACCGGCTGCCCCCGAGGCACTGGCGGAAACCCTGCGCTCGGTCATCGAAGAAACGAGGCCGGAAACCGACTCCACACCGGCTTCCAGAGACGACGCCGATGTGTTGGAGCGCTACGCCGCGCGCTTGAAGTCAAAACTCGATGAGCGACTCGCGCGCATCGACGCCGAGCAAGTCGCGGCAAAAGAGCTCATCGAAAAGCATGCGCGGCTGCTCGACCAGTTGCCCCTGGCGATCCTCACGCTGGACGCAACAGGCCGGGTCGAGGACTGGAATCTCGCGGCCCAACGTCTACTGGGTGAAGAGCTGGCCGAGAGACACGTGGGCACGTTCATCGCCGCAGACCAGCGGCGAGAGGTAGAGGCACAGCTCGCGGCAGCCCGCTCGAGCCAGCCGGTCGGAATCACGTCCGTCCGCCTCTTGCGCGGAGATCGCGAACTATCGGTCGAGATGAACGTCGGTTTGGTTGGCGATGAGGGCGAGCTGCTCGTCTCCTTTCGGGACCGTACCGACGAGCTGCGAGCCGCGGACGGCTTGCGGCGTCTCGACGCCCACGTGGCTCAGGTCGAGCGACTCGCCACGGTCGGCATGTTGGCAGCCGGGATTGCCCACGAAATCAACAATCCCCTGACGCACGTAATGCTGAGCCTCGAAGAGGTCGCGGATCAGCTGCCAAAGGTCGCTTCGGGCGCCGTCGACGCGGCTGCACTGGCGACGATCGTCGTCGAAACCACCCAGAGTGCCCTGCGCATTCGCCAAATCAGCCGCGGGCTGAGTAGCTTCTCCCGAGTCGAGGACGAGAAACCGGGGCTCGTCCGTGTGGCGGACGCGGTCGAGGCGGCGCACACGATGGCGCAAAGCGAGATTCGATCGCGCGCGCGCTTCACCGTCGACCACCGAACGAACGCCGCCGTGCGATTCACGCCTGGTCGCATGGAGCAGGTGTTCCTAAACCTCCTCATCAATGCCGCGCACGCGATCGAAGATGATGATCCAGAGCGAAACGAGATTCGAGTCTGCTCGTGGAGTGAAGGAAGCCTGGTCTACATCACGGTCCGCGACACCGGCAGCGGTATCCCGCCAGACGTGCGCGCTCGAATCTTCGAGCCTCTGTACTCCACGAAGAGCTACGGCAAAGGCTCGGGACTGGGACTGGCTATCAGCAAGAGCATCGTCGAAAAGTACGGCGGTCGCATCAGTGTAGACAGCGTCGTTGGCGAGTTCACCGAGTTCACCATCGTGCTGCCCGCCGCACTCGAGGAGCAGAACAGCCCGGCCGGGACCGTCACGCGAGCCTCCGGCCGACCGCGAGTGCTGCTCGTTGGCAGCGCCGCTGGAATGGGTCTCGACCTCTCGTCGATCGCCTCGAACGAGATCGAAGTTCAGGAGGTTGGTTCGGTCGACGATGCCAAGGCAGTCATATCCGTTGGCAGCGCCTTTGGTGCCGTTGTCTGCGCAGCCCAACTGAGCGATGACGGCGGAGCAGTCGCCTTGCACCGGTGGCTTGCCGACAATCGTCCGACGACCGCCGCACGCATGGTCTTCATCACCGGCGATGCTGCCGGTGAACTAAGCGGCTCCTACGCCGCGACGGTACCCAACCCGATCCTCGAGCTACCCGCAAGCGCCGACCAGCTCCTCGGTTCGGTCCTCGAGGTCTACCAACCAACGACGGACTAACGAGGTCGTTCTCTACGCATCACGTTGCGTCGAAGACTCGGCAAGTTTCGACGATCGTGTCGCCAAGTGCGAAACCCGCCGATCAAGCGGCGGGTTTCGAGGACGGGGCCGACGGCCCAGGAATACGGCCAGGCGCTAGCGAGCGTACGTCGCGCAATCCGCATGCTCGCCGCGCAAAGCCACGTCGATCGCGTCAGCCATGCATTCGAACTCCTTGTTGAAGCGACACGTCGCCACTTTGCACGCCCCCACGCCACCGGCCGGAGTTTCCGCCGCAACGTGAGAGTTCGCGGCGAAGAACGTGTTGCAGTGAGCGGGCGCCGTGCCGTTGCCCACCGTGATCGCGCGGGCGTGACAGCGCCCGGCAGCGTTGTAGGAACACGGCGTCGCGCCACACGTCGAGATTTCCGGAACTTCGATCTTGAGCTTCATCGCCCGTCTCCTTGCAAGGAACCCCCAATCGGACGTGCAAGCCCCGCGCCTCCCCGGCAGTAAGCCGCTGAAATTGAACATGTTTTTCAACATCAGTCGCGCCGTGTTGCCCAACGGAGCAAACCGCAATGACGCCGGGCGTTTGCCTCGCTCTCGAGTCGCCGTCCGCCCGCTCGCGCTTGAGACAGCCCAGTTCCCGCGTGAAGCCGCCAAGCGCATTCCGCGCATTCGTTGCCGGACCGTGTCCGTCTGCCCGCATCCCTTGCCGGGACCACCGTAGCCGTTCAAGAGTCGCAGGCAGAATCCCAATGACGACGGTCTACCGCACACTCTCTAGCCCTGGGTGCGACACCCGAGGTTTCTACGGCCTTCACGCAACTTCTGGCAACCCTGGCCACGGAGGATTCATTCGAGGAACGAGCCTGGGATGAAGCCTTTGCACTTCCTCGTCGGACGACCGGCGGGGTGCTTTTCACAAGGCCATCGGTAAAGGAGAGCGTTCCGCCGTCATTGCTCGGTTGGCTAGCCTATTGTTGGTCAGGCCCCCCCGTCGCGAGCCGGCGAACGCCAGGGATGCAACAACGACCCGATTGACCGATCTGTCGAGCGCTGCCACAGTCACGTCGCATGTGGCCACGGTTTGCGCCTCGGGTGCCCGCGTCGAAGATGAAGGAGCACCGTGTTCGTGCTCTTCCGGTTCTTTGCGTGCTTTCGGTATGCGTCGGCTGTGCTCACACCCCGCACGTCCGATCGATACCAGGCCGCCTGGACGTGCCGATCGCTCCGACTCCAGTAGCGAGGCGACCGAAGCACCACCATGTTTGCTCGGCTGCGCAGGCCGCCAGACGCCGCAACGCCTTTGTCGAGCGTAGCCCCCAGCGGAGCGCGCGGTGCGTCGAGGCCGCGGGCGTCACGGAGTGCTCGCGCCGCAGGCGCGACGCCAACGGAGAGCGAGCTCCGACGTGCCGCCGGGCCGAAGGCCCGCCGGCGTATACGGAGCGTCC
>Ga0207422_1000881_pt1 | contig 77397 bp, 51 predicted proteins | sample MarCyaLeptolynsp_FD_187757 | JGI IMG/M metagenome (GOLD analysis project Ga0207422, IMG submission 187757) | Marine cyanobacterial communities from Panama - species 1 Leptolyngbya sp. (SPAdes) | ecosystem: Environmental > Aquatic > Marine > Unclassified | place: Panama: Panama City | collected...
TCACTTCGAGGCCGGAATTCATCTCGAGGAAGTGGTCGAGTATGCGAGGGGACTCGAACAGGCAAACGCGGCGCTCCCGGCTGTCAATCGCGCGCAAGAACCCGCTGTAGGGCCAACGGATGCGAGCTTCGTCTCCCTTGGCGTCTTCGATCCAACATGCGCATGTGAAAGAGAGCGGCTGAACAGAGGCTGTGACGCCGTACTCCTGCAGCAACCTCGATTCCACGACATCGAACTGCAGCTTCCCGACGGCGGCAAGAATCGGTTCGCGTTCGCCCCCCTGCGGCGTGAACAGGAGTTGCACGACGCCCTCCTCCTGCAATTGCTGCACGCCTTTCCGGAACTGCTTGTCTTTGGTGACGTCGCGGTTCCGCAGCAGACCGAAGTTCTCTGGCGGAAAGCTCGGGATCGGAGGGAACTCGACTGGCTCGCCGGTTGTCACGGTGTCGCCGATGATGAACAGTCCCGGGTTCACCACCCCGACTACATCGCCGGGGAAAGCTTCGTCGAGGCTTTCGCGCTCCCCCGCAAAGAGTCGATGAGCCCTGGTCATCTGAACGCTGCGTCCGAGTCTGGCGTGATGCACGCGCATGTCTTTCTCAAAGCGTCCGGAGCAAACCCTCAGGAAAGCCATCCGATCACGATGGCGGGGATCCATGTTCGCCTGGATCTTGAACACGAACGCTGAGAACTCGGGGCTGTAGGGATCGACGCGCCCCTTGCTGCTCTGCCTCGGCTGCGGCGGCGGCGCCAGATCGGCGAGCGCTCGAAGGAATATCTCGACGCCGAAATTATTGAGGGCGCTGCCGAAGTAGACAGGAGTGAGGGCGCCTTCGAGAAAGCGTCCTCGGTCGAACGTTTCGCCGGCGCCCTCGATCAGCGCCAGATCGTCGCGGAGTCGGCGATGCAGTTCCGGACCGATCAAGTCGGGCAGGCCCGGGTCGCTGAGCGAGCCGCCCCACGATTCGGCCTTGAATCGTCCGGCGCCCGCCTTGCTGAAACGCAAGATGCGCCGCTCACGAATGTCTGCGACTCCTTTGAATTCCGGCCCGTCGCCCACGGGCCAGTTCATCGGCGCCGGCCGAATTCCGAGTACACTCTCAATCTCATCCAGCAACTCCAACGGATCTCGCGCGGGATGATCCATCTTGTTGATGAACGTCACGATCGGAACCTTTCGCGAGCAACAAACCTCGAAGAGCTTGCGCGTCTGCGGCTCGATACCTTTCGCGGCGTCCAGCACCATCACGGCGCAGTCCACGGCCGTGAGGGTGCGGTACGTATCTTCACTGAAGTCCCGGTGCCCCGGCGTGTCCAGCAGGTTGAACCGACACTCCTGATAGTCGAATTGCAGGACCGTCGACGTGATGCTGATTCCCCGGGCCTGCTCCATCGCCATCCAATCCGAGGCGGCGTGAAGCCCGGACTTCTTCGGGCGCACGGCGCCCGCTTGGCTGACGGCGCCGCTGTACAGCAGCAGCTTCTCCGTCAGGGTCGTCTTTCCGGCGTCTGGATGGGAGATGATGGCGAAAGTCCGTCGCCGGCGAGTTTCTTCAATGCGATCCATCTCGGTTGAGCGCGGAAGGTCGCTGTTGGCTGACGGGAGTCACCCGCGACAAATGTTTGCGCAGCGCTCATGCGCGAGTATCCGCCTCAGCTGAGCCGCAATGAATGTATAGTATAGCTGAACACCGCCGACGACTTCGTTGGTTGTCCATCGCAATGGGCTCCAAGCCGTTCCACCCAGCTGATGCCTGCCCTCTTTGCACGAGCCAAGAGGCCGAGCTGATCGCCTCACGCGCCCGCGACGGGACCGCTCTTTCCACGGTGGTCTGCCGCGGGTGCGGATTGCTACGGAGTGATCCGATGCCAGGCGCAGCCGCCTTGCAACAGTTCTACGAGGATGATTACAGACTCAGCTACAAAGGCTCTCGACACCCCACGCCCAGACGTATCGCACGGGCTGGGCGCCTGGCGCTCTCTCGGCTCCAGGGGTTGTCGAAGTTTGTTCAACCCGGGCATCGACTGCTCGATGTCGGCAGCGCAAGCGGTGAGTGGCTCTACGTTCTGAAGCGGCATGGCGTGATCGCCACGGGCGTCGAGCTCGACCGGGGTTATGCCGAATTCGCCAGGACCGAGTACCGCGTCGACACGCTTGGCACAACACTGAACGAGATGCAGTTGAGCGAGAAGTTTGACGTCGTGACCTTGTTCCATGTGCTCGAACATCTGCCGGACCCGCTCGTCGCATTAAGGAAGAGTCTTTCGTGCCTGTCGGATCGAGGGCTTCTGATTGTAGAGACGCCTAATATGGCTTCGCCGCACCAGCATCCGAGAAAACGGTTTCACACCGCCCACGTTCTCGGCTTCACTCCGCAGACGCTCGCTCGCGCGGTGCGTGACGCGGGGGGCGACATCATCGAGATCCAAGTGAGCTCATTCTCGCGGAACGTGATCGCGATCGCCGCGAAAGGTCCGAGCTTAGCCGAGACTACCAAAACGATATCCGCGACGGACATGGTTGTCGCCGTGCGACCGAGCCCGCTTTGGGCCTACTACGGATCGCCGGTCACCTACTACCGCTTCGTCCAACGAGCGGCCGCTCTTGTCCTTGAGCTAATCGCGGCCAGCGGCAAGACGCATCCGCGGCAGATCCTAGACGCGCTAATCCTTCAGGATTCGAGGTTGAGCGGCGCCCGGACGTCGTAGCGCTGGGGCGCCGGCCGCCCCCTGGAACTCAGGCTGTTTCCGCTGGCTGCGCCAGAATCCGATCGATGCCTTGAAGAGTGTAGGGCGGTTCCTGGATCTCCAACACTTTGGCGATTTGATCATCGCCTAACTGGAGCGATCGCTCGAGGTGCAGAATGAAGCGAGCTTTGTACTCGTCGCGTCCATCCACGAAGGAAGACCCCTCCCTGGAACGAACGTCAATCCAGCCGCTGTCATGGAACTGCATCAACTTTTCAGTCGTCGTGTTGAGTCGTCGAGCGACATTTTCCAAGGGAGCTTCAATCGGCAAATGTAAAGAGTCCTGAATGTGGACGAAGGCCCGATCAAGAGCCGTTCGAAAGGTAAGATCGCAGCACGAGCGCCGTGCTACGTTGACCGCAGTGTACAGTAATACTGAACAGAGGTCAAGGCGATCCATCGTGCTCGAACAGCCGGGTGCTCCGCCAGCGCCGACCATGTCTGAGACCGACGACACCAGGGGAGCGAAGGCCGAGGATCGGCTACGCCGGCGGGCGGCAGATTGACGGTCTGTGCTCGTTGATGGACATTGGCCCGGCGGTCCTCGAGATGGCCGGCGTAGAAGTTCCTGAAAAAACGGCGGCGCAGTCGCTCTTGCCCGCAATCGAGGGCGGAGACTGGGTGGAACGAGAGTACATGTTCGCCGAACAGGGCAGGGATACGAACTTCACGGAAAGCCGTTACGAGACCATGGTGCGTAGCCACGACTGGAAACTGGTGCACTTTGTCGACTCGGATGATGGTCAACTTTTCGACCTGAACGCCGATCCGGACGAGGTCCGGAATCTCTGGAACTCCCCAGAGCACCAACCCAGGAAGCAGGAGCTGCTCCAGGTGATCCAGCGCTGGCGCACGGAGAGCTCGTACGAGCACTCCGGGTGCCGCGCGAAATGGCCGCCCAATCGGGCGTAGTCAAACCTCGCATCCGGACTGGTTCGGCCCGAAGCCGCTGAGCCTTGGAGAGCCGAATGACGCCTGAACAATCATCAAACCTCAAACAGCGGTATCGGGGCGGCCTGCTCGGCGTCGTGGTTGGAGACGCGCTGGGCGCGCCCTTTGAAGGCAACGAGACCGTCGGGGCGTCGGAGATCGAAGGCGACGCCGAGCGGTCGGGCGAATTACGCTACACCGACGATACGCACATGACGGTCGGCATGGCGCAGTCGCTGCTCGAGCGGCGTGGGTTTGACGGAGCCCACATGGCCGAGCAGTTCGCTCGCAACTACCGCAGCCAACCTTGGCGAGGCTACGGACCGGGTCCGCCCCAGGTTTTCCGCCTCATCGAAGACGGCGCCGCCTGGGATCAGGCCGCCCGGGCACTTTTCGACGGGGCGGGCTCATTCGGCAATGGAGGGGCCATGCGCGTGGTCCCTGCTGTCTTGGCCGCTTTTGACGATCTGGAGCAGACGGTTGCGCTTGCGCGGCAAACCGCCCTGATTACCCATGCGCACCCGCTGGGCGTGGACGGCGCCGTCTTCCAGGCCTGCGCGGTCTCGCTCGCGCTCGGCGTTGCGGCCTCCGGAGCGTCGGAGGAAGACCTGCGGCGCCGCCTCCGGGAACTGCATCCCCTCCTTGGGACCACGGAGTTCCAAGATAGGCTCGACGCCGTTCTCGATGCTCCGACGACCCTGACTCCCGGCGAGGTCGTGCGCCGGTTTGGCAATGGCATCGAGGCAATTCGCTCCACGCCGACGGCGCTGTACTGCTTTCTGCGTCACCGTCGGAGCTTTGACGAGGCCATACGATTCGCAATCAGCCTCGGCGGCGACACCGACACGATTGCGGCGATGACAGGAGCTCTTTCCGGTTCGTTTCTTGGCGAGGCGGCAATTCCTGATACCTGGCAACGGAGGGTTGAGGCTGCGGATTCGCTGCGAGGCCTTGCCGACCGGATGTTCGCAATGTTCGCCGGATCCCAGCGCCGCGAGTAGCAGCGCGCGCCGATCTTTCGCTCTGTTTGGCTGCACCGCCGTAACAGCGGCGACCTGGCAAGGTTCCACACGGCAGGAGGTTACACATGCCCACAATGGAACAAGCCGCCGAGCACATCGGCGAGACCCAAGGAATAGCGAATCATGATCACGATATGGTCCATGAGCTGAGCAAGCGCTTGGACGCTCTATGGCGCTACGACCAGTACATCGCTAACGCGGAAGGCCAAGGCGCAGTCAAGCGACTCTGGCAGAGCCTCAAGCAACAGGAGACACAAAACGTCGAGGAGTTGAAGCGGCTGATCGTGGAGCACGTCAAGAAGGACTGCTTCTAGCCCCGCCCCTCGGAGCAGCCCCTTCCCTGCCGTTAGTTTCTTTCCCGGAGCCAGCCAATCGGCGCTGCGGAGAACATCGTCGCATCGACGCGGGAAGCGGGTCGCTCATTGAGGTCAAAACAAGCCCGATGAACGACTCCCAAGATCGACAGCCATGGGTGACCGACGCCAATATGGCGTTGCTCATCGACCAGTACGAGCTTACGATGCTGCAGGCTTACTGGCGTGAGCGCATGACCGAAGAGGCGGTCTTCAGCCTGTTTTCTCGCCGGCTGCCCGAGCATCGCAACTTCCTGGTGGCTTGCGGACTCGACGACGCCCTGCGCTATCTTGAGCGGGTCCAGTTCGACGAGGAGACGATCGAGTACCTGTCCGAGCTGCCTGAATTTTCGGACGAGTTTCTCGCGTGGCTTGGCGACTTGCGCTTCACGGGCGACGTGTTCGCTGTCCCTGAGGGGACGGCGATCTTTGAGAACGAGCCCTTGCTCGAGGTTGTGGCTCCGCTTCCGGAAGCACAGCTAGCCGAGAGCTTCATCATGAATCAGGTGCATTTTCAGACGGTGATCTCGTCGTAGGCTGTTCGGACCGTAAACGGCGCTCAGGGTCGCAAGGTCGTCGACTGGACTCCGGCGGATGCTCGGAGCGGCGGACTGCCGCCTTGACAGCGGCTCGCGCCTTTCACATTGCCGGCGTCGACGTCACCAGCAACGTGCTGGCCGGTCGCATCTCTGTAATTTCAAACTCGTCGAGCCCTCCGCTGGCAAAGATGGACACGTCGGCGAGGCCGGCGGCGTCGAGCCGTTTTCGCAATTGCTTTGCCAGTTCGCCGAGGTCGCCTGAATCCAGCCGGACGCCGCGAATGACGAGGTCTTCGCCGATTTCGGCAGCCAGATCAACGAGCTTGTCGATCCCTCGTAGTGTGTCGTAGGTGTCGACGAGCAGGATTGTCTCCGGATAAGGCTCACTGAACGCTCGGAACGCCCCCGCCGCATCGTCGTGCGATTGGATGTAGCTGTAAGCCATACAGGGCGCCGATCGACGGTTTTGACGTCGGGACCGGAATGGGCGTCGCCCCTGACGCTCCAGCCCTCGACGTCGCCTACAAGCTCACGGACGAAGACATTCCCGGTCGACCGTCGTTGACGGCGATTGCGTTGTTCGGACCGGAGTCGGGCGCCGCATTGGCGACCGTGGTCGGTGTGCTCGTCGAGGTCCCGGTGATGCTGTCGGTGTGCAGCATCTGCAACCGGACGAGACACTGGTGCGAAACGCCGGCGGTTCCTTGGGAGTCGATCGCGCTGACGCCAACCGAAAAGTGAGAGCCTGAGGCAGCCGCCGGTCGGGGCTGGAATGGGACGGCTCAAGACATCCCCAATTGGCTGAGCTTGTCGTAGAGCAGGCGGCGGCTGATTCCCAATCGGGACGCCGCTTCCGTGCGGTTTCCGCCGCACTCCTCTAGCGTCCTCTCGATGAGCCGTCTCTCCAGGCGCCGCACCGATGAGTGGAAGCCCTCGCCGAGCGGCACGCTGTCGAACGCGTCCGGCCGCACTCCGGAATCGGCGCGCTCCAGATGCTCCGGCCGGATTGCCGAGCCTCGCGCCCGAGCCCCGCGCCAATATGGTTGCGCGCTCGAGCGCGTGTTTCGAGCGCGCGCACGTTGCCTGGCCACGAGTCCTTGACCAGCACGTTCCGCGCCTCCTCGGTCAACGAAGCCCGGGCAATCTCGAGTCGTCCAGACACCTTCGCGAGGAAGGCCTCCGCCAGCTCCTGAATGTCTTCCCGTCTCTCTCGCAAGGGCGGAACCGCGATCGAGACGACGTTCAGGCGATAGTAGAAGTCCTCTCGGAACTTGCCGGCCTCGACGGCCTTCTCCAGGTCGACGTGCGTCGCTGCGATGACCCGCACGTCCAGGCGAACGACTCGATCCGAACCCAATCGTTCAATCGAACGCTCCTGCAGGACCCGCAGCAGCCGGACTTGCGTCTCCGTAGCCAAGTCGCCTACCTCGTCCAGAAACAGCGTGCCCCCCTGGGCGGCTTCGAAGCGTCCGATCCTGCGCTGCGCGGCTCCGGTGAACGCGCCTTTCTCGTCACCGAACAGCTCGCTTTCAATCAAACCCGTCGGGATGGCCCCGCAGCTGACTACAACGAACCTTCCCGCGTTGCGCTTGCGATGGCATGCGTCCATGCTGTCACATCAAGCGAACGTCCGCTCAACGCTCGGCTCGTGTGCGCTAAGCGAACGCCTCGACCCGTCGGCGAAGGCGTAAGTCATTAGAAACAAAGCCTCGATTGTTTGGCGGTTGAGATGCACCTAGCAATCGCCTCATGCGATCAGTTCTATTGTTGATTCTGCTGTCCCTAGTCGTTAACGGCCTTGCCGGGGTGCAGATCCCGCTGCAGGGCTTGGTCGTCGATCCCACGGGCCTGCCCATCCCCGCCGCCGAGATTGTTTTGCTGTCTGATACTAACGAGCCGCAGCACGCCGAGACCGACAGCGAGGGCCGCTTCGAGATCAATGCAAGCCCAGGCAGCTACCAGTTCCAGGCTCTCGCCCCAGGCTTCGAGCCCTTCGGCATGGACCTGCGATTGCCCCTCGGCGAGGAGCTCCGGATCTCGATGCACTTGGAAGGAGATCGCCAGCAGGTCAACGTCACGGCAGCCAGGCCGGGGGCCATCGACGTCGCGCCCGAGGAAAACCGCTCCGCCGTTGCGCTCGAGAAGTCTTTCCTGCAGAACTTGCCCGTGCTCGACCAGGACATCGTCGGTTTGGCCGGCTCGTTGCTTGATGACGCCATGATAGGAGGCGGCGGCGCAACCCTCGTCGTCGACGGCCTCGAGACCGACTCACTCGGCGTGACCGCCTCGGCCATCGTCGAAGTCCGCGTCAACAAGAATCCCTACTCGGCTGAGTTTTCCCGTCCCGGCTCGGGCCGCATCGAGGTGATCACCAGGCAGGGCTCCCCGGAGCTCCACGGCGACGTCAACTTCCTGCTGCGCGATAGCCGCTTCGACGCGCGCAACGCGTTCGCCTCCGAGCGCCCCACGCAGCGGCGTCGGCGCTTCGAAGGGGCGCTGACCGGCCCTGTCGAGGGGGGCGGACGTTCCACGTTCCTCATCAGCGCCGAGCGTGACGACGACGAGCAACAGGCGATCGTATTCGCTCAAACCCCCGACGGCGTTGTGCGGGAAAATGTCGCCCAACCTGAGCGCGAGACGGAATTTTCCGGCCGCTTCCGCCGCTATCCCAACGACAGAACGACTTGGGCGCTTCGCTACGACTTTGAGCGCGAATCCGAGCGCGGCGGCGCGGGCGGCTTTGCGCTCCCGGAAACCGGCGAGATCGAACGCGAAGTGGAACAGAGCCTACGATTCGACCAGACCTGGTTCCCCAGCCCCGACTGGCTCGTTGAGCTCACGCTGCAAGGCGAGCGCGAGTCCGGGCGGGTGGAGTCGCTGAATCCGGGCGTCGCCAGAGTCGAAGTGCAAGACGCATTCACTTCCGGCGGCGCGCAGAGCGACGGTCTCGCCGCCGAGACGGAGCTCGAAACCGCCTTCTCACTCTCTTGGTACGGCGACAAGCACCAGGTGCGAGGCGGCGTGCGCGTGCCCGATCTCAGTTTCCACCGCATCGAGGACCGCAACAACTTCGACGGAACCTGGAGCTTCGCGTCGCTGCAGGACTTCGAGACGGGCAACCCGCTTCGCTTCACCCGTCGGCAGGGGGATCCCCTGCTCTCGTACTGGACGGGCCGCATCGCGCTGTTCGCCCAAGACGACATTCGCCTGCGGGACAACGTGACCCTCGGCCTGGGCATGCGCTATGAGCGCGAGCGGCGCATGCCCGACGGCGACAACTTCGCGCCCCGCGCATCACTGTCCTGGGGCGTTGGCGGCGCCCGCCGTACCGTCATCAGGGCCGGGGGCGGTTACTTTTACGACGACCTCGGCGGCTCGACCATTCGCGACCTCTTGCGCTTCGACGGCGTCCGCCTGCGCGAGATTCTGATACTCAACCCGTCCTTCCCACAGGTCCCTGCGGGCGGCGGCGCACTGCCAGCCGAGATCGTGCGCCTGGGCCAAAGCCTCAGCGCTCCACGGCTGCTGCAATGGAGCTTTAGTCTCGAACGGCGTATCCGCGACGGCCTCACCTTGGCCACAACCTGGTCGGAGACGCGCGGCGAGAACCTGCTGCGTTCGATTGACCGCAATGCGCCTGTCGGGCCTGATTTCGAACGGCCCGATCCCGAAGTCAGCATATTGCGCGAAGTCCGCTCTGGCGGCGAGATGCTTGCCCGTCAGCTCAGCGTGAATCTTCGCGGGCGAATCGGCGACCGTTTCCAAGGCGTGATTCGCTACAACTGGGGCCGTTCTTTTGACAACGCTCCCGGCAGCAGCGCCCTGCCTCCTGACAGCCGCGATTGGAGCACCGAGTGGGGCCGTTCTGATTTCGACCGTCGCCACAGCCTGCGGGTCATGGGCAGCTTTGACCTTCCGTACGGTGTCGGCCTGGGCGCGGTCCTGTCGGCCGACTCTGGACGCCCGTTCGAATGGACGACCGGTCTAGACGATAACCTCGACGGCCGCGCCGCCGAGCGTCCCTCCGGGGTACCGCGCAACGCTCTCCAAAGACCGGGCGAAGTGGAGCTCGACTTGAGGCTTTCGCGCAAATTCGCACTCGGCGATGACGGCCCTGAGCTCAAATTATCGGCCGACGCATTCAACGCGCTGAACCGCGTAAACTTGAGCCGCGTGATCGGCAACGAGCGTTCCCCGCTGTTCCTGCAACCCGTGGCGGCGGATTCAGCGCGCCGCATGCAGTTGACAATGTCGCTACAGTTTTAGCCATGCAGGAACGCATCCGCACTCGGCCGCCTCGGCGGCGTCGGACATTCCTTTGCGCGGTTGTCGCGCTGCTCCTCTGCGTATTGCCGTTGCTCGCGGACAAGAAATCGCCCGAGCGGCGCAAGCTCGACGAGTTGAACGATGTCTCCAAGCGGCTCAACGCCATCGCCTCCAAGCAAGAGCTGCGCGACGAGCAGCGGTTCCTCAACGAATGGGTCGCCAAGCTGTTGACGCGGGCGCGCGAGGCTCCTGCCGGCTCGTATCTGTTCAGCAGGCTTGTGTCGGCGATGGACGACTTTCTCGACGGCAGCGAAGAGCTCCAAAAGATGGTCGATGACGACGACAGTGAGGAGGACTCCGAGGACGGAGCGCGGAGGCGCACGGCCCGCGAGCTCGAGTCCGCCTACTTCCGAGTCAAACAAGGCGACTACTTCGCTGAGCAAAGTAGGGAGAAGGGCGCCGACCAGATCGTCAAAACCGCCGGGCGGCTCTACCAGTTGGCGCGCCGTGAGTTTGACGAAGGCCGCTACTGGCGCGCGCGCCGCTTGGCGGATGGCGCCCGCGAGTGCATCGACGGGCTTGAGAGCCTAGCCCAAGCGGCCGTCGAAGTTCCCGACCCGCCCAAGCTCTGATGTGGCTGAAGATTGACAGCTTCCGCGTGCAGGCGGCCCTGATCGCGCTTGCCTCGCTGTCGATGGCGGCGGTTGCGATCGTCTTGGTTCGCGACGCCTTCTCCAGCGCCGAGCAGCACCTGCTTGGCGAAGCCGAGCAGCAGTGCCTGGCCGCCGTGCGGGAGCTCGCGGAACAGTACGCCGAGCGGATCGCCCGTGACGACGAGCCGGCCGAGGCGCTGCCTTTCGGCGCGAGAGATATGTCGCTGCGTGGGCTGACGGCGACGGTCCTGCGCGGCTATGAGGGTGTGGAGGGGGGCTTCTTGTTTACCGAATCGGGGCGCTGGGCGGGCTTGGCGGGGCCGACTCTTGGAGTTTCTCCTCCCGTCGAGCCAGAGGCCGCCCGAATCGCGGCTTTGGTTTCCAAAGCCGGCGCGGGCGTCGTTTCTGAATCTCGTCAGTCCGACGCAGGCGGGTCGGTCGCCAACGCCATCGCGCCCACCGACGCCCCCGGCGTCCTGGCCTGGACGCGCAAGCGCATCAGCAGCGGCCCGGACCCGGCCGGCGAGCGGCGCCGCTTGATGCTGGCCGGCCTGGTCGTGCTCGCGCTGGTGGGGCTCGTCGGCGTCGTCTCCATCTCCATTCGCCTGCGCCGCGGGATCGAGCAGGTCAACGCGGGCCTATCCTCCCTCGAAGGCGATTTTTCTTACCGACTGCCGGCAACTGGCGGTGAGTTCGGCCGTCTGGCTGAGGCGGTCAATCAAATGGCCGAGCGTCGCGCCCGCCTGGAAATGACGGTTCGCCAACAGGACCGCCTGGCCGCGCTGGGAAAGGTCGTCGCCGGGGTTGCCCACGAGATCCGCAATCCGCTCAACTCGATCCGCCTGACGCTGGAGCTGCTGCGGCGACGCCTGGAGAAAGGCCAGGCCCAAGGATCAGAGGTGGCCGAGGCAATGGGTGAAGTCGACCGGCTCGACCGCATCCTTTCGCGGCTGCTTGCCTTCGGCAAACCAACCCCGGAAGATCGGCGGCCCCAACCGCTAGGACCGCTCGTCGATCGCGCCATCAATATGATCCAGGACCAAGCGCTGAGCAAGGATGTGGAAGTCCATGCTCAGAAGGTCGACGACGCCGCTTGCACGGCCGACATCGACGCCTTCGAGATCGAGCAGGTGCTGCTCAACCTGCTGCTCAACGCCATCGACGCATCACCCAACGGCGGCAAGGTCACGTTGCAATCCCGGTGCGAAAATGGCGCCGTTGAGATCGATGTCCGCGATGAAGGCGGCGGCGTGCCGGCGGAGATCGGAGAGCACGTCTTCGACCCTTACTTCACGACCAAGGAATCCGGCGCCGGGCTAGGGCTGTCGGTATCCCGCGAGATCGCGCTACGGCACGGCGGCGACCTGAGCTTTGAAAATCACCCCGTCGGAGCGGTCTTTCGGCTGCGCCTGCCCGCCGCCAGGGAAATCACGGAATGACCCGCATCCTCATCGCTGAAGACGACGCGCAAGCCTTGCGAAGCCTGACCGCGCTGCTCGAGGACGAGTCCTTCCATGTCACCGCCGTTTCTGACGGCGCCGCCGCCGCGTCGGCGCTGGCCCAAGAGGCCTTCGACGTGGCCCTGCTCGACATCCGCATGCCCGGCAAAGACGGACTGACGCTACTGCGTGAGCTCGGACGCCGCCCCCAACCGCCCGCCGTGCTGGTGATGACCGCCTACGGCAACTCCGCCATCGCCATCGAAGCGATGAAGCTTGGCGCCTACGACTACCTAATTAAGCCGCTGCACTTTGACGAGTTGCTGATCCAGGTTCGCCGCGCCGTGGAGAGCCGCCGCCAAACCGAGCGGCTGGAGTTCCTGGAAAGCGAGCACCCGCCCGCCGCCGAACCGGAGATCGTCGGCGACAGCGAGGCGATGCAACAGGTCTACAAGTATATCGGGCAGGTCGCCCCCACCGACTCCACCGTGTTGATCCGCGGCGAGTCCGGAGTCGGCAAGGAGCTCGTCGCGCGCGCCATCCACGCGCACAGCCGCCGCAAGAACGAACGCTTCGTAGCGGTCAATTGCGCGGCGATCCCGGAAAGCCTGCTCGAAGCGGAGCTCTTCGGCGCCGAAAAAGGCGCTTACACAGGCGCCACAGCCAGACGGCGCGGGCGCTTTGAGCTCGCCGACGGCGGTACGATCTTCCTCGACGAAATCGGCGAGCTCACGCCGGCGACCCAGGCCAAGGTGCTGCGCGCCGTTCAGGAGAAGACGATCGAGCGGCTCGGCGGCGAGCAGTCCCTCCAACTCGACGTCCGCATCCTCGCGGCGACCCATCGTGATCTCGACGCCGAGATGCGTGCGGGCGCCTTCCGCGAAGACCTCTACTATCGGCTCAACGTTTTCTCGATCACGATCCCTCCGCTGCGGCAACGGCGAGACGACATCCCCGAGCTCGCCCGCCGACTACTGCGAAACATCGCTCGTGATCGCGGGCTGCCGGCCAGCGGGTTTGCACCCGACGCTATCGAAGCCCTCCAGCGTCGTGACTGGCCCGGCAACGTGCGCGAGCTCGAACATGCGCTCGAACGAGCCCTGATCCTCAGCCGCGGCGGCGCCTTGGAAGCATCGGCCTTCGAGCCTCAGTCGGCCGCAGCTGACTCCGATCCATTCGCGGGCCTGCCGTTGGAGCGGGGTCTCCACGCCTGGATCAGCTCGCTGGAAAAGAGCCTCATCGAGCAAGCGCTGCGCCAAGCCGGCAACAACCGCACCCGCGCAGCCGAGCTTTTGGGCATTCATCGGCGGCTGCTCTACGCCAAGCTCGACGAGTTCGGCTTGAAATAGCCGCCCGGGGCGCTATCCTCAATCCTTGGCGCTTACCGAAATCAACCAAGACAACCTGCTACGAGACCACCTCGCCATCGACCGCTCCGAGCTCGCCAACGAGCGCACCCTGCTGGCCTACATCCGTACTTCCCTGGCGCTGTTCTTGACCGGCATCAGCGGCGTCCACCTGCCCGGGTTGGGCGAGGGAACCATGTTTGGGCCCGGCTACCGCGTCGCGGGCTGGGTCTTCATCGGCGCGGCGACGCTGGTCATCAGCGTCGGCTACAGTGCGGGCCTGTGGAGGATTACCCCCGGGACTTGGCGGAGTTTGAAGCGCGGTTCGCCACCGAGGAGGCCTGCCGGGATTATCTGCACCAGTTGCGTTGGCCGGACGGATTCCGGTGTCCCAAGTGCGGCCACGGGCAGGCTTGGACCGTCAGGAAGGTCTACTTCGAATGCGCACGCTGCGCGCGACAAACGTCGGTGACCGCAGGCACGATCTTTCAAGATAGCCGCCAGGCATTGCGGCTATGGTTTCGCGCCATGTGGTGGGTGACCACGCAGAAAAGCGGGGCCAGCGCTCTGGGCCTACAGCGGGTTCTGGGGCTGCGCAGTTACAAGACGGCTTGGAGTTGGCTGCACAAGCTCCGTGGCGCCATGGTGCGCCCGGGGCGGGACCGTCTGAGCGGTCGGGTGGAGGTGGATGAGACACTGCTGGGCGGCTTGGAAGTGGGCGTGCGAGGCCGCCAAACCGAATCGAAAGTGTTCGTTGCGGTGGCTGGCCAGGAGAATGGCGCCGGCATCGGACGGGTCCGCATGGCGCAGCATCGCAGACGCCTCGGGGCGGAGCCTGATGGCGTTTGTGAAGGACAACATCGAGCCCGGAACCACGGTGCATACCGACGGCTGGCTGGGCTACGAGCCCCTGAACAAGCACGGCTACGGCCACGAGGCGACCTTTCTGCGCGGGCGCGCTGAGTCGGCCTCGGAGCTTCTGCCGAGGGTGCATCGAGTCGTGTCGCTACTCAAACGCTGGTTGCTGGGCACGCTTCAAGCCGGCGTCAGTCCGCAGCATCTGGACTACTACCTCGACGAGTTCGCCTTCCGCTTCAATCGGCGCCACTCGCGCAGCCGCGGCAAGCTATTCTACCGGCTGGTCCAACAAGCGGTCGCTGTTGCTCCGGCCGCCTACAAGTCCCAGGTCGGCGGCTCCGAGAAGGGTGATTTTTGAGACCACAAGATGTAGTGGCCACCTGAGTCAAGTAGATACCCAGCAATCGCAAAACAGCGCGTGTCGGTCGCGCGGCCGAAAGCCGGAGCGAATGTACTCCGACGCCAAATTTGGATTCGGATTGACGTCAGGCATCGGAAACCTCCGTGCGTTGCTAGAGCGTGCGCAGCCGATAGGTTTCGTCGGCGTGATCGTAGCCGTCAATGCGCAGCAACTCGTTGACGGTGCGGCGGCCGTCGCGCCGGGCGATGTGCATGATGGAATCCGCGATGGCGCTGCGGGCGGCGGCGTAGGGTAGCTCGACGCCGCTCTGCAGGACGCAGCTCGCGAGGCGGTTGAGCGCCTGCGCGGCCGAGTTGGCGTGGATGGTCGAGAGCGTGCCGGAATGGCCGGTGTTGAGCGCCTTCAACAGGTCGAACGCCTCACCGCCGCGGACCTCACCGAGGATGATGCGGTCGGGGCGGTGCCGGAGAGCGGCGCGAACGACGTCGCGAATCGTCACCGCAGGCAGGTCGGGCTGCTCGCGCCACGCTTCGAGGCGAACGATGTTGGGCTTGGTCGGGGATGTAGGCGGCGATGGCGTTGAGCAGCGTCGTCTTGCCTGTGCCTGTGCCGGTGCCGGTGCCGCCGCTGATGAGGATGTTGTCGTTCCACAAGATGGCGTCGCGGGCTTGGTCGAGGACTGCTTGCGGCAGCGTGCCGATACGGACGAGCTCGTCGGCAGTAAACAGGCGGCCGTGGAACTTGCGGATGGTCAACGTCGTGCCGCCGACCGAGCACGGTGGCAGGGCGACGGCGACGCGTGAGCCGTCGGGCAGGCGCGAGTCGAGCAGCGGTTTCTCTTCGGAAACCTCGTCGCCGAGCGCGCGGGCGATATTACGCGCGGCGACTTGCAGGTTCTTCTCGGTGATGTGAACGCCGGGGACGGGCTCGATGACGCCGGCGCGCTCGACGAAGACAGCGGCGGAGCCGTTGACCATGATCTCGCTGACCTCGTCGTCGCGGATAAGCCGCTCGATCGGTCGCAGGAAGGGCAGGATGACTTCGAAGCTCATCGTCAGCTCTCTCCTCGTGCAAGTTGCTCGAAGTAGGAGCGGTTGGGGTCGAGGTAGTAGGGCTTGAGGCAGCAGTAGCTGGGCGGCAGGGGGTTGAGGCCGTCTTGGGCGAGTGCGAAGGCTTCGAGGTCGTTGTAGAGCGGGTTGTAGCAGTACGGGCAATCGAGTCTGATCGATAGCGGTCGGCTTGCGCTCTTTTCGGATTTCACCCCAGACGAGGAACAGCGCAGAACGCTGGGCCGGTTCCGGGTAGCGCGGCAGTGCGATGCGCTCGATGCCGGCGCGCGGACGCAAGAGGAAGATGTAGACGAACGACAGCGCGAACGAGCTGGCTAGGAACGGGCTGGTGAACCACAGCACGCTGAACGCGACGCGGATGGCGGCGTGGACGTGCGGGGCGTTCGCGGCGACGAGCACGAGCATGTCGTTGGTCGCCGGAAACGGAACGCGGAGATGACCCAAGCTCCAGAAGCCTTCGGCGACGATGGCGCTGACGAGGCCGCGATGTTCCAGGAAAATGCGCAGCACGACGTGGCCTCGGTTCACGGACGCTCTTCCCCTTTGCCGGCTCAAGCCAAGCCTGGAACTCCTTGTCGCGGCTGAAGGCGTAGCGCAGGAGCCGCTCGACGACGTGGTGCTGTCTGCTGCTGTTGAGGAACTCGCAGTAGGCGCGCAGCATCTCGACGACGCTCGGGTCGACGCGTCCGGTGAAGAGCACTTTCTTGCGCGGCCTAGCTTCAGGTTCCATCACCGGCATGAGCTGTCCTCCTCGATGGCATGGGATGACGTCGGCGACTCGCGAGCGATGCGCGACTCGTCGACGGGGTTGAAGTCGTCGTGGTCGACGCGAGTGTCGCGCTCGCTGATGACGCAGCTGTCGATGTCGGTGTCTTCAGCGATGTCGTCGACGATGTCGACAGGAACGTTCGCTTTGGCGCAGGGTGGGCGGGAGCGACCCGAGGGGGAGCCGAGAGGGTTTTGGGCGGACTAGCGCCCAAAAACAGGGGGTCGCTCCCGCCCAACATGCGCCCCGACGGTCCGCCAACGGCGGGCCGTCGGGCTCTTGCAACCTTCGCGATGTCAACAAGTTCGGGTGGGATGCCGCTGAGATCCTATCCGACCGGCGAACCGACCCAGGTTGAGCGATACGATCCGGTCGTCGCTACGCCAAGCAACCGAAAAGCCGGTAGCCGTGGCGCAGATGTAGCGGCATGAAGCTCGCCTCGTGGGGGCCGGACGCGGCCTTCGGACGGATGAATCTCCTCATGTCGGGCCGGCCCGGTTGGGCGCTTAGCCTCGTCAGACGGACTAAATCTTCAGGGTCGATCTCGGCCCCCAAGCGGTTTCTCTTGGCGAGTGCGCCTTCCAAAATAGTCCCTTGCGCGTCTCGCGGGAGCCTGAGCATCAGGTCGAAGAACTGGCCGAATCGGTCCACTTTGGCCTCGATGATCGCCGGCCGTCGGCTCGTCAGGTCCTGGTTGAAGGCGTCGAAGGTCTCGCGTGCAGCTTCCAACCTGTAGGGCGATGGGCCGGCATGGACGACACGAAGACGGGGCAGGCAGGCGAAGAGTAGCTGATGGCGTCTGAGAAACGTCTCGAATCCGAGGGTGTTCGTGCCCGGGTCGGCGTAGATGAACACGACGACTGGCGGCGCAGATTGCCCGGTTCGCTCGACGCCAATCGGGGTCCGCTCCACGAAGTAGCGGAACGATTTCTGGCCTCCGCCCGCCTTTCGGGATGGCAGAAACAGCGACGGGATGGAGAGATCACGTTCGAAGAATGCTCGCTTCTCGGCTGCCGTTCCGAGCCAAGCGACGTCTCGCATCTCGAGGATCGCGTCGAGCGCCATCACCTTCGAGGCGATTCCGACCGTCCCGCGCCGTCGCCGATGCCGGTTCTCCGGCTGGCCAATCCGTTCGTAGAACGCACGGCGGCGAAGGTGGTAGAGCGACGTCCGGTCACAAGACGGTTCGACACGAACATGGCCCTTCTGGAGCGCTTTGCGGATCAGGGCCGCCGCCGTTCCTCCGCGTTTCCGGCCGAGGAACGCGCTGTACTGACGGCGCAGGAAGTATCCGCTGTGCAGCGCGACGAGTTCCAAGAAGCAGGCTTCGCGGCGGGTGTAGCCGAAGCGGCGGATCGTATCGATGCGCTCTTCGTGGCTCATAGCGAGAGGATTTCGGCCGTGATTTCGCGCTCGTCCTGAACCGGACTGCCGCTCCCGGAGGAGTCGCCGAGAGCATAGAGCTTGAAGCCGGCGCTCGCCTTCGCGGCGATCTGGGAGCCCTTGTAGTTCTTGGTGGTCAGCTCCAGATTCACCCGCGACAAGCCGCCGTCGGCAGTCCGGTACTGGATCTGCAGGTCGGGCAGAGGGATCTTTTGGTCGACTTCGCGGAGACCGTTCGCTTCCGCGACCTGTTGCCGAAACTGGGCAAAGTCCTCGGCTTCGCAGCCTTCTTGACGGCGCTTCTCCAGGGCGCCGCAGACCCTGGCCTTCAGCTCGTGGTCGAGGACGACCTTCGTCACCTCGCCGCCGTCGGCGTGAATCCTTTCGGCCTCGGCTTGAAACATGCGGTAGATTGCCGCGTCGTGTTCGGCCTCGCGAGGTTTCACCAATCCCGAGTAATGCCGTTGATCCGGCGCTTGGTCGAACCGCCGTGCCAGGTCCTGGCCTTGGTCGGAGAGGACTACAACATCAAGTCGATTTCCCTCCGCGGTGCGAATGCGATGGGTTTCGACCAGCCCCTGCCCCCGCAATGAGCGAAGATCGGCGCTCATTCGTCGCCCATCGCCGCCGTATGCGTGGCCCTTGAGGTCGGCGGCGGCGACGGCTCGGAACCGTCCGACTTCGGTCAGCGTGTGAATCTCCGAGTCCCGCAGTCGATACTCGCGGTCGATGTGGCGCACGTCGCGCCGGCGCTCGAAAGTCCTGGTTCGGTCAGTATCTCGGACAGACGTGTGGGCCCTTGCTGACAATCGATGGATTTCGATTTTCGGCTCGCGATCTGCTGGCTGATTCTCTGGCGGCTCTCGGTCTTGTTCCCGTGTGCGGATGTCTTGTACCGCCTGCCGCATCTGGTGGACCCGCTCGATGTAGTAGTCCCGCCCATCGTCGTCGCGCTCCAGCCCTCGGCTCACCCGCTTTTTTCCCTGTGGTGAAGCTTTCGCCTACGCTTCCGCCCTGCATAGAGCGAGGAGTCGGGGCGATCCCTTGAACTCAATCCGCCTGAGATTCCCCAGGCTTGCCGACTCCACTTCACGGACGCCGTTTACCGGAGGAATCGCATGGAACCACAGAAGAGGCTGCTCACCTTGAAGGAGGTCGCGAGGGAGCTGCGCTGCTCGAAAGGGCACGTCTCGAACGTCGTCAACGGCCGCGTCCGTGGCGTCGCTCGGCTCACCCACATCGCCGTCGGCCGTCGCAATTTGGTTCGCCGCGAATGGCTGGATCGTTGGATGGAAGAAAACAAGGTCGAGTGCTAGTCTTATTCCCAGGCCGGAATCAGTCGCTTTGGACGCAGAACCGAAGGAGGTTTGATGCGTCGTAAGCGATTTCTCAAGGGCAGCGTTCGCCCTCGTCAACACGGTCACCGCAAGGTCTGGGTGGCGCAGTGGTGGGAGGATGGAAGCCGCCGATCAAAGGTGCTAGGAAAGTGTTCCGAGATATCCAAAAGCCAGGCCGACGCCATGATGGCGTCGATCCTCCAGCCTTTCAACGAAACCTCAGGGCAGTTGACGCCCCCGCGCTACACGTTCAGCGAGTACGTGGACGACGTCTTCCTGCCCGTTCATCGCCGCAAGTGGAAGGAATCGACCCGCGCGACTTCCGAACACACGATCCGGCGTCATCTGCTGCCGACGCTCGGAGACCGACGGCTCTCCGAGATCGGACGCGAAGAGCTGCAACTGCTGCTCGACAGCAAGGCTCGCACCCATTCAGCCAGCGTGGTGGCTCACTTGCGCTGGCACTTGAGCGCGATCTTTCGTATGGCTCTGAGCGACGGCGCCATCTCCGTCAACCCGAGCCCCGGTCTATTCACTCCCGCGTGTCGACCGGAAAAGCCGCGCCTCGTGATGTCCGTGGCGGAGATTCAGCTCGTTCTCGGCGTGTTGCCGTTGCGAGAACGGCTGATGTTTCGGATGGCGGTATTCGCCGGCATGCGACCGGGGGAAATCCTTGCCCTTCGGGTCGGCAACATCAGGGACGGCGTCGTGCACATTGACCAACGCGTCTATCAGGGCAAGCTCGATACCCCCAAAGGCCGAAAGGGCAAGCGGACCGCGCGGACGATCGCTCTCCCGCCGGGCACGGCCATCGACTTGCTCTCCTGGCGTGAGCAGTTCGCGGAACTGGCCCCGGAAGCGTTCCTGTTCCCGTCCGAGCGTGGCACGCCGCTCACGCGCGAGAACGTTTGGAGGCGCAACCTGCTTCCGCGGCTGAAGGCCGTCGGACTGGAGTGGGCGAGCTTCCAGGTAATGCGCAGAACGAATGCGAGCCTTTCGCGGAAGGCCAACATCGACGACAAGGTCGCCGCCGACCAGCGCGGGCACGGGCTGGGGGTGAGCCTGGAAGTGTACTCGGTGAGCGATCTTCAGCAGAAGATCGAAGCCGTAACGAGACTCGAATCCGCAGTGCTCGACGCTCCGCAATCGACGGCGAAGTCGGAACCGCCAGAGAAAACGGAGTAATCGGAGTAAGGAACGAAGTCTCAAAGATCCTAAGTTGCTGAAAACATGGAGCGGGAGACGGGGATCGAACCCGCGACATTCAGCTTGGGAAAATGGTCCCAGATGGTAAATAAAGAACTTATGCGTTTATGGCATTGAATCTTGGCCACCGGAAAGAGCTGAGTTTCAGTGATTTGCGGTCTGATGCCCCTTAATGGAGTGCGGATGGAGTGCGAGGAACGGGCATTCCGACCTTGATTGTCCGTACGCTCAGAGCCGTTGAAAGTTCTTGGCTCCGCGTTGCCGCATGCTAAGTGGGCAAGGTTGTAAGAGAGGTGGCAGTACTGCGCACTCTAATCGTTGATGACGAGCCGGTCGCCCGGCGCGTGCTCGCCGAGGAGATTGCCGAGATTCCAGGCGCGGAGGTGATCGGCGAGGCCGAGAACGGCGAGGCGGCTGTGCGATGCATCGAGCAACGCCCTCTAGCCATCTCGCAACGCTTCGGCTGGATCGACGCGAGATGCTCGCAGCGCGGGGATGTAGGAAGCGAGCACTCCGACTGCAATCAAAGCCGCCGGCATGACCGCGAACGTCATGGGATCAGTCGCCTTCACGCCATACAGCAGGCCCTCCATGGCTTGTGCCAACGCCAGCCCAGCGGCGCCGCCGATGACGACTCCGATCAAAACCAGCGCGAGGCCCCGCCCAACGACCAAACGGATCAGATCGATCGGCCGCGCCCCGATGGCCGCACGCACGCCCATCTCCCGCGTCCGCTCCGCTACGCGATACGAGATCACGCCGTAGAGCCCGATGGACGCCAGGATCAAGGCCAGCGCGGCAAAAACGCCAAACAGGCGCCCGGCAATGCTGCGTTGCCAGATCAGGTCATGAATATGGTCGTCCATCGTGGCCGCGTCAAAGACGGATTGCTCCGGATCGACGCTCCAGACAGCCGCTGTTGCAGCGTCGAGCACGCTGAGCGGGTCCACGGAAGTCTTCAGCACGATGTGGGCATTGCGTTCCAGATGCTGAAAGAACGGCGCGTAGACAGCCATCGTCGGGCTTTCGTCGGGGCTGTCGTGCTTCAAGTCCCCGACCACGCCGACGACTTCCATCCACTCGGAGGAGGGCTGCCCGGGTTGAGGTTTGAGCTTCTTGCCGATCGGATTCTCACCCGGCCAGAAGAACTCCGCCGCCCGCTTGCTGACCAGACAGACCGATCGGCCTCGGGAGTCGTCGTTCTCAGCGAGGAAACGGCCGGAGATCAAGGGGACTTGGAAAGCCTCATGAAAGCCGGGGGAGACATGGTAGTAACGCGGTTCCGGATTGCGCACCCATTCGGCCTTCGACTGCCCTTCGCGAGCCACCGGGACCTGCGACGCGCTGCCAGTGAGCGGCATGGCGCCATTGAGTTCGGCCGCCTGGACGCCTGGGATCCGCCGCAGGCCCTCCAGCAAGCGCCGATAGAAGTCCCACGTGCGCTGTTCGTCGTAGGTCTTCCAGGGAAGAGCCGTCCGAAACGAGAGCGTGTTGGCGGGATCGAAACCGACGTCGGTCGCCCGCAAACGGGCGAAGCTCTGCAGCAATAGACCGGCGCCGATCAGCAGAACAAGGGCTGCCGAAGTTTCGGCCACGACCAAGACCTGGTTCAGGCGGTGGCGGCCGGTGGCGCCGCGCGAGCCTTCCTTGAGCGCTTCGACCAATCCGCTCGCTTGCGAAGTCAGCAGCGCAGGCAACACGCCGGTGATCAGTCCCACGCCGAGCGTGGCCGCGGCCAGAAACAGCAGCGCTTGGAGGTCCACACGGATCTCCATCCACGTCGGCAGATCGGCGCGCACCCACTCCGACATCGCGCCCACGAAGACGTAGGTCAACGCCAGCCCGCCAAGACCGCCTGCGGCCGCCAACAGCAGGCTCTCTGCCAGCGGTTGCTGCGCGAGGCGCCAAGGGCCTGCGCCCAGCGCCGATCGGACGGCGGTTTCACGCGCTCGGGCCGTGGATCGCGCCAGCATCAAGTTGACAACGTTGATGCACGCCACCAATAGTACGAAGCCGACGGCGCCGAGCAGAGTGATCAGGTAGGGAGTGGAGTCGCCAAGATACTTATCGCGAAGCGGAGTGACGACAAAGCGCACGTCTGCGTTGGTCTCGGGAAACTCCCGAGCGAGCTGCTCGGATATGGCCGCCGCCTCACGCCGGGCCGCCTCCAGGCCGACTCCGGGCTTGATCCGCGCCAGCACTTGGCGGTTTCGGTTTTCCCGTTGCGCATAATATTCCGGGGTAAGAATCCCCTGGCAGCGGAACAGCCCCGCGTTGGACGGAAAATGAAAGCCGGGCGGCGCCACGCCCATGATGGTATACGGGGCGGCGTCCATCAGCAGTTGTTTGCCGACAATGTCGGGGTCCGATCGGAAGCGCTCGGTCCACAACGAGTGCGAAATGACAATGTCGAACGATCGCTGCCGGTCGCTGCTCGCAGGCCAGCTTCCGCCCAGGATCGGGGCGGCGCCGAGCAGGTCGAAGAGGTTGTAAGTGGCGATGGTGGCCGGGATCTCTATGGGCGGCCCGTCGCCGCCGGCGAAGTTGTAGGCGGCGCTGTCGGAGTAGCCGACAAAGCCCTCGAACAGTCTGGAGCGCTCCTGCAGGTCCTCGACCTCACGCGACGAGAGTTGGCCGCGCTGCCCCAACGCTTCGGAGTGGATCTGGACAAGCTCGTCGGGCTCCGGGAAGGGGAACGGCCGCAGGAGCAGCGCGTTGACCAAGCTGTAAATTGCAGCCGTGGCGCCAATGCCGAGAGCCAGCGTAGTGATCGCCGGCAAGGTGAAGCCCGGCCTCTTGAGCAGCGCGCGGAAAGCTTGTCGAAAAATCGCCGGCATTCCGCGAGTTTAGGCCCCGAACCCCGCTCCGCCACGATCTATTTCCGATGAGCGGGGCCTTTTTTCGGACGAGCGGATGTCAACGCAAACAGTCGTCCGCCGCCCCGGCCAAAGCTCGATACAGACCGCCCGCAGCCGCCGGCCCGCCGCCCGTCACTGAAGCGTTCGCTATGCCCAGAGCCGCCGGTAGACTTGGGCTCATGCCTGGAAACGCCGGTGACGCTTGGATCGAAAGGCGACGAGGTCCAAACGTAAAGCTCGGGAGTCCGTGGCCTCTGGCGGCGCTGATTTGCGCGCTGACGATTGCGCCCAGCGGTCAAGCTGGGTCGGCCGAGATTCTAAGGGATCGCTACGGAGTGCCCCACATCTATGCCACAACCGAGCCGGCTCTGCTCCACGCCTTTGGCCGGGCTCAGATGGAGAGTCACGGCGACTTGATCCTGCAACTGTACGCGCAAGCGCGCGGCCGGGCCGCCGAGTACTGGGGCGAACGCTACGTCGAGTCCGACACGATGGTCCTAACGCTGGAGATCAACCGCGGCGGCGAAGAATGGTTGGCCCGGCAGAGCGAACGCTGGAAAGCCAACATCGAGGCTTTTGCAGCGGGTCTGAATGCAGCGTCCGAAGAGCGGCCCGAGCTGGTCTCGCCGGAGTTCCGGCAGGTCCTGCCGGTCGAGCCCGCCGACGTAATGCGGCATGTCCAACGCGTCGCCTGGCTGCAGTTTGCCATCCTGCCCGAGGTGGGACCGGCGCTAACCGAGGCGGGTCACGGCGGCTCAGGCTCCACGGCCTGGGCCATTGCGCCACGCCGGGCGGCAGGCGGCAAGTCGCTGCTGTTGGTGAATCCGCACACCTTCTGGAGCGACTTTTCGACGTACTTCGAGGTGCACCTGGTTGGGCCTGATGTGGATTTCTACGGCGCCGCGCTGGCGGGCGTCCCGTCGCCGGCGCTGGGGTTCAACCGGAGGCTAGGCTGGACCCACACCATCAACGGCAACGACGCCGCCGATCTGTACGCCCTGGAGCTTGCCCCCGGCGGCTACGTGTTCGACGGCGAAGTCCGCCAGTTCCAGACCGAGAGCCGCGAGTTGCTGGTCCGCCAGGAGTCGGGCGAGGTCCTGCCGCGGCCTGTGGTGATCCGCAAGTCCGTCCACGGCCCCGTGGTTGGCGTAGTCGCTGGAAAGCCAGTCGCCTTGCGCGCGGCGGGAGGAGATCGGGCGGGCATTGTCGAACAGTACTGGGCGATGGCCCGCAGCCGTGACTTGCGGGAGATGGAGGCCGCGCTGCGGATGCTCCAGATCCCGTCTTTCAACGTCCTCTACGCGGACAGGGACGGCCACATCCTGTTTTGGTACGGGGGCCTCTCGCCTGTTCGGCCGGTGGGCGATTGGGATTGGTCCGGCGTCGTGCCCGGCAACGTCTCGGCGACCTTGTGGAGCGCGGTTCATGGCTACGAAGACCTGCCGCGAATCGCGGACGCCCCCAGCGGCTGGCTGCAGAACGCCAACGATCCGCCCTGGACAGCGACCGCGCCATCCCCATTGGACGCCGCCAAGTTTCCGCCATATCTGAGCCGCGGGACGCCCGGCTTTCGAGCGCGCCAGTCGGTAGGGCTCCTCGAGGCCGACGACTCCATCTCGCTCGAGGAGATGATTGCGGCCAAGCATTCGACAGTCTCGGCGCTGGCCGAGAGCGTGGTCGGCGAACTGGTAGCCGCCGGCCGCGCTCGGGGCGATGAGGCCCTGAACGCTCCACTCGACCTGCTGGCGTCATGGGATCTGCGCTTTGAAGCCGACAGTCGGGCCGCCGCGCTGTTTCAGGAACTGGTGAGGACGGATCGAGCGGGGTTGGCCGCCCTTCCTGACGGTCGCCAAACCGAGCTGATAGATCTGGACGGCGCTCTCGAAGCCCTGCGAGTGGCAGCCCGGAACATCGTCGGCCGTCACGGGCGCCTCGATCCGCCCTGGGGGGAGGTCAACCGCTTTCGCATCGACGACGTTGATTTCCCGGGGAACGGCGCGCCCGATTCGTTGGGCGTAATGCGGGTGATGGGGTTTGCCCCTGACCCAGACGGCAAGGGACGGGCGATCGCGGGCGACTCGTTCGTGCTCGCCGTCGAGTTCGGAAAGCGGCCGCGGGCTTGGGGCTTGCTCAGCTACGGAAATGAGTCCCGGCCCGGCTCCCCCCACCGCACCGACCAACTGGAGTTGCTGGCGAATAAGCGCTTGCGGCCCATCTGGCTGCGGCGGTCGGAGGTGCGCGCCAACCTGTCCGACCGCACGCGCATTCGTTATCCGCAATGACCAGCAGCCCAAGGCCCCCGGCTAGCCGCGTTTCACGCCGACCGCGGCGAAGCCGGTGATGGAAGCCAGGAATCGGCCCGCCCGCTCTTGTTGGTGAAGCTCGCTCAGCCAATCGGCCGCAGCTTCCAGGCTGACGGCGTCTGCTTCCGCTGCGCCCAGCGCCGCTTGTTGCAGCCCCAGAGCGCGGTCAACCTCGGCCAGGCTGCGGAAGCAAAGGGTAAACCCCTCGACCGTTTCCAACTGCGCCCCGGCGGCGAGCAGCCACGCGCCGAGCCTCCGCCCAGCCCATCCTTGGGGAATGCTGTCGCAGAACCAATTCAGGATCGCCCGGGTCGTCGGTTGGTCCGAGGCGCTGACAGCAAGAGTGCCCCAATCGGCGTCGCACAACGCCAGCCGCCCGCCGGGACGCAGCAGCCGCAACAACTCCTTGACGGTCGCCTCGGGGTGACTCACGTGCTGCAAGACGCGATCAGCCCGACAAGCGTGGCAACTGCCATCCGCCAGAGGCAGCCGGTTCGCATCGGACTCCACAGCGCGGACCGCAGCTCCGGCCGCGGCGGCCGCCCGAGCTGCAACTCGGACCATGACGGGGTCGGCGTCCACGGCCACCGCGAAGCCGCCGGGCTCAACGCGGCGGGCCGCGTCGATCGCGTCGGCGCCCGTTCCGCAACCCGCTTCCACAACGGCCTGCCCCGGCTCCAGCAACAGCAGGTCGAATGAACGCCGCTTGTAGGCTTTCACGGCGTCCAATTCAGAAAACATTTCCAGGTAAGTGACTCGTGAATCGGAGTTTTGGTCGCGACTCTTGACGTCGTAGCGGAGGTGTCCGGCTGGCATCAAACGGCATGCTAACACGGGCTAAAATGCTGACCGTCGGCCGCAGTTTCGGTCGTGGGGTCGCGCAGCCCGGTCATCAGAAAAAACCGACCGCCTGCGGGAAATTCCTCGCTGTTGCATTTAACGCCGTGGGATTCTTCGATCGTTTGCAACGCAAGTCCACGTTGCAACGGGAGAAAACGGTGAGCTTTTGGGATGACGCCGAAGAAGGCATGACATTCAAGGTCGTGTTGAACCACGAGGAGCAGTACTCGATCTGGCCAGCCGACCGTGCCAACCCGCTCGGCTGGCGCGATGCCGGCAAGCAGGGCTCCAAGATCGAGTGCCTGGCCTACATCGAAGAGGTCTGGACGGACATGCGTCCCTTGAGCCTTCGCAAGAAGATGGAGGAACAGGCGCGGCTCGGGACGGGAGACGTCCGGCAGGGAGCCGAGAGGGCATGAGCCGGTTCGCGGCCGTCAAGCCGAAAGCCTTGCCCGTGGGATCGTCGTCCGCCGACCCCGACGGCGACGGGCCGCCGGTCGAACGGCGGGCGCCGGAAGCGAGCGTCTCGTTGGCGGCTTGGGCGGCCGAACATCGCGAATGGATCACCGAGACGCTCAACGATAGCGGCGCACTCCTGCTACGGGGGTTCGAGGTCCCCGGCGTCAGCGGCTTCCGGGCCTTCGTACGGGTGCTGACGGCGGAGCTGCTGGAATACAAAGAGCGCTCCACGCCAAGGACCGAGATCGAGGACCGGGTCTACACCTCGACCGAGTACCCAGCCCACCAGAGCATCGCGCTGCACAACGAGTTTTCCTACTCCTACACGTGGCCGACGCGGATCTTCTTCCATGCGGAGATCCCAGCCGAAGAGGGCGGCGCCACCCCGATTGCGGACAGCCGTCGCGTCTACGAAGCGGTTCCCGCCGAGATTCGAGACAAGTTCGCCACCCGGGGCGTGGCCTACGTGCGCAACTACGGCTGCGGCGTGGACTTGAGCTGGCAGGACGCCTTCCAGACCCAGGACAAAGCGGCCGTCGAAAGCTACTGCGCCGCCGCCGACGTCTGCTGCGAGTGGCTCCCCGGCGACCGGCTGCGCACCCGTCAGGTCCGGCCGGCAGTCACCCGCCTGCCCAGAACGGGCGAGACGATCTGGTTCAACCAGGCGCATCTGTTCCACGTATCCAACCTGGGCCCGGAGAGCGAGGCCGAGATGAGGCGCGTCTTCGCCGACGGGGATCTGCCCCGGCACGCCTTTTTTGGAGACGGGTCGCCGATCTCGAACGAGGACCTCGATGAGGTTCGCCGCGCGCTCGACAGTCAAACCGTGTCTTTCCCCTGGCAGTCCGGCGACGTGCTCGTGCTGGATAACATGCGCTTCGCTCATGGGCGGCAACCGTATCGAGGGCGTCGCCGGGTCTTGACGGCACTGTCCGACCCCTATGCACTGGAGCCCTCGCTGCGGATTCCCGGCGCGGTGACGTAGCGGATGAGCGGCGAAGGAAACCGGCTGGACCTGGGAACACCGTCGGCGACCCTGGTCGAGGTGATTCGGCGGCGGTGCGAGGTCCATCCGGACCGAACGGCCTATATCTTCCTGCCCGAGGGCGAGGACGAAGGCGAGCGTTGGAGTTGGGCCGAGCTCGGCCGCCGAGTTCGGGCGGTGGGAGCGGCGTTGCGGAACCGCGTCTCGCCGGGCGATCGCGTGCTGCTGCTCTGCCCGCAGACGCTGGACTATGCGTCGGCTTTTCTAGGCTGTCTCGATGCCGGAGCCGTCGCCGTTCCCGCCTACCCGCCGGGCCGCAAGCGTCGGGACGAGAGGCTGCCGACTCTGATCCGCGACGCAGCACCCCGCCTGATCCTGACCACGGCCGCGATCGCCGATCGTATCGAGCAGGCGCTGGAAGGCGCCGAGCCGCTCCCGCTGATTGCCGTCGATCAGCTCAGCGCCCAGGACGAGCCCTGGTTCTCTCCGCCGCCCTCTCCGCAGGATCTGGCGTTCCTGCAATACACCTCGGGCTCCACGTCCGTCCCCAAAGGGGTGATGGTCTCCCACGCGAACTTGCTGGCGAACGAGGAGGCGATCCGGCTGGCATTCGGTCACGACGACGACACGGTGGTGGCCGGCTGGCTACCCTTTTTTCATGACATGGGGCTGATCGGCAATCTGCTCCAGCCGCTCTATGTGGGAGCGCCGTGCGTCTTGATGCCGCCGGCTGCGTTCGTTCAGAAACCGTTGCGCTGGCTGAGGATGATCTCGCGCTACGGCGCCACCACCAGCGGCGGCCCGAACTTCGCCTACGACCTGTGCCTGCGCAAGATTCCGTCTGCTGACCGGCAGGGACTGGACCTGAGCAGTTGGGAGGTCGCTTTCAATGGCGCCGAGCCGGTTCGGGCCGAAACGCTGCGACTCTTTGCCGAGGCGTTCGCTCCGGCGGGATTCCGGGGCTCGTCCTGGCTGCCGTGCTACGGGTTGGCCGAGGCCACCTTGATGGTCTCGGCGTTTCGCTCCGGAGCGCGTCGCGACGCCGTGCGGACGGTTCGCGAGGATCGCCTGGAGCGCGGGACCTTCGAGGCGGTCGAGCCCGGCGGCGACGGGCGCCGCGAGATTGTCTGCTGCGGCCCGCCCGCCATCAAACACGGCATCCGCATTGTAGCCCCGGACACAGGTAAGGTCTTGCCGGATGGAGGGATCGGAGAGATCTGCGTCAGCGGGCCCAGCGTGGCCTGCGGTTATTGGGAGAGGGCGGACGAGACCAACCGCGTCTTTCGGGCCCGGCTGGAGGGCGATTCCGAGAAAACCTATTTGCGTACCGGCGATCTCGGCTGTCTGGTCGAGGGTGAGCTGTTCGTCACCGGCCGCATCAAAGAGGTCTTGATCGTCCAGGGGCGCAACCTCTACCCGCAGGACATCGAACGCGCCGCCGCCGCGGCCGACCGGCGCCTGAGCCCCGAGCGGTGCGCGGCGTTCTCGTGGCAATCCGGGCCGGCCGACGCCGAGAGCTTTGCCGTGGCCGCAGAAGTCGCCGGACCCCCCGATGATTCGGCGAACCTCCTCAGCAGCATCCGGGCCGCCGTAATCGGCGAGTGCGGCGTGGAGCCGGCTCGGATTGTGCTGGTCCCGCTGGGGTCAATCCCCAAGACTTCGAGCGGCAAGACGCGCCGCCGAGAGTGCGGCGTACGGCTGCGCAACGGCCGGATCGAGACCCTGGCGAGCCTGCAGGACACTGATTCCACGGGATCGTCCCAGCCGGAGAGCCGCATCGCGGATGTCGGCAGCCTCGCGGCCATCATCCGCCGCCGCCTGCGATTGGAAGACGGTGCGGCCTTGCCGGACGGGCCGCTGGTTTCGCTCGGGCTCACTTCGATCCAGGCGATGGAACTCGCTTTCGAGCTGGAATCCAACCTCGGTCTGTGCGTATCGCCCGAGGATTTGCTCGGCGGCTCGCTGACAGATCTGTTGCAGCGGCCGGCCCAGGCGCCGACGGTGCGGGCTGTGCCGCAAGGCTCGACCAGGCCCTTGCACCCGAACGAACTTTCGCTGTACGCCGAAGACCAGCGCCGGCCGGGAACGTCGGCCTACCATTTGGCGGCGCGGGTGTCTGCGCGAGGGCCGCAGGCCGCGGTCCGGCTGGAAAAGGCCATCCGAGAACTCGCCGGGCGCATCCCCGCCTTACAGGCGGGATTGCGCATTGTGGATGGCCAGCCGCGATTCGAATGCCTCTCCGACGAACCCGGGGGGTTGCCGATCGAGGAGTCGGCGCCGGGAGATGCGGGGCTTGCCGCGAGGCTCGCCGAGCGGCCGTTCTCCATGGACGGCGGCCACCTCTGGAGGGCGCGAATGGAACGGCCGGCTGACGAGCTTGGCGCGGCGACCATCGTCTTTCACCATCTGATCGCGGACCTGTGGTCGCTCGGCTTGTTTGCCCGCGAGCTGACGGCGATCCTGCGCGGTGAGCCGGGCCGAGACCTGTCGGCGGCGCCGCCCACCGCTTCTGCCCAGAGGGCGGCGCAGTCACGGCCCTACTGGGAACGCAAGCTCGGGCGACTGCCCTCCGCGATCGACCTTCCCGTGGAGCGCCGGCCTTGCAACGGGCAGCCGCCACGCGCGGGGAGGCTGGTCCGACGCTTCCGCCTGCCCGCCGAGCGCCTCCGCGCCCGCGCCGCCGCGTACGGCGTCACGCCGGCCGCCCTGCACTTGGCGGCGTTGGAAGCGCTCGTCGCCCGCTGGACCGGCCTGAGCGAGTTTGCGATCGGAACACCCACATCCGGCAGGCGGACGGCTGCGGCGCGCGACGCCTTCGGCTATCTCGTCAACCCGGTCGTACTGGCCGCGGACCTCACCGGGCAGCCCACATTCCGCGAGCTGGCCCGCCGAGCGATGCGGGAGTTGCGCGAGTCGGCGGCTCGAGCGGACTTGCCGTTCGCCGAGCTCGCCGAAATAGCCGGAACCCGTGGGGAAAACACTCGCGACCCGCTGTGCAACGTGATGTTCGTCCACCAGGAGGCTGTCGAGGCCGCCGGGCCCGTGCAGGCGCTCGCCCTGGGTCTACCCTCCCGAACCATCGTCTGTGGCGATCTGGAGCTGGAGATCGAGCCGATCGAGCCGGTTGCGAGCCAGCGGGACCTGACCTGGACGACGGGCGAGTTCGACGGTGAGGTCGTGGTCATGGCCGACTACGATGCCGCCCTGCTCGACGCGGACACCGTCCGTCGGCTGCTGAGCTGGTACGAGCGTTTGCTGGGCGTGCTGTTGGACGCCCCCGAAACCCTCGTCTGGTCAGCCCCCATGTTGGAGCCGGCGCAGCTCGCGCTGGCGCTGGCCGGCTCGTCGGCGGAGTCCCGTCCCGTCCAGGGCCTGCTGCACGAACGCTTCGAGGACCATGCGCGCCTCACGCCGGACGCTCCCGCCGCGACATTCGGTTCGGAGACATGGACCTACGCCCGACTCAACGGCAAGGCGGACGCCTTGGCCAACCGTCTGCGGGCGTCGGGCGCCGGCCCCGAATGCCTGGTGGCCATTGCGCTGGATCGCGGCCTGGACCAGCTTGCGGCGATGCTGGGGGTTCTGAAGTCCGGCGCGGCGTACGTGCCGCTCGACATGACCCAGCCTCGCCACCGGCTGGCGATGATCCTGGAAGACGCCGCCCCGACGGCGACGATTACGACGTCGAACTACGGCGATCTGGCGGGACGGGGGCTTGCGATCCTGCTGGACGGCGACGCCGCGGAGGCGTCGGGACAAGAAGCCCCGCCGCCGAAGGTCCTATCTGCAAACCTCGCCTACGTAATCTTCACCTCGGGCTCCAGCGGACGTCCCAAGGGCTGCGCGATCACCCACGCCAACCTCCTCCGGTTGTTTGGGGCGCTGGAGCCGGAGGAGAAATTCGGCCCGGAGGACGTCTGGTCCATTCTCCATTCCACCGCCTTTGACTTTTCGGTCTGGGAGATCTGGGGCGCCTGGCTGTACGGCGGGCGGGCCGTGTTGATCGACGAGGAGACGCGGCGCGATCAGGCTCGGTTCGCGGCATTGCTCCAGGCGGAGGGCGTCACGAGGCTCAGCCAGACGCCCTCGGCGTTCCGGGCTTTGCTGGAAGCGACCGGGTCGGATCTGGAGAGCCGCTGCGAGCGCCTTCGCAGCCTCTATTTCGGAGGCGAGGCGTTCGACTTTGCTCTGCTTGAGCGCTGGGCGGACGGCAACCCGCTGGGCCGCGCGCGGCTCGTCAATCTGTACGGCATTACCGAGACCACCGTCCATGTCACCCATCGGCCGCTGTCCGGCGGCGATCGCGGCCGGACGCGCAGCCGCATCGGAGGGCCGCTGTCGGACTTGCGCCTCTACGCCCTCGACCGACGCCTCCAGCCGGCGCCGGTGGGAGTCGCCGCCGAGCTCTACGTGGCCGGCCCCGGGCTGAGCCGCGGCTATCTGGGGAGGCCGGGCCTGACCGCCGAGCGCTTTGTCCCCGACCCGTTCTCCGCCACGCCCGGCGAGCGCATGTACCGGACGGGCGATTTGGTCCGGTTGACTCCGGACGGCGACCGGGAGTACCTGGGCCGGTCGGACGACCAGGTGCAAATCCGCGGCTACCGAGTGGAGCCCATGGAGGTCCAAACGGCGCTGGAGAGCCTGCCTGAGGTGGAACAGGCTGTGGTCCGCGCTCGGCCACTGCCGAGGGGGAGTCGGTATCGCGCCGAGACCGACGAGGGCGAAGACGTCCGGATTCTGCCTTACCGGCGCTACCTGAAGGCGACGCTGGAAGAAGAGACCGGCGAAGTCGAAATCCGGTTGATCGCCTGGGTTCGGCTTCGCCTCGAAGACGCCGGCGCGGCCGGGCGGCTGCGGGAGCGAGTGCGTGCGCTGCTGCCGGCGCCGATGGTCCCGGCGATCGTGCCGGTGGACCGCTTCGCGATGACGCCCAACGGCAAGGTCGACTTGGCAGCCTTGCCCGACCCGGAAGCGGCGAGACCGGACCTGGAAGCGCCGTACGCCCCGCCCCAAACGCCTGCGGAGCGGACCTTGGCGGAGCTCTGGTCGGGAGCGCTCGGCGTGTCCGGCCCTGGCCTGGACGACAACTTTTTCTCCCTTGGCGGAGACTCGATCCGCGCCCTGCAACTCACGGCTCGCGCCGCCGAACGGGGCTTCGCGCTGACGGTGACCGACCTGTACCGGAACCCGACGATTCGCCAGCTGGCCCGGGGTTTGGCCTCGGTGCCGGCGCCCGACGGTCTGGATACGCCTCGCACATTGGCGGCGTTTGAGCTCGTTTCCGCCGAGGACCGGCGGCGCCTTCCCCCGGAGGTGACGGACGCTTACCCGCCGGCCCGCATGCAGTTGGGTCTGCTCTACCACGAGAGTCTCCAGGAGGGCGAGCCGATCTATCGCGCTTCGTTCTTGTATCGCTTCGAGGGAGAATGCCGGCCGGAGCTCTTTGAAGAAGCCTTGCGGCGAGTGATCGCCCAAACGCCGATCCTGCGGACCTCGTTCGACCTCGCCGGCTTCAGCGAGCCATTGCAAATGGTCTGGGAGCGCGTCCCGACGCCGCTGGATGTCCTGGACTGGAGCGCAAGCTCCGAAGCGCAACGGAGGGATGAATGGCAAGCATGGTTTGACCGCGAGCGCCTCCGGGCTTTCGATCCCTCCCGCCCGCCCCTGGCGCGATTTACGCTCTTCCGCCTGGGCCGACAGGCGTTCGCCCTGGGGCTGACCTGCCACGACGCCATTCTCGACGGCTGGAGCACGGCCTTACTGCTCACCGATCTGCTGGGGACCTACGCGGCGCTGCTGGGCGGGCGCTCCCCGGAGGTCCAGGGCGGGCGCGGCGGCTTCGCGGAGTTCATCACGCTGGAACGGGCTGCTCTCCGATCGGAGGCTTCCCGCCGGTGGTGGCGAGAAAGGGTCCTTGACGCCCCGCCCCTGGCGATTCGCTGGAACCCGCCTACGCAGGCTGCCAAGGGCTTCGTGCTCCGGGTGGCCGATGTTCGCGTGTCGGCCGAGCTTTCGGACAAGCTGCAAGCGTTGTCGAAGAAGCTTGGCGTCTCACTCAAGCATGTGGCGTTGGCGGCGCACCTGCAGGTGCTGGCGGCGCTGCGAGGCGCCGGGGAAGTCGTGACCGGGCTGGAGGTCAACGGCCGGGCGGAGCGAGTCGGGGGCGACCTTTCGGTCGGGCAGCATCTCAACACGGTCCCCTTCCGGCATTGCCTCGGCGGCGGTTCCTGGCGGGATCTGATCGAGTCCGTGGCGGAAGCCGAGCGCGAGCTGTGGCCCCACCGGCGCTTCCCCTACGCCGAGATCCAAAAGATCGCCGGCGGCCGCCCGCTTTACGACACGACTTTCAACTACACCCGATTTCACATCTTTGAGGGGCTGGCGCGGCTGCCCGAGATCCGTCTGCTCAGCGGTCAAGGCAGAGAGTTGACCCACTACGAACTCAAGACCGAATGCAACGTGGACGCCTTCACCGGGCGCCTGCACCTGGATCTGATCTTTGACGCAGCGCGGGTCGGCGAAGAGCAGGCGAGGAACATCGCCGCTTGCTACCTGGAGGCTTTGCGGGCCATCGCTCGGGATCCGCTGGCGCGACGCAGCGCCGCTTCGCTCGTAGGCGTCGAGGAACGCCAACGCCAGTTGGTCGAGTGGAATACGACTGAAGAACCGTTCCCGGAGACTACGCTGGTCGAGCTGTTCGAGCGCGCTTGTCGACTGGATCCTGATCAGACGGTACTGGTTTTCGAGGGGCGGCGGGCGAGCTACGGGCAATTGAGGAAAAGAGCGGGCGCCGTAACGGCGATGCTGCGGGCGCGAGGCGTCGGCCCGGGCTCGGTGGTCGGCGTGCACCTGCACCGCGGCGAGTTGTTGCCGGCCGCGCTGCTGGGCGCGATGGGGGCGGGGGCGGCCTATCTGCCGCTGGATCCCTCCTACCCCGAGGAGCGGCTGCGTTACATGCTGCAGGATGCCGCCGCGGAACTGACTCTGACCGAAGCGAGCCTGAGCGGACGGCTCCAGGAGACGCCCGAGATCGTTCTGGATGCGCTCGCCCTGGACGACGCGCCGTCCGTTGAACCAGCGGCAGCGCTCGATCCCGACAGTCCCGCGTACGTGCTGTTCACATCCGGCTCCACGGGCCGGCCCAAGGGCGCGGTCACAACGCACCGCGCCATCTGCAACCGCCTGCTTTGGATGCAGCGGCAATACCATCTGGCAGCAGGCGAGCGAGTCCTGCACAAGACCCCGATCAGCTTCGACGTCTCCGGCTGGGAGCTTTTCTGGCCGCTGACGACAGGGGCCACGATGGTTCTCGCACGCCCCGGCGGTCAGGGCGACGCCGTCTACCTGGCGGAGCTGATCCAGACCGAGCGGGTGACGACGTTGCACTTCGTGCCGTCCATGCTGCGGGCCTTTTTAGAGGAGCCCTCGGCGGCGGAATGCCGTTCCCTGAAGAGGACCATTTGCAGCGGCGAGGAACTGACGCCGGACCTGGTCAGCCGTTTCTTCCAGGCGCTGCCGGGAGAGCTCCACAATCTCTACGGCCCAACCGAGGCGGCGATCGATGTGACCGCGCACGCGTGTCGACGAGAGGACGCCGACCTGCCGTCCGTCCCGATCGGCGGACCGATCTCCAATACCCGGGTCTATGTCCTCGACGCCAACTTGGAGCCGATTCCCACCGGCGCTATGGGGACGCTGTTCCTGGGCGGCTGCCAACTGGCGCTGGGTTACAGCGGCCGGCCCGGGCTGACTGCTGAGCGCTTTGTACCGTCGCCGTTCGCCGTCGAGCCTGGCGAGAGGCTTTATGACACGGGCGATCTGGCGCGCTTTCTGCCCGACGGCGAGATCGAGCTGTGCGGCCGGGCCGACGGGCAGGTGAAGATTCGCGGCGCGCGGGTGGAGTTCGGCGAGATTGAAGCGGCTATTCGAGAGCTCTGCGACGCTGTCGCAGCAGCGGCGACGCTGGAAGCTGGGCCTGGAGGGCGGCAGCGTCTTGTCGCCTACGTCCAGCCCCGCCGGGGCGCAACGGTCAGCGCGGCCGGCCTGCGGCGGGCGCTGGCGTCTCGCTTGCCGGCGGCGATGATCCCCGACGCGGTGCGGGAGGTTCACGAGATGCCATTGACGCCCAGCGGCAAGCTCGATCGCAAGGCCCTCTCGCGCCAGGTCGGCCCCGCAGCCGACGACGAAGAGCTTCGGCGCCTGCTCGACGAAGTGGAAGGTTTGAGCGCGGAGAGCGCCCGCGAGATTCTGACCGCGTCGGCCGGCCGGCCATCGGAAGGAATGGAAGGCCAATGAACGACATCTCAGCTCGCATTCAAGCCCTGCCGCCGGAGAAGCGGGCGATTTTGGAGAAACTGCTGGAGGAGCGCAGCCCCGGCGCCGAGGAAGCGTCCTCGCGGCCCGTCTTTGAGCCGCCATCGACGCCGACCGAGCAGATCCTGGCGCAGGCTTGGGAACAGGTCCTCGGCGTCAGCCGGGTTGGCTTGCGGGACAGCTTTCTGGCTCTTGGGGGCGATTCCATCCAGTGCGTCCAGGTCGTCGCTCGCGCCCGTCAGGCGGGGTTGAACCTGACGAACCGGTTGTTGTTCGAGCGCCCCGTGCTGAGCGATCTCGCCGCCATCGTCGAGCCGTTGCCCGCGTACGCCGAACCGCAGGAGCCTGTGGTCGGCAAGGCGCCGCTGACGCCCATCCAGCGCTGGTTTTTCGAGCTCGACTTGGAGAATCGGGCGCACTGGAATCAGAGCGTGCTGCTGGAGGCGCCCTTCGAGGTCGAACAGCCTCACTGGCAGACAGCGTTCGACGCTCTGGTCGCCCACCATGACGCGCTGCGGTTGCGCTTCGTTGAAGACGAGGACGGTGTCCGCCAAGTCTTTTCGGACGTGGCGCCGGCGGCGTTCGAGCGGATCGACCTCACCGCCGTTCCCAGCGCCGAGGCCGATGACCGGCTGCGGGCCGAATGTGTGCGGTTGCAGCGGTCGCTCGATTTGGCCCGCGGCCCGCTGTTTCGCGCAGCCCTCCTGTGCTTCGGCCGCGGCCGTGCCGATCGGCTGCTGCTGGCCGCCCACCACCTGACCGTGGACGGCTTGTCGTTCCGGATCTTGATCGAGGACCTGCAGCGCGCTTTGGACCAACTCGCGGCGGGACGCCCCATCCGGCTGCCCCTGAAGACCGCCTCATTCCGCAAGTGGGCGGAGCTTCGCGCGGCGCCCTTGCATCAACGCGAAGTCCTCGAGCGCGCGGATTTCTGGCGCTCCATCCGGCCCGCCGATCCGCTGCCCCGGGATTTCGACCGCGGCCGGAACAGCGAGGAGTCGGCCGAGACAATGACGATCGAACTCGACCAAACGACGACGGAGCGCTTGCTGCGCGAGCCCACGCGGCGCCAGGAGCCTCTACAGGCGCTGTTGCTGGGCGCCTTGCTGGAGGCGTTTCGACCGTGGTCCGGCGACGCGCTGCTGGTCGAGCTCGAGGGGCACGGGCGCGACCTTGCGCTCGAGGGAGCGGACGTCTCCCGCACCGTCGGCTGGTTTACGGCGCTGTACCCGGTTCGGCTGGAGGCCGGCGACAATCTCGCGGGATCGGTCGCGTCGGTCGGGCGCGCGTTGGCGGCGGTCGAGGGTCGTGGCGCCGAGTATGGTGCGCTGCGCTACCTGACGGCGCCGGGGACGCTGGACAAACCGCTTCCAGTCCTCACGCCGGAGGTGCTGTTCAACTACCTGGGGCGGTTCGGCGGCCTGGAGGCGGGGACGGCCTTCCGGCTGGAGGATGAGGCGCCGGCGGGACTATTCGACCCGCAAGGCCGCCGCGCCCAGATCCTCCAATTCTTCGGGGGAGTGTTTTCGGGCCGCCTGCGCTTCCACTGCATTCACAGCCGCAACCTGCATCGGCCGGAGACGATCCGGGCGCTGCTGGAGCGGTTCGAACGGCGCCTGCGGGAACTGGCTGGGGAATCGGGGCTTTCAGCGGACCCCGGCTTCACGGCCGAAGATCTGCGCCGCATCCGCGGTTTGGCGGGAGGGAACCGGTGAGCGGTCTCGACATTGAGCACGTCGGCGCCCTCACGCCTGTGCAGGCCGGCATGCTCTACCACCGCCTGAGCGGTTCGGACCCTGGACTGTACCTGGAGCAGGGTGTGGGGCGGCTGGAGGGCAAATTTGATCCGGTCATCCTGGGCGAGGCCTGGCAGTTGGTGGTGGACCGCCATGCGGCGTTGCGGTCGGCGATTGTGCACCGCTCGATGAGTCGGCCGGCCCAGGTCTACTTTCGACGATTGCCGGCGCCCTTTCTGTTCCTGGACTGGAGCAACCTCTCGCAGCAGGAGCTGGAGACGGCGCTGGAACAGGAGCGCCGCGACCATGCGGCCTCCCTCGTCGATCTGGAACGAGCGCCTCTGCTGCGTCTGACGGCGGCGGCCGCCGGCCCGGGGCGAATGGTCTTTGCGCTCAGCATCCATCACTTGATCCACGACGCCTGGACGCTCGAGCTCATCTTGCGAGAGCTGTTCGAGACCTGCGCGGCGTTGAAGGCCGGCCGCCGTCCGCCAACCTCACCGGCGCCGGCCTTCTATCGGTATAGCGGTCTACTCGGTCAGTCGCCGTCGGCTGAGGCCCTGGAATTCTTTCGCGAGATGCTCAACGGCCAGACGCCTCCGTGCGCGCCGTTGGCCGATCGCGGCGAGAGGGCCGCGGGGGATGGACATTGCGAACTGCGGCTGGCCCCGGACGAGACGCAGCGATTGGAAGCGGCGCTCCGGCGCTCCGGGCTGACCCTTGCGGGGGCGCTCGGGGCGGCCTGGGGACTGGTGAGCGCGCGCGCCGACGAGCGGGAAGAAGCGACCTTCGGACTGACGCTGCTGGGCCGCTCCGCAAACGTCGAAGGGATGGACCGCGCCGCGGGGATATTCATCAATACGCTGCCGCTACGGATTTGGCTGGAGCGCGAACTCCGCACGGCGGAGTGGGTGCGGCGTCAGCAGGCGCTGCAATTCCGGCTTCGCGAGCTGGAGCAGACGTCGCTGACGGAAATCCGCTCCCGGCTCGGCCTGTCGCCGCAGAAGCCGTTGTTCGAAAACATCCTGGTGATGCAATCCGCTTTTGCGGCGGCTCGCGGCATCGACACGGCTGGTCTGCGCTTGGCGGAGCTGAAAGTCCACGGGAGGCCGCACTACCCGCTGATGTTGCGCGCCACGCCCGGCGAGAGGCTGTGGCTGGAGCTCGTCCACCAGCCGGCGCGGGTTGGCGCGGCGTCGGCGCAGCGCTTGCTGGACGCCGTGGTCGCTGTGCTGCTCCGGCTTCCGGACTCTCTCGACGATCCGTTGGAGGATTGGGTTCGCGCGGTTGATCACCGGCTGGAGCGCGTCCCGCCCACGGAGCGTCGGCGTCTGGGGCTATCGCAGGTGCGGCCGCGGGCGGTGGAGGCGACCTAGCATGCGGCGGAGAGAGGAACGATGACGGGAAACATGGAAAGGCCTGGCAAACAAGCGGGCCGTTTTGCAGGGATTCGGCCAAAGGGTCTGGCGTTGACAGCGGAGGCCCCGGTCAGACGCGACCTGCTGCGCAGCGCGAGCACGGGCGTGGCTGCATTTGCCGCCGCTGACGGCGCTTTGGACTTGGCGGATTGGGTCGACTCCCGCCGCGAGGCTATCGCCGAAGCTCTGCGCGAGCACGGCGCGGTCCTGTTTCGCGGATTTCGGCCTTTGGAAACCGAGGATGTAGCCCGACTCGCCGAAAACCTCGGCGGGCCCGCGGCCTCTTATCAGGAGCGCTCATCGCCGCGGCGGCAGGTCGCCGACAGGGTCTACACCTCCACCGAATACCCGGCGTATCAAGAGATCTTCTTCCACAACGAGAATTCGTACGCGACAAGCTGGCCCGGCCGACTGCTATTCGTCTGCGTTCGGCCGGCCGCGACGGGCGGACAGACGCCGCTGGCGGACGTTCGCGCCGTCTGCCGGCGCATCCCCGCGACGCTGCGCCGTCGGTTTCAGCGGAAAGGCCTCAGTTACACCCGGTATTTCGGCGGGGTCCTCGGCTTGGGCTGGCGGGAGGCCTTCCAACAGGAGTCGCTGGCGGACGCCGTCGGCTGGGCCCGAGACCATGGGTATGAAGCCGAAGCGCTCGAAGGAGATCGGCTGCGGACCCGGCGGAGGGCTCCGGCAATCCTGCGGCGGCCGCTCACCGGCGAGCCGGTATGGTTCAACCACGCAGCGTTCTTCCACCCTTCCACGCTGCCGCCCGCGATTCGTGAAGGCCTGCTGGCGCAGGCGCCGGAGGATGACTGGCCCTACCACGTCTGTTTCGGCGACCTCAGCCCGATCGACGACGAGGAGATCGCCGTCGTCCGGGAAGCGTATCGCGCCGAGGCGCTGGACATCGACTGGCAGGCCGGCGACGCACTCTTACTGGACAACATGACTGTCGCCCACGGCCGACGGGCGTTTACCGGCGACCGGCGGGTGCTGGTCGCCATGACGGATTTGATGCACAGCGGGCAGTCGAAAGTCCCGGCCCCGCAAGAGCTGGAGCTCTAGGAATCTCATGCCAACTCTCGAAGGCTACCGACTCTCGCCGCAGCAGACGGCGCTGCATCGCTGGAGCGTCTCCCCCGACGGCGCCGCCTGCCGGACAACGGCGCTGATCGCCGTGGATGCGCCCCTGGACCGCAACAGGCTGGAGCAGGCCTTACGGCGGCTCTGGGAGCGCTGGGAAATTCTGCGAACCCGCTATCACGCCGCTGCAGGCGGACAGCCCGTGCAGGTCATCGAACCGGCGCCCGCCACATTTGACTTCGACTCCGAAGGCGAGCCGGTCTCACTGCAGGACGGCCCCGACGGCGGCGCCCGGATTCGGTTCATGCTGCCGGCGAGCACCGTTGACGCCGCGTCTGTGCCGCCGCTGGTGGCGGAGCTGGCAGCGCTGTACGCGGACCCCGCCGCGCCCGAGCCCGCGGACGAGGAGCGGGTGCAATACCTGCAATACGCCGAGTACGGCAACGAATGGCGCGGCGGCGACGAGCACGCGGAGTTGCAGGCTCGCTGGGAGGCGGCGCGGCGCGACATGCCGGGGCCGCTGTGGTTGGTCGGCGAGCCGGCTGTACGGTTCGAGCCGCGGCGGGCTGTCTGTTCGCTGCATGGTGATGTGCGAGAGACGTCGGCGAAACTCGGCGTCAGCCCTCGCGCCGCACTGTACGCCGCCTGGCAGGCGCTGCTGCTGCGTTGGAGCGGGGAGGGCCGCTTTCGGCTCGACTTGGAGCTGCACGGGCGCAGCTACGAAGAGCTCGGCCGACTTCCTGGTCCGTTTTCGGCGTGGCAGCCTGACATCGTCGATCTCAACCCCCGTTTGACGTTCGCCGATTTGGCGCGGCGGACCGAAGAGCGGCTGCTTCGGCTGGATGAGCTTTTCGAGGGCGGACCCTTCGCCGGGGAGCCCTCCTCGGTCGGTTTCTCGTTCACCGACGCTACCGGGACGGTCACGGGGGATGGGATGCGATGGCGGTTGGAACGCCTCGATCACGTCAGCTCGCCGTTTCATATCCGCTTGAACGGCTGTCTTTACGAGCACGGTTCGGAGGTCGCCGTGGAATGGAACGCGCGCTCCGCCGACGCAGAGCCAGTTGGCAGGGCTCTAGCGACGGCCTTCCGTGCACTCTGGGCTTCGGCGGCGGGCGATTCCTCCACTCCGATCCATGGTCTGGAGTTGCTGGATGTTGGATGCAAGGACCGCATCGTGCGGCTATGGAATCCGGAGAGATCGTCTCCGACGGTCGGACGCCCCGTCCATCAGCGGATCGAGGAGCAGGCGCGGCTGCGCCCCGAAGCCGTCGCGGTGCGGACGGGCTCGGAGGAGGTCTCCTTTGGCGAGCTGAACGCCCGCGCCAACCGGCTCGCCCGCGACCTGCGGCGGCTGGGAGCGGGCCCGGAGTCGGTCGTCGGCGTGTACGGGGAGCGCACCATCGACGCCTTGACCGCCATTCTGGCCACGCTCAAGTCCGGCGCAGCCTATCTGCCGCTCGACCCCGCACTGCCGTCGTCTCGGCTCGCCCGACTCGTGGAGAGCGCCGGCGCCGCGATCGTGGTGGCGGACCGCGAACCGGCAGGCGATTGGACCGGGGGAGTCCCGAGGCTCCTGATGCTGGGCGAGTTGCTGGGAGAGTTCGGCGCCGAACCCGCGGAAAACCTGGATCTGAGCATCGAAGGCTCCTCGCTGGCCTACGTGCTCTACACCTCCGGATCGACGGGCGAGCCGAAGGGAGTCGCCGTGGAGCATGACGGGCTGGCGAGCTATCTGGACTGGGTGGCGAACGCTTACGGAGCAGGCAAGGGAGGCGCCCCGCTGCACTCGTCGCTGGCCTTTGATCTGAGCGTCACCAGTCTGTTCGGTCCGCTGGCGGCGGGTCAAACCGTGCGGCTGGCGGATGGCGACGATCCGGTGGAGGCCCTCAGCGCGACGCTCGCCGGCGAGGGCGGTTTCGACTGGATCAAGCTGACCCCCAGCCACGCCCGTATCGTGGGTCTGCGCCTCGGCTCGGACACGCTGCGCGGTCGGACCCGACTGCTGATCGTGGGCGGCGAAGCGCTCCAGCCGGAACACTTGTCGGATTGGGTCGCCGCCGATCCCGACCTGGAGATCGTCAACGAATACGGCCCCACGGAAGCTGTGGTCGGCTGTTGCGTTCAGCGCTTTCGGGTCAGCGATGCAGACTCGGCGGAGCTGATCGGCCGCCCGATCGACAGCGCGCGCATCTATCTCTGCGATCCCTGGGGCGGGCTGACGCCGCCGGGAGTCGTTGGAGAGATGCTCATAGGCGGGCCCGGGCTGGCGCGCGGTTACCTGGGGCAAAGCGCCGCCACGGCGGAGCGCTTCGTCCCCGACCCGTTTAGCGGCGAGCCCGGGGCCCGTCTGTACCGCACCGGCGATCTGGCTCGGCGGCGCGACGACGGAGCCCTGGAGTACCTGGGCCGTCTCGACGAACAGATCAAGCACCGCGGCTACCGCATCGAACCGGCTGAAATCGAAGCTGCGCTGCAGAGCCTTCCCGGCGTGGGGGAGGCCGCGGTCGTGCTAGCCGGAGAGGGCAAGGAGACCCGCCTTGCCGGCTACTTCACGGCCTCGGACGAACATCTATCGTTCGCCGAGTTGCGTCGGGCCGTCGCCGAAAAGTTGCCGGAGTACATGGTCCCCTCGACGCTAGTGCGGCTCGCCGAGTTGCCGCTGACGCCGAACGGCAAAGTCGACCGAGCCGCGCTCCGCGACACTGTCGTTACCACGGAGGCGTCGCTGAGCGGTCCCTGCACGCTGGAGGAGGAGACCCTGACGCAGATCTGGGCTCGGGTCCTGGGCGTGGAGGGCGTAGGCGTGGAAGACGACTATTTCACGCTGGGAGGAGACTCCATCCGGGCGATCGAGATCGTCGGCCAGGCCGAGCAGCGTGGCATCCGGATCAGCTTGAATGACCTATTCAAGCTGCGTACCATCCGCGTCCTGGCTCGCGCCGCCACGGCTTCAGACGGGGCCGCGCCTCTGCTGGCGCCGGAGCCGTTCTGTCTGGCGGCGCCCTCGGATCACGAGCGGCTGCCGGCCGACGCGGTGGACGCCTATCCGCTCAGCGCATTGCAGGCGGGGATGATTTTCCACCGGGAATACCACGCCGAATCCGCGATCTATCACGACATCTTCGGGTATCGCCTCCGCATGCCGCTGGAGGTGGAGAAGCTGACCAAGGCGGCCGAGGGCTTGGTGGAGCGGCATCCCAATCTGCGAACGGCCTTCGCGCTGCGAGGCTTCAGCGAGCCGCTGCAACTGGTGCGGCCGGAGGCGCCCGGGCCGCTGCATGTGACCGATCTGCGCGGCCTCAGCGAGGACGAGCAAGAGGCCGAAATCGACGCTTGGATGGAGTCGGAGAAGCATCGCGGCTTCTTCGATTACATGCAGCCCCCGCTGCTGCGGTTCCAGGTACACATTCGCAGCGACGAGGATTTCCAGTTCTCGCTGAGCTTCCACCACGCCATCCTGGACGGTTGGAGCGACGCCTCGATGCTGGTCGAGCTGGCGGTGAGCTACCAACACCTGCTCGAAGGCAGGGAGATCCCGTTCCAGGCGCCGAAGACGTTGTATCGGGAGTTCATCGCCCTAGAGCGCCGGACGCTGGACTCGCCGCAGTGTCGCCAATACTGGGCGGACAAGCTGAAAGACGCCACGCCGCTGATGTTGCCGCGCTGGACCGGCGCCTCGAACGAGGCGGCCGGCCCCCGCGGCGTGCGTTCACAGGTCGTGCCCATCGCGCCGGAAACCTCGGCGGCGCTCAGCCGCATCGCCCGCGAGTTGGCGGTGCCGCTCAAGAGCGTTTTGCTCGCCGCGCACATGCGCGTGATGGCCGAGTTGGGGGGCGCGGAAGACGTGGTCAGCAGCCTGAGCTCAGCCGGGCGGCCGGAGACCCTCGACGCCAACGATACGCTCGGCTTGCACCTCAACAGCACGCCGGTCCGGCTGCGGCTGGGCAGCGGCTCCTGGAATGAACTCATTCTGGACGCCTTCGAGCAGGAACGCGAAGCGTTGCCCTACCGGCGGTTCCCGCTAGCTGAGATCCAGCGCTTGACCGCTTCGCGCCGGCTGACCGAGACCAGCTTCTACTACACGCACTACCACAACGTGCGGCGGCTGCGAGAGCTGCCCCGCTTCGAGATCCTGGGCCGCAAGGTCTATGAGGAAACCAGTTTCACGCTGGTGGCGAACTTCAATCTGGACCCCTTCGATCAGTCCATCGCCCTGACCCTGGCCTGCGACCAAACGCAGCTTGACGCCTCGCTGCGGCAGTGGGTCGGCGACTACTACGAGCAGGCTCTGTTACGGCTCGCCACGGATCCGGCCGCACGCTACGAGACGGCGGAGCTGATGACGCCGGCCGAGCGCGAGCGGCTGCTGGCCGTGCGCGGCGCAAGCCTGCCCGCCAACCCGGAGTCGCCGCTGCGCCTGTTCGAGAACCACGCCCGGCGGAACCCCGACGCCATAGCCGTGAGCTGCGGCGAAGACTCGCTGACTTACGGCGAGCTCGACCGGATGGCGGACCACATCGCGGCCCGTCTGGCGCGGCTCGGCGCGGGCCCTGGGGAGCGGGTCTGTTTGTCTCTGGAGCGTGGCGTTCTGATGGCGGCGGCGATCCTGGGGACGTTGAAGGCCGGCGCCGCCTACGTCCCAATCGATCCGGCAAACCCCGAGGAGCGCCAAGAGCTGATCGTGCAAGACGCCCGCCCGGCGGCGCTGCTGGTCGACCCGCCCCGCGCGGAAGCCTACGAGCGGTTCCAGCCCGCGCCGGTGGTGGTTCTGGACCGAGAAGAGCTTGCCGCCGAACAGGGCCACGAGCCGATTCCTCGGCTGGGCGAGATGGACCGCCAGGCGTATGTGATCTACACCTCGGGCTCGACGGGCAAGCCCAAGGGCGTGACGGTGCTGCTGTCCAATCTGGCGGCGTCCACCGCCGCCCGGCTGGAGCGTTACGACAAGCAGCCATCGGCCTACCTGCTGCTGTCGTCGTATGCGTTTGATAGCTCGGTGGCGGGGATCTTCTGGACCTGGGCGACGGGCGGTGAACTGGTCCTGCCTGCAGGCGAGGAGCATCGCGACCCGGCTGCGATCGTCCGCCTGCTCCAAGATCGCCGCGTCTCGCATACGCTCGCGATTCCATCGCTGTACCGGGAGATTCTGGAAACGGCTGAAGGCCTTGACCTTCCCTCCTTACAAACTGTGATCGTCGCGGGCGAGGCCTGCCCCGCCGAGTTGGTCCGCATGCACTTCCATCTCAGGCCGCAGACGCGCTTGTACAACGAGTACGGCCCGACCGAGGCCACGGTCTGGTGCACTGTGCAGGAGTGCGGCCCGCACGACCCCGAGGCTTCCTTGATCGGTGCGCCGATACCTGGAACGAGGGTCCATGTGCTCGACGCCCGGGGGCGGATGGTTCCAGCCGGAGTGCGCGGCGAGTTGTGCGTGACCGGTCCGGGCCTGGCGCCAGGGTATCTGGACCGGCCTGCGCTGACGGCCGACGCGTTCCGCCCGAATCCGTTCGCGGAACATCCCGGTGAACGGCTCTACCGCACCGGCGACGCCGTCCGGTTGCGCCCGGAGGGGACGCTCGAGTTCCTGGGCCGAGTCGACCAGCAGGTCAAGATTCGCGGCCACCGGGTGGAGCTTGGCGAGATCGAGGCGGCCGTACGGCGCGTGAGCGCCGCGCCCGAGGCCGTCGTCGTGGCGGCGGCAGGGCCGGCGGGCGGACTGCGTCTGATCGCCTATCTGGCACGGGGCGGTTCCATTCCGGCGGACCAGGAAGCCGTCCTGGCCGGACTGCGAAAACAGTTGCCGGAGCCGTGGCTGCCCGCGGCGGTCGTTTTCCTCGACGTCCTGCCCAAAACCGCCAACGGCAAGGTCGACAGGCGCAAGCTGGTCGAGATGGCCGAATCCGGCGTCCGCCCCGAAACCGCTTATCTGGCCCCCCGCAACGCAATGGAAGAGACGCTCTGCACGATCTGGGCCGAGACGCTGAAAGTGGAGCGCGTGGGCGTCCTCGATGACTTCTTCGGGCTCGGGGGCGACTCCATCCTGAGCATCCGCATCATCGCTCGCGCCCGTGACGCGGGTCTGGCGGTCTCGCCGCTGGACCTGTTTCAGGGGCGCACCGTCGCGGCGTTGGCGGAAGCGGCGGCGCAGGTGGAATCAGCGCCCCAGCAGCCATGCGATGCGGGGTCCGCTGCTGGAGCCGTGGAGACCGCCGGAGTGAGCGAAGCCGATCTCGAGCGGTTGCTGAAGGGCCGCGCGGGTGCCTCAGGCGGCTGACCGACGGCGGGCGGGAGAACAGCCCGAAAGCGTATGCCGACAGCCAACATCGAAGCGGTCTTCCCCGCGACGCCACTGCAACAGGGCTTGCTCTACCACTCGCTCCTCGGGGACGACGGCGGCGTCTACGTCACGCAGCAGGTGATTGACCTGCGCGGCGAGCTGGACGTGGAAGCCTTCCGCGCCTGCTGGCGGCGAGTGGCGGCCCGTCGCCAGATCCTGCGGTCGTCCTTCCACTGGAAGCGGACCGAGCAGCCGCTGCTGGTCATCGACCGGGAGGCCGAGCTCCGCATCGATTTTGAGGACTGGAGCGACGCTGACGAATCGGAGCAAAGGCGCCGTCTGGACGACTTGCTGCAGGAGGACAAGCGCCGGGGATTCCGGCTCGACGCAGCCCCGCTGTTGCGCCTGAAGCTGATCCGACAGGGGCCCGGACGGCATCGGCTGTACTGGGCCAACCATCACCTGATCCTCGACGGCTGGTCGGCCGCACTGCTGGCGAGCGAAGCCTTGGTCGCTTACGCCACCGGGGACGCCGGTCAGGAAGGCCGCTCCGGCGAAGGCCCCGAGTGGTCGGATTACCTGCGCTGGCTGCAGCGCCAGGATCTGGACGCGGCGCGACGCTACTGGCGGGAGACGTTGGGCGATCTCGATTCGCCTTGCCTGCTCGACCTGCCGCCCGGCGGCGACGGCTCGTCGAAGCGGCACGGGCGAGTCAGTCAGGAGCTCGACCCGCAACACACGGCCGCGGTCCTGGCTCTGGCGCGGCGTACCGGCGTCACCCCGGCGGTTGTGGCGCAGGCGGCCTGGGCGTTTGTGCTCAGCCGGTACTGCGGCGCCGAAGATGTATTGTTCGGTTCGACCTCGTCCGGACGCCCCCCGGAGATGCCTGGAGTCGAGCGCATCGCCGGGCTGTTCATCAACACCTTGCCGCTTCGGGTGCGCTGCCGGTTGGGCGAATCTGTCCAAGAACTGCTGCGGCAAGTTCAGCGGCAGACCGTGGAGATGCGCCGGTTTGAGTACGCCCCGCTGCGGCTGGCGCTGGAGCAGAGTTCCATTCCGGCGGGCGCCGCCGCCTTCAACACGCTCGTCGTATTCGAGAATTATCCAGTCGATCAGTGCCTTCGCCAAGGCCTCGGGGGCTTGCAAGTCACTGATATCGAGGTCCATGAAGAGACCAACTACCCGCTGAGCCTGGTCATCGCGCCCGGCGAGCGCATGCGCGTGGAAGCCATCCACGATCGAGCGCATTTCTCGGAGGCCTCCGTCGGCAGGCTGGCCGACGCCTGGCTGTGGACGCTGCGAGAGTGGACCGCCGATCCGGAGCGTCGTCTGGGCGTGGTCGCCGGGATTGGATTGGGCCAACGGGCGGCCCTGGCGAGACAAGCGAGCACGCCCGCGCCGCCGCCCTTGGCGCATGCGTTGATTCACCGCTGCATCGAGCAGCGGGCGCGGCTCGAGCCCGATCGAGCCGCGGCTGCATGCGATTCGCGCGAGATCTCTTATGGCCGGCTCAACGCCGCCGCTGATCGGCTGGCGGCGCGGCTGTGCGCTCTGGGAGCGGGCCCGGACCGCGTGGTGGGAATTGCGCTGGAGCGGGGCGTGGCCACGCTCGTCGCCATCCTCGCAGCGCTGAAGGCCGGCGCCGCCTACTGGTCGCCGCCTCCGGCGGAGCCCCAGTCGCGCTTGCGGCGCATCGTGCGAGAGCTGGCGCCTTGCGCCCTCGTAACGTCGCGAGTTATGGCGGGATCGATCCTGGCGTCGTGCCCGCGAGTCCTACTGGATTTCCAAGGAAACGTGATCGGCGACTCCGGGGCCGAGGGCTCGCCCGGTCCGGACCCCGAGCCGGACCATCCGGCCTACGTCCTTTACACCTCCGGCTCGACGGGGCGGCCCAAGGGGGTGCAGATCACCCATCGGGGCCTCGCCGCTTCCACAGCCGCCCGTTCGGCATTCTACGGCGAAGCGGCGCCGACGTACCTATTGCTGTCGCCGTTCAGCTTCGACAGTTCGGTGGCCGGCATCTTTTGGACGCTGGCGGCCGGAGGCAAGCTGGTGGTGGCCGACGAGGACGAACGGCGTGACCCGGAGCTGATCGCGGACCTCATCAACAAGCACGGAGTCTCGCATCTGCTGGCGGTCCCGTCGCTCTACGAGGCAATCCTCGAAGAGGCCGCACGTACGGGCTGTCCGGCGCCCGCGGTCGCGATCGTCGCGGGAGAGGAATGTCCCGAGCGGCTGGTCCGCCGGCATTTTGAGGTCTGGCCCGGCGCCGATCTGGTCAACGAATACGGTCCCACCGAGGGGACGGTTTGGGCGACGGCGCACCGCTGCAGGCCCGACGAGGAAGGTTCGCCGCCCATTGGACGGCCCATCGCCGGCGTGCAGACCCTCACGCTCGACGCACAGGGACTTCCGGCTCCCTGGGGAGCGGCGGCCGAGTTGTGCCTGAGCGGGGAGGGGCTGGCTCGCGGCTACGCCGGCTTCCCCTCCGCCACCGCAGCGGCTTTCCGGCCGCACCCTTCGCCGCGGTCGCCGGGCCAACGGATCTACCGGACGGGGGATCGCGTCCGTTTCCGTGACGATGGCGCGCTGGAATTTCTCGGCCGCGTGGACCGGCAGGTCAAGATCCGGGGCGAGCGCGTCGAACTTGGAGAGATTGAACGCACCCTGGCGCGCGCACCCGGAGTCCGCGAGGCGGCCGTGGAAACCAGGAGCGACGGAGGGTCCGTGGCGCTGGTCGGTTATGTGCGCCCCGCGGAAGGCACAGCGCCGGCCGAAGCCGAGTTGCTGGACTTCCTGCGCGGCCGTCTGCCTGCCGCCATGGTTCCGGCACGGCTGGTTGTGCTCGAGCGGTTCCCGCGCAACGCCCACGGGAAGGTGGACCGCAAACAACTGCCGCCCCCGCCCGCCCTCGAGCGCGTTGGACGCCGGCCGCTGGACCCGCTGGAATCTCAGCTTGCCGCTTGCTGGCGCGAAACGCTGGGCCGGGAGACGGCCGACCCCGATGTGGCGTTTTTCGAGGCGGGCGGCGATTCGCTGTCGATGATGCGGCTGGCTGCGCAAATCCGAAAGCGGCTCCAGACCGAAGTGGCGCTGCGCGAGTTGCTGCAAGCGCCGACGATCGCTCATCAGGCGGAGCTTTTGCGCGGCCGCTTGGGAGCGGCGAGACGCTCCCCGGACTACGAACGCGTTGATCGTGACCAAGCGCACCCGCTCTCATTCGCGCAGGAGCGCATGTGGTATTTCACGCGCCTCGGCTCGGCGGCCTCCGCCGCCTACAACATCCCCGTCTGCGTGGACCTGGAGGGCGAGCTGAACATCGCCGCCCTCGAAGCCGCGTTGAATCGTCTCGTCGAACGGCATGAAGTCTTTCGCACCCGCTTTGAGAGCGTCGACGACGAGCCCCGTCAGCGGGTGCAGCCGGCAGCAGAACTGCGGTTGGACATCATTGATGCTCGGGGCTCCACAAGCTCTGCAGCGGATAATCTGGCGCGGGACCTCGCCGTCCGTCCGTTCGATCTCGCCCAGCCGCCTCTGCTTCGCGTGCATCTGCTGGAGTTCGGTTCCAACCGGCGACGCCTGGTGCTGACGATGCCGCATCTGATCGCCGACCGCTGGTCGGCGGGAATCATCTTCCGAGAACTGGCCGCCGACTACGCCGCACTCCGCCGCGGCGAGCGCGCGCACTTGACTCCGCCAGCGGTGCAACCGGTGGACCACGCCGTCCGCGAGCGCCGGCGGGCCGCCGAAGAGTCAGGGGAGAACGCCGCCGCTTTTTGGCGTCACAAGCTGGCAGGCGCTCCGTCCGTCGAGCTCCCCTGCGATCGGCCGCGACTCGCGGTAAAGAGCTTCCGGGGCGGAACGCACCGCTCGCCTCTTCCGCCGGATCTGCTGGATCGGCTGCGGGCCTTCGCCAGCGCCAACGGCGTGTCGTTGTTTGCGGCGCTGCTGACGGCTTGGCGGGCGTTGCTGGGCAGACTCTCCGGGCAGCCCGATTTTTGCATCGGGGTTCCCACCGCGGAGAGGTCCGATCAGGCGCTGCAAGACGTCGTCGGCCTGTTTCTCGACACCGCGGCCGTGCGCTTGAAGACCGACGACGCCGCTGCGTTCCGACACCTCGCCGCCCGCGCAGGCGAGGCCATCCGGGAGATCCTGAGCAAACCCAGGCCGCCGCTCGAGCGCTTGCTGCAGATCCTGGGCGTCGAGCCCGATCCGTCGCGTTCTCCGCTGTTCCAGGTCTTCTTTGTCGTGCAGGAGGATCGGCTCCCCGCTACCCTCGACGAGGGGCTAACGCTGACGCCGCGACCGCTGGACCTCGGTGGAGCCAAGTTTGACCTGACCCTTTCCGTCGAATTGCAGGAGCTTGGAGCCGTCTGCCAGTGGGAGTACGACAGCGACCTGTTTGACGCCTCCGCCATCGAGCGGTTCGCCCGGCTCTTCGAGCGCTTGCTCGGCTCCGCTCTGGATGCGCCGGACACGCCGATCGCCGAGCTCTCCTGGATGGAGCCGGAAGAGCTCGCCGCTTGGCGGGCCGAATCTCGAGGTCCCCGGCCGCCGCTGCCCGAACCCGTCGGAATCCACCTCTTGTTCGCCGAGCAGGCCTTGAAAGCTCCGGACGCGCCGGCCGTCAGGTTTGACGGCGGCGTGTGGACCTACCGCGACCTCCACCGGCGGTCGAATGTTGTGGCGCGACGCCTGCTTGAGCGGGGCGTTGGCCGGGAGGATCGGGTGATCGTTTCCGCCGAGCGCTCGCCTGAGCAATTGGCGGCGCTGCTCGGAATTCTGAAGGCAGGGGCCGCGTATGCGCCGTTTGACCCTGAGGAGCCGGCCGAGCGGTTGGCATTCTTGATCACGGATCTCGGCGCCTGCGCGCTGGTTTGCGGAGCGGCGAATGCAGAGGCGTTCGCGGATTGCGGCTTGCCCGTCATAGCAGTTGGGGACGAAGAAGAAGCCGAGGCGGCTGCGGCGACCGTCGACGGATCGAACCTGGCTTACGTCCTCTATACATCCGGTTCCACCGGCAGGCCGAAAGGCGTCGCCGTTTCGCATCGCGCCGTTGCGAGGCTGTTGGCGCAACCCCTCTACGCCGACCTGGGGCCGCAGACCCGGCTCCTCGTAGCGGCGCCGCTGTCGTTCGACGCGTCGACATTGGAGATTTGGGGCGCTCTGACCAAGGGCGGCTGTTGCGTGCTGGCCCCCGCCAAACTGCCGTCCCTAGACGCACTGCGCTGGGCCGGGCGCCAGGGCGGCGCCAACGCCTGTTGGCTGACCGCGGCGCTGTTCAACCTGGTCCTGGATGAGGCCCCGGAGGCTTTACACCCTTTCTCGCAAGTCCTCACGGGCGGCGAAGCGCTCTCCGTTCCGCACGTGCGGGCCTTCCGGAATCTCTATCCGCCGGCGCAGAAGCGTTTGGTCAATGGTTACGGTCCCACCGAATGCGTCACGTTCGCGACCAGCCATGACGTTGAGACTCCGGAAGCGTCAGCTGCGTCCATCCCCATCGGACGACCGCTTGCGCATACCACGACGCTCGTCTTGGACAGCCGGATGCAGCCGGTCCCGCCCGGTATGGTCGGCGATCTCTACCTCGGCGGACTCGGGCTGGCGCGCGGCTACTGGGGCAAACCCAGGCTGACGGCGGTCGCCTTTGTCCCTGACCCTTTCGCCTCCGAGCCGGGCGAACGGCTCTACCGGACAGGCGACCAGGTTCGACGCCTTCCCGGCGGGGCTCTCGACTTTGTGGGCCGCGCCGACCGCCAGGTGAAGATCAAGGGCCGCCGCATCGAGTTGCGTGAGGTGGAATCGGCCATCGCGGATCAGCCCGGCGTCCGCTCCTGCGCAGTCGTTGTGGACGAAAGCGGGCCGGCGCCGGCGATTGTCGCGTATGTCACGCCCATCAATTTGAAAGTGGACGCCCTCGAGAGCAGCGTTCTGAGCAGGTTGCCGCGCTACATGGCGCCGCACCGGTTCGTGTTGCTCAACAGTCTGCCGCTGACCGCCAACGGCAAGCTGGACCGCCGCCGGCTGCCACGCCTGCCGACGGTCGCGACGCCCGCCAAGGAGCCCTCCGGCGCGCAGCCCGCCAACGAAGCCGAACGGCTGCTGCTGACGCTGTGGCGCGAGTTGCTCCGACAACCGACGCTCGGCGTGGACGACGACGTCTTCCAGGCCGGCGCCGACTCGCTGATCGCTATCCGCCTGTGTGAACGAACTTTCCGGCGCGGCTTCAGCTTGGAGCTGACTGAGTTGCTCCGGCGTCCAACGGCTCGCGGGCAGGCGCGCGTCCTGCGGCGAGCCGCTCCCGAGGGCGCAACCCCGGAACGCAGCTCACGGGACGTACCGCTCAGCCCGAGCCAGCGGCTCTTTTTCAGCCTGGGGCATGACAATCCGCATCAGTACAACATCGCCCAGTGGTTCCGGGTTGCCGGTCGGCTGCGGCCGGAATCACTGCGGGAGATCGGCCGGGCGCTGGAGGAGCGCCACGACGCTCTGCGTCTGCGGTTTGACGTTGCCACCGAACAGGCCTGGCTAGACGGCCCGGCCTTCGACGCGCCCGTGGAGTGGAACCGGCTGGAGAACTGCGGCGAGCCGCGCCGGCGTGAAGCGCTCGCAGCGGCCGCCCACAGGTTGCAGCAGTCTCTGCGCGTGGACGTCGGGCCGCTCTACCGGCTGGCTTGGTTTGAGCCTGCCGAAGACGGCCAGGGCTATCTGTTCGCGGTGGTTCACCACTTGGCCGCCGACGGCGCCTCCATGTGGATCCTTTACGCGGATCTGGCGGTCGCGCTGGAGCAGGCTCTGGGCGGTCGACCGGTTGAGCTCCCGCCGCCGCCGGCGGTGTCGTGGCGCGCCTGGACCGACAGACTGCGGCAGGAGGCAGCGGCGCCGGCTCTGCGCTCTTGGGTGGAGCGCTGGGAGGCGGCGCGTCCCGCTGGGGCGCACAGCCTGCATGACCGCCCGCCGGCCGCCGGCGCGAACTTGCAGGGGAATGAGCGCAGCGCTGTCCGGCTCCTGGACGCGGATCAATTGGCGATCGTCCAGTCCTCCGCCGCGACGCGCGGCTGGGGCTTGCCCCACCTGCTGGGCGTAGCTGCGGCGAATGGCGTCGCTGCAGCATCTCAACGCGGCGGCCTGACGGTAGACTGGCTGAGCCACGGCCGCGATCCGGTCTTTCCCGGCGCCGACGCTTCCCGGACCGTCGGCTACTTCACGGCCCGAACGCCCGTCATTGTGGAGGCCGCCACGCCGGACCGGGCCGGTGAGGCGATCCGGCAGTTGCAGCTTCAAATCGAACAACCGCCGTACGGGAGCTTGGGTTTCGGCCTGGCGCGCTACCTGGCGGATTCCCCCCTCGATGTGCAGCACGGCGAGGTGAGCTTCAACTTCATCGGCAACCTGGACCGCCTGCGCGGCGAGCCTGGGGTCGTGCGGATCGAGTCCGGGCTCGATGCAGGAATCAGCCGGGCCGCAGGCCAGCAGCGCGTGGGATGGATCCATGTCTTCGCTGACATTGAGGGTGGCCGGCTCCGCTTCGTCTGGCGTTATTCTGACGTCCTGCACTCAGCTGCCACCATCGAATCCGCCGCGGACGCAGCGTTTCGCTGGCTATTGGACGCCGCCGCTGCCTGCAATGGCTGAGACCCCAGCCGACGGGCCGCTATGCGGCGGGGCCTGGCGCCCGCTGGCGCTGCGCCCAAGCTCGCCGAACGTCCGCGCCTGGAGCGCCTGCCTGGAGCGCACCGAAGAGGATCTGCGGCGCCTGAGAAAGTGGCTCGACAGGGCCGAGTTGGAACGGGCGTCTTCGTTTCGCGGGAAGGCCCACCGAGACTCCTTCATCGCCGCCCGGGGGCTGCTGCGGGGCGCTCTCGGGGAGTTGCTCTCCGTCGCTCCGGATCGGATCGAGCTGCACTACTCCGGAACGGGAAAACCTTTCCTGGCCGGTGAGCCATTGGAATTCAATCTGGCTCACAGCGGCCCGACCGCGGTCCTCGCCGTTAGCTCCCACGGCCCTGTGGGGATCGATGTGGAAGGGATCCGGGAGGTTCCTGACGCCCTGGCTCTGGCCGACCGCTTCCTGCCCGCGCCGGAGGGGTTTACCCTGCGCAGATCTACCGCCGAGAACCGGTCGGCGCTCTTCCTCCGCTTCTGGACGGCGGCGGAGGCGCTGCTCAAAGCGGATGGCGCCGGCCTGGGCGGACTCGAAACGTTGCCAAGCCTGCTGGATCGGCATCGCGAAGGCTTCGTTCTGTCCCAGAGCGTCCGCTGGCGAGGCCGCACGTGGCGGCTATCCGAAGCCCCATTTCCGGAACGGATGGTCGCCGTCGCTTTTCGATCCGCCGATGGCAATAAATGATCCGCTCATCGGGCCGATCGAGACGCTCGCGAAAAAGTCATTCAGCGCCGCGGACCTCAAGCATATCATCGAAATTCGATCAACTATCCCTTGTTTGGAACGTTGATACGCCTCTCCTTTTTCGCGAGCTTGACCTCTATGTTGCACAAAAATCTCGGACGCATGGCGTCCGCCGTCCTTGTTTTCTGCGCCATTTCCCAGTCGGCCTTTGGCCAGGCGAGCGTCTACGGAAGCTTTTCCGGGCGCGTGGTCGACCCGTCCGGCGGCGCCGTTGCAGGAGCCGCCGTCAAGGTGACCGAAACTTCGGTCGAGCTCGAGCGCGAGACGACGACGGACGCGTCCGGGCTGTATCTATTTCCCCGTCTGAGGCCGGGCGCATACAGGCTGCTGGTGTCGAAGGAAGGTTTTCAAGCGACTTCGGTCACCGGCATCAATGTCACCGTGAACGCAGCGCCTCTCGTGGACGTCACGTTGGAGATCGGAGCGGTGACGGAAACCGTAGAAGTCACCGCTGCTGCGCAGCCCGTGCAGGCGGAAGGAGCCCAGCTTTCCCTGCTCATCGACGCGAACCGGATCACCGACCTGCCGCTCAATGGGCGCGATTTCGCCGGCCTCACACTCCTGAGCCCGGGGTTCGGGGCCCCGGAGCCCTTCGAGGGCAAGATGACCGCCTCGGTCAGCGGCGCCCGGGGACGCTTCAACGGCTACAACCTCGACGGCCTCACCAATAGCGACGAGCGCACGGGCGCGGGCAGCTCGCTCGCCGGAGGCTCCGCGGGGCTGACCACGACCGCACCCAATGTGATCTCTACCGAGGTCATTCGCGAGTTCCGGGTCATCTCGGCCAATGCGGACGCCACCTTCGGCCGCGGTTCGGGCGCTCAGGTCAACATCATCACCAAATCGGGCTCGAACGACCTGCACGGTTCGCTGTACCACTACCTGCGCAACGACAAACTGGACGCTCGCGACTTCTTCAATTCCGGCCCATTCTTCAACGACGAAGGGGGGGCCGTTCCGCCGCCATTCAAGCAGAATCTATTCGGCGGATCGGTGGGCGGGCCGATCGTCAAAAACAAGCATTTCTTCTTCGGCAACTACGAGGGTTTTCGCCAACGGCTTCAACGGACCGGCAACTTCACGGCCCCAAACCGCGACCTGATCGAGCTGATGCCCGGGAACCTGGGCCAGCTCTACCGCGCCTTCTACCTCGACCGCGGCGTGATCACCGGGACATCCTCACCCGGGCGTTTCGTGGCTCTGACGGGCGCGCAGCGCCAGCAGGCGATCGACGCCGGCTTCAATCCTTCGCTCTTTGACGGCGATCCCGCCAACGGAGAGGCGGGAGTGCAGGTGCTTAGCACCGCCCCCACGGTCAACGTCGATCAAGACGCCTTTTTCGTTCGGACGGATCACTACTTCACCAATCGTCTGCAAGCGAGCCTGCGCTACGGCTGGGCGGACCCCACGCAGACGACCTCGGTCGGTCTGCCCATCGATTTGCGCGACACCGACCAGCTCTGGCAGTCCGGCGCCGCCGAGATCGTCTACACGATTTCGCCGAGCCAGATCCTCGAGATCCGTGGCGGCGTGCTCCGGTCGAAGTGGGAGCAGCGGCCGGCCGACGGAGTGCCGGCCGCCTTCACGAATGTCGGCATGAGCGAGCGTTTCGGCGTCATCGTGCAAGCCCAGGGCACGCCCTTGACGCGGACGGAGCAGTTGGGACTGGCCGGCTTCAGCGATCGTCAAACGACGCCCCAGTTCGCCGCGATGCATTCTTGGACCAGGGGTTCGCTGACGCTGCGTACCGGCGCGGACATCACCTTCTTCGGTATTGACATCAGCAACGGCGCGGGCCGGCCGGTCTACAATTTCCAGGGCTTCGTCGGCCCGACCGGACTCTTGGGCCCCGCTCCGGGCGCCGCGGAATCCGTCGCCGCCAGCGCTTCGGCATCCATATTCGGCTTCGGCGGAGGTCCGGACACGGCGTTGCGCAACTTCAGCTCGCATCGCCAGGAGTACTTCGCCCAGGCTGACTGGAAAGCGACTCGTTCGCTGACTCTGAACCTCGGTTTGCGCTACAGCTACTTTGGCGTCTACCGCGAAACAAACGACGCCATCTCGAATCTCTACGCCGTTGACGGCTCGGGGAACCCGGTTCCCGACGTCTCGCCGTTCACCTTCGGACGCACCGCCAACGACCTGTTCCCGGTCACTTCCTCGAGGCGTATGTACGAGCCGACGCGCACTAACTTCCAGCCGCGCATCGGGGCTGCCTGGAACGTTGGCGGCCGCAACAAGACGGTTCTGCGCGGCGGCTACGGCCTTTTTCACGACAGGCTCTATCAGCTGATCTTCAGCGCCCAGGGCGGGCTCGTCAACAATCCTCCGTTCACCCTTTCGACCTCGGCGCCCGACGTTCCGTTCATCCTGGGGGAGCAGTTGCCTTTGAACACGCCAATCCCCAGCGTGACCGGAATCGATCCCACTATCCGCGACCCCCGTGTGCACCGCGTCAACGCCACCATCGAGCAGGCGCTCGATTCCGCCACCACCATCTCCGCTTCGTTCGTTGGCACTTATGGCCGCGGACTGTTTGGCTCGGAAGAGATCAACGGCGGATCGCAGACGCCGCTTGCGGCTCGCCCGGACTCGCGCTTCACCGTACAACGCCTGATCGGCAACACCTCGTCCTCGGACTACAACTCGCTTCAGGTCTTCGCCAACCGGCGCATGCAGGGCGGGTTGACCTTCACGGGCGCCTATACCTACGCCGACTTCAAGGACGACAACTCCTCGGAGGTGTTCGCCACCTTCACCGGACTGGTCAATCGCTCGGCCGATCCGGCCGGGGGCTTCCAGGGCGGCGACTGGGCGCCGCGCCCGCGTTCGGCCGATTGGGGCGACTCCGGAGGCCGTATTGCGCACACCTTCACGTTCAGTCACGTCTGGGACTTGCCGTTCGGCAAGGGTCGACAGTTCATGAACGCCGCCCCCGGGGCCGCCGAGGCGCTGCTGGGAGGCTGGAGCGTCTCCGGCATCGGCACCTGGCGGACCGGCAATCAGGTCGATCTGCGGCTCGGAAGCGATGCCAACGACGACGGCGACGCCCGCGACCGGCCGGGCCTGCTAGGCGGATCCCTCGACGACCTCTATGCCGACAGTGACGAGAAGACCCGCTTCCTGATCCCGCAAGGCGAGGCGTCGCAGATTCTCGGCGTTCCGTCACCGCTCACCGATCCGTTCGCCGTGGTGGAACGCAATGCGCTGGCCGGGCCGAGCGTATTCAACTACAACCTGTCGGTGTCGAAGCGCTTTATGATCACCGAAACCGCCAATCTACGTTTCGAAGCAAACTTCTTCAACGTCTTCAACAACCCGGCGCTCTCGTCGCCCTCGGCTTCGGTGGCGAGCGCGCTGTTCGGCCGCATCACGAGCACCGTGTTCGGCTCCACGCCGCGCCAGATCCAGTTCGGCCTGCGCTTGGCGTTTTAGGAACGGAACTGCACGTGCGGCTTCCTCTGATGGCCCTTCTTGCTCTGACGCTCATGGCTTGCGCGTCGAACGAAGAGCCACGCGCCGAGATCGACGCACAAGCGCTGGGTCCGGGCGGTCCCCCGGACTTGGCGAGCGTCTCCGGCGAAACCGTCGCGTTCTACGCGTCGGTCCGCTCCGATGGCAAGGGCCGAGACGCCGTCTTCTGCCAAGGGCTGCTGCGAGACGCACTCGCGCCGAGCTGCGAGGCGCTCAACGCTGTCGCCGGCGAGACCAAGGACAACGGAGAGAACTCCCCCGTGCTGCGCTCCGCTCCGGATGGAACCCTCTACGCGGCCTGGATCGCCAAGGACCCGCGGCATGAGATGGCCAACCAAGTCCGCTTCACACGACGACCGCTCGGCGGCGGGCGGTGGGATGCTCCCCGCACCCTCAATGACGACGTCGAGCCGGCGACCCACGACTTTCACACCGCCGGCGTCGGACCGGACGGCGCATTCTATGCTTTTTGGCTGGATCGGCGGGAAGTTCCCCAAGGAGCCGCTGCGCCCTACCCATCCGGCGGCGTCATCGGTCCTGAGCCGCTCCTACCCGACTCGGCTGCTCTCTACGGCGTCGTGTCGCGCGACGGCGGGACGACGTTCGAGCCCAACTTCCGAGTCGCTGGCGACGTCTGCGCCTGCTGCCGCCCGGCGGTCGCATTTCTCGATGGCAAGATCCTGCTCGCCTATCGCTCCGTAACCGCCGCCAAGGTGCGCAACATCGTGATCGTCGAATCCGCCGACCGGGGGCGCTCCTGGAGCGACCCGCGAATCGTCTCCGATGATGGCTGGACGCTCGACGCCTGCCCGCACTCCGGCCCCGCGCTGGTTGCAGCCCGCGGGGAGGTTTTGGCCGCATGGATGGACGGCTCCGACGGCGTCTCCCGGGTGTATGCGGCGCGCTCGACGAACGGAGGAGCCTCGTTCGAACAACGCGTGCGAATCTCCCCGCCGGACGGGGCCGCGAATCATCCCCGGCTGCTTGTTCTTGCGGATTCGCTACTCATCGCTCTGGAGCATTCACCCACAGGGCGGGGGCCGGATGCTGCGTATCAGATCTGGGGATCGGACTTGGCGCCAGCGGGGCGTCCGGTCTTCTCGGCTTTTGGTGCGACGCGGCCCCAGGCCGTCGAAGCCCCCGGCGGCTTTGTCGCGGGCTGGGCCGAGGACGGCGCGTCGCACGTCGCCTTCATGCCCTTTTCGCCCTTGGAGCGCTGAACCGCCGTGGACCATACGCCGACCGCCTTCTTCTTGATCTTCGCCGCTGCATGCCTGGCGGGCTGCGGCTATCAGGGCGAGAACGCCGCCGAGCGCGCCGCCCTCCCGACCGCGCTCTTTTCCGGCGCGCCGCAATCAAACCTGACCGAGGCCTGTATCAGCGACTTCGACCCGGCCGTCGACTACTTTCCCGACAAGACGGCTCCCCGCTTTGCCGAGTACTTCCAGGTCTCCTACCACGGCTATTACAAGCTGGTGGAGGCCAACCTTCCCGCCGTCCAGGGCCGCGACCTGAGTTCTGACAAGGTGGCGCTGGTCCAGTGCGGGGCGCCGGCGCCGGAACTAACGGGAGCGCTCGAGGGCGCGGCGGTCATCGAAATTCCCGCCATGACGGCCGCGGCCAACGAGGACGGCAACGTGATCGCCATCGTTGAGCTCGGGTTGGAGGACCGCATCGTGGCGATGGGCGGCGGAGGCGTCTACCACGAGGCCCTTCGCAAGCGGCATGAAGCGCACGAGATCGTCAGCATCGGCTACTCCTTCCACCAGAGCGCCAACATGGAGGCCTTGGTGGCGCTGCGTCCGGGCGCCATCTTCCTGCTCGTCCCTAGCCTGGAATGGGCTACAGGATTCGAGCGGATGCGCAGCCTCAGCCTGAACGCTGTTCCCACTTTCGCTCGTGACGAGCCCTCCTATCTGGGCAACGCCGAGTGGATCAAATTCTCTTCGTTGTTCTTCAACTCCGAAGCGAAGGCCAACGCGGTCTTTGACGGCGTCGTCGCCCGGAGCGAACGCTGGTTGCAGGCGACCGCCGACCGTGAGAGGCCGCTGGCGGTTTGGGCCGAGATTGCCGAGCCGGGGTTTTGGAACGTCCACCACAACAGCCGAGAGTCCGAGTTCCTGCAAGGCTCCGGGGCGCGGCTGATCTGGGATCGTCTGGGACCGGAGCGCGTAGTCCGGATGAGCGATGAGACGCTGATCGAGCTCGCCGGCGAAGCTGATTTCTGGATCACCGGCGACCAGACCGACCAGCGCTGGAATCCGGCGGTCGCCGCTCGGATTAAGGCCTACCGCTCCGGCCAGGTCTACCACCACCACAAGCGCGCCGTCGCGGAAGCGGACGCCTATGACTGGTACGAAACGCCGGTCGTCCGCCCGGACCTGGTGCTGCAGGATCTCGTATCGCTGTTCCACCCAGACCTCGAGCCCAACCACGATCCGCTGTTTTTTGCGCCTCTGCCGGAGAGGGAGGGTCGATGACCGAACACAGCGACGCAATCCGCCGGAACGCCCCTGGCGCCCTGGGCAGGGGGCGTCTGTTGGCGATCTGGCTGGGCCTGGCCGCCGTCGTCGTCCTGCTGTTCGTGTTGGAACTCGCCATCGGGTCGGTGAGAATCGATCCGGGCCAAGTGCTCTCGGCCGCGCTGGGCCGTCTGGAGGACTCCGGCGCGCGCACGATTCTGCTGGAGTTGCGGTTGCCGCGCGCCTTGGCTGCCGCGCTGGTGGGAGCGGCCCTGGGCGTCTGCGGCTTGCAACTGCAGACCCTGTTCCGTAATCCCCTGGCCGGACCGTGGGCGCTGGGCATCACGGCCGGAGCGCAGGTGGGCGTCGCCTTCACGGTGATGGCCGCGGCGGTGGTTGGCTCGGAGTTCCTGCGGTCTTTCGCCGACTTCGGCAGCTTGGGAACGGTCGCCGGGGCCAGCATCGGCGCCGCGGCGGTCATGACGCTCATGGCGGCGGCCTCGCGCAGGGTTTCCACGGTGGCCCTTCTGATCCTGGGCCTGATGCTCAGCTTCATGGCCGAAGGTCTGGTGAGCGTGCTGCTGCACTTCACCAACGAGACGCAGGCCCGCATCTACGCCTCCTGGAGCGACGGCAGCTACTCCGGGGTCACCTGGAACGAGCTTCGCTTCCTGGCGCCGTTCGTCGTCGTTGGACTGTTGCTGAGCGTGGCGCTGGCTAAACAGCTCAACGCCCTGCTCCTCGGTGAAAACTATGCGCGGACGATGGGCGTCGACGTCGGTTTCGCCCGCCTGGCGACATTGGCTTCCGTGGTCGTGTTGGCCGGACCGGTGACCGCCTACTGCGGCCCGATCACCTTCCTGGGGATCATTACGCCGCATATTTGCCGGGGGCTGCTACGCACTTCCGATCACCGCATCCTGACTCCGGCGGTGACGTTGGCGGGAGCGGCGCTGGGCCTTGTCGGGGATCTGGTCGTGCACGGGCCGTGGGAGCGGCACTTCCTGCACCTCAACCCCGTCAACGCCTTGATCGGGGGGCCGATCGTAATCGCCGTCATTCTCCGGCAGCGCCGCCTGGGAGGTCTCTAGCATGTCCGCTCCCGCAGCGCGCCTGGAAGCCGTTTCGATTGGTTATCGGACCAAAGGGGGCCTACCCTCGATCGTGGCGGCAGGCTTGAACGTGGAATTGCGGCGAGGCGAACTGGTCTGCCTGTTGGGGCCGAATGGCGCAGGCAAATCCACCTTGCTTCGCACGATCTCAGGACTCCAACCCGCTCTCGCCGGCGAGCTCTTCGTGGACGGCGTCCCGCTGGCGCACCAAAAGCCGCGGGATCTCGCCAAGCGTTTGGCCGTGGTGCTGACCGAACGCACGGAGGTCGGCGCGCTCAACGGCTTTGCCGTCGCCGCGCTGGGTCGACATCCGTATACAGGCTGGTCCGGGGCCCTGGACGACGTCGACAGGGCGGCCACCGCCGAGGCGCTTCGCCTGGCCGGCGCCGACGACCTGGCGGAACGGTACTTTTCGGAGATGAGCGATGGGGAACGACAGCGGGTGTTGATCGCCCGAGCTTTGGCCCAGCAGCCCCGCATGATGGCGCTCGATGAGATCACAGCCTTTCTGGACCTCCCCCGGCGCGTGAGCATGGTGCGGCTGTTGCAGCGTCTGACGCGCGAACGAGGGCTCAGCGTCGTGCTGTCCACGCACGATCTGGAGCTTGCGCTGCGTTGCGCCGACCGCATCTGGCTGCTCGAGAAAGGCGGACGCTTCCACGCCGGAGCGCCGGAAGACTTGGCGCTGCAGGGCCTGTTCGAACGATGCTTTTCCACCGACGGCGTGGTGTTCGATTCCCGCACCGGGGGCTTTCGGCTGGAACACCGCTCGACACGGACAATCCGCGTCGATGGCGATGAGTCCCCAGGCGTTTGGACGCGTCGCATGCTGGAGCGGATCGGTTTCGAGCCGGTAGCGGACGACAGCTCTTCAGAGGCGGGCCTGCTGACGATCTCGGACGGCCCCCGCTGGCGTTGGCTGCGAGACGGGTTGCTCACCGAATACGAAAGCCTCGACGATGTGGCCCGAGCGCTGGCAGGCGGTCATGATCTTGAACCTCTCCAGTGATGAGCGGCCGGACTGCCTGTCCGGCATGGACCCAAGCGGCGCTACTGCCGCAGGCCGGGCAGCGTTACTGGTGGCTCTGCGATCCTGCATCGCCCAGCCCGCTCCGGCGGCGCGTGCCCCCGTTCGCAGCATCCGCTAGCCCGCTGGTCAGAAATGCGTTCGCCCTCTTCAAGTCCAAACGATACCGTGACTGGGAAGTGCGCTGCCGGCCGCGGTGCGTCCTCACGCCGACGTTGGTCGGAGGGGCGCGACGGCGCGCTTGTTCTGGATTGCACAACCAATGAGGAAACAGAACATGAAGGTCGCCCACATCTTCCGCTCCAACATGGCATCGACTGTTCAGATGGCAACGATGATCCTCCCGCAGCTGGAAGGCGGCTTTTACGGCGCCGACGTCGTCGGGATGTCCTTCTTCGATGACAACACCTACGTGTTGCGTTCGGGCGACGCGGTGGGAGAGCGCTTGTCGAAGGCCGCACGCGAACAGGGCATCGTGTTGATGATGTGCGACCAGTGCGCCGTGCGGCGCAACTTGGCCGACGGAACTCTCGAGCAGTGCGGGAAGGGCGAGGTGACGGCGAAGGGGACCGTGGAAGGGGTGACCGCCGGCTGCTTCCCTCAGCTCTACGCCGCCTTGAGCGGCAACCCGGCTGACCAGATCATCACCCTCTGACGCCGATGACGAAAAGAGCCCGATCCTTTGACGTGGTGATCGTCGGCGCCGGGGCGGCTGGTCTTGGTTTCGGGGTGACGCTGCGTCACCTCGGCATCGAGGACTTCGTGATCCTCGACCGCGCCGCCGTCGGCGCTTCGTTCCTCCGTTGGCCGCGCCAAATGCGCTTCATCACGCCGTCGTTCAACAGCAATCAGTTTGGAACCCTCGACCTGAACGCCGTCTGCCTGCACACCTCGCCGGCCTACTCCGTCGGCGCCGAGCACCCGAGCGGCGAAGAGTACGCCGGCTATCTGCGAGGGGTCGCCAAGCACTTCGACTTGCCCGTGGAGACCGGTGTCGACGTTCTCTCGGTCGCGCCGAGAGCTTTGCGCAAGGGGTTTCGAATAGAGACCAGCCGAGGCGAGATCCACGCGCAGTTCGTGGTTTGGGCCGCCGGCGAAATGCAGTACCCCCGGACCAACGGCTTCCATGGCGCCGAGCTCTGCCTGCACAACTCCAAGGTGACCTCATGGGACGATCTCAGCGGCGACGAGAGATGCATCATCGGCGGCTCCGAGAGCGGCGTCGACGCAGCCGTCGCGCTGGCCGCCGCCGGGCGGCGAGCCGTCGTCTTCGATCGTCAGGAGCCGTGGGCGCAAAACGGCCCGGACCCCAGCCAACTCTTGTCGCCCTTTACGAAGGCGCGTCTGAATTCGGCTGTTGACTCCGGTCGGGTGACGCTGCGCGGCGGCTGTACGGTCGTCGGCGTTCGCCGCAAGAGCGACGGCTATCGACTAGCGCTCGACGATGGCGAGGTCGTCGACTGCGCCGAGAGGCCGATCCTGGCCTCCGGATTCGACGGGTCGGCAAACCTCGTTCGCTCGTTGTTCGAGTGGCGAGACGACGGGTTTCCGCTGCTGACGGAAAACGACGAGTCCACCATCGCGAAAGGGCTCTTCCTGGTCGGGCCCCAGGTGCGCCAGGGCGACGTGATCTTCTGCTTCATCTACAAGTTCCGCCAGCGCTTCGCCGTCGTGGCCGATCAGATCGCCCGGCGGCTTCGAGTCAGCGTCAAGCCGCTCGAGGAGTACCGCCGTTACGGCATGTACCTCGACGATTTGTCGTGCTGCGGCGACGACTGCGCTTGTTGAGGGAGTTGTGAAATGCTGCGGACGCCGATTCGAACTGTCGTTCTGCTGGGCAAGGAAAACGTCGGCAAGACGCAACTGGCCGCCTCGCTGGCGGGCGCCCCCAGCGCCGCCTCCAACTTCCGGGGCGCCACCGTCGGTTGCGAATCCTACCGGTTCGGCGACTGGGAGCTGATCGACACGCCCGGGCTGCTGCGGAGCTCCGATGTCGAGACCACCCGGCTGGCCCTGGAGCGTCTGCGCGGCGATGATCCCATCCTGCTGGTGGCGCAGGGAACCGAGTTGGACGCGGACTTGGCTGACCTGCTGCCGCTCGCGGCGGGGCGACGCGGCGCACTGGCGGTCACCTTTCGGGACCGGCTGGCCCGGCGGGAAGCGGAGGCGCGGCTGGAAGAGTTTGCCGGTCAGACGGGGCTGCAAGTGGTCGCCGTGGACGCTCGGCGGCTGGATGACTGCGACCGTCGAATGTTGATGCAGGCGCTGGATGCGCCCGCGCCGATCCCCGCCGAAGCCGGATTGAGCTTTGCCGATCTGACCGTCCGTCCGCGCGCACTTTTCATGGAGCGCTCCGCCCTGGGGCCTTTGTGGGCGCTGCTGCTGTTGTTGGCGCCGGCCTGGGCCGCCGTGGACGCCGCCAACCGTCTGGCGGGCCGCATCGACCCCTGGGCTGGCGCCTGGATTGCGCCGCTGGCAGAGACGCTGTCCGGCTGGCCGCAGCCGCTTGCGGAGGTCCTGGCCGGCGACTACGGCTTCGTCACCATGGGGCCGCTGCTGCTGGTGTGGGCCGCTCCGGTGGTCGTGCTGCATGCGCTGCTGATGGGCGCCTACAAGGCGAGCGGTCTGCTCGATCGGCTGACCGCCGCGATGAATCCCTGGCTGCGACCGTTCGGCATGACGGGCCGGGAGTTGGCGCGGGTCGTGATGGGTTTCGGCTGCAACGTGCCCGCAGTGATCAGCGCGCGCTCGTCGTCGGATTGCTCGCGCGGCGTCTGCATCTCGGCCATTGCTTTCGGTTCAGCCTGTTCGTATCAGTTGGGCGCCACGCTGGCGGTTTTCGCCGCTGCGGGACGGCCCGGGCTGGTGGCGCCGTACCTGCTGTATCTGGGCGCCACGACTCTCGCCTACGCCCGCCTCATCGCGCCGCAAACCGCCCGTTCACCCTTCAATGTGCTGTTGAGGGAGGGCCGCGTCTTCCTGACGTGGCCGCGCCCGGGGGCCGTGTGGCGCGAGGCGCGGGGCGTGCTTCGGGAGTTCTTTCGCAGGGCGTTGCCGGTCTTCTTTCTGATCACCGCCGCGGCCTCGCTGTTGAGCTGGCTAGGCGGGATTCAAGCTGCGTCGACCCTGATCGAACCGGCGATGGCCGCCTTTCGATTACCCTCCGAGGCGGCTCTGGCCGTAGTTCTGGCGAGCGTGCGCAAGGACGGCATTCTGCTGCTGGCGGAGCCTGATCTTTCCCAAAGCCTCAGCGCCGTCGAACTGCTAACGGCCGTCTATCTGGCCGGCGTGCTGTTGCCCTGCCTGGTCACCTGCCTGACGATCGCGCGCGAGCAGGGCCGCGCGTTCGCGCTGCGGTTGATGGGACGGCAGGCGCTGGCGGCCGCCGGGTTCAGCGCTTTGCTTGCTTGGGGCGGAGCATGGCTGTGAGCCCGATCCGCGGCGCCCCTCGGCGGAAGGGGCAAAAGTTGCTGCACCAACAGTGCTGGAACTGGGGTCGAGACATCGTGCGACCGCAAGGCAACCTCCTGCTCGAAGCCGGCTTCCTCAAGCGGCGGCCGCCCGAAGGCGAAGTAGGGTCGAGCTGCTACACGCTCGCGCTACCCGACGGCGACCGCCTACTGTTATGGGGCTTCGGCCTCCTCTACGCAACGCCGCTGCTGGGCGGCGTCTATCTGAACCGCTACGAGTTCCAACCCCGCTGGCTGCCGTCAGAGAGTGTCCAGGAGCCGATTTGGAAGCCGGACATGATCCCGACCGCACAGACGCCTCCATCCCCCTGCGTCCCCATGGAGTTGGCCGTCGCCGCCGCTCGGCGCATCGCCGACTACGAGGAGTGGGCGCTCGCGCGCTGCGGCCTGGAGTATCGTTGCGCCGTGCTGCGCCAATGGAAACAGGCTTCCAAAGGAGTGCCCCCGCAGATGCTCCCCCAGGCTTGGCGCTCGCTCGCCGAGGAAATCGAAAGGCAACTGGATCCTGAACCCGTGGAGAAATCGAATTGAACGATACCCGCCTTCCCGTCACCGTGCTCTCCGGCTTTCTCGGCGCCGGCAAGACCACCTTGCTCAACCACGCGCTGCACAATCGCGAAGGCCGCCGCGTCGCGGTCATCGTCAACGACATGAGCGAGGTCAACATCGACGCCCAGCTCGTTCGCAACGGCGGCGCTGAGCTCAACCGCGTTGACGAACGCCTGATCGAAATGTCCAACGGCTGCATCTGCTGCACGTTGCGCGAGGACCTGCTCGAAGAGGTCGCTCGGCTGGCGCGGGAGGGCCGTTTCGATTACCTGCTGATCGAATCCACCGGGATCTCCGAGCCGCTGCCGGTTGCGGCCACCTTCGCCCTGTCGGACGAGATTGGAGTCGAACTTGGCGAGCTGGCCCGGTTGGACACGATGGTCACCGTCGTCGACGGCCCCGGCTTTCTCCACGATTTCGGCTCTGGAGACGACCTGCTCGACCGTGGGCTCGGACTCGACGATGACGACGACCGCTCCATCGCCGAGCTGCTTGTCGATCAGGTCGAGCTCGCCAACGTCCTCGTCCTCAACAAGACCGACCGGATGAGCCGCAAGGAAGTCGAACGGTTGACAGCGATCCTGCGCAAGCTCAATTCGACGGCTACGTTGGCCCAGACGACCTACGGACGGATCCCGCTCGAGCTGATTTTCGATACGGGGCTGTTCGACTTTGAACACGTCGAGCAGACAGAGGCGTGGCTTCAGGAACTGCAGGGCGGCCACACGCCCGAGACCGAGGAGTACGGCATCGGCAGCTTCGTCTACCGGCGCCGACGCTCCTTCCACCCAGCGCGGCTGGCGGCGATCTTTGAAGGTTGCTTCGAGGGAGTCCTGCGGGCGAAGGGCGTGGTCTGGCTGGCCACCCGTCATGAGTTGGCCGGAGCGCTTTCGATCGCCGGAGACTCGTTGACCTTGGAGCCCGCAGGCCCCTGGTTCGCCGCGCAGGATCCGGCGGAGTTCGCCGACGATCCCGAGACCCTGGAATGGGTCGGCCGCGTCTGGGAGCCCGACCACGGCGACCGTCGTCAGGAGCTGGTCTTCATCGGGATCGGCATGCCACAGCAGGCCATCGAGGCCGCGCTGGACGGCTGCCTGCTGACGGACGCCGAGATGGCGACCGGCGCTTCCGGCTGGGCCGCGTTGGACGACCCGCTGCCGGAGTGGGTGGCGGAGGACGAAGACGAACCGTAGTCGGTTCCGCCCTCCTCCAGAATCGGCCTCAATCAGCTATACGACGCTCAATTTGCCGTGATCGTCGCAGTGGTTGCCGTGTGGATGATGCAGGTGGCCATCGACGAGATAGTCGACGTGGTCGCCGTGTGGCACGGCCTCATGGCCGCAATCGGGACCATGCTCGTGGCCGGGGGCGTGCGCTCCGCAGTCGTGCTTCGGGGTGCAATCGGCCGGATTCTCGCTCGAGACGGCGATGACGTGCTCGTCGTAGTGTCCGGCGTGGGCATGGTGCAGATGCCCGTCATGCAGGTAATCGGTATGCCCCTCATGGCGGACGGCGGTGTGCCCGCAGTCGGGCCCGTGATCGTGCTCGTGGCTTTGGTGAACGTGGTGTTCGGACATGGTAAGTACTCCTCCTTAAACTTTGCCGGGCGCTTCGCTGGCATGAGCGAGCGCATTGAAAACCAAGTCGACGACGTGTTGATCGGACAACGAATAGACAATGTGTTTGCCCTGCCGCCGCCGACGGATCAGTGAAGCGTTGCGTAGGACTTTGAGCCGTTGCGAAATCGTCGACATGCCTTCCTGCTCATCGGCGGCGAGGTCGGAAACGCAGGCCGGCCCTTGCAACAACAGAGACATCAGGCGGAGCCGCGGCGGATCTCCGAGCGCGGCGAAGAGCCCGGCTGCGGTTTCGATCGAGGCGGCGTCGACGCTCGGCTTGCGGCGCTCATGCCGTCCCGGATGGTGGTCTCCACAGAGAGGTTCGACGGTCGACTTCATCACTTCATCACTTGTTGAATTGATGGTACGACTATGCGTCGCCTGGAGCAAGCACAAAATCCGCCCACACCGCAAAACTAGCCGCTCGTAGCTCCTCGACCGCCGCTAATGACTTGGAGCTTGGAGGCCGCCTCGCCGCCAGCCAAGCTGAAGGGCTGAATCAAAGCCCTGCTTGGGCAGGGCCTTCCAACTCCTTTGTCAGCCGCCGAATCCAGATCCAAGAAGATCGTTGAGTACCGGGTCTGCGGTCTGGATTGCGCGGAAGAGGTCGGCATCATCCGCAGACGGCTGGACGGAGAGCCGGGAATCGACGAGCTCCGCTTCGATGTCGTGCGGGGCAAGCTCACCGCGGCCTTCGACCCGGGAACACTGAGCGCGGAGGAGATAGCCGAGCGAGTTTCGGCCCTCGGGCTGGAATGCCGGCCGTGGGAAGATCCGCCTCGAGAAACCCACTTCTTTGAGCGCCGTGGGCCGGGTCTGCTGACCGCCGTCAGCGGTCTCGCCCTGGCGCTCGGCTTCGTGCTGCAGGCCGTCAGCTCCGGCGACTGGATGGCGGCGATCGCGCACGAGAGCCACGCTGAATCGCCCTGGGCGATGGCTTGCTTCCTGACGGCGATCATCGGCGGAGCGGCGCTGGTCATCCCCAAAGGCGTCAAGTCCCTCACCGGGTTCCGCCCCGACATGAACGCGCTCGTGCTGGTCTCACTGATCGGGGCGGCGTTGCTGAGCGAATGGGCGGAGGCGGCGACGTTAGCGTTCCTGTTCTCGCTGGCCGGCCGACTGGAGGGATGGAGCATGGCTCGTGCTCGGCGGGAGGTCGGCGGCTTGATGGCGGTCGCTCCGCAACAGGCCTCGGTCATTCACGGCGACCATGAACATCGCGTGCCCGCCGCCTCCGTCCAGGTAGGCTCCCTCGTGCGCGTCCGGCCGGGCGAGCACGTGCCTTGCGACGGCGAGGTCGAAGCTGGGATTTCCGGGGTCAACGAGGCGATGCTGACCGGCGAGCCGGTGCCGACGATGAAGCGCCCGGGAGACGCCGTGTACGCCGGAACTTTCAATAGCGACGGAACACTCGATATCCGCACCACCCGCGTGGCCGACGACACGCGTCTGGCGCGCATACTGCGCATGCTCGAGGAGAGCCAGCACCGCCGGGCTCCGTCGAAGAGATTTGTCGACCGCTTTGCGCGCTACTACACGCCGGCGATGTTCCTGGTGGCCGCGGCCGTGGCGATCGGTCCGCCGCTGGTGGCCGGCGAGCCATTCTCTCCGTGGTTCTACCGCGGCATGTTGACGCTGCTGATCTCCTGCCCCTGCGCGCTGGTCATCTCGACGCCGGTCGCGATCGCGGCGGCCGTCGCCAAAGCCGCCCGGCGCGGACTGCTGATCAAGGGCGGAGCTTTCCTTGAAGAGGCGGCTCGCATCCGCGCCTTCGCCTTTGACAAGACCGGAGTGCTGACGCTCGGCGAGCCGCAAGTCGCGGAGATCGTGCCGCTACAAGGGCGCAGCTTGACCGAAATTCTGGGTCGTCTGGCTGCGCTCGAGCACTACAGCGAGCACCCGCTCGCTCGTGCGATCGTCGCGCATGCCGCCGAACAGGGAATTCTGCCGCATCCCATCGACCAGTTCCACACCGAGCGTGGGATGGGCGCTTCGGCAGTGATCGGCGCGTCGCGTTTCTGGGCCGGAAACTCGCGCATGCTGGAGCTGGTCGGGGCCGAATCGAATCCGGAGGCGGAGGCCATGTTGGCAACCCACTCCGGCACGGTCGTGGTTTGCGGGGAGGGTGAGACGGCATGGGCGCTCGTGCGGCTCCACGATCCGGTTCGCCCGGAGGCGCGACGCGTGGTCGCCGAGTTGCGCGAGCTTGGAGTCGTCCATACCGCCATCCTGAGCGGCGATCATCATGCGACTGTCGAGGCGGTGCGGGAGGCGGTAGGAATTGACGAGGCCCAGGGCCCTCTGCTGCCGGAAGACAAGCGCGCTGCAATCGAGGAGCTCAAAAAGAAGTACGGGCCGACCGCCATGGTCGGCGACGGCGTCAATGACGCCGAAGCGCTGGTCACAGCCTCGCTCGGCATCGGCGTCGGCGGGGCCGGCGCCGATATCGCTTTGGAATCCGCCGAGGTCGTGCTGATGTCGCCCCGTCTGGAGCTATTGCCGGATCTCGTCCGAACCGGTCGCTTCTGCCTGCGCGTCATCCGCCAGAACGTGGCCATCGCGCTTGGATTCAAGCTTGTGTTCCTCGTGTTGGCGGCTCAGAACATGGCGACGCTATGGCTGGCGGTCGCCGCCGACATGGGTGCGACCCTCGTCGTCATCTTCAACGGTCTGCGGCTGCTGCACGACCCGAGATCCCCCGCTGCGTAGACCTTGTTTTATGCGATTTCCTTCGACGCCCATTGCGAGATTGGATGCCGACGCCTTGTCCGCGTCCGCTCATCGGCTAGTTCATCCCGGTCGCGCGAAAGCGCTGAGCTTCGCAATCGGCGGCCCCTAGACTCTTGGCATCGGCCCAGAAAGGCTCATCCTTATGCTCCAAGCAATCGGCCTCAGCAAGTCCTACAACGGAACCAAGGCGCTCGACTCTCTCGACCTCTCGATCGAGCCCGGCCAGGTTTTTTGCCTGCTGGGCGCGAATGGCGCCGGCAAGACCACCACGATCAACTTGTTCCTGAACTTCATTGACGCCTCGGCGGGTCAGGCGCTCGTAGACGGCCTGAACGTAGCCGAGCATTCGTTCGAGACCAAGAAGCGGCTCGCCTACATCCCCGAGCAGGTGATGCTCTACCGCCACCTGACGGGGCTCGAGAACCTCGAGTACTTCACCGCGCTGGCCGGCCACACCGAGTACGCAAAGGCCGACTTGAGGCGCTTCCTGCTCGAAGCCGGCCTGCCCGAGGAGGCCGTCGAGCGCCGCATCTCCAGCTACAGCAAGGGGATGCGGCAGAAGGTCGGGATTGCGATCGCGGTTGCCAAGAAGGCGCGCGCGCTGCTGCTCGACGAGCCGACCTCCGGGCTCGATCCGAAGGCGTCGAACGAGTTCTCGGCATTACTCGAGCGGCTGAGCGGAGAGGGCGTCGCGATCCTGATGGCGACGCACGATCTGTTTCGCGCCAAGGAGACTGGCACCCACGTCGGGATCATGAACCAGGGCCGCCTGGTGGCGCAGCTCAGCACTGAAGAGATCGGCCACGCCGACCTCGAACGGCTGTATCTCGAACACATGCACGGATAGGAGGCGCGCTTGGAACGCAGAGTCTTTTTGCAACTTGGAGCGGCGGCCGCCGCTCCGGCGGCCCGAGCCCAGTCAAGCCCCGACATCGCGGTGATAGGCGCCGGCGTGTTCGGCGGCTGGACCGCGCTTCAGCTCGTCGAGAGAAAGGTCCGCGTTGCGCTCGTCGACGCCTATGGCCCCGGCAATGCACGCTCAGCCTCCGGCGGCCTCTCGCGGCTCGTTCGGGTGCGCTACACCGACGAGACCTACGTCCGGCTGATGCTGCGAGCGTTCACGCTCTGGCGCGAGTGGGAGCAGCGCTGGGACGAGCAGTTCCTTGTTCCCACCGGCTACCTTTCGATCGTCGACCCCGGACCGCTGCCTGCTGCGATTACCGACGCTCGCAAGTTGCTGGCCAAGCATGGCGTGGCGTCAGAGGTCCTTGACGCAGACGAGCTCCGGCGGCGCTATCCGCAAGTGCGGCTGGACGATGTCGGCGCCGGCTACTGGGAACCCGGCGCCTGCACGGCTCGGCCAGCGGACTCCTGTCGCCGGGTCGCCCAGGCCGTTGCCGAAGCCGGGGGAAGCTTCCATCATGCCCGCGCCGAGCCCGGTGCCCGCACCGGCCGGCGGCTCGAGACGGCGCGGCTGTCGACCGGCGAGACGCTGCGCGCGGACGCCTTTGTCTTCGCCTGCGGGCCTTGGATGGCGCGTACGCTGCCTGATGCGATGAGCGGACGCTTGCGCACGCCACGGCGCGAAGTCTTCTTCTGGGGAACGCCTGCGAGCGCCGCCGCCGCCTACGCCCATCCGCGATTCCCGGCCTGGTCCGACCGCACCCGCAAGGGCCGCGAAAATTCCTACTACGGGTTCCCGGATTTTGACGGCTTGGGCCTGCGCGTCATTCCCGCCAACGACGACAATCCGCTCGACCCGGACCTCGACGAGCGGGTCGTTTCCGCCTTCCAGCTCCATCGCGCCCATGACTATATGACGTACCGCTTCCCCAAGCTGGCGCGCCAACCCGTCATCGGCAGCCGCGTCTGCCAGACCGAGTACACGCCCGACGGCGACTTCATCATCGACCGGCATCCCGACTACGACAACGTGTGGATCGTGGGCGGCGGCTCGGGACACGGCTTCAAGCACGGACCCGCCGTGGGCGAGCTCGCCGCCGAGCGCATTCTCGGCCGCGACATCGATCCCGACTTCCAACAGAGGTTCGCATTCAAACCGACCGAGTTTCCGCAGGAGAAAGGCTCATGGTGATGCGTATCGCTCGCAAAGAGGTTCTAGAAATGACTCGCGACGGCCGCTTCCGGATCGCCGGCGGCGTCGTGCTGTTGCTGCTACTGACGGCCCTCGGGCTCGGCTGGCAGCGCCACGGCGAGGTGACGGCGGCGCACGAGGCCGCCATCGCCAAGGAGCGCGACATCTGGGAGTCGCAGGGAGAGAAGAGCCCGCACTCGGCCGCCCACTACGGCGTGTACGCCTTCAAGCCGACCGGCCGGCTGGCGTTCTTCGACCCAGGGACCGAAGCCTACACCGGCGTGACGGTCTGGCTGGAAGCGCACAAGCAGAACCAGTTTCTCTACCGCCCGGCGCGCGACGGAAACACGCTGCAGCGCTTCGGCGAGCTGACCGCGGCCGCTGTGCTGCAATTGCTGCTGCCGCTGCTCATCATTCTTCTGACGTTTTCCGCCTTCGCCGGCGAACGAGAGTCGGGAACCCTGCGTCAGGTCCTCAGCATCGGCGTCAGCCGGCGCGACCTGGCGCTCGGCAAGGCGCTCGGCGTGGGCAGCGCACTGGCGCTGCTGCTGATTCCGGCGTCGCTGCTCGGCACCGCTGCGCTGACCGCCGCGCAGGCCGACGCGAGCTCCGGCGGAGCGCTTCGAACGCTGGCGACCGCCGCCGTCTATTTGCTCTACTTCGGCGCCTTCGTCGGCGTCGCGCTGGCGGTCTCGGCGCGGGCTCGCTCGTCCCGCCTCGCGCTGGTCGCCTTGCTCGGCTTCTGGGTGTTCGTCTGTCTGATGGCTCCGCGCGCGACGACCGACCTTGCCAAGCGGCTGCATCCCACGCCGTCCGCGCAGGAGTTCGCGGCGACGCTAGCCGAGGAGCAGCAGGCCGGCCTCGAGGGCGTCGACTACGACGGCTATCTCGAGGCGCGTCGGACGGAGTTGCTCGCCGAGCACGGCGTCGAGCGCGTGGAGGACCTGCCAATCAACTACAACGGCTGGCGGCTGCAGGTCAGCGAAGAGTATGGCAACCAGTTTTTCGACCGCCACTACGCACGGCTGTGGGACCGGTTCGAAGCCCAGGACGAGCTCCGGCGGCGAGCTGGGTTCGTTGCTCCGCTGCTGGCCGTACGCTCGCTCTCGATGGCGCTGGCCGGCACGGATTTTCCGCACTTTCGGCGTTTCGCCGAACAGGCCGAGCGGTACCGCCGCAGCTTCGTCGCGTTCCTGAACGACGATATGCGGGATCACGCCGGTGATCGCGGCTTCGGCTACACCCAGACCGAGACGCTGTGGACCGAGGCCCCCGCGTTCGCCTACGAGGCGCCGGGCGCGGGTGAAGCGCTCAGCGGCCAGTCGACGGCGCTTGCTGCGCTGCTGGCGTGGTTCTTGGTCGCCGCCGTCTGGGCCTGGCGCAGCGCGGTGCGCGTGGAGGCGATCTAGCATGCTCGGCCCGATTCTCCGCAACGAATGGCGCGCCTTGGCGGCCGACCGTACGCTGGCGGCCGTGACAGTCCTGCTCGCCGCCGTCCTGCTCTTCGGCGCCTACAACGGTGCGCGCTGGTCGGCGCTACAAGCCGAGCGGCAGCAAGAACTTGTCGCTGAGGAACTGGAACGCATCGCAGCCACGCGAGCCGAGTTGCTCGAAATCGCGGCGGGCGGGAAGCCCTCGAGCCCGTTTCGTGATCCTCGCGATCCGTCTCGGGTGGGCCAGAGCTTCGGAGCCTCCTACGCGCTGCTCCCACCCGCCCCGCTGGCGCCGCTGGCGGTCGGCCAGAGCGACCTGCTGCCGGCGTATTACAAGGTCACGCTGGCGAGCCGCGAAGCCTTGTTCGCCGGCGACGAGCTCGAGAACCCGACCAACCTGCTCTCCGGTGGCTTCGATGTGGCGTTCGTGATCGTCTTTCTCTACCCGCTGGTGATTCTGGCGCTGAGCTACAACCTGCTCTCGGGCGAGAAGGAGAGCGGCACCCTGGCGTTGACGCTCGCACAGCCGGTTTCGCTGGGTCGGCTGGCGGCGGCCAAGATCCTCGCCCGCGCCGGGGTGGTCTTTGGGCTCACCGCCGCTTTCACGCTCGCCGGCGCGCTCGCCGCCGGCGTCGATTTGCGCGCTCCGGGCGCGGCGACCGACCTGGCCGCATTCTTCGGCGTCACAGCCATCTACGGGCTGTTCTGGTTCGCACTGGCGCTGCTCATCAACTCCCGCGGCCTCGCTTCGGCCACCAACGCGATGGTCCTCTCCGGCGTCTGGCTAACGCTGACGCTGGTCATTCCATCCGGGGTTGGCTTGCTCGCCTCGACGCTTCACCCAGTCCCCTCGCGCGTGGAGATGATCCAGGCCGTCCGCGAGGCGACCCAGGAGACATCCTCCCAAGGCGCGCAGTTGCTCGGCGCCTACTTTGCGGACCACCCCGAGATGGCGCCGGAGGGCGAGATCGACACGGCCGACTACGCGTCCCGTAGGCTGATGATCGACGCCGAGGTGGAGCGGCAGGTCTCGCCCGTAACGGCGCGCTTCGAGGAGCGCATCGCCGGCCAGCAGGCCATCGTCGAGAAGCTCAAGTACCTTTCGCCAGCAGTGCTGGTCCAAGAGGCCCTGAACGATCTGGCCGGGACGAGCTATGCACGGTTCGCTGATTTCCAAGCGCAGGTCGAAGCCTTCGCAGTAGCCTGGAAGGCGCACTTCACGCCCCAAATCCTAAAGAAAACCGTCTTCACTCCGGACGCTCTCGACGCACTGCCCCGCTTCGCATACCAACCTCAGCCCGCGCCCGAGGTCGCCCGCCGCGCGGGGTCCGGCGCTCTCGCCGTGCTGCTCGCCGCGGCGGCGCTGCTGGGCTGGTCGTTCTCGGCCCTCAGGCGCTACCGCGTGGCGGGCTGAGGCCTGCGACGGTCCCGCAACTGCAGCATTCTCGGCTCCTGAGCTCATCCCGCGGCGATCGCTGTCACCAGTCGCTGCCGACGCGCAAGCCAGTTCAAAGCGGGGCGTCTGACGACGAGACTCAAATGAAAGAGAATCGCGCTCATTCCAGGGGTAGGGGTGACGCCTGCGGCTTCTGTGCTTGCAGGCGCAGGCGCTGTGACTCGACTCCCCTGGAGCGCTGCGCCGCCGTTTCGGGGCGCCCGACCAGTCCAAGAGCAGCTCGAGGATTCGGTCGCCGTAGTCGTGCTCGCCCCTCGGCTACCGTAACGGAAAGATTCGGCGGACGGGGAGGCGCTGATGAATCACGCGGCACGCGCCTAAATCGGCATGAATCCTGAATTGCACCCTGGCGCCCGCCTTCCCTTGCCAGAGCAGGGCTGCACGAAGGCAACTCCGTCGCAGGCTCTCTGCCGCCCAACGCCATCCGACAGGTCCGTACTGAAGGACCTTGCGTAGCGATCCGGGCATCTCGATTACGACTCTGTCTCTCCGAATCGCGGGGTTCACGGGCCACTTTTGCTTTCGTTCTAGCTGACCGCGCCGGGCCGTCAAGGCCCGCGGCTGCGCCGCGCCTGCGGTAAAGGCCTGGACTGCCCGGCTTCTTCGGCCAGCTCTTCTCTCCGCGCAGTGGCCGCCAAACCACATCGCGAAAGGAGAGACGAAATGCAATATCGCCAATCGAAAGCCCGCCGCACCGGCAACTCCTCGGAGCCTCCCCGCCCGGACGTCTACACCCGGGTCACCGAACAAGTCATCGCGCATCTTGCGCGCGGCGTCCGTCCCTGGATCAAGCCGTGGCGGGCTGAGCACACCGACGGGCGCATCGTTCGCCCGCTACGCTTCAACGGTCTGCCGTACTCCGGCATCAACATTCTGATGCTCTGGGGAGCCGCCGTCGCCGAAGGCTTCAGCGCCCCGACGTGGATGACCTTCCGTCAAGCGAAGGAGCTGGGCGCGAACGTCCGCAAGGGCGAGAAGGGCAGCCTGGTCGTCTACGCCAACGCCGTGGTT
>Ga0207422_1000883_pt1 | contig 77375 bp, 49 predicted proteins | sample MarCyaLeptolynsp_FD_187757 | JGI IMG/M metagenome (GOLD analysis project Ga0207422, IMG submission 187757) | Marine cyanobacterial communities from Panama - species 1 Leptolyngbya sp. (SPAdes) | ecosystem: Environmental > Aquatic > Marine > Unclassified | place: Panama: Panama City | collected...
AGTTTGGGGTTAACCAGCGTGAGTACAAGTTTGAAAATGTACTTTTCAGTCAGCCAGAAAAGATAGATGTTCCCGTTGAGGGAGAGCTCAGTCTTAATATCAGGCCATCGCGCACAGAGCGCGGTACCTACCCTCGGTTTACCTCTTACAACGCTGATACGCCCATCAAGGGGCTAGGGTCAGAGAAACTGACTTTTACTGGTGGAATTACCTATGAAGGTCCCAACTTTTATTCTCGATCGGCTTATGAAGAAACTTCAACGGTTATCGGTACACTCGATGGTAAGATGAGGTTTAGGTCCAGAAGCAAGGACTTTGTATTTAATGTCGAAGACTCAATTTTGACTTCTGAGGATGCTGAACTCACCATCTACCATGAGGGAGATTCGATTTTTCATCCAGCAATAGAATTCACTTATGATTATAAGGCCGACTTGATGGAGGTGGAAACGAGTGTTCAGGGATATAAGACCACACCGTTTCGTTCATCTTTTTACAATGTCGACATCTCTGGAGATATGCTCACCTGGGACTTGAATGCTGATTCTTTAGACCTTACGATCAATTCGGCTCGGGCAGATGTTCCCCTGATGATTGAGTCTAAGGACTTCTACAGTAATCAAAAATTCCAGGATATGGCCCAAATTTTCAGCTTTCACCCGCTGATCATGGCGGTGAATATGGCCAAAACCTATGGAGGGTCTTTTTATACCAGTCAAATGGCTAGAGATAAGAATCTTGATGAAGGTTTGGTCAAGAAAACGATGGAGTTATTGATGGCCCGGGGTATGGTCAAGTATGACAGAACAAGTGGCCGTGTAGAGGTTTTAGAGAAGGGTTATCATTATGAAGAATCGGGGAGCAAGAACCCCTATTACGATGATATTCTTATTCCTTCAATTATTGGAAATGCTCCGAACGCGACCTTAAACTTTAAGGATTCTGTGTTGACCGTCAGGGGTGTTCAGCGCTTCTTAGTGAGTGACTCATTAGACGTGGTAATCGCACCGAATGACGGAGAGATTAAGATCTTGAAGAACAGAGATATTGAGTTTAATGGAGCCTTGGATGCAGGAAACTTTCAATTCAATGGCTATGGCTTCAAGTTCAAGTACGATAGCTTCTATGTAGACATGGAAAAGATCGACTTTATCAGGTTACAAGTGGAAGTGGCAGAAGGGAAGAGAGAGGCACTTAGCAATCAGCTAGTGAGCACATCTGGTAAGATTCAAATCAATGAGCCTGATAATAAGACAGGATTGAGATCGCTGCCTGAGTATCCAATCTTTACTTCTTTCGAAAGTGCCAATGTCTATTTCGGCGGTGATGATGTATTGAAGGGGGCCTATGACAGTACAGTTTACTTTGATATTCCGCCTTTTGAGATTGACAGTGTCGCAGATGAAGACCCATCTAAATACGAATTTCAAGGTGTTTTTTCTACAGATGGTATGCTTCCCGATTTTGAGGAAGGCTTAAGGCTTATGCCTGATAAGAGTTTTGGTTTTGTACATGCAATTCCTGATAGTGGCTATAATCTGTATCGCACTGGTGGTCGATTGTTTGGCGAGGTGAAGTTGGACAAGCAAGGCATTACAACCCCTGGCCAAATGGACTATTTGACGGGCTCTTTTGATGTTGAGTTGTCAACACTGTTCTTAGATTCTTTGGTCGCTCCTAAGGGGATAAAAGCTGTTTTACAAGAAGGCTTTGTCGATACTGTTTCTTATCCTTCTATGGAAGTGGAGGCTTATAATATGAATTGGCTGACCAAAAGAGACAGTATGGTCTTAAACAATCTGGACATCAATAAACCCTTTCAGATTTTTGACAAAAAAGCACAGTTGAAGGGAGAAATGGTGCTTCGGAAAGCTGGGCTTTATGGCTCAGGAGAAATGGACATAGATGGTGCAAAGCTGATGTCAGATTCGATGGCTTTTCAAAATCAGTCCTTTATTGCAGCACATTCCAGTCTTACTTTGAAGGCTCCTAATTCCAGAAAGCCCATCCTGAGTACCGCAGATGCTCGCGTTGATTTTGACGTAGCCAATGAGTTGGCCAACATTGGTCCTGAAGTTGCGGGAACAGCCGCACTTGAATTTCCTTTGGCACAGTTTAAAACGTCTATTCCATCAGCCATATGGGATGTAAAGGGTAATATGGTTACCATGAGTAAACCGGAAGACGTGCCCATTGAACAGTCCTTCTTTTATTCAACCAACAAACGCTTGGATTCTTTGGCCTTTAGTGGTACGGATGGATTCTACGATATCGCTAAAAAAGAGTTGAATGTAAAAGGCATTCCCTTTATTAAAGTGGCGGATGCCAAAATTACACCTGAAGGCAGTGAGTTGACCATTCTAGAGAACTCAAGAATTGAGAAACTGCAGAATGCTGTGATCTTAATTGATACTGCCAATGCATATCACAGGCTTTTTAACGCAGAGATTGAGATTCTTTCCAGAACTAGCTTTAGAGGCCGAGGTACCTACGAGTTGATTACGGTGCAAGACACTTTTGCAATTGAGTTCGATCAATTCCGATTTGTCGAAAATGACGAGGTACACGGTCCTCATACCATGTCAAGTGGTGTCGTAAGTCCAGCCAGCAACATTCGTATTTCTCCTGGTTTTATTTACCAAGGTGAAGTCACCATGTTTGCTTACAAGAAGGCACTCAAACTGGAAGGAGCCGTCAAGTTGGAGTTGGAAAAAATTAAAGAGCGCAATATATGGATTGAGTATGCTTCTGATGATGATATAGAGGAGGTAATTATTCCCTTTGATCAAGCACTGACAAGTGATGGATTACCCTTGAATGCAGGTATTCATTTCGATGCCAAGCAAGAGCCATACATGTCTTTCATTACCGAGAAGCGTGACCCAGGAGATGACGATTTCTTTGTGCCTCGGGGAGGTAATTTGTTCTATGATGCAGACGAAGAGGCTTATCGCATTGAAAATCCACAGAAGTCTCAAAGTCCAGATGTTTATTTAGCGGGAAGTATGTTCTCATACAATGAGTATACTCAAGATGTAAGTTTTGAGGGTAAATTCAATTTCCTCTCTGGCGAGAGAAATCAGAATATTCAAGCCGCAGGCAAGGGTTCAGGCAATCTTGATTCAGCGAATTATGAACTAGACGCCACCATGACCTTTTCTTTTGGCTTACCTGTCGAAGGTTTGGCTGCCATGGGGCAAAATCTTAAGGAAATGGGTGATCAACTGGGTGTACCCCGTGCACATCAAGATAGGTCTGATATGATTTATCGTGTGGCCGAGTTTATAGGTAATGATGCTACAATTGCCTGGGACCGTAGTTATGAGACAGTGCCCATTCCTTTGGCCGCAGCAACCGAAACAGGGGAATTGATTAAAGATCTGGTGATTTCAAATGTTCATTTAAAATGGTCCAAACAGAGCAAGGCTTTCTACAGTGTAGGAAAAATTGGGGTTTCTAATGTTTCGAACATTGACTTAAACATGGAGCTGGATGGTTTCATTGAAATAAGAAAGACCCCTGAAGGAGATATCATCACGGTACTTTTAGAGATGACTGATGGTACATGGTATCATTTCAACTATGATGGTTTCAGTTTTGGCTCTTTTTCATCCAACGAGTTATACAATTCCACGGTGATGAATAGCAATAACGGTAAAACCAAAATTGGATCTTTTAAGGTGTACATGACCACTATCGAAGAAATTACCAGATGGGCCATTGACTTCAAAAAGCTATATTATGGAATCGATGAACCTTACAGATTGGTAATGGCCAATGATTCTAATCAGTCCCTTAAAAAGAAGACTACCATCGAAGGGGATGGCTTCTAGTGAAATTTAATCGTGAAGAAATATATCCTAGTCCTGCTTGTCTTTTCATTCACCTCTATGAGTTATGCCCAAGAGTATGACTTCTTAGATGATGAGCTTGTTCGAATTCCTATGACAGCTTTTGAAGGACCGATAAAACTCACAGCTCCTGCATTTCTTTATGACGGCACGGCTATTAATAGTAAAGACCTCTCAGACTACATGTTTAAGCCTGAATTGAAGATAAGTTTCTTCGGGGTCAAGGAAGGAACTTGGAAGTTAAAGGCGATCGTATTTGAGAAGGAGGAGGATCCACAGAGGATTGAACAAAAAAGAAGGCAATACAATCGCAGGAATAGTGAAGATCCTCTACTGAATAAACCCTCACCCGAGATCGAAACAGTGGATCTTTCCGGAGAAGCTTTGAAGTTAAGCGACTTTAAAGGGAAACTTGTCGTTCTTAATTTTTGGTTTATTGGCTGCAAACCCTGCATTATGGAAATGCCAGAACTAAATGAATTGGTAGAAGAATATAAAGCAGAGGATATTGTCTTTTTGGCTGTTGCGCTTGACAACGCTTTATCAATCAAGGAGTTTTTAACCAAAGAGAAATTTGACTATCGAATCATTCCAGAAGGCAGATCTATTGCCAATGATTATGACGTTTATGCCTACCCAACTCATCTTGTTATTGATACCGAAGGAAAAGTGATTTTTTCACAGACAGGTTATTCAAGTAATCTAAAGCGTGCATTGAAAAAACAGATCAAGGAATTGCTGAAGTGAGCATAGTTTCTGATGGGCAGTCCTGCATTTTGAAGCTTTTGGATTAAATTGCTGCAAATAGAAATGCATGAGCCAGATTAACGACTATATCACCAATAACAAAGATCGATTTCTTAATGAGCTTCTTGATTTATTGAGGATTCCCTCAGTAAGTGCCGATAGCAAATTCAAAGATGATGTCCGGAAAGCGGCAAGTTTTTTAGAGGAAAAATTGATTTCCGCCGGAGCCGAGAATGTAGAGATTTGTGAAACTGGTGGACATCCAATTGTTTATGGTGAAAAGATGGTGGATCCATCCGCACCAACTGTTTTGGTTTATGGTCATTATGATGTCCAACCAGCAGACCCCTATGAATTGTGGGATTCACCACCGTTTGAACCTGTAATTAAAGAAACGGCTCTTCATCCTGATGGCGCCATATTTGCCCGTGGTGCTTGTGATGATAAAGGCCAAATGTATATGCACATCAAAGCCTTTGAAGCAATGATGGCTACGAATACGCTTGGCTGTAATGTGAAGTTTATCATTGAAGGGGAAGAAGAAGTTGGCTCGGATAATTTGGAAGATTTTCTCGCAGATAACAAGGAGAAACTAAAGGCTGATATAGTATTGGTTTCTGATACGGGGATTATCGCGAATGATGTGCCATCCATCACTGTAGGGCTTAGAGGATTAAGTTATGTCGAAGTGGAAGTGACCGGCCCCAATAGAGACTTACATTCAGGGTTATATGGAGGAGCCGTACCCAACCCGATTAATATTCTTTCAGAAATGATCGCTTCTCTCAAAGATGAAAATCAGAGAATTAACGTTCTCGGTTTTTACAATGACGTAGTGGAGTTGACTTCTGTGGAAAGGGCGGCATTGGCTCGAGCACCTTTCAATTTGGAAGAGTTTAAGAACTCCATTGGATTGAGTGATATCGAAGGAGAATCAGGTTATAATTCGATGGAACGAACTTCGATTCGCCCTACTTTGGACGTTAATGGAATTTGGGGCGGTTATATCGGAGAAGGGGCCAAGACAGTGATTCCTTCAAAGGCGCATGCAAAGATCTCGATGAGATTGGTTCCTAATCAGGACCCGGAGAAAGTCACTAAGCTGTTTGAAGAACACTTCAAAAGTATAGCACCAAAATCGGTGAGTGTAAAGGTTACGCCTCACCACGGTGGTCAGCCTGCCGTGACTCCAACAGATTCTCCTGCTTACCTGGCTGCAGCCAAGGCTATGGAAACAACTTTTGGAAAAGAACCTGTTCCGTTTAGAGGAGGGGGTAGTATCCCAATTGTCGCTCTTTTCGAGCAAATTTTGGATGCGAAGACAGTGTTAATGGGCTTCGGTTTGGATTCAGATGCTATTCATTCACCCAACGAACATTATGGACTGTTCAATTATTATAAGGGTATAGAAACCATACCGCTATTCTATCAGAATTATGCTGAAATGAAGTAGGGTGAATTTCAGTGAATTGTATTGAATCAAAACATCATTGAATTCGTTCTGTAAAAAGGCTATGAAAAAGTTATTCATCTTATTGGTTCTGCTATTTGTGAGCCTTAGTGCATCTGCACAACTCAGAAAAACTACAGAATGGTCTTTTGATGCCTCTAAAAAAGAGGTGAAGGTCGGAGATGAAATTGACTTAATCTTTAAGGTGAGAATCATTGATGACTGGTACCTCTACTCAAGTGATATCGGTGAAGATGTTGGACCCATGCCCACTGAGGTGGTTTTCGAGGATAGCCTCTCATTTGAATTGGTGGGTGACCTTATACCGATTGATGCCAAGAAGAAATACGATAAGATATGGGAAGCAAATGTGACCTACTTTGAAGGCACAGCTGAATTTCGGCAACGGATAAAAGTATTGAAGAAGGCCTTAAATCTTCAAGGAGAGCTGTCCTTTCAAACTTGTACCGATTTAACAGGTCTTTGTATTCCTGGCTTTCAGGATGTTGATTTCAGTTTTGTCAAGGTAGTCAGTGGTGATGATCTGCCCGCAGAAGATGACTATAGCAATCTTTTGGAAGCCGATGGTGGCGCTTCGCTCTGGGGTTTCTTTATTGCTGCGTTTTTGTTTGGCTTGGCAGCCTTACTGACACCATGTGTATTTCCAATGATACCCATGACAGTGGCTTTCTTCACCAATAATTCTCAGTCCAGATCCCAAGCCAAGGTAAAGGCACTGAGTTATGGTATTTCTATTGTGGCCATCTACATACTGATTGGTCTTATTTTCACCAGTTTCTTCGGAGTTGGCCTTGCCAATGATCTGGCAACTGGAGCGGTCGCGAACATCATATTCTTCCTTGTATTCGTGATTTTTGCGATTTCCTTCTTTGGTTACTTTGAGATTAACCTACCCACTAGTTTCGTCAATAAGATGGATAAGAAAGCTGAAAAAGGAGGCTTTTTGGGTGTCTTCTTCATGGCTTTTACCCTCGTTCTGGTTTCCTTTTCTTGTACAGGCCCCATAGTAGGAACAGTTTTAATACAATCATTTCAAGGGGAGGTCATCAAGCCGGTGATCGGGATGCTTGGGTTTTCTTCTGCGTTTGCCATTCCATTCACCCTTTTCGCATTCTTTCCTGGTTTATTGAAGGATTTACCCAAGTCGGGAGGCTGGCTCAATTCTGTTAAAGTTGTACTGGGTTTCATTGAGATCGCATTAGGATTCAAGTTCTTAAGCGTGGCAGATCAGGCATATCACTGGGGCTTGCTAGACAGAGAAGTTTATATTGCCATTTGGTTTGTCCTGGCGATTCTCTTGGCGCTTTATTTGTTCGGAGTCATTCGGTTTCCCCATGATACAAAAGGTCAGCGTGTTAAACCTATTGCGTTGGTGGTAGCCATCAGTAGCATTGCATTTGCGGTATATCTCTTTCAGGGTTTTGGTAATGCGCCACTCACGGCCCTGGCAGGTTACTTGCCGCCAGAAAAAACCACGGACTTTTCATTTCAACAAGCACTGGGACTTATAGAACCTGAAGAAAGGCATGATGTTACACCTGACGGTTTTGATGGAGAAGTAAGACATGCCGACTTTCTCGAGTTGCCACATGGCCTAAAGGGGTTCTTTGACTATGATCAGGCGATTGCCTTTGCCAAAGAAGTTGGAAAACCCTTGTTTATAGATTTCACAGGCCACGGTTGCGTGAATTGCCGCAAGATGGAGCAATACGTTTGGTCAGATCCGGAGGTGTTGAAGAGACTGAATGAAGACTTTGTGGTGGTAGCGATTTATGTGGACGATAAGACGCAATTACCTGAGTCAGAATGGTACACATCCAGCTTCGATGGAAAAGTCAAAAAGACAATCGGAAAGCAGAATTTTGATTTTCAGATAGTCAAATTTAATGGTAATGCACAGCCGTATTACGTACTACTGGATAATAACGAGCAACCCTTAGTATCTCCGAAGGCTTATGACCCTAGTGTTGAAGGCTTCATCGAATTCTTAGATACAGCCAAGGAGGAGTTTAAAAAACGATAATGGACTTTTGATGAGTGAACAGCGGCATACCCATACATTGCCCGTGAAGGGAATGACCTGTGCTGCCTGTGCCACGAGTATAGAAAATACGCTGAACAAGCAACCCGGTGTATCTTCAGCCGAAGTTAATTATGCCACAAGTACGGTTCTAATCAATCTGTCTGAGCAGGTCAATCTCTCTAATCTTAAAAGGGCTGTAAAAAAGTCGGGCTATGATCTCCTTTTGGAAGGGAGTGATGCCAAGAGTAAGGAATCTGAGTTGGGCCAGCTCAAAAAGCAATTGTATCTGGCGCTTCCTGTTACAGCTGTAATAGTGGTTTTATCCATGTTTTTAGGTCCTTTTGCCTATAAAAACTATATACTCTTAATCTTAACAATACCGGTGCTGTTTTGGGCTGGTTTTCGGTTTTATGGAAATGCTATCAGGCAATTAGCCAGGCTTAGTGTCAATATGGATACGCTTATCGCCACAGGTACAGGAGCAGCATTTCTCTTCAGTCTTGTTGTGACCATCTTTCCAAGTTGGATAACAGAGCAGGGTCAGAAAGCACATGTCTATTATGAATCTGCTGCTGTGATTGTAAGTTTTATTTTACTGGGTAAATACCTGGAGGAACGCGCAAAAAATAGAACATCTTCGGCTATCGAGAAGCTCTATAGTCTGAATGTTAAAACCGTTATCAAGCTTGAGGATGACCAGCAAAAGACCGTCAGGATAGAAGAGGTGATTGCCGGAGATATGCTTTTAATCAAGGCCGGAGAAAGGGTACCAGTGGATGGTGTAATTATTGAAGGTGCCTCAACCATTGACGAAAGTATGCTGACGGGCGAACCGGTGCCGGTTGATAAGGCTGAAGGAAGTTCCGTAAAAGCGGGCACATTTAACCAAACAGGGGTACTTAAGATTAGTGCCGAAAAGCTAGGCGCTGAAACCGTTCTAGGTCAAATCATTAAAATGGTGAGCGAAGCTATGGGCTCAAAGGCACCGGCCCAGAAACTCGCAGACAAGATTGCAGGTATTTTTGTGCCAATTGTTTTGTTCTTGGCTATGGCGACATTCTGCATCTGGTATTTCCTTGTTCCCGATTCATCACTGACTCTGGCCTTTGTAAATACTTTTAATGTTTTAATTATTGCTTGCCCTTGTGCTCTAGGTTTGGCCACACCAACTGCTTTAATGGTAGGTATAGGGAAAGCGGCATCTAGAGGGATTTTGATCAAGAATGCCGTTGCCTTGGAAAAAGCAAGGCGTGTTAAGATGCTCTTTCTTGATAAGACAGGTACAATTTCAAAAGGCAAATTAGATGTGGTTACTTCAGAGTTGTTTTTTCCTGATGATGAGAAGCTCGAGCTACTAAGTATTTTAAACGGGATCGAGTTGAGTTCAAGCCACCCCATAGCACAAGCCATTGTTGACCATCTGAATGATACTTACCAACTTTTTCCGTTTCAAATTACCAATGTTAAAACGTTACCAGGCCTAGGTTTGAGTACGGCATTAGATGGAGTCAATTTTGAAATATCCGGCCTTGACAAAAGTAGTGTCAAGAAGTTGTCATCAGAACAATATCAATTAGTAGAGTCCTATAAGACCGAAGGTCAATCTATCGTGCTCTTTTGGCGAGATAGTGAACTGAAAGCCATGTTTGGATTAAAAGATACCCTTAAGAGTAACTCGGTTGAGATAATATCTGATCTAAAGAAAAAGGGAGTGAGTGTGGAGATACTCTCAGGCGACCATGAGTCAGCCGTAGCTAGTGTTGCCTATGCAGTAGGAATCGATCGCTACAAAGGTGGATTGATGCCCGTTGATAAGGCAAGGGTGGTGGCCGAAGGACAAAGAAATGGTCTAACGGGTTTTGCAGGTGATGGAATCAATGATGCGCCTGCTTTGGCCCAGGCCGACCTTAGTATTGCTATGAGTACAGGAACAGACGTTGCCATGGAGAGTGCTGATGTCACGCTAATGGCAGGCGATCTTGGTAAAATCACTGATTTGATAAAAATCTCTGCTCAGACTGTTCAAACAATGAATCAGAATCTTTTCTGGGCTTTTATTTACAATGTAATTGCCATTCCAATAGCTGCTGGAGCCTTAATTCCGGTCAACGGATTCATGCTTAATCCCATGATTGCAGGTGCGGCCATGGCCTTTTCATCATTAAGTGTAGTGCTGAATAGTCTTAGGCTAAAAGTGACCAAATAGTGCCTCTCAAATTTTTTTCAACCAATTACACCTAAAATGTGTTATTTTAGCGTTTAAAGGCAAAAATTAGTCCATGAACAAACGCTTAACTACTCTTGTAGTAGTATGTATTGTAGCTATAATTGTTACAGTCTATTTCATTTCTAAACCCAAATTAGTACTCGATGAAAGCGAGGTTTTCCCAGAAGAACTTGCTGAGGATTTTTTTGAGGAAGAGCCCCTGTTTAAGTTTGGTATTCCAGTGGAGCTATTCGATATCAAAGAGGGTAGAATAAAGCGTAATCAGACTTTTGCAGATATCTTACTGCCTTACAACGTCAGTCGTCAGGATATATACACCATGGACAAAATTTCAAAAGAGGTCTTCAGTGTCAGGAATTTTGTGCCGAAAAGAAGGTATAGCATTTTCTATAATACCGACTCACTCAATAAGAAAAAGGCGGCATACTTTATCTATGAGCCAAATGAAGTGGAATATGTGGTCTATCAGTTGACAGATTCGCTTGCCGTCTTCAAAGAAGAGCGTAAGGTAGAGATTGTAGAGCGTACGATGGCAGGTGTAATTACAGAGACACTAGATCATTCTATTAGATCAGAAGGAGGCTCGGCTGCACTTGTAAGTGCTATGGCAGATGTCTACGGATGGCAGATTGAAATGAAAATGTTGCGCAAAGGAGATTGGTTCAAACTCATCTATGAAGACAGAATGGTTGATGGTCAATCGGTGGGTATTGGAAATATCATAGGTGCGGAGTTCAATCATATGAAGAACACCTATATGGCCTATGGTTATGATGATGGCAATGGGATAGATTTCTTCGATGAGAGTGGGGAAAGTGTTCAAAAGGCATTTTTGAGATGGCCTGTAGAGTTTTCAAGAATTTCTTCCAGGTATAGCCGAAGCAGATACTTAAAGATGTACGGGCGTAGTCAACCGCATTTAGGAACTGATTTTGCGGCAGGAGTAGGAACTCCTATCAAAGCGGCAAGTGATGGCGTTATTGTAGCTCGTGCTTTTACGAAACCCAACGGCAACTATATTAAGATTAAGCACAATGGGACCTACACCACGGGATACTTACACATGAGTAAGTTTGGCAAGTTCAAAAGAGGTCAGCGTGTCAGGAAAGGAGATATCATCGGCTACGTGGGAGCCACTGGCTACGTAACCGGGCCTCACTTGTGTTTTAGGTTCTGGAAAAATGGTAAACAAGTTGATTTTTTAACACAAAAGCTACCCGCTGAAAAGCCATTAAGGGGTGATGAATTATTACTCTTTGAAGTTGCAGCAGAATTAACCAATAAGAAGTTGGATGATATTCCGACCACTTGGGCAGATAAGACCATTTCGGCCAGTAATGAGTAAGCTTTTAGAAAACATAATTTGAAGCAGGACATTCGTCCTGCTTTTTTTTCGTTTATTCGAATGGATGAGACTTCTTATCTCCTTTTTCCTAATCACTTTTTGTTTTAGCTCAGTTGGGCAGAGCGTTGGCTTAGTCCTGAGTGGAGGGGGAGCCAAGGGAATAGCCCATATTGGCGTGATTAAAGCCCTTGAAGAAAACGGTATTCCCATCGACTACATTGTTGGGACATCAATGGGCGCAGTCGTGGGTGCCTTTTACGCTGCAGGATACAGTCCTACAGAAATCGAAGCCTTAGTGCTCAGCCCCTCTTTTCAAAACTGGATCAATGGAACATCTACTGAGAAGTACCAGTATAACTATACAAAATCAGAGGACAACGCCTCCTGGTTGTCTCTTGACCTCTTGCTGAGTTCAGACAAGGGCCCAACTATAAACACACCCTTGGCCAATGATATCGTGCTCAATTTTGTGCTCAATGAGTATCTGACACAAGCTGCTCAGCGTGCTGAATTTGATTTCAACAAACTATTTGTCCCTTACAGGGCTGTGGCAGCGGAAGTTTTTACGCAAGAAACCATTGCGATTGATACCGGGTCATTAATGCAGGCTGTGAGATCGTCCATGGCAGTGCCGCTCTTTTACAGGCCCATTAAGTATGAGAATAAGTACCTGTTTGATGGAGGGATTTACGACAATTTTCCTGTGGGTATCATGAAGCGTGATTTCTCCCCAGATTTAATTATTGGTTCTAATGTCGCCACAAAAAGGAGTTCTGAATATCCTTTTGATCAGGATGAGGAGTTGATAAGTGATGCATTATTATATATGTTTCTGGACAAGACTGACTCGACTTTGATGGGTGAAAATAACGTCTACATTGAGCCTCAGGTATTTGAATATAGCGCAACAGATTTCGATAAAGCTGAGTTCTTTGTGAGTGCCGGGTATGCGGCAGGTCAAGAGCAGATTGAAAGGCTAAAAGCAAAGCTGAATAAGGAAACAAATACCTCAATAGTTGTCAAAAGAAGGGAGTTTAGAGCAGGACTCGAAGACTATGACTTTGAGGCACTAAGATTATTTGGCTTCGACTCCCAACAAGAAGGTTTTGTACGCAAATTGATTGATTTTGAACAGGGGTCAAAACCTCTAGAAGAGATTAGAGAAGCCTATTTTCAACTGGTTTCTGAACCTTATTTCAAGAACATTTATCCCACATTCGCATATGATCGTAAGGCCGGGTATTATGTGCTCGAACTCTATTTAAAACCAACGGCAAAAAATGCGCTCTCTGTAGACTTTGGTGGTAATCTTTCGACTCGGCAAGTCAGCACATTGCAACTGGGGATGACGTTAAATTCGTTTCGGAAAAAGCTCAACACTTATAAGGTTAGGCTTTCTACCGGTCGCTTTTATGAAGGGGTAAGTTTAGCTACAAGGTTTAATGTCAATCCAAAGAATCGCTTCTTTGTAGAACCAGCATTTACGTTTAATCATTGGGATTACTTAAGTACTGAAGATGTGTTTGACCGATCGGCCGAGCCAGTAATCCTTAATCGAATCGATCGCAAGCTGGGAGTTACTATGGGCATAGGCTTGGGACAGCGGAGCGTAGTAACGGCTAGCATCAACGGGATTAGAAACTCAGACGAATTTGCCAACATAGCCGAGCTATCCTCCACCGATTTTCTAGACGAACTGGAGTTGACAGCATTTAATGCTGAAATGGCCTATGAACGCAACAGCTTGAATAAAAAACAGTTTCCCACTGTAGGCACTCGTTTTTACACTTCTATGAAGTATTTCCATGGGTCTTCTGATTATCGGCCGGGCACCACTTCAGCTCTTCATGACCCTAACAACTTGACGCTCATATCAAATGACAGAAGTTGGCTTTCCTTCAAAGTAGGCTTTGATGAATATTCAGAGGTAACGAAGCGCTATACTTTTGGCTGGATGTTTCTAGGGGAGTATTCTAGTATTGATCCCCTTGACAATTATATGAGTACGCTGCTGTACCTTCCTTCATTTGGACCTCTTTTTGACTCCCAGACTTACTTTCTGGAGAACTACATCGCTCCTGGTTATGTAGCGCTTGGAATGAAGCACATTCTGAATATTAGAAAGAAGCTGGACTTCAGATTTGAATTGTATGCTTTTAGTCCATTTAAAAGCATTGCTACTGATCCAAGTCAGCAGGCCATTTTGAATAATGGATTTGAAACCCCATCCATTCAAGGAATGGCCGCTTTGATCTATGATACACCTCCAGGCCCTTTGTCTCTCAGATTGAATTATATTGAGAATAACAATGTCCGGTTTGGACTGATGTTGTCATTTGGTTATCTTATATTTAACCGAAAATCATACGAATAACCTGATTTTGCCTCAATCATTACTGAGAGTCACCTGAAATGCGGATTTTTAATTATTATTGAATTGCGTTTAGCAGAACGCTTCACCTATGAGGCATTATTTTACACTACTTCTCTTATTACTTATAACGCTTGAGATATCGGCACAAACGACTGTGCAGTGGGCAACAAGGGTAGCAGAAGTATCCTCTGAGTTTACAGAGTTGGGCCACTCGTCAAGACAGGCCCTTTACAAGCCTAATATACTTCCAAGCGGTGGCGACAATCCAAATGCATGGCGACCCTATAAGCCCAATACCACTGAGTATATTAAAGTAGAATTCGATTTGCCCATGCCAATCGAGCAAATTGCCATTGGAGAGACCTACAATCCAGGCTCTATTTCCAAAGTTTACGCCTACGATCCAGATGGCAAGGAATACTTAGTTTTCGAACAACAGCCAGGCCCTGTAAGAGAGCAGTACAGAATGTTCAGGGTTTTCTTTGAAAAGACGACCTATAATGTCAAATCTGTGAAGCTGGTGATGGAGGGTGCGGCTATCGATGGCTTTTCTGATATCGATTGTATAGGAATATCGAATGATAAGGAGCCCATTGAGGCCAGGATCAACTTGATGCCCGATATCAATACTAAGCTTCAAGTGTATCGATTAAATGACTTGATTAATAGTGATAAGCGTGAAATCAAACCATTGTTGACAAAAGACGGTAAGACGCTTTATTACAGTCGCAGGGGTCATCAAAATAATGTGGGTGGTTTGGATGATTTGGAAGATATCTGGTACTCCGATTTTGACAATATTACACAAGATTGGAGTCTTGGGCTCAACATTGGGGAGCCGCTCAACAATCTTGACCCTAACTTTATTAGTGGCTTTTTGCAAGAGGACGAAGAGTATATTGTTCTGGGAAATGAGTATCTCTCTGGCCGTATGAACTATGGGATTTCAAAAAGCCGAAGACTGAATAAAACCACCTGGACTTATCCTCAAAACATGAGGATTTATAATGACCTCAATGTCCATGAAAACGTGAACTTCTGGTTGACAACAGACAGCGAGGTGCTGATTATCTCTGAAGAGGGTAGAGGTACCGAAGGGCTGCGTGACCTGTATGTGAGTTTCTTGCAACGAGATGGACTTTGGACAGAGCCGATCCACATGGGAGAAACCTTAAATACGGCTGGAGAAGAAGAGGGACCTTTTCTCATGCCAGATAAGAAAACATTGATTTTTTCTTCTAATGGTCATAGTGGTTATGGTCGGAAAGACCTTTTTATGACCAGAAGGCTGGATAACTCTTGGCAGAGTTGGACAGAGCCAGAAAATCTTGGACCGGTGATCAATTCGGAAGAAGATGATATGTTTCTTTTTTTACCGAAGGATGGTTCCTTTGGTTATTTCTGTAGAGAGGTTGAAGGGAACGACCTAGATATACACTCACTCACGCTTCCTCTAGTGACGAGACAGCTCAGATTAGTTACGCTTTGTGGTAAAATTGTCGATCCGGAAACCAGAGAGCCATTAGACTCTGAGGTTGTATTTTCTCGATTAAGAGATGGAGTGGAAGTAGGCCGGGTAAGAACAGATTTAGGTGGTAATTACTGTATTGAATTACCAGCGGATGAAATCTACAGTTACAAGGCAGTGATTCCTGGCTTTATACCTGTCGGCTCCACTATCGACCTCTTGGATGTGTCTGATTTGAATATCTATGCGGTCAATTTAGATAGGTTGGATATAGATAGCACACAACTTGAGGCGGGTAGACCGATTGAAGTGCCTGAAGATGTAGTCAGAGCTGTTGCCATTACTTTGGCACTTCCTGAATTGAAGAGAGATACTTTTGAAGTCTTAAACGCTCAACGCAGAGAACTTGGTCTTCCAGAGCTTAGTCCCAATGCCATATTGAGTGATATTCAAGCACCAACGCTGGATGCTCAGCCTCAGATTGTACGAGCTGCTCCAAAGCAGTACTTTATTATTCGCAACGTATTCTTTGATTTTGACCTGGCCGTGCTCAAAAAGGAGTCGTGGACTGAAATTAGAACCCTGGTTGAATTCATGAACGATTACCCAAATGCCATTGTGGAACTCATTGGCCATACCGATTCATATGGCACAGATGAATACAATATAAACCTATCGCGAAGGCGGGTCCAAGCTGTGAAAAAGGGCGTAACGACTTTGGGTATAGACCCGAAACGCCTACGAATAAAATGGGTAGGAGAATCACAACCGATTGCCTCTAACAGAACCCGAGCAGGTCGGGCATTCAATAGAAGAGTAGAATTTCAAATAATAGAGTTGGAATAATTTATTTGGTCTGACTCAGTTTTTTACGCTTCACCAACTTCACATACTGTGTTAAGTACTTGTTCTTAACCTCCTCTTTAATCAGATCGTATTTCAATATTTTGTTTATGACTAATTGCATAAGTTTTTCATTTCTCTTGGATGGATAGCGGTCATACGCCACATGTATCATTTCCATCGCTTTCGTGTATTCCTCTTGTTTGAAGAGCCGGACTGCCTCGTTAAAATATTGTAGCCCTGATAGCTCTTTAATGGTTATTCTATTGTAACCATCTACTAAATCCCATTCGTCACTTCCTCCGCCTACTGTAGTGAGTGCTCTTATATTACGTGGATCAAGCCCCTCTTGTTCCATTGAAGTGCTTATTTCTTGTTTCAACCTCATCAGACCGTCCTCCGGAAGAGTGGACTCCATAATGACTAATCTGTCTTCGATCTCTACTTGTACGTACACATGGTTGGTTAATTCTATGATGTTATATTCAAAACCAAAGTGATCAAGAATCAGGGCATACAGTGCTGTGCCGGTTAAACATCCAAACTCACCCTTCATAAGGGTTTCATCCATAGTTGCCATTTTACTATAGTCTATAAGACTATTCTTGTGGACTCTATAGAAAACGGATCTTATAAAGCTCAAATCACTCTTTTTACGCGATCTAATTCGCTCTAGCTTATGAATGATTTGATCAAAATTATCCGATAGGGCCTTTGTTTCTGCCCTCTGATTTGTAAGCTTTTCGGTAATAATAAACTGACGGATGGGATGTTCTGAGGTCAATGAACTCGGCTCAGGCTGGACATATATTCCCCCCATACTGGCATGGGAAATGCCAGAAATGAGTAGGATCAATATGAATTTTGTTGCCTTCACTAAACTGTCTTTTAAAGCTGATTAAGTCGTTCATGTAAAACTCAGATAAAACTAAATTAACATTAAGTTAACATTAAAACAAATATTGTCCATTTTGCTTGACTTAGAACCTGTGAACAACACATTTTAGTATTCCTTCGTAACATTGACATAACATATAGTTTGTCCTTGCGCAAAGATTGATTTTTACACTTATTGCGCCCTGAATAATACCATGAGTACAAGGTCAGTTGCCAAGTCCGTCCGAGGTTATAGGAAGATCCATCGATATCTTGGACTCACCATTGCCGTTTTACTAATCATCAGTGCCATAACAGGAATTCTGTTGGGTTGGAAGAAGGACGTTGATCTGCTACAACCACCTACACAGAAAGGAGAACAACTGGATTATGCGCTGTACCAACCCGTGGAGTCCTTGGCTAATGTTGCTGCTCAGGCAGTAGACTCATTAGGCCTTAACAGGACTAATATTGATCGCGTAGAATATCGGCCGACAAAGGGAATAGCCAAAGTTATTTTTGACACTGGGTCTTGGGAGGTTCAGGTTGATGCAACGAATCTCAAGGTTTTGTCAGTTGCTAAACGCCATTCTGATTGGATAGAAAGTCTCCATGACGGTTCTATCATCTCTGATCTGTTCAAATTGGTTTCGATGAATTTTCTAGGCTTCGGTTTGCTATTTCTTATTGTAACCGGAATTTGGCTTTGGTGGGGCCCCAAAAAAATCAGAGCAATCAAAAAGGAGCGCTAATGTTAATTATTGTTGAAGAATGGATTCTTTGACATCGCTGCACTTTATTATTAGCTAACTTCGTTTTTCATAACACACGTTTGACATGAAGAAGGTTGGTAAGGCGCTTTTAATATTTTTTGGTTTCATCATGATTGCCGTACTCTTGATTCCAGTCTTTTTTAAGGATAAGATCAAGGAGTTGGTCATCAGCGAATTTGAGAAAAGCACAGAAGCAGAACTCTACTTTGGGGATTTCAGCTTGAGCCTGCTTAAGAATTTTCCGGATTTCACTTTGGGCCTTTCAGACATGGGGATTATCGGCAAGGGGATCTTTGAAGGTGACACATTAATGAGTGTAGGCAACCTAAGTGCTTCCGTAGACCTGAATGAAGTGCTATTTGGCGAAACGATCAGTTTAAAGTCTATTCATTTAGATCGACCCAATATTACCATCATTGGCCTGGCCGATGGCACGACTAACTATGACATCGCTAAAGCCTCGAATGAGTCGGTGGAGCCTGTCAGAGAAGAGTCAGCTGCAGTGAGTTTCGGTATCAAGTCTTTCAGCATCGAAGAAGGGGAATTCGTCTATTATGATCAAGGCATTCAATATTTCATGCAAATGGACAATATCAATATTGAAGGCTCAGGTGATTTTGAAGCAGATATATTCGATCTAATCAGTAAAGGGAGTCTTGATCTCGTGGACATGAACTATGATGGTACTGACTATGTCACTGACAAAACCGTGAACCTAGATGTGGTGCTATCTATGGACTTGCCCAACTCGAAATACACCTTCAAAGAAAATGAGATCAGTATTAATTCCTTTCCACTAGCTGTAGACGGATTTTTCTCGTTATTGGAAGATGGCTTTGGGATGGATCTAAAATTTAATGCTCCGCGGTCGGAGTTCAAGCAGCTACTATCCCTGATTCCAGGAGTCTATACAGAGTCCTTTGATCAATTAAGATCACAGGGAACGCTGAGCTTCTCCGGAAATGTGAAGGGAGAATACAACCAGCATACAATGCCGGCTTTCGGATTAAACCTAAAGGTTAATGATGGACTTTTCCAGTACCCTGATCTACCGGATGCCATCAAAAATGTACAGATGAACCTCTCGGTTCAAAATAATACAGGCATCATAGAAGACACTAGGGTTGACTTAAGCCAGCTTCATCTGGAAATGGGATCGAACCCATTGGACGCCCGATTGATTGTTGAGAATTTGAATGACTATCGCCTTGATGCCAATGTAAAAGGAAGTTTAAACCTCAATGAATTGGCCAATTACTTTCCGATGGAAGGGTATGAATTGAGTGGGGTGCTGGACCTTGATGCGGAGGCTAATGGTGTCTATGACAGTGTTCGAAATATCATTCCTCAAATGAACTTGAATATCGATTTGACCGATGGCCGAATTAAAACACCAGATCTCCCAAGCGCGATAGAAGACTTTATCATTAAAGCCCAGGTTGCCAACCAAAGTGGTCAACTCAAGGACACGAGAATTCAAGTTGACAATATTTCGCTCGAATTAGATGGGCAACCTTTCAAGGGCGCTATGGTGTTGAAAAACCCTGAAAACTTTGAGTGGGATGTGAATATAGAAGGTAACCTGGATCTCGAAAAACTAATGAAGCTCTATCCTGTGGAAGGCATGAGCCTCAAGGGTCAAGTCTCAACGGATCTATCGAGTAAAGGAAAGATGAGCGATTTAGAAGCGAAACGTTATTCCAGGATTCCAACAAAGGGTAATCTTTCCTTAACAGGTTTTGACTATCAAGGTGATGCCATTGACCAACTGGTTACGATTAGCAAGTTGGCAGCCTCATTTACCAATGATAAAATGAGCCTGACAGAATACACAGGTACGGCTGGCTCTACTAACTACTCACTCAAGGGGGAAATCACAAATTACTTGGGCTTTGCCCTCAATGATGAAGTGCTGAGAGGATCACTTAGTGCAGAGGCAGACCAACTGATTATCAGTGAGTGGATGACAGAATCAGGTGCTGAGGAAGTTGAAACTGTTTCTGAAGCTATGGAGGTGGTCAGGATTCCAGAAAACGTGTTGTTTAATATGAATGCTGCTGTGGATCGAGTGACTTACAATAGCCTTCAAATGGATGAAATGAAAGGCAAGCTTGTGGTGAAAGAGGGTGCAATCCGACTGAACGATGCAGGCTTCAAAGCTATGAATGGTACAGTAGGACTTACTGGAGCCTATGACAGCAAGCCAGAGCAACCCACCTTCAACTTTAAGATTGGTGCCAAAGAAATCTCAATACCCTCTTCTTTTCAGTCCGTTGATATCGTACAAAAAATGGCACCTATAACCGAAAAGATGACAGGGCTGTTTTCTACAGATTTCAATATTAAAGGGGCCTTGGGTGCTGATATGATGCCTGACTATTCAACGCTTACAGGTGGGGGGCTTATTCAAATCTTACAGGCCAGCTTAGGTCAGTCCGATTTAATGGCTGGCCTCAGCTCTGTGACCAAATTGGCTAAGGTTTCAACGGCTACTTTGGATAGGCTAAAAATGCAAGCCGAGATCAAAGAGGGTCGTTTGTACATTAAGCCATTTGATGTAAACCTGGGAGATTACAAAACGACAATAGCCGGTAGTACCGGTATAGATGGAACAGTAGATTACCTGCTTAAGATGAATGTACCTGCTGGTCAGGTAGGAGCACAATTGAATTCCCTGGTTTCATCCTTGACAGGAAGCAACCAGAGCTTAGCCGGAAATAATCTGATTTTGAATATTGGTATGGGAGGACTCCTTGCCCAACCCGAGTTTGCTTTAAGGTCCGTCTCTTCAGCAGACGGCAATACCGTAAAGGAAACCATAACAGCTACGGTGGAAGCCAAAGTAGAGGAAAAGAAAGAAGAAGTGAAGGAAGAGATTGAAAGCCAAGTGGAAGTGGTCAAGGATTCTGCTAATAAGGTAGTCGAAGCACAAAAAGACTCACTGAAAGCAAAAATAGATACACTGGTACAGACACAGAAGGATTCTATAGCCACACTTGCCGCAGATAAACTTGGCTTAAAGAAAGACAGTGTGAGTAAGGTGGTTGACGGTGCAAAAGAAGCATTGAAAGGCCTCTTCAAGAAAAAGAAGAAGAAAAAGAAGGATAACTAAGCCTTCCAGCCATTTTCAGCTACCTGGTGGATACTGTTCTCTACCTTTAGTCTCATTTCAGCCTTGTACTGCTGAAGGTTTTCAGCAATTGTTTCATCAAAACTTCCGATAATCTGGGCGGCCAGAATACCTGCATTTTTGGCACCATCCAGGGCTACTGTCGCAACAGGCACACCTCCTGGCATTTGTAAAATAGAGAGTACAGAATCCCAACCATCAATAGAATTGCTTGATTTTACCGGAACGCCTATCACAGGTAAAGTGGTCAATGAGGCCACCATACCAGGAAGGTGAGCTGCACCACCAGCACCAGCAATGATCGCTTTTAGCCCTTTACTTCTGGCATTTTGAGCGTACTCAAACATGCGTTCAGGTGTTCTGTGGGCAGATACTATGGTTAACTCGAAGTCAACTCCTAACTCTTCCAAAACATTGGCGGCTTGGCGCATTACGGGAAGATCAGATTGACTACCCATGATTATTCCTACAACTGGCTGGCTCATGCTTTTACTTTTAGTTGTGATTTCACGAAGTTAACTTTTTCCTTCAATCGATCTGTATCCTTATCTGTAATGGTAATATGGCCCATCTTGCGGAAAGGCTTCGTGAATTTCTTACCATAGAGATGCACATGAACTCCGTCAGTGTTCAATACTTCGTCCATTCCTTCATATAGCGCCTCGCCCGTAAAATCTGCCTCACCCAGCACATTCAACATGGCTGATGGCAGTACCAGGTCCGTGTCACCCAATGGCCAATTCAATATTGCCCTAAGGTGCTGTTCAAACTGCGAAGTCACATTGCCTTCGATGGACTGATGTCCACTATTATGCGTTCGTGGAGCGATTTCGTTGACCAGAAGTTTTCCGTCTTTAGTAAGAAACATTTCTATGGCCAATAGGCCTACCATGTCTAGTTTCTGAATTAAGTCCTTTGCAAGTGCTTGCGCCTCCTCTTCGACTTTGGGGTCTATTTCTGCTGGAGAGAACAGGTATTCAACCAGATTGTGTACGGGATGAAAGACCATCTCAACAGTGGGAAAAGTAGTCATGTCACCGGCTTCGTTCCGAGCGACAATTACTGAAAGCTCTTTCTCGTAATCAACCAGCTTTTCAATGAAACCAGGTGCTTCAAATGCCTGATCCATTGCTTCCTCGTCCTTTACCATCTGTACACCCCGACCGTCATAACCACCCGTGGCAAGTTTGTTTACAAAAGGAAGAAACTCCTTATGTTGAGCAACTTCAGCTTTGCCACTTACCGCTATAAATTCTGAAGTTGGAATGCCGTGTTCTTGATAAAATTGCTTCTGGTGCAACTTATTCTGAATCAGTTCAATGATATGAGGCTGCGGATAAACCTTTTTACCTTCAGCTGCAAGCTGAGTGAGCGCCTTGGTATTGACATTCTCAATCTCTATCGTGATGAGATCCTTGTCTTTGCCGAAATTGTAGACAGCATCAAAATCGGTCAGAGCACCCACCTGAAAGGAAGTCGCAATGTTTTTACAGGGAGCGTTGACGTCTGGATCTATGACGTGAATATCGAGGTTAAAATCTATGGCGGACTGGATCATCATGCGGCCAAGTTGACCGCCTCCAAGCACACCAATTTTTAGGTTAGGATCGAATGACATAGGGTATTGATAGCAAAGGCCAAAGTTAATTAATTATGCCAAAGTTATCATGGGAGATCAGTCCTCATGTTTGACTTAATTAGGGATCTGAATTCCCATTTTTTGCATCAGCTTGGTGGCATTAAAGCTCTTGCAAATACCTGGTGTTAGCGTGTAATCAAATTTGATTTCGTCACCGATAATCTCGCTATTGAAACTGTAGTTTTTCACGCCCTGCAATTCATTAGTGATGTTGCCAAGTTCAATATCGTGCGTAGATACAAAGCCAAAGGCATAGGCTTGGTTCAATTGCTTAATCAAGGACAAGGCACCCTTATGTCGATCTTCTGAATTAGTGCCCTTTAATACTTCATCAATCATAAAGAGCACTGGCGTCTTGTCATCGATATAGGCCAACAACTGTTTTAGTCTCTTGAGCTCGGCATAGAAAGAAGAGACATTTTCCTCCAAGTCATCTTGACTTCGCATGCTTGTGAAAACCTGAAGATCGCTTACAGTCATTTCTTCAGCACAAACTGGGGCTCCCATTAAGCCCAATGTACAGTTGACACCAACAGTTCGAAGGAAGGTACTTTTGCCACTCATGTTGGATCCGGTAATCAGACAAATGCCACCTTTACCGTGAAATTCGAAATCGTTGGTCACTCGGTTGCTAGCGTTGATCAAAGGGTGACCCAGTTTCGAAGCTTTAATGTCAAAATGCTTTTCGCTGATGCTCGGATAAGCAAAATCAGGATTCGCATAGGCAAAACCCGCCATACTGGTCAGGGCGTCAAGTTCTCCTATGGTTTTGAACCACTTTTCAATATCAGCTTGATTCTTTTGTTTCCAGGTATTAACTCTTATGTACCAGTAAAGATCCAGGAGTAGCAAAACATCGAAGATGATATAAAGTGTATTGACTCTATTCTGAAGGTTGTCAAGAATCAATTGAAGCTCTTTGATAATCTTAGAGGCTTTTACATTGTCATGTTCAACGGTGGTTTTGAGTGATTTCAGTTGAGGGCTCTTGAAGTCAACGCTTTCAATCATATCAATATGATGACGCAAAGAGTTTAATGATTTATAACCTGTTTCGGTCTTTTTACTGATCGCCTGTACTTTGTTAAATAGCCCTGCGAGAATACCCATATTTGCAAAGGCTAAGAGTATGGGAACTCCAGATTGCAAATAACCAAGGCTACTAATAATGATGGTGCTGACCGTTGCCAGAGGCATGATGGCTAAAGCCACTTTATAGAATACGGCATTTTTTACCTGAACGTCTTCTTTCAGCCAATTCAATAAGGGTTGGTGATCTATCTCTACGCTGGCTCCCACCATACCGTAGGCCTGGAATTGTTGACGGAATTCAATGTCAGTTGACAACTCTTTGACGCTTTCTTGTCTGTCAAGAATCTCTTCGGTCTCTGCTTTATTACTGAGCCATTTGCCCAAAATGTTTTCGCCAATGAAGGTGGAGGTACGATTGAGCAACTGAAACAAAGAGTGCTTACCAAAGATGTCTAAGTCTTCATGGTAAGGGTGACTGCTTTGATAGAACTTTTTTCCTTCCTGTAAGCCATTCAAGTCATTTTGAAGTCTTTTTAGTTCGTCACTGTTTATCTGCTCCATTGCTGCAGACAGTTTCATCTTGAAGCGCAATTTAGAGTGGGTTTTTAACAGACCTAAATAAGCAGCAGTGGCAATCAAAAGTACAATGCCCGCAGCTTCGCCATTCTTATCATCGACAAGTATCAAGATGATTACCAGAGAGAAGACAAATAATAGGACCCTTGCCCATGATAATGAAGTGTAACGGGACTTTGCCTCAGATGCTTCTTTTTGGAACTCAGCTTGTCTTTTTTCGAAGGTACTTTGAATAGAATCTTTCAATAAATCAGAAGTTTGCTCCATGTGCATACGGATAAATCAGCAGATGGATTTAGAGGTGCGCTAAGCTAACAAAATGATGCATGCTTTCTATTTAGAATTTCTTTATATCTTGGGCTTTTACTGAAAATACTGTCTGTGGCAATAGAAGAAAGTGAGTTGCTCGAAGCCTTTTCAAATGGTGACAATGCAGCTTTCGAAAAACTCTTTAATATGTACTATGAACCTGCTTGCAGGTACGTTATCCGGATTATCCGAGATAGTGACACTACTGAAGAGATTGTTCAAGCCACATTTGTGAACTTATGGGAAAAGCGATCGATGATTCGATCTGATATAAGTTTTAAATCTTACGTTTTCCGAGCGGCCTACAATACGGCTTTGAATTACATCAAACACCGAAAGGTGGTTTCTACTTACGTGTCTAAGAAACAAGACCGTATTGTGGAGATTCAAAGGGAGTTTGTGAGTCACCAACCCGATTTCGAACTTCAAAAACGGATTAAGGACGCTTTGGATGATTTACCACCACAATGTCAACGGGTTTTTAGGCTCAGCAGAGAAGAGGGCCTGAAATACCATGAGATTGCTGAGGAGCTGGGAATCTCCAAGAAAACGGTGGAAGTGCATATGGGAAAGGCCCTGAAGTTGTTGAGAGCTAGTTTAAAGGACTATTTAGTCTTTTTTCTGCCGATTATCACATTGCTATAGGGGTGTCCATGGGGTTGGTTGTTAAGTTTGTGAATAGAAAAAAATAGGTGATGGAAGAGCTGATGGCCAAATATTTGGCCAATGAGTTAAGCGAAGAAGAGAGATTCGAGTTTGAGAAACAACTCGTTGATAACGAGGATTTAAAAATCGAACTTGAAGATTATCTCAATTTGTGGACTGAGGGAGATCAGTCTGATGATTTATCATTTGATAAATCTCAAGCATGGAGTGCTATTGCTGATCAGGTGAAACCACAAACTAGAATAGTATCAATAGAACGAAAGCCTAAGTATACGTTCTTAAAAATAGCTGCAACTTTATTGATCGTACTTACTGCGGGATACTTCTTATCAGAAACAGGTAGAAATGGTGTCAATAACCTTATTGGTATTTCTTCATTGACTGAAGTTACAACTGAGGCTGAAATGAAGGAAGTGACATTGCCAGATGGTTCTGTTGTAAAGTTGAACGCTAATTCAAAATTGACATATGCCAAAGGGTTTGGAGATACTCACAGGAATATAACACTGGATGGTGGTGCCAACTTTGATGTCGAAAGAAACGAAACTCTACCCTTTATCATTGGCGCAAGCAAAGGCAAAGTAGAAGTGTTGGGTACAAGTTTTGATGTCAAGGCGTACCCAGGTAAAAGCGTTGAGTTAAATGTGACTGAGGGCACTGTCAAGTTTTCTTCTGTTGAAAAAGAAGAACAGTCTGAGGTGGTGAATGCTGGGGAAATGGCAATGCTCTCTGAAGACGGATCATCGATTGAGAAAGACATTGTTGTAGACCAAAACTATGCTGCTTGGTGGACAAGAAAGCTTGTTTTTGAAGCTACTCCATTTGAGAAAGTCGTGAAGAACCTTGAGGAAACTTACTGGGTCAAAATAGATTTTAGTGATGCCCTACTGAACTGCGACTTAACGGGAACTTACGATAACAAGTCTTTAGATGAGGTTATCGTTTTGTTGGAAAGCACTTTTGTTAACAACCAATTAAAAGTTGTTCGCACCAAAGAAAATCAGATAAAATTAGAAGGAAAGGCATGCACTAATTAAATTGGTGCATGGTCAGGAGCTTTTTAGTTTCTATTCTATTCCTAACATCCTATCAACTTTCAGCACAAGAGTCCAATGAATCTGTGTTGGATGATGTTGTTACTATACAGTTTAATGGAGCGTCTATAGCAGCTTCACTCAGACAACTAGACAAGCTTTCCCAGGTTAATTTCTCTTATAACAGTAACATCATTCCCAGAGATGTTAAGATCTCGAAAACATATAGGCAAGCTACTATAAGAACAATCCTTACAGAGATTCTCACAGAGGCCAGTCTTTATTTTCGGGCGGTAGGCAATACGGTTATCATCCTAAAAAGAGTATACAGCGAGCGTAAGATCGTTGGGCAGGTCATTGACATAGAGACCAGAGCACCGCTACATTATGTCAACGTGTTCATAGAGAGAAGTACTTTAGGAGCCGCTACTGACAGCGAGGGTAACTTTGAAATTGATGATATCCCTGATATCGGCTTTAACCTCATCGTGTCCTATGTGGGGTATAAGACAAAAGTCATTCCTTTCAACTACAAGCATGATGTTGAGGGCTCCAAATACATCATAGAAATGCAAATAGATCCTGTGGTGCTGGAGAGCATTCAGGTAGTTGGAAAGGCGAGAAAACGCTTTAAGCGAGACGATAGGGAGCTTCTCAAACGGTTTAGAAGAGAGTTTCTTGGAAGATCTGACAATGCAAAGAAATGTGTTATTGTCAATCCTGAGGTACTGAACTTTCAGTACTTAGACGAGAATGATAATTATAAAGTCACGGCTGATGATATTCTATATGTGGAAAATCGAGCCTTGGGATATCGAATTGGTTATTTGCTAGAAGAATTTCGCTTTCAGAATGGATTAAAACTGAATATAGGAAGCGCCAAATTTCAAGAGTTAGAAACGAAATCTCGAAAGAAGTATAATAAGTGGGAGATTGAACGTGAAAAGGCATACAATGGCTCTGTTCAACACTTCTTAAATGCTATGATCAATGACAAGCTTGAGGAAGAGGGTTTCGAACTGAATTTGGTGCAATATGATTCTGTTACATCAGAGTACACCACACCGCTCAACCCTCCTCCTGCCAATGAGATTTTAACGTTGGAAAAAACCGATAAAGAGTTTTTATATACGCTACATGCAAAATCAGATGTAGAGGTTACCTACAAAGGTGAATTTGAAGCTAGCGCCTACAAGAAGCTGTATAGAAGCACCTCAAAAAGTGGTAATTATAAATACACAGATAAAAAAGTCAGGACATCTATCTCCCTCACTGATAGTCAAAGCTTGTCGAGTTACCAGACCTTTGGCTTTGATGTGACTGATGTTGATCTTTTTCAAAAGTCGATCATCTTCTTTTTAAACTATGATACGGAGATTGGATATCCTGGGCAATTTAAAAATCCTCGCGAGGTACTCTTTGGGGGCTGGTGGCGTTGGGGGGCTTTCTCCGACTGGTTACCTTTGAATTATAAACCGGACTAAGAAAAGATATTATAGGTGAGCAGTGCCGAAAGATAGGCTACTGATGTCATATACACCATTTGGATGATGGGCCATTTCCATCCCTTAGTTTCTCGATAAACCACGGCTATGGTACTCATACATTGCATTGCGAAAGCATAGAATACCATCAGTGAAAAGCCTAAGGCCATCGTGTACATGGGCTTTCCTGTCTTTGGATTGATCTCCTTGCTAAGCTTTTCCTTAATTGTCAATTCATCTTCTTCATCAGCTCCAATACTATACATGGTAGACATTGTACCTACGAATACTTCGCGAGCGGCAAAGGAAGTAATCAAAGCGATGCCAATCTTCCAGTCATAGCCCAATGGCTCGATGGCGGGTTCTATCACCTTGCCAAACGATCCCGCTAGTGAATGCTCAAGTTTATAAGCATTCAAAGCGATTTCATATTCTGTACTCGTGGCATCGACTGGTAGCTCTTGTTGCACATAGGTTTCTGCATTCCTGAATTTATCATTAAACCCATAGGAGGCTAGGACCCAAAGCAAAATAGAGATGGCAATAATTACTTTTCCTGCCTCAACTACGAAGGTCTTGGACTTCTCAAAAATGGTGAGGCCTACGTTTTTCCATTGGGGAATTTTGTATCCCGGAAGCTCCATTACGAAGTAGCCTTTGTGCTTTGTCTTTAAAATGAACTTCATAGCCCAGGCGGATAAGATTGCTGCAAAAAAGCCAAGCAAGTACAATGCTGTTAAGACCAGGCCCTTTAGGTTGAACAAGCCAAAGACAGACTCATCAGGTACCACAAGTGCTATCAACAAGGTATAAACCGGAAGCCTTGCGGAACAACTCATAAAAGGCGTTACAAAAATCGTGATGAGACGGTCTTTCCAATTCTCAATGTTTCGCGTAGCCATTATGGCCGGAATAGCACATGCCATTCCGGAAACCAAAGGCACAACGCTTTTCCCATTCAGACCAAAATTGCGCATCACACGATCCATTAAAAAGACCGCTCGAGACATATAGCCAGATTCTTCGAGTAGTGAAATAAAACCAAATAAAATGGCGATTTGAGGGATAAACACCAACACACCTGCCAGACCAGCAATAATTCCATCGGTGAGTAAATCGTTGAGAACACCTTCAGGTAAGCCGCCTTTAACCCATCCACTAAAACTTGCCAAAGCGCCTTCAATTAAGTCCATTGGTCCCTCAGCCCAGGCAAAGATCGCTTGAAAAATGAGCATCAGTAAGGCAAGGAAAATCATGTAACCAAAGACCTTGTGAGTAGTAATCCTATCTACCTTCTGAGAAAGAGTCGTTTTATCGTTGCCACTGGATTGCTTTACATTACGGTCAACAATGTCTGAAATCAAAGCATATCGGCCGAGTGTTTCTTCTGATTGCGTGGGTAATTCTTGAAAGCCATTCTCTTTCTTAATGTCTGCAATTCTTTGTCTTTCGGACTCTGCCAGAAATTTCAATCTAGCACTTTGCTGAGCATATTGGAAGGCCTGATAGTCCTCATGGAGACTAAACTCACCTTTAACGGCTTCAATGGTTGGCCCGGCTAAGGCCTTTACTTGATAAAAAGGTTTCTTAGATTGAACAAGAGGTTGGCTTAGTACATTTTTTAAGGCCTCAATTCCGTCTCCAGTATGGGAATTCGTTGGGATAATTTTGATCCCCAAATCAATTGACAAGCCTCTAAGATCAATTTTTAACTGCCTTCTCTCAGCCACATCCATCATGTTAAGCACCAATACCATTGGAATGTTCAGGTCACGGATCTGAGTGAAGAGCAGCAAGTTTCTTTTTAGGTTGGAAGCATCAGCAACAACGATAATTGTATCAGGGTGCTGGTCATGATCTTTGTCTAACAGTACCTCTTGAACGATTTGTTCATCGAGTGTTTTAGGGTAGATGCTATAGGTTCCGGGAAGGTCTATCAATTCCACCTGTTGACCATTGGGCAGTTTCATCCTGCCTGATTTTCTGTCAACCGTTACGCCAGGGAAGTTGCCTGTTTTTTGTTTGAGGCCCGTGAGCAAATTGAATAGCGTAGATTTCCCAGAATTAGGATTTCCTACAAGTGCTATTTTTTGATTTTTCCTGATAGACATCTTATGCTTCTTCAAGAAGAATACTCGAAGCTTCTATTTTGCGAAGTGAGAGTTGGTAGCCGGCAACTTCTATGGCAATCGGATCGCCAAAAGGAGCTATAAGTTGGAGCGATATTTCAGCTCCCGGTAAACAACCCATCTCCATGAGCTTTATCGATAGTAGGTCATCAGTAAAACCTTTGATAATCCCCTTTTCGTGGATTTTAAGATGGGTTAGATTCCTCAATCCTTATTTAGATTAATTATAAAGAACGCAAGTTAGCAGCGAAGCTTGGCTTTACAAAGTGATAATTATCTTTTGTCTGGACTCAGTATCCAATCAGAGTGTCTTAATGACTGCCACCTTACCTCAGTGAGGTCTGTTTCGCTATCGATTAGTCTGACAGTTGGCTGATTGTTAAGGCGGGTGAAGGCATCGACTCGTACTTCTACATCACCTAAACCCTCTTTTTCATAGTATTTTTCCAGGTATTGGGCAAATTGCCAAATCATATCTGGTTTTCCCACAATAGCTCCTGATTGCTTTCGGGTGAGAAACTTGCTAGGGGTAACGGTCCAGGTGGAGTCTAGTGCAGTGGAGTTTATTCTAAAAGTTGTGTTGCCTGATTTGTACCGCAGCATCATTCTCCAAGCCAATCTATGTCCCTCCTCGGTATAGAATACATCACCTTTATACAAGTGATGCCTCAATGGAAGATAGATTTGTAGAATGAAGTAACATAGAAATAGAAAGGCTATGGACAGCCTCTTCATGGTGATTTGAGGTATGTTCAGGGAATCAAAGGTGATAATAGGTTTCTTTTTGAAGAATATCTTCCTGATCAACTCTGGTTCAAAGAAGAATACAGATAGTCCAATCATTAAATAGGGGAAAATGCCTATTTGAAACACTACGGAGTTAAACAGGTGAAAGAAAATGGAGACAACGAACGCTGGTACTCTGGTTTTCTTATAAAGGAGAAAATAAATGATCAACCCATCAAAGGCTATGCCTCCAATCATTACCGCTCTTTGAAGCCATTGTTCTTGAAGCAGGTTGCCAATAAGCCAGTAATCGCTTTTGCCAAGAAAATTCATGGCAATGAAGTCACCTTCGAGCCACCCTGGATAAAACTTGTGCATGGAGGCAAAGGTGTAGACAATCCACATTTGTAGAATAAAAATGCTTATGCACCAACGGGGACAGGTGGTTGAAACCACTGCATTTTTCCTTTTTGAATCAAAGGAAGCATAAGCATGGGCTGGCAAAAAGAGCATAAAGACGCACAGAAGGATTAGGAAGTAGTAATGATTATTGTAGGCGGACTTTTGCATCCAGTAGACCAAAGTCCACAATAAAGTAAAGCCTGCTATTCCAATTCGATAGTAAAAACCAAACATTACCATCAACCCACAGATGGCCATCAACCCAAAATGGACATACATGACATAACCATCAGGTGCTTGCAGCCACTCGAAGCCTATGATGGTAAAGTTAAATTCCGGCTCTATCAGAACTTTTCTCACCCAGCCGGTCAGTATTGCTCCGAAAGACTCTGCGAATAGAAGAAACCCAAAAATGATTCTGAAAAGAATCAATGGGGCATTATCCACGGGTTGAAATTGCTTTCTTATCCAGATCAAATCGTTCAAATTTGAATCAATTCATCTAATTTACGGTTATAATGCCATGACCGAAAAGAAAAAGAAGTCTATTGAAAAGCCAGTTCAAAAGAAGGTTCTTAAACGCCCAAAAGATAGGGACTTGAAAGCCGATAGCAATCAGGAGTTTGATTTTGGCGGATTCCCAAAGGGCGTTTCTTTAAAACGAAATATTGGTTGTGGTGGCTAACTACTCTGAGTAAAAGACTCTTTTTACCCGGGTACTAATGTTGGTTAAAACTTCATAGGGAATCGTATTCCCCCATTCTGCCAGTTGACTCACGGTTGGGTCACTGCCAAAAATCACTACCTCATCACCTACTTCTACTGATAAGTTTGTAACATCAATCATGGTCATATCCATACAGATGTTTCCCACCGTTTTAGCTTTTTGGTCATTGACTAATACATATGCATTTCCATTGCCAAAATATCGGAGGTAACCATCGGCATAGCCGATCGCTATGGTAGCAATGACCATATCGCTAGTCGCTTTGCCTTTTCGTCCATAACCTATTGTTTCTCCTGCTTTTACGGTTCTAAGCTGAGAGATTACCGTTTTCAATGTCGCTGTATTCTGAAGTTTGTCTGTATGAAGGTTGCTTACCTCAATGCCATGCAGCCCAATGCCGAGCCTTACCATATGCTCTTGAAAGGCATTATGTCGAACTATCCCTCCGGAGTTCAAAATATGTCTTATAGGTTTGTGATTAAGTTCTTGCTCAATCCGATCGGCATATTGACGGAAAAGGCTGACTTGCTGTTGTGTGAAGTCTTCATGGGCTTCTTCCTCAGAAGCCGCCAGATGAGAAAAAATGCTTTTTATCTGGATGTTTGGGTTATTTCGAATCTTTTCTACTAAGGCTTCAATATCGTTATCATTGAATCCTAAGCGATTCATTCCTGTGTTGACAATCAAGTGAGCAGGTAAAACCTCGTTGGCAAATTGATACACCCGAAGAAATGTTTCCAATTGTTCAAGGCTATAGATCTCTGGTTCAAGATCATACTCAATCAGTTTGTAGGGATCGTCTTGAGAGGCGTTCATGACCATAATGGGCAACTCAATTCCATCTTGTCGCAACATAACGCCTTCATCGGCATAAGCAACGGCCAGGTAGTCCACTTTATGAAACTCTAAGAGCTTACTCACTTCAGAACTGCCGGCTCCGTAGGCTAATGCTTTGACCACGACCATGACTTTGGTTTCCGGTTTGAGCAGCGATTTATAAAAGTTAAGATTATGCGTCACCGCATCTAAGTTGATCTCAAGAACGGTTTTATGACTTTTGTCGGCCAGGGCCGTGGAAATTCTCTCGAAGGCGAATTGACGTGCTCCTTTGATTAGAATCAATTCTTCATGAAACTGTGTTTGGGACAAAGATTCGAGAAAACTCCCTGTGTCTTCATAGAACTTAGCGGAGAAACTAAATGCTTCTCTATTTGCTGATAGTTGAGGTCCGATAGCTATCAGCTTATTTATACCCTTTTGAAGAAGAAGCTCATTTAGCTCATGGTAGAACTGGTGTGAGACTTTGTTTTGAATAAAGTCTGAAAGAATGATCGATCTCTTGGTCAACTGTCTTTGTTGATCCATAAAGTCCAGGGCTTTGTTCAAGCCCTCTAAGTCATTATTATAGGTATCATCGATGAGATACGTATTGTTAATACCTTTCTTCAATTCTAAGCGCATCTTGATCGGGTTTATCATAGCGATTCCCTTTTGTATCTGAGTTTCCGTCAGCCCCAGGTATAGTGCGCAGATGATACAATGAACAAGGTTTTCTAATGATGCAGGGTCACTGGATTCGGTATGAAAAGAATAATGAATATTCTTAAAAGAAACGCCAAGGGTTTGAGGGTCAATAATGTTGACCTGTGCAGCTGTATTCTTACCAACAGCAGTAGACCAGCTAATTTTCTCCCCTGCAAAAGATGAGTTTATCGTTGCAGCCACTTTGGCATGATCTGCCCGAAAAATAAGCACTTCGCTCTTCTCAAAGAGTTTTAATTTCTCAGATATCTTTTGGTCTTCGGAGTCAAAGAATTCATCATGAGCAGTGCCGATATTCGTAAAAATACCGATGGTAGGAGATAGGATTGGTGCCAACTTGGTCATTTCATTGGGCTTTGATATTCCCGCTTCGAAAACACCAATATCGTGCTTGTCAGAAAGTGGCCAGATGGAAAGCGGAACCCCAATTTGCGAGTTATAGCTTTTAGGACTTTTGATCACATCATGATTTACCGATAGAATTGTAGACAACCATTCCTTTACAGTAGTCTTTCCATTACTCCCAGTGATGCCAATGACTTCTTTGAAGAAGGCTTTCCTTTTTGCTCCAGCAATGGCCTGAAGGGCGCTTATAGAGGAGTCTACCTTAAGTATATTACAACCGGGAATGGCATCGATGTCTCTTTCTACAATGAAGTTCCGGGTGCCTTTTGCAGCCAATTCTGAGATGAAATCGTGCCCGTCATGGTTGGGTCCTGATATGGCGATGAAAAGTTCGTTAGGCAAACCTTTGGCAGACCTACTATCCAGAGATAAGGCGACTATGTCAATCTCAACCCCTTTACTCAATATAGAGGCATTCGTAGTTTTGGCTATCGCTCTGATTTTCAAGTCAAAAGAGGTTAAAAGAGTTTAACTCCATTTGGAACAGGAATATCAACGGCAGAGAGCACAACATCTCCATTGGCATCTGGAAAACCAGTAATTAGTATTTCTGACATTAACTTTCCAATCTGCTTGGGTGGGAAATTTGTGACACAAATCACCTGTTTTCCTATAAGCTCATTGACATTGTAGTGTTTTGTTATTTGAGCACTTGACTTTTTTACACCAATCTCCGCCCCGAGGTCCACGTGAATAATATATGCAGGATGTCGAGCTTCAGGGTATTCCTCAGCCTTGACTATGGTCCCAATATTTAACGAAACCTTTTCAAAATCTTGCCATGTAATTGTGCTCATAAGTACGCTAGGAAGAAGATAATTGATATTTACTAAACAAAAATATGGCCTTGGCGTTAAGCTAGTTACAAAATTTTGTTATTTTTATGGCCCTTAAAAGAGTAAACTATGCTGAAAAAGGTCACAGTATTGGTAACAACTTGCTTTATAGGATTGTGTTTCACTAGTGTAGCGGCATTCGCTCAAGAAGGTGGAGAGGAAGATCCAGAAGAAGAAGTAATCATTAACACCGATTCTTCTAGCACTGAAATATTGTTAGAAGAAGGGAAGCCAGAGCCGGTTGGTGATGTGTTGAGAGGTCAGCCTGAAGATGCTCCTACAACGACTCCTAAGCCTATTATCATTGATCGTGTGACTCCAAAAGTGGCAACTCCTCCAGTGAATAATTCAGAAAAGTCGAAAACGAAAGATGGCAAATCTGATGTTTCCTTTAACATTTTCTACTACCTGTTTTATAAGTTCAAGCACGTAGACGGCTGATCAATTATCTTAATATTTTCCGTTTGTAATTATTGTTTGCAATACCGTTGCAAAAACCTATACTTTTGCTCCATGATTAGGGGCCTTTTGTCAATATTTCTCATTTTTCTTTTCACCATAGGCGTTTCAAATGCCCAAAACCGCTGTGTTTATGATGTAAAGGGTAGAGTAATTTCTGCAGAGAGTGGTAAAGGAATCCCTTTTGCTACAATAGAAATTCTCACAAACTCCAATAAGCAAGTATTGGTGAATAAGTCTGACGGGAGCTTTGAGGTCCTGAATATATGTGAATCAGAAGTATCAATACTTGTTAGGTTTATTGGGTTTCAAACTTTTGAGGAGAAGGTAGTCCTAAAAAGTGGTCAGAACGAATTAGAGATCAAATTGCTGGTAGATGTAAAGAATCTTGGCGAAGTGACAGTCGAAGAGGAAAAGGTTGCAGATATAGTGACCATCCAGCGCAGTGAAATCAACAAAGAGGCACTAACCAAATCTGCAGGAGCCTCTTTAGGTGAGACCTTAACTGAGATTACAGGAGTGAACATGTTGCAGACCGGTCCTACTATTGCAAAGCCGGTGATTCATGGTCTTCATAGTAACCGTATCCTGATTCTGAACAATGGCATAAGGCAAGAAGGTCAGAAATGGGGACAAGAGCATGCTCCAGAAATAGATCCTTTTGTTGCGAATAATTTGAGGTTAATTAAGGGTGCGGCCGCAGTGAAGTATGGTTCCGATGCGATTGGTGGAGTTATTTTAGTGAACCCTGCGGAACTGCCAAACAGCCCTTCATTTTCTGGCAGGGTCAATGCACTAGGGGCTTCGAACAGTAGGTTGTATGCTACATCTGCGCTTTTTGAGGGAGGTATAAAAGGTTTGGATGGTTTCGGATGGCGCCTTCAAGGTACTTTCAAAAAAGGCGGGGATGCGCAGGCGGCTGATTATCGCCTTACAAACACAGGTACGGAAGAACAAAATTTTTCATTGGGCTTCGGCTATCATAAGGAGAATGCAGGCCTTGAGATTTTCTACAGCAGCTTCGATGCGGAATTAGGCGTTCTGAGAAGTGCGCATATTGGAAATCTCACAGATTTGCAATTGGCTATCAATAGTGACAGACCCTTGTTTATCGAAGACTTTAGTTATGATATTAACAATCCATTCCAGGCAGTTAAACACCAATTGTTGAAGGCAAATGGACATATTGAGTACAAGAACCTTGGAGATTTTTCAATACAATACGGTCTTCAGAAGAATCAAAGGGAAGAATTTGATATAAGAAGAGCTGGAAGGTCTACAATTCCTGCACTTTCCTTAGACTTGGTAACACATACACTGGATGTTGACTTGGATATGGCGATAAGAGGGAACTGGAAATGGGATATTGGAGCTAGTTTCCTATATCAGGTCAACGAGAATAATCCTGAAACGGGTATTCGTCCGTTGATACCGGATTTTGAAAATTGGACAGCTGGTGCACACCTCATTGGACGCTTTATTAAATCAACCTATGAACTAGAGTTTGGTGTTCGCTATGACTATAGGCATTATTTGGTAAAGCGCTTTGATCGGAGCAATAACCTATTGAAGCCTGAATTTGACTTTAACAATGTGACGGGCTCTGTTGGTGCAGTATTCTTTCTACCCAACGAATGGACTTTAAGGTCTAACGTAGGGACGGCATGGAGAGCGCCTCATGTAAATGAGCTCTACAGTGAAGGGCTTCATCATGGTGCTGCTGCAATTGAGGAGGGTAACGATCAGTTGGTTTCTGAAAAGTCTATCAAATGGATCAATAGCCTAGAAAAATATACCAATCGGTATAGTCTCAATATTTCAGCTTACTATAATCTTATTAGCGACTATATATACTTGAGGCCTGAGAGCGTGGCACTGACTATTAGAGGAGCGTTCCCTGTATTTGCCTATCGACAGACAGATGCACTCATCTACGGTATTGATACTGATTTCGAATATCGCTTCTCGGATAACTTGGAAGCTACCACAAAGCTATCCTTAATCAGAGCGAAAGACAGACTCTTGGACAGTCCGCTGATTAACATTCCAACGAGTCAACTGGAAGGAGCAGTAGTTTACAATTTTACAGAGGGAAGGCTCCAGAAACCATTTATATCTGCCGGTTTTAGAGCCGTTGCCAGACAGGGTAATGCTCCTAGGGTAGTGTCTATCTCCGAGGTACTGGATGCAAGAAACAATGATGTAGATTTGTTCGAAAATGATCCGTCAATCTTCGATTTTGTGACTCCTCCCGATGGTTATGTGAATTTTAACCTCAGTGGAGGTTTTGATTTGACATTTGAGAATGACCATAGTCTGAACGTCTTTATGTCCATTGACAATTTATTCAATAATAGCTACAGGGACTACTTAAATCGCTTCAGGTACTATGCGGACGACTTGGGTGGAAATTTGAGTTTAAAGCTTAGTTATAGCTTCTGATTAGCTATTTCACCAGAGTCTCAATGTCTTTGAGCGTAAGGTTTCCTTCGTAGTAGGCACGACCAAAAATTACTCCCTTTACACCGATGTCTTCGAGCCGTTTGATATCGTCAACAGACCTTACACCACCACTGGCAAGGAAAAATATATCTGGGAACTTTTCTACCAGGCGTTCATACAGTTCGAAATTTGGTCCTTCTTGAATCCCATCCTTCTCGACATCCGAACATTTGACATACTTAATACCACGCATATAGAAATAGTCGATGTGATCATCTAGTTCCGTTCTAGTATTTTTTTGCCAACCACGTATAGCAATTTTCCCCTTCTTTGAGTCTGCGCCTAATGTGATTTTTTCACGTCCATAGGAGAGCATCCACGAAGAGAACAGTTCTTTTTTATCCACAGCTATTGACGCTGCCGTGATAGAATTAGCACCATATTCATATGCCTTGCTAATGTCTCCATCCGTTGAAATTCCACCACTAAAGTCAATTTTCAGGCTTGTGTATCCTGCAATTGATTCTAATATGTGATAGTTAATAGGACTTCCCTTTAGGGCCCCATCTAGATCCACTATGTGTATCTTTTCAATTCCGTACTCTTCGAACTGCCTTGCAATATCTACTGGACTGTTTTTATAGACTTTTTCATTTTTGTAGTCCCCTTGTTTGAGCCGAGTAAGCTTTCCGTCAATAATAGATATAGAAGGTATAATTTGAATCATAGTGTCACCAGAAAAATCAAAGGGGTTAAACTAGTAAAATTTAAGCTCCCGAGCGGAGTGTCAGGTTTAAATTTTTGTTATAACCGAAGCCAATGAAAATACAAAAAATTAACAAATCCCCCAAAAAGCCCCTATTCTTATTCTGGCTGGGCGTTGGTGATGAGCTTAAAGCCAGAGCCATGTAAGGTCATGATTTGCACTGATGGATCTACTTTTAAGTGCTTGCGCAATTTTGCAATGTATACATCCATACTCCTGGCGTTGAAATAACTGTCATCTCGCCATATCATCTTCAAAGCAGTCGATCGGTCCAAAGGCTGATTCATATGTAAGCAGAGTAGCCTTAAGAGTTCAGATTCCTTTGAGGTCAGCTTTGTTTGATTATCATTTTCAATGAGCAGTTGTTTATCATAGTCAAAATGAAACTCTCCAAAGTCAAAGTCTTTTTGATCTGAAAATTGAGGATTTTTCTCTCCTGTTCTTCTCAGGATGGCCTGAATTCTAAGCAGGAGCTCCTCCATACTAAATGGCTTTGTGATGTAATCATCAGCCCCAATCTTGAACCCTTCAATAGTATCCTCTTTCATGGACTTGGCAGTAAGAAACATTATGGGAGTCACTGAGTCATTACGCCTGATTTCTTTGGCCATGGAAAAACCGTCCTTTTTGGGAAGCATAATGTCAAAGAGACATAAGTCAAAAGGCTCACTTTTGAAGGCATTCAGGCCTTCCTCACCATCTCGACACAGGCGGGTTTCATATCCCTTCAGAGAAAGGTATTCGTTCAATATTTGACCCAGATTCGGATCATCTTCTACCAATAATAATTTGAAACTAGCCATTGTTAAAGGGTAAGTAGATTTTAAATGTGCTTCCTTGTCCAACTTCACTTTTTACATTGATCGTGCCATGATGCAAGTCAACGATGTTTTTAACATATGATAATCCCAAACCAAAGCCTTTGACATCATGAACATTGCCAGTTGAAACTCGATAGAATTTATCAAAAATTTTCTCTATTGATTCTTTTGACATGCCAATCCCTTTGTCGGAAATCTTTAGAATGATACCAGTTGAAATGTTATCTGTTCTAATATGGATTTGGGGAGCGTCAGAAGAGTATTTATTGGCATTGTCTAAGAGGTTGTAAATAATGTTGGTTAAATGAACCTTGTCCGCTTCGACCAATGCATTAGAAGCCAGCAATTGGCTAGTAATTTGGCCACCTCTTTTCTCAACAAGAATGTTAATATTGACCAAAGCTTTTTCTATGATGTCATGAAGGTTAGCTTGCTCGAATTTGAGTTTGAAATCTTTTTTATCCAGACTTGCAATCTGCAATACCTTTTCTACCTGCAGCCCTAAACGTTTGTTCTCATCTCTTATTACCTGCACGTAACGATCGACAATGGCTTTGTTACTTTTTATGTCATCGTCTTGCAAGGCTTCTGTGGCCAGTGAAACAGTCGCAATAGGTGTTTTGAACTCATGTGTCATGTTATTGACGAAGTCGTTCTTAATTTCTGAAAGTTTCTTCTGTCTTAAGATCACCATAATGGCGTAAGCGAAACATGCTATTACAATGATCAGCAAAAGTCCGGATGCTGATAGCGGAACTATCGCCTGTTGCATCAGGTATCTTTTCTTTCCGGGAAAGTCTATGGCTAGATAAAACGCTTTCTCATTCAAATCGGTGGGGAATAGATTGACAGCAAGATCAGAATCCTTGATAGCTTCTTCATCACTCTTAAACTCGGCATTCAGTAACTTCAACTCATTGGTAGGTTCATGAAGAATTCCATAGTTGTATGGAATGTCCAAGCCCCTGTTAGCCAGTTCTTCAGAAAGCAAAGTATCCAATACATCTGGGTTTACTCTTGCAAAGAGGTTATTACTTCCAGCCAAGTGATTAAACCAGCTTTGCTTCATCATCTCGATGCGTCTATTCATTTGACGCTCCATTTCGATTTGCCTCGCGCGCGAGTTGGCCAACTGGTTCGGGTTAAATCCGGGTGCCTGCATTAGTGATTCAAAACCGAATTCAAAAACAACTTGACCGGTAGTTTCATCTACAAGCTGAAAAGTACCTGACATGAACTCTTCCGAAGGAGGGATTTCGCCTTGCGGCATTCCTTCCCTGTTGCTTACCAGGGTGTTCATGGTATCAAAAGGTACATTCCTTTGTGGTAGCGGACGAAGCCCTGTATTTATCCCACGTTGTAGAAAACTAATGTCGTTCTCGATGGCCAGGCGTTGAGTCACTTGGATCAGGGCGTCATTCACATTTTGGTTAAAGCGTTCCTTGTTCACCTTGTTGACCTCAGTAATCCAATAGTACTGAAAGGCCACAAGTCCCAGAAGGGCGCAGCTCAGCAAACCAATCAACCAACGAATCCGCACACGGCTCATGTCTCAAAAGTACTCTAATTAATACCCTCGAGATGCATGGTTAACAATTATTAACATCGTTTAACTACCCTTTAACATCCTTTTGCAGTACTTCTAAATATGTTTGTATCAATACTTTAAAAGGAATCAAATTATGAATTGGTCAAAACAACTTAAAAAAAGTATCTCCCCGATAGCACTTGCGGTGTTGATTTTTATTGGGGTAGATCAGAGCGCCTTGGCGCAAGATGAAAATATCAAAGAAAGTCAGTCTGTCTCCATTTCAAATACCGAAGATGGTAAGGTGAAACTCAAAGTAATTATCAAAAAGGGTAATGACGAGACTACTTTTGAAAAGACATATGATTCACATGAGGAGATGCAAAACGATCCTGATTTAGAAAAATATGGAATCAGTGTAGACTCATTTGGATTTGGAAAAGGTTTTGGGGGTCAGCCTAAGTTTTTCTTCCACAACGGTCCAGGTAAGAGTTTTTGGAATCATGACGACTTCGATATGGACATCGATTCATTACGAAGTAGCATAAGAGGTATGATGAGGGGCTTTGGTCCTGGCGCCTTCTCTTTTGGCTTTGATGATGATAACACTTTCGACATGGACTCATTGATGCAGCGTTTTAGTTTCAAAAACGACAATGGCAGGTTTTTCTTCAATGGAGAGGAAATGAATGACATTGATTCGTTAAGAGCTGCGCTGAAAGATAAGTTTGGCAACATGATGTTCGATTTTGATTTCGGTGATTGGGATGATGATACTTTCGGCTCTTTTAGCTTTGGTAATGATGACGATGATGTGAGGGTAATTTCAAGGGTAAAAGTTTTCATTCGGTCTGCGCGAGATGAAGATAAAGAGGCCGCAGGTACAGATGAGATGGAAGGTCTGGAGCTTAGAGACATCAACTTCTATCCGAACCCCAGCGATGGCCGTTTTGATGTGGAACTAGAAACCGGGAGCGATGCGCCAATTCAAATATCAATTATCGATCCGGATGGCAATGAGGTTTACAACAGAACGGGATCTCCTAGAGATGGCAGGTATGATTTTCGGGTAGACCTGAGCAATGAGCGTAAAGGGATTTATATTATGAAGGTGGTTCAAAACAACAAGGCCCTTACAAAAAGGGTGATTATAGAATAGCATTTATACTTTCATTTTGGTTGAGGAGAGGAAGTTGTCAGAAAGCTTCCTCTTTTTGTTTTTATAGCCCTTATATTTGGCCTTCAATTTATTACCATGCTTTTAGAGAACGATAGGTACGAGGTTCAGGGAGTCGATTTGATTGACTTAGCCAATGAATATGGAACTCCGCTTTATGTGTATGATGCTGATATAATCCGCAATCAGTTTGACCGACTTAATAATGCCTTTAGTGGTGTTAAGCTCAAGATCAAATACGCTACAAAATCGCTGACAAATTTGTCTATCCTGAAGCTCTTGAAAAGTTATGGTTCCGAATTGGATTGTGTCTCCATCCAAGAAGTGAAGCTAGGCTTGAGAGCGGGCTTTGAGCCTGGGCAGATATTGTATACACCGAATTGCGTTTCATTTAACGAAATCAAAGAGGCCGTTGAGATTGGTGTGATGATCAACCTGGACAATATTTCCCTTCTTGAGCAATTTGGTCATGAATATCATGGCTCAGTACCGGTTTGCATTCGACTTAACCCCCATATCATGGCAGGGGGTAACAAGAAAATATCTACCGGACACGCTGATTCTAAATTTGGAATTTCCATTTACCAAATGGCCCACATTTTAAGAGTAGTAAAAACCTATGATCTGAATGTGGTAGGACTTCATATGCACACTGGCTCCGATATTCTTGATTCAGAAGTGTTTTTAAGAGCTGCAGACATCTTATACGATACAGCCAAAAACTTCAAAAACCTTCAGTTTATTGACTTCGGAAGTGGCTTTAAGGTAGCTTATAAAGAAGGAGATATTACAACGGATATCGAAGACTTGGGTAAGAAATTAAGTGCCTCTTTTCAAGACTTCTGCGAGGAGTATGGAAGAGCACTTGAAATGTGGTTTGAACCTGGGAAGTTCTTGGTAAGTGAGTCAGGACTGTTTCTTGTAAAAACCAATGTAGTGAAGACTACACCGGCAACGGTTTTTGCAGGTGTTGATTCAGGAATGAATCACCTGATTAGACCCATGATGTATGATGCCTATCATGAAATCATAAATCTCTCTAATCCTAAAGGTACTCAGAGGGTCTATACAATAGTCGGTTATATCTGTGAGACAGATACTTTCGGTTTGGATCGTAAATTAGGCGAAATCAAGGAAGGTGATATTCTGGCTTTCAAAAATGCAGGCGCATATGCCTTTAGTATGGCTTCTAATTATAACTCTCGCTTGAGACCTGCAGAGGTTTTGGTATATAAAGGCAAGGCTCATCTCATCCGAAAGAGAGAGATTTTCGATGATCTGACAAGAAACTTGGTGGAGATTGATATTTAATCAGACACCAGATTGGTCTTTGTTGCTGTTCATAAATCTGTATTTTAGCAAAGAATCTACCTGTAAGTATAAAAATCATGAAAAAGTCAGTTCAAATTGTTATTCTACTAGGCATTATGATGGCGTCCTTTAGTATCAAAGATCAGGATGCAGGACTAAAAAAGAGTATGGATGATGGGAAAGGTATCTATAGTGCTGTATGCATCGCTTGCCATATGGATAGTGGTCAGGGTATTCCGAATGTTTTCCCTCCATTAGCCAAGTCTGATTACCTCATGGAAGATGTAGATAGAGCCATTGAGAATCTGATCAAGGGTTTGTCGGGTGAAATCACGGTGAACAAGGCTAAATACAATCAAGTAATGCCGGCCAGTGGATTAAACGACAAAGATATTGCTGACGTGCTGAACTACGTGATGAATTCTTGGGGCAACAAGGCCAAGTCTACACTTACCGAAGCTAAGGTTGCTAAGGTGAGAGCTAGCTTGAAGTAAACCTTTCATAATAATCTTTGTAGAGAGCAGTTATTAAAGTGAATGATGTACAGCCTGTCTGTAAAATCGATCAAAGGCATCATGAAGAAATTATTAGCTGCTTTTTTCTGTTTAATGCTTTGTGCGAATGGCTGCAAAAGTCCTGAAGAGGACACGAATCCGCAGCTGGACAATCAAGAGTTTTCAGCACTTTTCACAGATAGACAATCGCTAGGCGAAATACAGGTTCCTGACCTGGATGAGGCCTCAGGTCTGGCTAGTAGTAGATCTAACTCGTTATATATTTGGTCTCATAATGATAGCGGTGGAGATCCCCTCCTGTATTTGATGACTCAGGCAGGTGCAGATTCAGGACGCTTTGTTTTGGACGGTGCTCAAAATATTGATTGGGAAGATATGGCTATAGGCCCAGGTCCGACAGTTGGGCAGCAATACCTTTATGCTGCTGATATTGGAGACAATCGAGCGGCCAGAGACAGTTATACTATCTACAGAGTTCCAGAACCTGACCTTAGCGTACAGGATATTCCTGCTACGTCTACCTTGTCAGGTGTGGAAGCCATTTCTTATGTTTACGATGACGGAAATGCTCGTGATGCTGAGGCAATAATGGTTGATCCAGCGACAAGTGATATCTATATCATCACCAAAAGAGAGGCGAGTGTAATTCTTTACAGCCTGGCATTTCCCCAGAATACCGCTCAACTGGATACGGCCGATAGGCTCAGGGTATTACCCTTTACAATGGTGACTGCAGCGGATATATCGCCTAATGGTAACGAGGTACTCATCAAGAACTACTTGAATGTTTACCACTGGTCTAAATCGGGGTCGGAAAGTATCTCTGAATTACTCGGCACAATGCCTGCTAGATTACCTTATACAGTTGAACCACAAGGGGAAGCTATTGCCTGGCATAGTGACAATGGGACATACTTTACCCTTAGCGAAACGGGAAATAATGAACCTGTAATTCTCTATAATTATAACCGCAACTGATCAGCTAGCACTAATTGTGTTGAGTGTGGCAGTGAATGCATTGTAATAAGATCTCCCAATCGGAATCTTTTTCTCACCCAGATACACAAAATTTGTATCAATGGCTGTTACGGCATCAACTAAGACAACAAATGACTTGTGCACCCTCAAAAACCTGTCTTTAGGTAATTTGTCAGTGATCTCTTTTAAAGATTTTCTAATGGTATAATCTCTACCGTCATCAGCATGGATAGTGATATGGTTTCCATCGGCCTCAATCCAGTGGAGGTTTTCGTATTTGATTTTTTCCAATAGACTCTTCTTTTTGACAAAGATGGAATCATTGCTATAAGTAGTAGGGTTCGCAGCGATAAGGCGATCCGTTCCGGCATTCACTGCTAATCTGTTTTTGTTGAAAAGAGCTACTTCAATTGCTGCATAAACATCGTCCTTAGTGAAGGGCTTTACAATAAACCCAAGAGGCTGCGTATGCTTAGCTCTGTTAATCGTTTCCTTATCAGAATATGAGGTGATGTATACAAAAGGTACTTTGTATTGTTCTTTTATAATTGATCCAAGCTCGATTCCGTCCTGATCTCCCTTAATTTTTACATCTAGGAGTACCAAATCGGGCCTAGAACTCTTTATAGCCTTTATAGCCTGATTGGCTGAGTTCGCTAATTCAGTATCATCATAACCGAAAATACTCAACATTTCTTGCAGGTTTTCCGCAATAAATGGCTCATCTTCAACGATCAAGATGCGTGGGCTTTGGCTGTATGGTTGTTCCATATCAGTATTTTTGTTTAGGTGAATATCTGAAATTAATATTTTAATTGGCCTAATACCATTAAAATAGTATTTTAAAAATACTGAATTTCATATCTCCACAGCTAATAGTGTGATGGAAAACATTTTTAAAGATACTTTAAACGATTTTGCAGATGCGAAGGTAAGGGACATGGATTTAGAGTCCGTTGTTTCGAATCTCAGCGAATCGGTGTGGTCCATCAGTCTGACGAATGAACCTTATGAAATACACTATCATAATGATCCATTCAATCAATTTAGGCCAATTGAAGGTAGTCAGGAGCCTCCCAAAACCATAGAAGACTGGCAAAAATTGATACACCCTGAAGACCGAGATAGGGTGCTGGAAGAAGTGGTGAATGCTCTGGGTACAGGCTCCGCTAGCTACTCCTACAGGGTCAATAGAGATGGCAATGGGTATAAATATTTTAGAGATCGTATAAGTGTACTTTTCGAAGAAGGCAAACCTATACGCCTTGATGGAATCAGCATAGATATTGATAGTATCAGAAGGTCTCGCCTGAATCTGGAGTTGAGTCAACAAAGACTGAAGAGTATTGTGGATGCCCTTCCTGATCCCGTCTTCATCTCGACCAAAGAAGAAGGAAAAATCATATTTGCAAACGAGATACTTTTTAGTGTATATGAAATGAATCCCGCTGATTTCTTGGGCAAAAAAGCTGTTCAGTTTTACGAGAATTTTGAAGGTAGAAAATCATATATAAAACACCTCAGAAAGGATGGTCACGTCCAGAATCATGAGCTTCTGTTAAAGAATAAGAAGGGAGAATCCTTTTGGGTAAGTGCTTCAACTATGCCCCTGGATTTCCAAAGTCAAAACTGCTTCATTACCATTCTTCAAGATGTTACGGTTCGCAAAAATCTAGAAAGTGAGATTCAGGAAAGTAACGCGAGGTATCAGCTCGCAGTAGAAGGTACCAACGATGTTATCTGGGAATACGACTTTAAATCAAAGCATTCTTACTTATCTCCCCAGTTTTGGACAGGTATGGAATTGGAACCAGAAGACAATCCACTGACTGATGAACTGATAGCCAAATACCTATATGAAGAAGATAGAAAAGGATTTTTAGATACACTTTCAGAAGCTTATGGTCAACAAGAAGGTGATTTGACTCTTGAGATTCGTTTTGTGGCAAATGAGGGGCGCATTATTTGGGTACTCTTTAAAGCTCGAATTCTTTATGATAAAAATGGAAGGCCTCAGCGCGGGGTCGGATCATTATCAAATATAACCTCATTAAAAGAGGCCCAATCTCAACTCAAGGAAAGTGAGGCGAAATACAAAATGATCTCTGAGAATTCAAGTGATTGTATATGTCTACAAAAAGTCAATGGAGACTTCGTTTTTGTCAGTCCCTCTTCTATGGAGGTACTAGGCTATTCTCCTGAGGAGTTGCAAGGAATCAATCTGAATGATTTTATACATGAAGATTATCGCCCCATACTAAAGCGAAAGATCATTGATCTCATCAAAAAGAAGGATAAAACAGCTTCCGTTGTTTACAAAGCCTACAGCAAAGGGTCTAAACCAGAGTGGTTAGAAACTATTGCAGGAGGTATTTTTGATGACGAAACCGGACGGGCTCTCTATATACAAACTTCTACAAGGAATGTGACCGAACGCATTGAAGCTCAGACCAAACTCAAGGAAAGTCAAGAGCGTTACAAACTGATCACTGAAAATTCGAATGATATCGTATCCTTGATGGATACAAAGGGAGATTATCTTTTCCTGTCCCCATCTATTAAAGATAAAATGGGGTATGATCCTGAAGAGTTATTGGGTACCAATACCTTGGAATATATTCACCCCAATGATCAGGAAACTGTGGCAAAGGTCATCAAGAAGGTCGTTGACAACAAGGTGAAAGAAGATGCGGTCACCTTCAGGCTTAAAAACAAATCTGGTGATTGGAGATGGATAAAGGCCACCGGTGGTGTAATCTTAGATGATGACGACAATGTAATCTACATTCGATCGAACAAGACAGATATCACCGAGAGCAAACTGACAGAAGAGAAACTTAAGCAGCAGGAAGAGCAGTATAAACTGGTTTCTGAGAATTCAGGAGATGTTATTGCCCTGCATGATTTATATGGGCAATTGACTTTTGTATCACCTTCTTGTTATCGAATGCTAGGCTTAACGGTTGATGAAACGATGGCGATCAAGGACTTTGTAGGGCTTGTCCATCCTGAGGAGAGGGAGAAAATTCGGGACGCTTTTGTAGATACCATCAAAAATACTAGAAAGGACACCATTTCTTCCATCCGGCTGAAACAGGCCAGTGGTGAATACTTGTGGGTAGGCGTATCACTTTCTGCTGTACTCGATGAAAATGGACGAACCAAGTTTGTTCAGACCTCAACAAGGGACATTTCTGAGATCATGAAGGTGATCGAAAAGGAGAGACAATTGAATAAACTGAAATCAAGCTTTATCTCAATGGCCTCTCATGAGTTTAGAACCCCGCTGACAACTATCCAGTCTAGTAATGAGTTGATCAGTATGTACCTGGATAGCACCAAAGAACCGGTTGACACAAAACTGTCTAAACATGTATTGAGGATTCGAACAGAACTCGAACGTTTGAACTCTCTTCTGAAAGATGTTTTTACACTAGGTAGACTAGATGTGGGTAAGGCCAGATTGAATAAAGACATAACTTCGCTCACAGGTATTGTGAAACAGGTGGTTTTAGAGAATTCAGTGTCATATAAAGACAGGAAAGTTGCCATTCATACCGAAGGAGAAGAGAGGCAGATAAAACTTGACAGTCAGTTGATGAGTCATGTGCTTTCCAACTTGATCAATAATTCACTTAAGTATTCTCAAGGGGCAGAAGATCCTGAAGTGACCATATTCTATGAAGCTGATCAGGTTCAATTGCAAGTGAGAGACTATGGCATTGGGATACCTAAAAAAGACCAGGAAGGACTTTTTGAATCATTTTCAAGAGCTTCCAATGTTGGAGACATTGAAGGAACTGGCCTGGGGCTTGTGATTGTCAAGCAGTTCGTGGAGATGCATGGAGGTACAATTTCTTACAAGTCTAAAGTCAATAAAGGCACAACCTTCACGGTTGTTATTCCTGACCTTGATTAAAAATAGAATCCAAACTTTACCAGTGGTAAGAAGGCTTCCTCAGACTTTGCCAACAGTATGTTTACGGCAAAAGTGCTGAACGGAGTTAAGTAAATACCCCCTCCATAACCATGGTGAAGAGTGTCCGAATCTTCCCCATCTACCCACACGCGTCCTAAGTCGTTGAAAAGAATCAACCCAACTTTAGAAGGCAATACGTAGTTATTCCATTCAAACAAATCAATCCTTAAATCCAATTGGTGTGAGAAGCTGCTTTCTCCAGCAAATCGAAATCTTCTGAAACCCCTAAGTGTATTGAAGCCATCAAGTCTACTGGCTTGGAAAAACTCAAAGTCTCCAAAACTCCGCTGATAATTTAGCCTTGTGGCAATTGAAGTTCTGCTGAAAGCGCCCAGCGCCCAACGGAAAGTCACATCAGAGTTCCATTGTGTACTGTTATTTGAGTTATCATTGAGACCTCCATTATAGGTAACTTCTGTATTGAAAGTAATACCTCTTTTAGGGACTATCGCATTGTCTTTCGTATCAAGGTGGAGTCCAATACTTGCTCCTGCATACGTTTTCTCATCAAATAGCCCTAATGGATTAAGGCCGTTATTCGCAAAGTCATTGATAAAACGATCTGGACTTCTCTGGATGTCGATACTTTGGTAGCGGGCACCTAAATTAATATGGGCTTTGTCTCCTAAATTGATGTTGACAGAAGGGTTAACTACAAACTCTGTAAATCGTGTACGATAGAAGGTCAGATCAATGTCATCATCATAGATTGATTCATTCCCTAAGCCAAAGAAGTTATTCACAAAGTTTGGAGCCTTAATACTAGCATCGAGTAGAAAATCAGCCTTGCCGATGGCATCGATAAACTCTCCACTATATTCGAGGTTGTATGAAGATGTGGCCAAGGCATAATTGGCTGTGAAGCTTTGACTGGAAGCAAAGGGTTCTTTTCTGAATCCGTCTTTTCTGAACATAAATCCTGCTCCCAGAAACAAACCATCATCAGGGTTGAAGTTGAAAGATAGCAATGGCATACGCACATCAAAGTCAAACTCCTCCATATTATATCGATTGATGGCAGGGTCTTTATCAGTTCTCAGGTCCTTTGTTTCTTTGCTGACAGTCAGCTGTGTTCCCGTTTGGGTGTCATAGACTATCGTCTTCTTTTTGCCTTTGCTCACCGTACTTTCATCAGTGATAATATCATCACCTTCACCAGCTATGATTCTTACTAAAATGCCCTTATTAGTGTTTCCCTTTACCTGAAATTCGTCTTCTCCACCGAAGCCAAATAGCCTTATTTCATCTGTTACCGAGGAGTTGAAAGTTCTTTGGTATAGTACTTCATCTCTTTTTCCCTTTTTAGAGATTTTGTACATGGTCACTTTAGTATGTTCATCGTCAAGCCGCTCTACCACAAAGTATTCCCGTTTATCGCTACCCCTTACGTCCACTCCTTTGGAAATAAACTTATAGTAATCGGCTGCCCATTCTGGGAATCTATCTCGTCTGTTTTTGAGTTTGCGAATAATTTCTTCTCCTCGAAGATCAAATATCTCCTTCGGCCAAGACTTAATGGCCGATTCTATTACTTCGTCTGTCAATGCTGCTTTCAATTCATTGGCCTGTTTTAGCCAATCTTCCAGTGAAGGCTCGGTCATGAAGTAGCGATCGAACCACCGGATTCTGTAAAAACCATAGGATGGTGTATAGCTAATGTTTTCTTCGAACCCCTTGAAAGCAGGTTGAGCCCATTTAGAGGCTGCGAGCTTCTTGAAAGTGCCTTCTCCTGCAAAAAATACCTGGTCACGGTCACGAGGCACGGGTTGATAGATATTTTTGTCATCTTTTTTATCATACTCAATCCAGCGCCATTGATCATCATGACGGTCCCAATCACCAAGCCACATATCAAAAAGGCGATTTCGAACGACAAAGTCTTCATCCACTTTGTTGTCATTATCCTTTTTCAGCTTGATGTATAAATCTGGGCTCGAAATGACATCATCTCCAGCGCCAAACATTTCCTCCTTTACTTGTTTCTTATTGACACGCTCTTCAAAGAGCGCGAGTGAATTGGCCAATTCCCTTCGATAGATTCCAAAACGAGGGTCGTCTGGTATGAACACAATTTTTGGATTGGCATGGAAGATACCAGCAGCATCTGCCAAGGCAGGAACTACTAGTGGTGCATAAGGATGAGAAGCTGAAATGCCATCCTGAACTACACTTTTTATAAAAGTGTTTCGAAGCTCAGGAGGTAATGTCAGTGCGGGGTTTTTATCCATGGATCGCAAGACATATTGCTTTCCATCTTCTGCCTCTAACCTTAGTGAGGTTGTCTGATGACCTCCACCTTTTTTAAGAATACGCAGGCCTCCCTTTTCGGTGGCAATATCAAAGATTGGGAACCTCATTTCAGTGGCCCATTCTTTACGATAGTTTTCGCCAAGCAGAGATTTGTGAAACTTCGATCTTCCTATGTACTTCTTGCTCGCTGCAAATAGTGTGTCCTGACCCGCATAAGAGATTCGGCTAAACCTTGCCATTAAGTCTTCAGGAGCAGGAGCAAAAGGTCTTTGAGAGATTACATCTGTGTACAGTTCCTTTACATTGTCCTGGTCTGGAGTAAAGAAACTCAGCTTGGTTTGGCCATTGGCAAAGTAATCCAGACGTGCGTAACCCATTGTATTCGAGGCAAATTGTGCATCGCCCTTTTGCTTTACACGAGCATTATTTTTAGCGCCAGCACCACTCACCACAAAATGCATCCCTTCTTTTTCGATGTGCTCCAGAGCATGTTCGTGACCTGCTACATGTACAATATCCGGATGTTGAGACATTAACTGCACCATACCATCTCTAAAGCGCTTGTACTGAGGGTGAGGTGTATCTTGAATATTTCCAAACCACTTTCTATAAAGCGGATATATTGACCCGAGACCAGGTAAAGGAATATATGAGACCGGTTTGGGGATACTTTTAGAGGCAGTAAGAGGGAAAATGTGATCTTTCAAACCAAAAACCCCTCCATGAATACCATAGGTATACATGGGATGGTGTGATGCTACAATTACTTTCTTATGGGCATTTCTCAAAAGAGCGTCTTGAAACAGTGCTGCCACATCGGTGATGCTAGTCACTCCACATGATTCGGTGGGCTTATTACCCTTATGCAAGAACCATTGCGTATCAATGGTGATTAGTGTAATTTTTTCAGTGAGTTCCACCTCAAAAGGGCCTGGGCACCCACCAGTTGGTAGCCATACATCAGCACTATCTAAGGCGTTTTCAACATATTGTTCTTGAAGATTAAGCCATTCTAAGCCATAACTTCTTCCCTGAGCCCAGTCATGGTTTCCCGGAATGAAAACCTTTCTTCCTTTGAAATCTCGTACTGCAGCTATTTGACCATCAATGGCAATTTCAGCCTCTCCTCTTAACGGATGTCCAACTGGCGGTAGGCCCTTGGGATAAATATTGTCTCCCAGATAGATGACCGCACCGTTCTCTCCAATTTTTGCAAGTTCATCTTTCAACTTGGTGAGTACAGGATTCTCATAAGGCTCTCCGGCATCGCCAACTAAAAAAACAGAGTAAACAGGGTCTTGCTGGAAAGCATAGGAATTGCAAACCATACAGATGAGTATTAGAAAGGTGAGGAGGTATCGATTCATTTGTCTTGAGGTAAGGGTCTGCTTTTAAACTCGTTTTTCACGAAAAAAATTCAGTGAACATCATACTGAGTATGAATGAAGATAATAATTAGGTCTGACAGGTGCAGTATAAATGCTTATTTACTGATGAACTTTAGAATCGTGCCGCCTTCACCTTCAACCTCGTTTGATATGTAAAGGTCTCCGTTGGGCATAAAAGCTATCCCCTCAGGTTGTGGAAATAATGCACTTTTGAGTTTGCTCAAATGCTTCGGTTTTCCATCCGCACTAAATACAAGTAGTGATCGCTGTACATAAGATAAAACAAAGACTTCTCCACTTGTAGGGTGAACCGCCACAGCAGAGGGCTTAAACTTGAATTTGCTGCCCACCACGCGCTTTAATTCTCTATCCTGAATAACGTGACGCGGTGTTTTTTGAAACTGCTCTGTGGGCAAATGAAACCCATATATTGCCTTACCTTTTACATCCACACCTTTTATGTCTCCCTCTTCTTTCAAAGCTATCAAGAGGTGGTCAGTGTGCGGATCATGCCCTAAACCTTCCACATTGTTGCCAGCATCAAAGGGAGTTTTTATTTCTTCAACTACCCCTTCCATGTGTACGTTGAAGCGATAAAGTTTGCCATTGCTCTTTATCGCATAGATATAATCACCAACTCGTTCAATTCCTTCAAAATCACCGTCTCCATGAAACCTAACCCGATGCACCACCTTTCTAGATTCCAGATCGAAAACGTACATTCTTCCCTGCTCGTCATTAAGCATGGCCAGCTGATTATCTTCATAGAACGACAGTGCCGATACTTCTTCCAAATATTCAGGAAGAATGTATATCTCATCCGGATCCATCAAATCATAGGCAAAGATGCTATCCGCTTGTGCAAAAGACTTAGAATAAATTGAGGACAAGAGTAAAATAAAGGCAATCCTAAACGTTTCTTTCATGGCTAATGGAACAAAAATACGCATGTAATGATTCATAGTAGGTAGAATCATGTCCGTAATAACAAAATCGGTCATTGTATGTAATTTAAAATGAGCCCATTATATTTATAAGTTTTATATCCAATTCAGTGGCAAGCAATAATATTTTAGTTGAAGTAGAACAGTACGCGAAAGGCATCTTGCAGAATGAGATTCCAAAAAAGTTTGTGTACCACGATGACTATCATACCGAACGCGTAGTCAAGGCGGCAGAAATGATTGGTCGTGAAAGTGGCTTATCAGATGACGAAGTTGAAATGGTCACAGTTGCCGCCTGGTTTCATGATACTGGATATAAAGAAGGTTGTGCTAACCATGAGTCGACCAGTTGCGAGATTGCAAAAGCCTTTTTGGAATCAAAATCGTATCCGGCTGAAAAGATCAATACTGTTGTGGGTTGTATAGAGGCTACCAAAATGCCTCAAAACCCCAAAAATCTCATTGAACAGGTTTTATGCGATGCAGACCTACATCACCTCGCATGCAATGACTATCAGATGATGTCAGAAAAAATGCATAAAGAGGTAGAGATGATGAAGGAGAAGCCGATTGATACAGATACATGGAACGAGATGAACTTCGAGTTCTTTAAGGATCATGAGTATTTCACCCCATATGCCAGAACAAAATTGCAGCCGATAAAAGACCAAAATCTCGCTTCAATAAAGAAGGCTTATAAGAAGGCAAAGAAAGACAAGAAATATGTAGAACAACTGGAAGCTAAGATTCTAAAGCTTGAAGGTAAAGTTGCTCTAAAACCAGATCGTGGGGTAGAAACAATGTTTCGTACAACCTCAAAAAACCACCTGGAGCTCAGTGCCATGGCGGATAACAAAGCCAACATTATGATTTCGGTAAACACAATCATCTTATCGGTTGTGGTGTCTGTCCTCATTAGAAAACTCTACGAATATCCAAACCTTGTGGTACCAACCATCATGTTGGTAGTGGTTTGTCTGGCGGCCATTGTATTGGCGATTTTGGCTACCCGACCTAATGTATCTTCTGGGGTCTTCACAGACGATGACGTTTTGGGTAGAAAAACCAATCTTCTTTTCTTCGGTAACTTCCATAAAATGCGATTGGATCGTTATGAGTGGGGTATGAAAGAAATGATGAAAGATGGTGAGTATCTCTATGGCAGTATGATCAAGGACATCTACTTTTTGGGGGTTGTGCTAGGCAAGAAGTACAAACTACTTAGGCTTTGCTATACCACTTTTATGATCGGTTTTGTATTGTCTATTGTGGCTTTCGTGGTAGCCATGCTCATGTTTCCACCGCAGGAACAAACTGGCTTTTACACTTTTTAGAAAAAGCTTAGCTTAGTTAGCCTAAGTCCTAGGCTATGCTAAAGAATTATTTTTTAATCGTTCTCCGCACCATTCGCAAAAATCCTGGCTATGCAGGGGTCAATATTCTCGGTCTGACGCTGGGGATCACCGCTTTCCTAATGATTGTCTTGGTGGTTAGGTATGAACTTAGCTATGACAAGTTTCATTCCGAGACTGAGAAAATCTTCCGGATCAACAATGAACTCAGGTTATCAAGTGGAAATTATAAATACCCAACCAGCGCCTCTGCTTTTGGTCCAGCGCTCTTGAATGAAATGCCTGAAGTCACCGCCTTTACGCGAATTGGTGGGGCAGGACAGCAAATTATCATTGAAGTCGAAACCGAGTTATTCAAAGAAGAAGACCATTTCTTTGCTGATAGTACATTCCTTGAGTTCTTCAATTTTGAATTATTGAGGGGTGACAGGTCTGAGGTCCTTGATGACCCCAACACGGCTGTTTTCACCGAGACTGCAGCTATAAGATACTTCGGGACTCTTGATGTCATAGGTAAAGAATTCAAAGTCAAAGGAAATAACGACATCAACTATGTGGTTACGGGGCTTTTGAAAGATGTTCCTCAGAACTCCCATATCCAGTTCCAGATGCTGCTATCAATAGAGACACTCAGAAGTTTGGGCAATGGCTTAAATAACTGGAACGGTCAGGGTTTCTACACATTCATTAGGTTGACCAATCCGACTCATGCATCAAAGGTGATGACCACTATGCTCGACTTGAGAGACAAGAATGTCAATAAGGAGCAGCAAAATGTTGTGAACCCTGATTTAACAGCTTTTGAAGACATCCATCTAAAGTCAAACCTGAGAAATGAGATAGTTCCGAATGGTAGCATGGATGTGGTCTACATCTTTTCGGCCATTGCTGTTTTTGTGCTACTGATTGCCGGAATCAACTATATGAACTTAGCTACTGCACGATCGGCTCGGAGGGCTCAAGAGGTAGGGATTCGCAAAGTATTAGGCGCCTATAAGAAACAATTGGTCAGCCAGTTTTTAAGTGAATCGATTATGCTGACATTGATCGCAACACTGCTTTCGGTGGGAATAGTAGCAGCGTTATTAGGGCCTTTTGGGGCTTATATCAACAAGGCTCTGACCATAGATATGCTTCTTGACTTAGAGGTGATCGGTCTCCTTGGAGGTGTCATACTGATCATTGGCTTTGGCTCTGGAATTTACCCTGCACTGTTTCTTTCTGCCTTCAGACCAGCTATTGTCTTAAAAGGAAAGTTAGTTCCCGGAATGGGCAGTTCAGGTTTCTTTAGAAAGGCCCTCGTTGTCTTTCAGTTTGTAATTTCCATTGTGATGATGATTGGAACCACCATGGTATACAATCAGCTCAACTTCATGAAAAACAAGTCCCTGGGTTTTCAAAAGGAGAACATTCTGGTAGTTTCCAACACCAATCAGGCGATAACTCCTCAACTCAATACCTTTAAGAATGAACTGGTGAGTCACCCTAATGTTGAAGCCGTAACGGCTACCCTAAGTAAACCTGGAGGGCTTAGGCCAATCATGTTTGTGAAGTCAGAGACGGTTATTGATGACGAGGGAGGGCTTAACCTGGCAGGAATTAATATTGATTTCGATTACATGAGTACCATGGAAATTGATATCGTGAATGGTAGGGACTTCGATTCGAATACCCCGACAGACTCGACTGCGGCAATTATTGTTAACCGACAGGCCGCTCGTGAGCTCAATTTAGACGACCCCGTGGGCAAGATGATTGAGGTACGGAATTTCCAGGGACAATGGGAGCGCAAAAGGATCATTGGAATGATCGACAACATCAATTTCGAACCGCTTCAACGGAAAACGGAGTCCTGTTTTTATGCTAATTTTCTTCCGAATTATCAGCATTTATTCATCAAATTGGGAGATGAGGATGCTTCAGAAACGATACGACATGTGGAAGAACTCTGGGCCAAATTTGCTCCAGCTCAACCCTTCGAATATTCATTTCTAGATGAAGATTTAAATGCACTATATAGCTCAGAAGAGGAGCTCAGCCAGATCATTATTTATTTTGCTTTTTTGGCCATCGGCATAGCCTGCCTTGGGCTCTTTGGGTTGGCCTCATTCTCCACCGAACAAAGAATCAAGGAGATCGGTGTTAGAAAAGTGTTGGGAGCCACATTGGGCCAAGTGTTGTTTTTACTTTCTAAGGATTTTGCAACGCTGATTGTACTGGCCATTGTAATTGCATCTCCTGCGGCTTATTACTTGACCAACTGGTGGCTTCAGAACTTTGCCTTTGCCGTTGATATCTCTGTGACTACTTTTCTAGCGGCTGGTTTGGGTGCTTTGGTGATTGCCTTGCTTACTGTCAGTTACAAAACCTGTATGGCGGCAATATCGAACCCTGTGAAGGCTTTGAGGTCAGAGTAAGAGTGTCATAATCGAACAAGGGTGATCGAAAGTGTACATATTTCAGGCAGGTATTCTTCGCCTAAAGCCTAAAATCAATATATTCGCTATTGGCATATAAATTGGTAAATGCATTGAGGTCAAAACATTAATCAAGACAAATGATAAAACTACAAGACATTGATAAATACATCGATTCTAAGTATCAGAGAACTTTCATTTTGAAAGGAATCGATCTGGAAATCGAACAGGGGGAGTTCGTAACCATTATGGGTCCCAGCGGAGCAGGTAAGTCAACTCTAATGAACATCATCGGTATGTTAGATGAGCCTTCTCAGGGAGAATATTACTTCTTCGATGAGCCTATTCACAAAATGAAGGAACGTAAGCGTTCGGAACTCCATAAGCATCATATCGGCTTTGTATTTCAAGCCTATCACTTGATAGATGAATTGACGGTTTATGAAAATATAGAGACCCCGCTACTGTATAAAGGGGTCAAATCATCAGAGCGCAAAAGTTTGGTAGCAGAAATGCTCGATCGCTTCCAAATGGTAGCAAAAAAAGATTTATTCCCTGAGCAACTTTCAGGAGGCCAGCAACAGCTGGTGGGTGTAGCAAGGGCATTAATTGGTCAGCCTAAGCTACTGCTTGCGGATGAGCCGACAGGAAACTTACACTCTGATCAGGCTGAAGAAATCATGGAGCTCTTCCAAAAGTTAAATGAAGAGGGCATGACAATCATCCAGGTAACTCACTCTAAAGACAATGCAGCTTACGGTAAGCGGACGATCAACTTAGTAGATGGTGGTCTTGATAGGGATGATAGGCACTAAGCCTAGGCTAGGAAAAGATGATTTAAAAGCCACTCCAAAGATGGGGTGGCTTTTTTATGAACTCATGTGGTAATCACGCTTTTCAAATTCCTCTTTTGTTTTGTAAAGCTGCCACCAAGGCGTGCCTGGCGAAGCATGATGCTCATAGTGATAACCAAAGAAGTAACAAGTCAAAAATGCCCAAAGATGGTTGAGTTTCTGGCTCCTTGATTTGTGAATATTTTCTGCGCTATGGTGGCCTCTGTGCGGAAGGTACGTCCCAAAATAGAACAGTTGAAAAGTAGCCAAAACGCCCGGGAGCATCCAGATCAGAATTAAATTTTCAACGGGCAAGAACAGTTTAAGAAGGTTGAAGGTAATGGCCATTAAAACGATTTGTTGCCAAGTGATATACTGCTTCAAAAAGCTAAAATACCAAGGAAAGAAACTCCCCTTATGATAGTCAGGGTCCTTGTCTGTGGCTACAAACTTATGATGCTCGTGATGTTTTGGAAAAAGTCTTCCATAAAAATTATAGGAAAAGAGCAAGGCCGTGACTTGTCCTAAAGTCTTGTTGATCATCTTGTGCTTAGATACCGTTCCATGCATGGCATCATGAGCTGTGATAAAAAGGCCCGTGTACAAATGTGTTTGTACGAGTATTAAAATATAAAGAAGGGGTGATCTGTAGTCAATCGTCCATTGGAGACCAAACACCAGGCTTGAGCACCACAATATGATGATGGCCAATGCAATGATTACCCCAAGATGCGGCTTCGATTTATTCACACTCGAATTTACGGATTAAAGTTTTTGAAGGTGCCCTTTGATATCTTCCATCAGCCACATAGGGGTAGAAGTGGCACCACAGATTCCAACACTTTCGTTCATCCCGAACCACTCAGCCTTTACATCCTCAATGGACGAGACGAAATACGTACGCTCATTTTGTTCCTTGCAGACTTTGTAAAGGACTTTGCCATTGGATGATTTAGTACCACTCACAAAGACCACCACATCGAAATTGGTGGCAAAGTTTCGCAATTCTTTATCCCGGTTTGAGACCTGACGACAAATCGTATCATTCGTTTTTACTGAAATACCATTCTCACGAAGAATTTCATTGATTTCGTAGAATTTATCCGTGCTTTTGGTGGTCTGGCTATATAGGGTGATCTCTCTTGGTAACTCTTCCAGATCGAGCTCTTCTAGGTCCTGAAAGACCACAGCATTGTTGCTCGTTTGGCCCAGCAAACCGACTACTTCTGCATGGCCATGTTTGCCATAGATATATATAGCTTCCTCTTTGTCATAAGAGTTCTTGATCCTGTTTTGAAGTTTTAAAACGACAGGACAAGAGGCGTCAATTAGCTCTATATTGTTTTCAAGTGCGAGTTGATAAGTACTTGGGGGTTCGCCATGGGCTCTTATGAGCACCTTGCTATCTCTAATTTCCTGGAGTTGCTCATGATTGATAATCTCCAATCCTTTTTCTTCAAGCCTTTTTACTTCCTCATCATTATGAACAATGTCTCCAAGGCAGTATAGTTGACCATCCTCCTTCAGTATATCTTCCGCCATCTCTATGGCATAGACTACGCCAAAGCAGAAGCCAGAATTGATATCAATATCAACGTTGAGGTTGAACATAAAGAAATAACCTTGAGATGCAAATTATGTTTGAGATAGCATATTAATTCTATGCTAAATACGAGTTGTGACTTCGTTTTGGATTTTTAACCGGCTTTAAGTGCTTGCTGAAAGTAGGTTTCGAGCAGAATGCTCATCTTCCTTGAATTGGGGATCCTGATCCGTTGTTCCTTGATTTTGGTCGAAGGGCAATTCTGGATTTTCTTGAATAACTTGAGGTAATATTTATAGGCGAGCAATACACCAGTTTGTGCTCCTTTTGGTAATTTTTTTATGCCGATCAATGCGTCATCAAAGTCCTTTTGAATATCGGCTTCAATGGCTTCTTTACTTTGTTGAGAGAAGGTTTCAAAGTTGACCCCGGGAAAGTACACCCGGCCTCGATCTTCAAAATCACTTTTAATGTCTCTAATAAAATTTACTTTCTGGAAAGCCGAACCCAGACTTTTAGCTGGGGGTAATAATTCTTGGTACATCTCCTTATCTCCCTCACAAAACACCTGCAAGCACATCAAACCAACAACCTCGGCAGAGCCGTAGATATACTCTTCATAACCCGCCTTATCATAAGCAGTTTCGGCCAGATCCATTTCCATGCTGTGCAAAAAGGCTTCAATTAGGGCATGATCCAGATTGTATTCATTTACCACCATCTGGAAAGAGTGGAGGACCGGGTTGAGGCTTATGCCTTCTTCAATGGCCTGATAGGTATCTTTTTTGAATCGGGTCAGCAACTCAGCCTTGTCATGTTCATGAAAGGTGTCCACGATTTCATCGGCATATCGCACAAAACCGTAGATGGCATAAATAGGGTAATGGAATTTCTTTCCAAGCGTTTTAATACCCAAGGTAAATGAAGTGCTGTATCGTTGTGTGATAAGCTTGCTGCATTCAAGGGTCGTCTGATCAAATAACTCCATCATTTAAAAGTAACTAATAAAAGCAGTTCTGGTTTAAAACATATCTTTCTCAACCTCATCTGCCACTACTATTCCCGAAATCAAGCTTGGCGGAACTCCAGGCCCCGGTACTGTCAGTTGACCAGTATAATAGAGGTTTTTGAGCTTCTTAGACTTTAGAGATGGCTTGAGGATAGCCGTTTGGGTCAATGTGTTTGCCAAACCATAAGCATTTCCCTTGAAAGAGTTGTAGTCTTTGACAAAGTCTCTGTGAGCAAAACTTCTCTTGTACACGATGTGCTTAAGAATTGACTGCCCAGTATGTTCCTCCATTCGTTTAACAATCATGTTGAAGTACTGCTCTCTTATTTCTTCAGTCTCCTGCAGGCCAGGTGCTACAGGAATAAGAAGGAATAAGTTTTCGCAGCCCTCAGGTGCAACCGTATCATCCGTCTTGGAAGTTAAGGAGGCGTAGAAAAGCGGTTTTTCTGGCCATTTTGGATCAGTATAAATGTCGTGTGCGTGAGGGGTGAAGTCGGTATCAAAGAAGAGATTATGATGTAAGAGTCCGTCTAGCTTCTTGTTGAGTCCGACATAGTAGAGCAGAGAAGAAGGCGCCATAACACGTTTTTGCCAATATTGATCTGAATAGTTACGGCTTTGCTGATCCAATAATTTAGTCTCGACATGATGATAGTCTGCTCCGGCAATGATAACATCGGCTGCAATTTCACCGTGGTTTGTGTCTACTGATACTGCTTTTCCATTTTGATGATTAATCTTCTTTACCTCATGATCGGTAAGCAGTCTTACCCCCATTTCTTCAGCAAGGGATCCCATTGCCTCTACTATTTTATGCATTCCACCTTTAGGGTACCAGGTGCCTAAAGACATATCGGCATAGTTCATTAAACTGTACAGAGCAGGGGTGTTTTCAGGAAGTGCTCCAAGAAACAACACGGGAAACTCCATTAACTGTATGAGTTTAGGATGCTTAAAGAATTTGCGTACGTGCTTACTCATGGATTGGAAAACATCCATGCGGACAACATCAACCAGCAGTTTCAGACTGGCAAATTCAGTGAGTGATCTGCCCGGTTTGTAGACCAGCTTGTTAATGCCTACTTCATATTTATAAGCGGCTTGCTTAAGAAATTCGCGAAGACGAAGACCTGCTCCACCTTCAATAGACTCAAACAGTGACTCGAGTTCAGTCATTTTAGCGGGGATAGGCATGAAATCACCCCCCTCATAGACAACTTGATAACTTGGATCGAGCCGGATCAATTCGTAGTAATCCGAAACTGACTTACCGAATTTGTTGAAGAAGGACTCAAAAACATCTGGCATCCAATACCAACTGGGCCCCATATCAAAAGAAAAGCCCGACTCACTAAAGTGTCGAGCTCTACCCCCAATGGTAGTATTTTTTTCTAGAACAGTTACATCAAAGTTTTTAGCCGCAAGGTTGATGGCCGCAGAAAGACCTGCAAAACCTGAACCAATAACTAGTGCCTTCTTTTTGTGCATGAAGCCTAAACTAGGCTTAGGCTCTATATGTTCGTAACTTTTCTTTTAATTGTTTTCTGGCAATATGGATTCTGTTTTTCACAGTGCCGATAGGAATCTGCAATCTGTCTGCAATTTCATGGTATTTGAACCCTCTGAAGTACATCATAAAGGGCGTCTTATAGACTTCATCTAATCGGTCAATCGCCTCATTAATATCTTTCAGTGCAAAGTTGCCAGCCGCTTTATTCTCTATGCGTGTGTCACTAGAGTTTATAAAATGAAGATTGTCAGTAGTGTCAATGAAAGTACCTCTTCTTACCATTCTTTGGTAGTTGGTAATGAAGGTGTTCTTCATGATAGTGTAAAGCCATGCCTTTAGGTTTGTCCCTTCCGAAAACTTATCTCTGTTATTGTAGGCCTTCATTAAGGTTTCCTGTAGAAGGTCATTCGCATCGTCAGTATCTTTTGTCAACTTCATGGCAAAAGGTTTTAACGACTTGGTCATCTGCGATAGTGAGTAGCTGAATTCTAAGGTAGTCATAGCTTCGAGAATTTTGTTAAACAAATATTCAAAAAGATTAAACAAAAACCAAATATTTTTGTGTAATTATTTTTATCTAACGTTAAACAAAAGTATAGGTTACATTAAAAATAACTCTTTTTGAGTCATTAAGAGGTAAATAGGGTTAAACAAAAGCGAAAAATTCAGGATTCGAAAATGTTAAACAAAGTGAGATCGTTTCAACAATGTTGAAAAGTGTTTAACAAAATGTAAAGAAGATTTGACCTTAGTGTTTTACGGTCTCAGAGGCATTCTCCTCAATGAAGGCAATCAGGTTGTTCGGATTAGCGATTTGAACGATGTTATCATTCAAGTCGAGGTCTTGACCGATAATCTGCCCACCAGAAACCAAAATGGTTGTTTCAGGGAATTCTTCAGCTAGCTTATTGACGTAATCTTGCGGAGAGATGTTCCCATCTCTTGAAGTGATAATGGTCAATAGGTAATCAGGTTTGTAGAGTTGATGTGCCACGTGTAAATCGTGAAACGGCATATCCTGACCTAGGTATATGCTTTTTGAATCTCTGGCCCTTACCAGAAAGTTTGCAAACAAGAGACTCAGCTCATGCAATTCCTTTTCAGGTAAAAACATCATATACTTCTTGGCATTTACATCAACAGAAGGATATTGACCATCGATAGCCACTATCAGCTTTTGTCTAATTAAATGAGAGATAAAATGTTCCTGAGCAGGGTTGATCGAGTCTGTCATCCACATGATGCCAATCTTTGACAAGAAAGGGTAGATGATATTGAGCATAGTTCTTTCGAAACCATGCTTAAGGGTATTAGATGATATTATCTTTTCGAATCGTTGTTCATCGAGATCGATCATTGAAAGGGTTAATGCATAGATTTGATCGGCATGACTGGTGGTTTTCTCAGTAACCATTAAAACTGCCTCTGACATCTCTTCACGAGACATATTGGCAATCTTTGAAATCTTGTAGCCATTCTCTTTGAGTAGAGATACGTTAAGTACTAGCTTGAGATCGTCTTGATCATAATAGCGAATATTAGTATCCGTACGCTTTGGATTTATCAGACTGTATCGCTGTTCCCAAATACGTAAGGTATGGGCCTTAATGCCCGATAGATGTTCTAAATCTTTTATCGAATACTTTGCCACGCTTAACTCTTTTCTCCTTCGTCCTTAAAGTATCTTTTTGGTATAAAAAACAACCCAAAAGAAACAGCATCATCCTTTTCTTTCGTCCGGTGATGAGCTCTATGTGCTTTAGTTATGGCTTTCAAATATTTTGTCTTGGGACGACCAAGCCATTTTAGTCTTTTGTGGATCAATACGTCATGCAAAACAAAGTATAACATGCCATAAAGACTAATTCCACAACCAATCCAAAAACGATAATCGAAACCATTAATGCCTAAAAATATTAAGGCAATAGCAGCGCCACCGAACAGCAATGTGAACAGGTCATTTAGTTCAAAAAAGCCTTTCGTATGTTCATGATGTGTCTTATGAATTTTCCATAAAACGCCATGCATAACATATTTATGCACCCACCATGAAAATGCCTCCATAATTCCAAAACCCAATAGGGTCCATGCAATTGCTTCAATCATTGTTCTGCTCCCTAACTCAATGTTGGACAGATTGTTTAAGGAATTTTCAAATAAAATTTAAAACTATGAAAAAGCCCACTTGTATATATAAAAGCCTAATAGCCAGAGAATTGTTTGAATTAGGCATGAGCTTTTGAAATACAATATGCAATACAGCGCTAATTAAAAACCATGCAGCATAATTCTGGAGTGGAACAGCTACTGATTCCCATGACCAAAAGTCATAGGAGATCGCTACCGGCTCTATTAAATAATCGATAACCGTCATCAACGCAGCCCCTGTTCCTACTCTTGCCAGAAGGTTCTTGAATAGCGAATTGCACAATTGAGCAGTTGCATAGATAAGCACCACCCAATTCAGGCCAATGGCCAAGGGAACTTTTAGAACTTTATATCCCAAGGTCTCACCATAGCTATATACTCCAAAGATCTGTCCTGTACTTACGCCTATAACCTCTACAAAGAAACCAATGAGAAAGGTGAGTATAATAAATAGACCGTACCTGAGCCCTTTTTCAGACTCAAAGTGTAATACAACAGCAGCAGTAGCCAATAAGTTGAAAGGAGTTAGCCACTGAAATAAGTCTCTGGTTTCGTCAATGGCCAGGCCGATTGCCCCAGTCACGTGCATGGCCAGCATAAGCCGAAAGGCATTCTTCTGGTTTACAAAGGGCAGACGATCAATTTTGTCTAGCATAGCCTTCAAAACTTGGTCAATTGGTAAATGTTTGAATTCATAAACCTTAGATTTGCCACAAATATATTGTGATGATTCTTTATAACGTAACAGTTGCTGTAGATAAGAAAGTAGAGGCAGAGTGGGTAACCTGGATGAAAGAAGTTCATATTCCCGAAGTGATGGAAACCAATCAGTTTGAGGAACACAAATTCTTTAAAGTACTGAACACGGAAGATCCTCAATCATCATCTTATTCCGTACAGTACTTTGCCGCTGATATGAAGAATATACAAATGTATATGGCGGCTTTCGCTCCGGAACTGCAGCAGAAGGCACTGTTGAAGTTTCCCAACCAAATGGCTGCGTTTAGGACCTTGCTTCAGTCCGTCTGATAACTTTGGATTTGTTCTTCTGTCAATGTGCAGTTGATCCATTCCCCGTCTAGATAGGCCCCTAGTTTTTTGTAAAAGTTGATCGCTGGTTCATTCCAGTCCAGTACCTGCCATCGCACTTGTTTAGAATTGGTGTGTTTTGCCTCAAGTACAATAGCATCAAGCAACAATTTGCCATAACCTTTGCCTCTCTCAGATTCACGAACAACTAAATCTTCGAGATAAAGGGCTTTTCCTTTCCAGGTAGAATATCGGTAATAGAAAATTGCCGTACCAACTATGTCTCCTTTCTCTTCGGCCACAAAAAAATCGAATACAGGTTTATCTCCAAAGCCATCCTCTTTCATACGTTCTACAGAATTCGCGACCTCATGCGGTGCTTTTTCATAGACAGCCAATTCCATGATTAGGTCAAAAACAGCTTCTAAATCTGCGGGGGTACCTTTTCTAATGCGCATAGTAGGAGATTTAGTGACTAAGTTAGGGCCTTTTAATTCTCTAACTGTAAAAGACCAGTCATGGTCAGCCTTAAATCTGCATTCTAAGAGAATGCTAGAATGCCATATATTTAGTCAATAACATCAAAGCCGGTATAGGGTATAAGTACCTCAGGCACTTTTATGCCATCAGCGGATTGATTGTTTTCTAAAATGGCAGCCATAATTCTAGGCAGGGCCAATGCACTACCATTTAAGGTATGGAGTAAAACTGATTTCTTGTTTTCGTCTTTGTATCTAAGCTTTAACCTGTTGGCTTGGAAGGTCTCAAAATTCGAAACAGAACTTACTTCCAGCCACTTCTCCTGAGCTGCAGAGTAAACCTCGAAGTCGTAGGTCAGTACTGAAGTAAAGCCTAAATCACCGCTGCAAAGTCTCAGTGTTCTGAAAGGGAGGTTTAGCTTTTTTAGAATGCCAGAAACATGATCGCACATTTCCTTTAAGGCATCATAAGACTCTTCAGGCTTTCTGATTTGAACGATTTCTACCTTGTCAAATTGATGTAACCTGTTGAGGCCTCGGACATGAGCACCCCAGCTTCCTGCTTCACGTCTAAAACATGGGGTAAAGCCCGCATGCTTTACTGGTAAGGCATCCTCACTTAAGATAACATCTCTATAAAGGTTAGTGATCGGCACTTCCGCTGTTGGAATCAGATACATATTCTCTGATCCAATATGATACATCTGTCCTTCTTTGTCAGGGAGCTGCCCAGTGCCATAACCAGAAGCCTCGTTGACCACGATAGGTGGTTGTACTTCGGCATAGCCTGCCGCTACCGCTTCATCCAAGAAGAAGTTTACCAGAGCCCTCTGTAAACGAGCACCCTTGCCTTTGTAGACAGGAAATCCGGCACCGGTAATTTTTATACCAAGATCGAAATCAATGATGTCGTACTTCTTAATCAGGTCCCAGTGAGGTTGAGCACCATCATAGAGTTGGGGGAAATCCCCGAAGCGATCGATTTCTTCATTGTCTTCATCACTTTTGCCAACGGGTACAGAGTCATGCGGTATGTTAGGAATATTATAAAGCGCTTGCTTAAGCTGTTCCTGATAGGCGTTCAGTTGTTCACCCAATTCCTTGTTCAAACCCTTGAGTTCGGCTGTCCGAGACTTTATTACTTCTGCCTCTTCACGCTTGCCTTCCTTCATCAAAGCACCAATTTGTTTGGCAATGGTATTGGCCTCAGCCAGATTGCTATCCAAAGTTTGCTGTGTTTTCTTTCGGTCATCGTCAAGCGATATGACTTCGTTCAATAAGGTCTCAGCATTGTCAATACCCCTTTTTTCGAGTCCCTTAATGTATCTTTCCTTTTCGGCAATGATATTGGCTACCTGTAGCATCTTACTTGTGGATTTGAGGCGACAAATTAAATGAATTCCATTCAATAATATGCTGAAAAACGGGTTATAACCTTAGATAGCGCGTAAAAATAAACGCCAATCTTTGACAGTTTGGATTGTTTAGTCTAATATTGTGCAATCCTAAGATAATGAGAGGGATGTCCAACGTTCGTCTCGAGCAACTATCACTAAACTATAATTCATTTTTATAATCCTCATTTGAGAGGATTCCAACCCAATTATTTATATGTACACCATTGACGAATTGAAGCTCATGCTTCTTTCTGAGCTAAAAGAAATAGCTGAGAAAATGGGGGTAAAAAACTTCAAAAAGCTGAACAAGCAAGATATCATCTATGCTATCCTAGATCAGCAAGCCATCACCCCAGAAGATAAACTACCCACAAAAACAGAGGAACCTGCAGAATCTACCGAAACTGAGCAAGCAGAAAAACCTAAGGCTGCCAAGTCTGAAAAGCCTAAGCGCAGACCAAAACGAGAAAATGTAACTGAGGCTGCTGCTGACAAAAAAGAAGAGGCTTCAGAAGAGAAAGCTGAAGAGGAAAAGTCTGAAAGACCTCAGCGCAAGGATAAGAGATCTGACAAGAGAGAGCCAAGACAAGATGGCGAGAAAGGCGGAGAAGAGAGAAAAGACAGAGATCAAAGAAGAAACAAACGCCAGGAATACAATCAGAACATCAAGGATTTTGATGGACTGATTGAAAGCGAAGGTGTGTTAGAAATGATGCAAGATGGCTACGGTTTCTTGAGGTCTTCTGACTACAACTACCTGGCCAGCCCTGATGATATTTATGTTTCTCCATCTCAGATCAAATTATTTGGTCTGAAAACAGGTGATACTGTGAAAGGGCAGATCAGACCTCCAAAAGAAGGAGAAAAGTATTTTGCACTTTTGAGAGTCGAGTCTGTAAATGGTAAGACTACTGAAGAGATTAGAGATAGGGTTCCATTTGAGTATTTAACGCCACTTTTCCCTGAGGAAATGATCAAGTTGAGTACTAAGCCGAGTATGATGTCTACAAGGATTCTAGACATGTTTGCACCGATAGGTAAGGGACAAAGAGGAATGATTGTAGCCCAGCCTAAAACGGGTAAGACGGTTCTCTTAAAAGAAATCGCAAATGCGATCGCTGAAAACCATCCTGAATGCTATTTGATCATTCTATTGATTGATGAGCGTCCTGAGGAAGTTACCGATATGGCCAGAAGCGTAAAGGCAGAGGTCATTTCATCTACTTTTGATGAGCAGGCCGATCGTCACGTGAAGGTTTCCAATATTGTATTGGAAAAAGCCAAGCGTATGGTGGAATGTGGTCATGACGTAGTGATATTACTTGACTCCATTACTCGTCTTGCAAGAGCTTATAATACAGTAGTACCTTCATCAGGAAAGATTCTTTCTGGTGGTGTGGATGCTAATGCACTACACAAGCCTAAGCGTTTCTTCGGAGCAGCTCGTAATGTCGAAAATGGTGGGTCACTTTCTATCATCGCGACAGCATTGATCGAAACAGGTTCTAAAATGGACGAGGTGATCTTCGAAGAATTTAAAGGTACCGGTAACATGGAACTTCAGTTGGATAGAAAGCTTTCCAACAAACGTGTCTACCCGGCTATCGATGTGCCTGCTTCAGGAACACGTAGAGAAGACCTGTTGATGAGCAAGGAGGAACTTCAGCGCGTATGGATCCTTCGCAAATTCATGTCTGATATGAACTCTGTAGAGGCCATGGAATTCTTACTTGATAGAATGAAAGGTACACGCAGCAATGACGAGTTCCTGATTTCTATGAACAACTAAGCGTTAACTGATAAAATACAGAAAGGCCATTCATTTGAATGGTCTTTTTTTGTTTTTACGAAATATGGTTTGTGATTATGATATTTTTTTAGATAAAACAAGCTGTATTTTTGTGATTTACAGGGTAAAAATTCTGTTTTACATTGATCCATAGTGAGAGTCTGATAACATATCGTATTTTAGGTAATCAGACAAATTTGGTTTCAATGAGACAAAAGTGGATTCTAGTAGCGTTTTTCTTAATGGGAATGGCTTTAGGTCTATTCTCTCAAGAGTTACCCAAGAGTGAGTTTGAACTAAAGATGATTAGGGACAATCTCCTTGAAAAAGAATACATAGAGGTTTTAAAAAAAGCTTTTGACAATACATCCGAGGGGACTGCTTTATCTGCTCATTACGCCAATCAATTGAGTGTTCTTTATTACTCATTAGGAGATATGGAGAAGGACCTCTTTTACAGAGAAAAGGCCATAAGCTTTTGGAAGAACACTGAAGTAACAGATGATATACGAGATCTTTTTGGTCAATTCCTACTATCTCATATCAGCTGGGGGCCTTATCGTGCTTCTGACAAGAAGTATTTAGATACCGCCTCAATGTTTCTGGAAAATACTCAGGACATTCTATATCTGGAGGCGCTCAAAGTGGATAAAACTCGCCTTCCTGAAAATAAAGAAGAGTATGTGAGTTTATTGGATAGTCTCCTTCGACTTGATTTGTCAGATGACCTTAGGTCAAATGTAATGGTCCGACATGTGCTTCAGCTGTCAAGGACAAATTATGAAGACAGTGCTTTTACCGTTATCGATGAGATAGAGAAACTATCAAATAGCTTGCAAGTTCAGGTATACTACAGGTACTATCGCATCACTATGTACCTCAGAAATGACCGATATAAGGAAGCTGCCCGGGAGTTAAGGTACATCAGAGATATTCTAGATTCAAACGAAAGAACGAAGGTGTCCTTGCCGGCTATCCAATACCATTCGGCAGCACAACGACTTTTCGAAGTTCAGGGTCTTTATGATTCAGCCCTGTATCACACGCTGCAAAGAAGTGAAATCTACAGGAAGACAGACCGGCAATCTAACCTTGCAGAAACCTACAAAACCTTAGCCAGATTGTACAACCGACTCGGTGAGTATGAAAATGCAGAAAAGTATGCATTAGATGCCATTGAATTATACTCACCTCAACTCTTGGACTATCAGTCTGTTGTAAGAAACAGCCTGTTATATTCATTACTCTGTCAATTCAAGAATGCTGAAGGAAAAGCTAAAAGAGATAGTATTGTTTCTAGGATTGAGGAGACAATCTCTGAGCAAGAGACGATCATTTATAAAAGCAACTCTCTCTATAATGTGGCAACCTACAAAGCCTTTAAAGGAAGGTTCTTGAGTTTAACTTCCGATTATCGATTAGCAGAGAATCTATTAAGAGAAAATCTCGTTACTGCTCAATCGCAAGACCTTTATACTGCAGACAGGTATTCTCATCTCTATTTAAGCGAGTTATTGGTCTCACAGAAGAGATATAGAGAAGCAATTCCTTATGCTTTAAAACATGTTGATAATGTGAATTTAGACTCGAATGAGCGCGTTTTTCTACTAAAGCTTATTGTGGAGTGCTATATGGCTGAACGCTTAATTGATGAGGCACTTTCTTATGTAAATCGTATCACCGAGATTATTCAAAATGAGTCTGATACCAAGTTGAACTATGCAATTTCTCAGTATGAGGTGAATGAGGAACTTTCAGGGCAAAGGTTGTTGAATGCAAAATTGAATGCTGAACAACTAGCGAAAAGCCAACTGATTAATCGACAGCAGTCAATTTTAATTATAGTTTCTGTAAGTGTCGTGATCATCATATTCATCCTCTTTAGACTTATGAAGGTTCACAAGAGAAACTTAGACCTTTTGAAGCAGTTGGAAAGAGAAGGAAAGGAACTTCAAAGGACCAATGCTGAAATGGGGAATATGATCTCTGATTTTCAAGCAAGTCAAGAGGTGCAACAGCGTTTAATCCAACAACTATCCAACAATTTAAATGGGATGTTCAATGGCTTGAAGGGTATCCGCGAGTTCATTCCTGAAGTTGGTAAATTCAACAAAGAGCAAGAGCGGTATTTTGAAAGAGTCTCTGAGATTATAGACGAAAAGAGATCTGCAATTACCCAGTTAATTTCCCTAAACTCTATTGCCGATCAGTATGAAATAAAGATCGGGAGAGTATCAATCAATGACTGTTTGGATAGGGTGTGTAAGAATTTATCACATAGTCTTAGTTTAAAAGGAGTCCAATTGTCTGTAGGAATACAGGAAAATCTTTTGTTCCTGGCCGATGCCAAATTGATTGAATTGATCTTTGCCTCATTGATAGAACATGGGCTTCAGCAAGACTTGCTTGAAGATGTATTTTTGGTAAATGTCAGTTCAGAAAAAGGCTTAATAATTGACTTTGAAATTAGGCAAAGACCTGATGATGATATTAGCAAACAAGAGTTGGATACTGCGGCCTTAGGAGATACCAAGAGTTACTTATATAAGGCAACTCAGTTGAAGGATTTGATGGACGGTGACCTGAAATATGTTAGCATGGGTGATCGGCACAAGATTACCATCAAACTAAATTTGATAGAACTGAGAACATCAAGTAAGAGTAATGAACTGGTACCTCTAGAAATTGATATGATTTATGACAAGGTCATGGAGTTTCTTAACCAAGGAAACGGACTTACTAATCCAGAGTTAAACCTGGCTATGCTAGCTGAGGCTATCGATACATCAAGGCGTAAAGTCTCTTATGTAATTAATAAGCGAGAGCGAACAAACTTCAACAAATTTGTTGCGCGTCTTCGTGTGGCCCAGGTAGTTGATAAATTAGAGAACGGTGATTATAAGCACTTAAACATAGCGGGAATAGGTTTCGATGCAGGCTTTAATTCGAAGTCTACTTTTTTTGCTTCATTCAAAGAATTTGTGGGTTGTACACCCGGTGAATACGTTTCTTCTATGTCTAAAAAAGCGTCCTAATCCTTACGAGAGAATTGGTCTTGGTGCTGTTTAACAATTAGAAATAGAATCTGTCTATTATGGATTTGAGGTCAATAAGCCCTTAGATTGAGTCCGAAATCCTGCAGTCGTCTCAAATTCGAACCTCTGAAACTTTAATCACACTTTAGGACCATATGATTTTGACTACTTCCGACATCGAGATCATACGGATACGATTAATGCTGGGTTGAAGATCGGTGGTCTAACAAAGTGGCCTTGATGTTTAGGTTTTATCAAAGTCTCCTTGAGGTACTGATTACACTGAAATTCCAACCGGCTTCGGAATGAGAGACTGTTTAGTTTGTTTTTTGCAGTAGTCAAATTAAGTCTGCTAGAGGTCAATCATTCCCTGGTTTACAGGATGCTTAGTCTTGATTCTAATTCTATTAGTTTAGTCTTGATCAAGAAGCAGATTTTAATTTCCGCCAGCCAATTGATTCTTGTCTTGGGTTTTATACTTCATTGATTTGAATAAGACCTCTAAGCTCCTGTAAACTATTTACTAATCTGGTCTTGAACTTCTTACTCATATCACTTCTCAATTTCATTTGACGTAAGCGAACAATTTACACCCTTGTTTTCAACTATCTAATGCTTGATTAGCAATTGTCTTAGCGTTGGAATCTGATTCATCTCTTTTTATTTCTGAATGATAAGTTTGAATGTGGACGAGGTATATTTTTGAGACACTCTCAAAATATATATACCTGCTTTAAGTGTTTGTGTATTAATAGATAGTTGGCTTTTTGTATTAATGAACATTGATTCTTTTACCGGTTTCCCTTCCGATGAGTACAGTTGAAATCGAAGATCATTTAATTCATCGGGTAGTTGTAGATATATGACCTCCCCATTTATGGCTGGGTTTGGATAGGGTAGGCCTGTCAAGACCTTATCTGAGAAATTTATTAGTCTTAGTTCAGAGTATTGCGTTTTTCCGGAGATATCATGGGCGTTTAAGCGATAGTAATTTTTGCCTGGTAGAGGTCTTTGGTCAATCCATGTATAGGATGTCATAGCATAACTATCTCCTGCTGCCTGTACCTGACCTAAGTCAAAAAAAGTGGAGCCATCTTGGGACCGTTCTATGGTGAAATGACTGCTGCTTTCTTCGTCAGCTGTAGACCAATCCAAATGTACAGTTTTAGTTTTGAGTGTAGCTTCAAATGATAGCAGAGTAACGGGTAAAGCATTATCTTCATTAGAGGCCAGTGTAAAATAATTTCCATCTTGGAAATCCACTTGAAAGTTGACCAGGTTATCACCAGGCGTTACAAAAGATTGATGTATGACTGTTGACCCTGATGTAAAATCTCCATCCTGATCTACCAAAAGCACCACATGACTTTCATTGTTGGTACCAATACCTGTCGGACCCAAAAGGTTTGATATATCAAATTGGACTACTACTTGACCCATAGACTCGCTGTTGACAGTATTTTCACGAACTCGCCATTCTCTATTGAGCCTACTCATTACTTGAAGAGGATCGAAATCAATATTTTCAGCTCGGTCGTATAAGGCTTCTCCATCATGACCCCAAACCAGTGCCAGATTATCTGACATGGTACTGGGGTTGTTAGCATTGGTGGTTTCTAATCCATCTAGATCTGAGTCTAAGCCAATGGCTACAATTGCATCGCTATTTGAACTTTTGGATTGCTTCTGTGAAATATTGGTATAGTCATTTCGGAAAATACCGGCAACGTTGTTATGAAACTGTGAGTTGGCGGAGGCATCCCAAATGACTAAATCAGTTTGATCCAAACTATTTCTTATCACATAATCACCCTCACCACTCTCAAAGCTATTGTTGTCCCCATCCGTATCATTAGACAGTGTGACACCATATTTTAGGGCTAGATAGCTTTCAATGCGTATTCTTTCTGTTCCACTGTTGAGAAGCTGGTTATAGACTATTACTTCGGCAATCTCACCATTGAAGCCGTTACCATTGTCCCCCGATGCGGCAATCTGAAAAGCATTAGTTGAGCCATTAAAGTTCGAAGTGAAGCTTCTCCGGAGTTTGCCATTGACATAAGCAGCAGATCCGTTTGTTTGTAGGTTGTCATAGACAATTGTTGACAGACTCAATAGATTGGTCTCGTATAGACCGTCAATATTTTCCTCGAAACTGCTTCCTGTACTTAATGCCTGATTTTGCATTGCCCCTGCTGCATCGATGATGTATCTGGCGTTGGTAGAAACGCTTGTTTTTTCACCCCAGACGGCACCTGCATTATCTTGAGATGGCTTGTATACTGCTATAACCGTTAAGTCGGGGTTTATTGAGGCATTGACATTTAAGCTTGTATTGGATGATTGAGATCCATTAAATGTATATGCTGGGTGGTAGTTGGTACCAGTTGTCAGTGCAGGTGAACCAGTAAAGGTGACATTGACGTTATTGCCTGACAGATCATCCCAAAAGGTAGTAGCCACATCTCCTCTCAGCCACATTTGAAGGTTTTCGGGCACTCCTCCTGGCACTCCTTGGAAATTATCTCTATAGTCTAGGTCACCCGCATGTTGATGGTCATGATCGGTGTCATTGATTTTACCATTAAAGGTGAAAGGTGCATTCACCGGAGTGGGTAGGTAAAAGGCACCTTCAGGATCACTAAAATCGGGGGTAGTAAATATGACCTGGGACCCTCCGTTGTTTTGTAAAGAGCTGCTACTAAACCGACCCGATGATGGGTTTAGATTTGTGTTTACCGCATCAATATCAAAGGTTCCATCGTTGTTTGAATCTAAATCCAGATAATCAGGGTTGTCACTACCATCTGTGTTGACGGGATTACTCAGGGCAATACCGCCATTATCTGGATCATAACTGTCCTTTATGCCATCCCCGTCCAAATCAGTAGAGCTGGGCCTTATGTATGTTTTTGTTGGCTGTGCCTCGATTATGTCCGAAATGCCATCGTTGTCACTGTCCAGATCAATTCTGTTCTTGTGACCATCCCCGTCTGTGTCGGCATCTGCGAGTGCAGTGCCTCCATTGTCAGCGTCAAATGTATTGCTCCATCCATCCAGGTCAGTGTCTTGAAGAGTTCCGTCCGCTTTTCCGTTATTATCAGTGTCCACACCACCAGCTTCGATGATATCAGGTATGCCGTCACCATCACTATCCAAATCTTTTTTGTTTCTAAGGCCATCTCCATCAGCATCCGAGTTTGGGAGCAGGGTTCCTCCATTATCGGAGTCGAAACTATTGGCCCAACCATCATTGTCCGTGTCTGTTGTACTATCTACCCTACCATCATTGTTGGTGTCACTACCCCCCGCTTCAATAATGTCAGTAACTCCATCCTGATCGCTGTCTAGATCAATAATATCTAAGATTTGATCTTCATCAGTATCTGGATTTGGCAGTGGAGTTCCTCCATTGTCTGGATCAAAGGTGTTGGCCCACCCATCGTTATCCGTATCGGTAAATGTACCATCTACGCTTCCGTCTCCGTTGGTATCAATGCCTCCTGCCTCGATTATATCGGCTATACCATCATTATCGCTATCCAGGTCGATCCGATTATTGAATCCATCGCTGTCAGCATCGCAATCATTCGAGGAAATTGAGAACCAATTGAATGGCAAACCTGTGGGGCTTTGTGTAGACGTGGCGTATTGAATGCCTAACAATGGAGATCCACCAGAAGTATAGAAGTACTCAATGGTAAGGGTATGTTGTCCACTTGCTAAACTCACTATGCCACTGGACAATCCAATCGGAGCATGCAAACCATCGTTATCTACTACTAGGGTATTATTGATATAGAGTTTGGAACCATCATCTGAAGCAAGCGTGAATGTATAGGTATCTGTTGCTGGTATATTGATAAAGCCTGTAAATCTGATCGCAAAATTTAAATGTGGATCCGTACCTGACGGTTCATTGCTTAGGTTGATATCTTGAATGTTGAATGAGACTACAATGTTCTCAGCGAAGGGATTTGCTGTGGGTATATTATCTACCGTATTACCAGCAGGAGCATCAGAAAAGTAAGATATAGCTAGTGTTCCAGGGATGGCACAGCTTTCATTAAGGTCAGTGAGGCCGTCATTGTCGCTGTCTATATCAATACCATCATTTAGGCCATCATTGTCGGTATCTATACTGGTCAAAGGTGTACCTCCGTTGTCAGGATCAAAGGTATCTGCCCATCCATCATTGTCAGTATCAGTGAATACACCATCAACTTTACCGTTATTATTCGTGTCAGTACCACCGAATTCGATAATGTCCATATTGCTATCGCCATCAGAGTCTAAGTCAAGCTTATTGTTAACACCATTCCCATCGGTGTCTGGGTTGGGAAGAGGATTTCCTCCGTTGTCTATGTCAAAGCTATTAGCCCAACCGTCATTGTCCGTATCGGTTGTAATGTCAGCTCTGCCATCACTGTTTGCATCGTTGCCGCCTGCTTCCAGGATATCTGTTACTCCGTCTTGATCGCTGTCCAGATCGATAACATCAGGTACCCGATCTCTATCAGAGTCTGGATTGACAAGTGCTGTTCCCCCGTTGTCAGGATCGAAAGTATTTGCCCAGCCATCACCATCGGTGTCTAAAAAACTGCCATCTACTCGTCCGTCATTATTTGCATCACTACCTCCGGCTTCTACAATATCAGGGACTCCATCATCATCACTATCTAAGTCAACACGGTTATTTAACCCATCACCATCGGCATCACAATCGGTAGAAAAAGAAGAAAACCAGTTAAAAGGCAGACCAGTACTACTCTGGCTCGGTGTAGAGTACAAAATACCCAGTTGAGGGCTTCCAATGGAGGTATAAAAAAATTCGATAACGACTGAATGGCTTCCAGCTGTCAAGGAGATGTTCCCAGAGGCTAATCCAAAGGGATCATGAAGGCCATCATTATCAACGACTAGTATTCCATTAATGTAGAGTTTAGAACCGTCATTGGACAGTAATGAAAATGTATAAGTGTCTGTGGTAGGGATGTTGATGAAACCTGTGTATCGAATGGCAAAGTTTAAGTTCCTGTCTACGCCAGTGGGCTCACTTGCTTCATTGGTATCTCCAACATTTAGGTTGATCACGCTTCCCTGCGCATGTGGATTAGTCGTTGGTATATTATCTACCGTATTGCCGGCAGGGGCATCAGAGAAATAGCTAAAAGAGAGCAGCCCGGTTAATGTGCACCCTTCTTCGACATCTGTCAACCCATCATTGTCACTATCTAAATCTACGGTGTCATCAAGCCCATCTCCATCCGAATCGACCAACAGCAAAGGCATGCCGCCATTATCCGGATCAAATGTATCGGCCCATCCGTCTCCATCAGTATCATTGAATGCTCCATCGACCTGACCATCATTGTCAGCATCCGTGCCGCCTGCTTCGACAATGTCAGGTATACCATCATTGTCAGAGTCTAGGTTGAAACTATTGTTGTCGGCCTGATCGGTTGATGAACATCCATTGATATTCGTCACAAATGTTGAGAATGGAACCGGAACTACAGTAGGGTTTGTAAGACCAGCATATTTTAGTGTGAGTTGTCGGCCCCCGGAATTTTCAAAATATTCCACTTTAATGCGATGATTTCCTTGGGCAAGGGCTATGGATCCAGACTTTTCTGAATAA
>Ga0207422_1000884_pt1:0-75000 | contig 77371 bp, 72 predicted proteins | sample MarCyaLeptolynsp_FD_187757 | JGI IMG/M metagenome (GOLD analysis project Ga0207422, IMG submission 187757) | Marine cyanobacterial communities from Panama - species 1 Leptolyngbya sp. (SPAdes) | ecosystem: Environmental > Aquatic > Marine > Unclassified | place: Panama: Panama City...
TAATTAATAAATAAATACTGTTGCCAACAATGGCTATAACCAATGGCTAACGCTTGGTCATTTTTTTCTAACTTCAATAAAGCAAAAAATATCTGGAGCTGGCCACGAGGTCATAGCCGGAACGTTGTACACAATATGAAAAGAGCATTTTTGATAGTTTTATTCTTTTTGTTTTTAAACGGAATCTACTCCCAATCTGTATTGGAATTGGCAATGGAAAATAGGTCAAATATTGTTGCTAAAAAGCCTACTAAAATACATTTGGGAAACTATAAATTCAAAGCTCGGGAGTTTTATGGTTACTTAGGAGTATTAGGAACGGAATTTCCAAAAAAAGATACTACAGAACTCAAAAATTTGATTACGAAAGCAATAAATGCGGAGGCGGACTTGACTGAATGGACTGAGCTTGAATTACCGAATAAAATCCTAGTTGGACATAAGGAATATGTAAAACCAAAAGTTGGACTTACAAAAATTGCATGGACAACAAAGGAAGAGAAAAAAGCCATTGTTAAAGAAATACGCAAGTACAATAGAAATAGCGTAATGTGGCCAAATTTTCCACTTTATCTATCTAGACCTATTTATTCAGAATCGAACAACTATGCGCTAGTTGGATTAATAAATGGAGGAAGTACGGGAAAGGTTATTCTTTATGAAAAGACCGAAGAAAGATGGACTGAAGTTGCGGATATTTATGGGTGGGCGTACTAAAAAAATACTGTGTACAACAAAACCTATAAACAATACGGGCTTAGATTTTGAACGTTAAGGTTTGCGTATTTTTATGAGGTCGCGAAATCTTTGGGATTTCGCTTTGACAAAAAAAAGAAAAAACGAAACCAAAAGATTTCGCTATGTGCATGGAGGAAAGCAAACACCAGTTTGCTCCCGTACTGTTCATAGCTCAAACGTTGTGCAACATATGACCATGAGAACGTTTCTGTTTATTTCACTGATAATATTATTTCATTGTTGTAAAGAACAACCGACGAAGAGCTATGAAGATTACAATGAAGAGGATTTTGTTGAAGTGCAAGGACTTATAATAAAAGTCAAAAGGGAATTTGCCTATCAAAACAGAAAAGTGGACATAACATACATTTACGATTTAGAAAACGAAAAACCATCTATTGGCCATGAAAGGAATTCTCCATTTATTCCTATGGCTGGACAACCTAATGTAATTATGGTACATAAATATGAGGACAACGTTTCCTTTTTAGGTGTAAATACTTATGTAGAAGACGAAAACGATTTGGTAAAAAAATATTTGGAAAAGAGCGACCGATTTGGAGTTGAATATTACGGAGTTGACAAAAACGAATTGGATTAATCAATACAGCGGGAAGTAAGGAAAAAAATTATATACGTAGCACAACACCGTGTATAAATAATTGCGGTCGGATTTCCCAAAAAGGAAATCCTTGCAATTAACTATCTTCGATATAGGTGTACATTTTCCTGGCTTCGACAAGCTCAGCCAACAGGAAAAGTCCACGGCTCATCATACACTAGACCATTAGCATCAATTATGGATTCCCTCAAGGCTTAATTCAAGAGATTAAAATATTTAGAATAAAAGGGTAGTATACTTATAGGAAGATAAATCAACGCTAAAAAAATTTCGAATATCAATGCAAATTGATTAGGCTAGAAAAGTTATAATCCAAAATAACTTAAAATGAGAATTACGAATAGATTAATTCTAGAAAAACCTAATAAAGAGGACTTTAAAAGATTTTATGAAATTAATTCTGACCCGGACACAAATATATATAACCCTCATGGCGCCATGAATTACAATATTGCATTAACAGTATTCAAAAAGACACTTAAGCATTGGGAAGAAAATAAGTTTGGAAATTGGAAAATATCCGAGAGAGAAACCCCTAACTATATTATTGGATTTGGAGGACTATCGAATCGGAAATATGGAGATAAATTCAAGCTGAATTTAGGATTTAGATTTGATAAATTATTTTGGGGAAAGGGCTACGCGACAGAGTTTGCAAAGGATACCATAGAATATGGTTTTAATGAATTAAATAAAAAATATATTTATGGCTTGGTACGACCTGAAAATCTCGCATCTGTAAGGGTACTCGAAAAATGTAATATGCTTGTTTTTGATACGTTATCCGATGTCCCTAATGAAGAAGATAGTTTAGTTTATAGAATTAATAAAAACCACATAACTGATGCCAACAAAGCATAACACCTCAATATGACCTAAGCGGCCATACTACCTTTATGCAAACCGTTAGCTCTCATTTAAAGACACGTGTTGTATAGTATTAAACAAACACGTATTTTTGTTAAAAGAAATGACATGAACACGAAATTAACGTTGACAATTGAAAAGGAGGTCATAGAAATCGCAAAAAAGTATGCCAAGGAAAAGGGACAGAGCCTTTCCGAAATGGTAGAAAATTATTTCAAGTTCGTAACCGTGGATAGAATAAAGATCAAGGAAAAGGAACTTTCACCCAAAGTCAGAAAATTAAGGGGAATAATAAAAAAGGGGGACAACCTTGATTACAAGCAAATCCTGACCGAAGAACTTTCAAGAAAATATGGCGTTTAAACTCTTTATTGATTCCGACGTTGTAATCGACTTTTTCACCGATAGGGAACCTCACGCAAATCCGGCCAGCGAACTTTTTGAACTCAATGAGCAAGGGGATCTGACACTTTACATATCGGCCATCAGCATCAACAACATCTACTATATCGTAAGAAAATTTCTGGGGCACAAAAAAACGATCGAAGTGGTCGAGGCTTTGACGGAAATGACCGAAATAATCGGGACAACAAAAAAGGAAATCCTACAGGGGTTAAAAAACGACTTTTCGGATTATGAAGATTCAATCCAATATTCGTCCGCATTGAATGTAAAAGATTTGGACGCTATCATTACGCGAAATATAAAGGACTATAGAAATTCATCGATTGCGGTCATGACTCCGTTGAATTTTCTAAAAATGAAAGAAAAAAGCGAGAGCTAACAAAACCTATACGCAGTGCGGGTCGACAAAGGGTTAGAATATCAAAGGTTTCAGTTCCGCCAAAGCTACGCTTTGAAGTTTTTATCGTATAAAATTAAAAACAAATAACCCAGCTTTGGCTACCGTTCGTGCTAGATTGAAAACTTCCGATTTTCTATCCCGCACTATGCATAGCCGGAGCGTTAGCTTTTATTTTGCAAAGTATGAGTAAGTACAGAAAAATTAATCGTCCAGGGAAAGATGAATATCCTTCATATTCCCAACATTATTTTGACTTAATAAAAACGGATACTGACATTCTACAAGAATTGCACGATAATTTCGTCAAACTGAAAGCATTTATCCACTCTTTACCTGAAGACAAATTGACCTTCAGATATGCGGAAAACAAATGGACCATAAAAGAGATATTGGTTCATAATATCGATGATGAAAGAATTTTTTCGTATCGGGCACTGAGGCATGCTAGAAATGACAATACCCCATTACACGGATTTGAAGAGAATGATTATGCGAAATATTCAAATGCGAATACGAGGACTTTGAACGATATTTTTGAGGAATACTGGAGTGTTCGATTATCTACAATTTTATTATTCCAAAATTTACCGGAAGAATCTTTTTCAAGAAGGGGTAGTGGAATTGATACGGACGGAGAAATTAAAAATGAACGAACTGTTAGAGCTTTCGCGTATCACATTGCAGGCCATGAGTTAAATCATATAAAGGTGATAAAAGAACGATACCTTAACATGAAGGTCGACAAGTTTCCTATTTGAACAGAAGGTTACAAACACTAAAATGAATAGGCGAACGGAGTCATTCCATAGGACAATGCGAACAAAATACTTCAGTGCTTCCAGTATCTCGGACGCATATTCGTTTTGGCTAGGCGTTAGGTACAACCTAAAAACTTTGTAACACTAGAGAACAATTCGCATCTAAGTTCAAAAAAAATATGAATCAGCTTGGCGAAAAATACTCAGAGGAAAAAAACATTGAATTACTGAAAGCCTCATTAAAAGGCAATAAGGATTCATTAAACGAGCTAATTGCCATCCACAGACCTTACATCTTTAATGTGGCTTGGAAGTTTTCTTTTGACCCTCAAGATGCAGAAGACCTGACACAGGAGGCATTGATAAAGGTAATTACTAAATTATCTCAGTTTAATTTCAAGAGCCAATTTAGAACCTGGCTTTACAAAATTGTGTTCAATGAATTCTTACAATCAAAAAGACGTAATGGAGAAAAGCAGTTTACTGATTTTGAGCACCAAGGAAAACGATTGGACGCTATACAAAACACACCCTTATTGGATGAAAAAGAAGCGGCAGAGTACGAAAAATTGGCCAAAGAGGTTCGATACAGGTGTTTATCAGGAATGATTATGTGCCTTACCCGTGAGCAAAGATTATTGTTTATTGTAGGAGAAACATTTGGCGTTGACCATAATCTTGGCTCGGAAATATTTAATATGAGTAAAGCAAATTACAGAGTAAAATTATACAGGGCAAGAAAGGATCTTATCAACTTTATGCAACAGAAATGTGGATTGATGAATCCCAAAAATCCATGTAGATGCGGTAAAAAAGCCAAGACCATGCACAAAAACGGTTACTTAACAGAAGACCAAATGTTTTTTAATGTAGGCTATAAAAGGAAAGTAGCGGACTACGTTGCTGAAAACAGCGAAATTGTAGCAGACCTAGTTGACAATAAACACCTTGAACTACTAAGGGATACTCCTGCAAAAGACAACTTCAAAAAGGAAACAATTGTTGATGAAATTATTGGAGATAATGCATTGCTCAACTATTTCGAGTTAAATTAAAGTATTGGACAGAGCTTTAGAAAGCCCGTAATTCATAGAATTACGGGCTTTTTGTTTTCAGTTTTGTAACACATCGATTGCACTTGCATCAAAGGGGAAACTTTAAAAATTAATTTATATGAAACATCCCAAAGTAAACGAGAGCTTAAAAATTGATGCTCCTGCTTCAGAGATCTGGAACAGAATTAAATCCTTTGATAGCGTTGAAGATTATGCAGGAGGAATGATTTCGCATAGCGAAGTAAAAGGACATGGTATAGGTTGTGAAAGAACTTGCACGATGAATTCTGAACAAGGCGAAATAAAGATCAAAGAAGTTATTACAGAATTCAATGATTCGGAAAGATTCTTAAAATACTTGGTTCAAAATCCACCAATGCCAGTTACTAATATGGAAAATAGCATTTCCGTAAAAGCACTGGTCAATGGAAGCGAAGTCACTTGGCAGAGTTATTTTGATGCCGAAGACGCACAAGTGCCAGAAATTAGCTCTATGCTCCAAGGCATGATACAAATGAGCTTAGAAGGCATTAAAAAATTACATTAAACTTAAAATGAAATCAAAAATGAAAAATCTATTTTTAGGGGCGATCGTCCTTTTGCTGAGTGTAAATTTCGCTACGGCACAATCCATGGGAGAGCCAAAAGTTCAATTCAGTAAAATAATAAACAAGTCAGCAGATAAGTTTTGGGAGACAGTTAGGCGAATGGATAAAATTGACAAATACTCATCAAATATTGCAAGAGTTGAATGGACTGGAAATATGGGAAAAGGAGGTCAAAGAATATGTTACACGCCAGATGGTAAAGGTTACTTTAAGGAAAAGATTGTAGCTTATAACGAATCAACAAGAAGTTTTTCATATTCTTTAGTAGAAGGAGCGCCGGTAAAAGGAATGGTCAACACCATACAAGTAGTTGATCTAGGTTACGGCAGATGTGTATTTGTATTTTGGTCCCATTATGAACAGTTTATTGAAAATCCACAAATGACACAGGAGCAATTCCATGCGTTTATGAACAGTTCTCTAGAAGAAATGACAGAAAAAATGGTTAAGGACTCATAAACGGCAGAGGCTAAGAATGTTTATAAGCAATAGCGGTTTGAGTACTAACTCGAACCGTTTTTTCATTTTATTAAAGTATATTATCATCTGAATAGTAGTAAAAAACCCGCTACTGCTCATACAGGAAACCGTTGCCATTAATTTATAAAATGACCAAACCGATAATTTTTCTATTCTTGTTCATTCTTTCTATAGGTTGTTCAGATATTAATCGAAATGAAAGTTCCCTTACGGTAATTAAAAACCTGAGGAATGAAAACGACAGTCTGAAAAAAATTGTTGCGGAGATAAATAACAAATACGTTTTTGACAGTATTTCATTCAGAGAAATTTATGGGAAAGGCAATAATTACGAGCGGTATTCAGACTTTGAGGTAGAATTACTTGTCGTCTGCTACAATCCGAACAAGAGCTACTTTGTTAAATATGACTCAATTGTTGAAGGACAAAAAATTAATCCAGACACCTTACTCCAAAGCAATGGCGGTTTCAAATACAGAACAAAACTAACTAGAAAGGTAAATAAAATATGGATTGATATGAACGTTGAGAATGAATATGGACGAATGAAAAAGGGAGTTCTTTACGAATCCATTCTGACTAAAAACTAATGGCAACAAGGGCTAAAATTCATCCCGAGTTCTAGGGGAGAAATCATAGCCGGAGCGTTGGCAGTAATGAGGAAAATTATAAATATATTTTGAAAATGTGTTCAAATACTAAAATTTACCTGCTAGCCGCATTATCGTTTCTTCTTATTAGCAATTTCTCATTTGGGCAAAAATTGGAACCTAAATCAAGGCCATTAGAACCGGACCATTTTATAAATTCCAAAATCACCGGCGAGAAATATCAACTATATATTTCCTTTCCTTCTAGTTACTCTACGGAGGATAGTCTTACCTATCCCGTCCTTTATGTACTGGACGGTGCTTATTCTTTCCCGACCTTTAATCTGATTAATCGCAGACTTAGCTCTATGCGGATGATTCAGGATGTAGTAATTGTTGGTATTCATTCAGGAACGGACCGGAATAGTTGGTTCATTAATAGAACCCTGGACTATACACCTACTTCAGATACGTTGGATGATAGAAAAGCAGAAAAGAAATTTGGTATTCCCGAGGGGAAATTGAGTTCAGGTGGAGCACAAAAATTCCTGGAGTGTATCAAAAATGAAATTACTCCACTGATTGAAAAACACTATAAGGTAAATCAGGAAAGAGGTATTGCCGGACATTCCTTAGGTGGATTATTTGCGGCATATTGCTTTGTCAATTCTGATGGATATTTTAACCGGTTTGGATTAAATAGTCCTTCACTATGGTGGGAAGATGAGAAATTTTTGAAAGAAGCTGTAGATAAATTTAAAGTCAATAAAGCATGGGAAATACCACCAAGTAAAGTGTTTGTTTCAGTGGGTGAAAAGGAAACCGAGATAGAGATCCCCACAGTAGAAAGCTTCTGTCAGCATTTGCGTGATGCCAATTATAAAAACATCGAATTGACATGGCAAATTTTTACGCATGAAACACATATGACCGTGATGCCTGCAAGTATGAGCAGGACAATTACCGTACTTTACGCTAATGAATGAACCATTTTATCAAAAAAAGAATATAAAAACACTACTGCCAACGAGCTGTATAGTGCACACCCTACGGATACGCACCATACACGATGCCGATACCTGCAATGGTGAAAAACGCTCACCCTAAAACTAGATTGAGCTAAAAAGAGCTTCTAATTCCTATGGGTACTACACAACCAACCAAGAATACGCTAAAAATAGTATGGCATGCATTTACGAGTAGTTCTGTATGGAGTTGGCTACAGAAAATAATTTTATTTACGATTTTCTCTTTGGTGGTGAATCATTTGGCAACTCGTGATAGTTTTCCCGGTAGCGAATCGTATAGATTCCCGATAGAAGGTTTTCTGTTCTCCATAGCGTTATGTATGCTGATTGGAATCATAGCGGAGCTTAATTTTAAGTATTACAAGAAAAAGTATTTCTCCAAAAAGGTAGAAAGTGTCACTATCTTATGGTATATGGCTTCTACTCTAGGTTATATTACCATACTATATATTCCTCTGGGTATAGTCGTAAATAGTATTGCAGGTGGACAGATAGAATTCTACAATTTATTAATTGGTCTGCTAATTACCCTACTATTGAGCTTTGTTCTCATAGGTTTAGCGTATGCACAGGATATTTACAATTTATATAAGCTATCCATAAAAGATGCTGAGATTACTATTGAAAGTGGCGCAAAAATGACAAAGCTTACCTACGAAAATATTGCCTGCTTTTACAGTGAAAACAAAATTGTATATACGGTTCAACATGATGGCACCTTAATTAACACCGATTTTACACTGAATGAACTCGAAGAAAAAATAAACGATCAATTGTTTTTTAGAGCCAATCGGCAAATTATTATTCAGAAAGATGCAGTAGATCAAATTGAAAAAATTGAAAATGGCAAGTTGCGTATTCGGTTAAAGTCTGCTATTGAAAACGATGCGCTCGCTGAAATCCATATCAGTCGATACAAGCGAAAAGCCTTTATGAATTGGTTTCAGTAAAAGACGGCAATAACCACTGACCATTCAGCTATAAATTTACTACCACTCAGTAAAAACATAAGTATTTAAAAGGGCTTTCAGGGATTTTGTTCATTATTTCGTTTAGAATTTAAAATCAAAAAACAATGAACAATCTTAGCTTAAAACAAATAGCTATTCCATTAATCACCACTGCAATCATCTGCTTTTTATGGTTTGGACCCATCCGTATACCTTACATAGTAAATATCATCATTGCTCTATTAATTATTGTAGTGAATTATATAGAATACCAAGGAAAACCATTTTCAGCACTTGGATTTCAGCGTGAAAAATTCACATTCAAAAACATTTTTTTACTCGCACCCTTAGTTGCGCTAGGACTCTTCATTTTTTATGTAGTTGTTCTGGTTCCTGGAATTACAAAACTTACGGGAGATGCTATAGATTATTCTGCGTTTGATCCATTATTGGGTAATCTATCCGCTAGTTTAGTCGCTTTAGTCTTAGTATGGGCCACTGCGGGGTTTGGTGAAGAAATTATCTTTCGCGGTTATTTTATGCGACAATTCGTAAAATTCTTTGGAGAAAGCAAAGTCAGTATGGTGCTCAATATTGCTCTACTTTCTTGTTTTTTTGGTTTTATGCACAGTTATCAAGGGATTACCGGGCAACTTGTTACCGGGATCGTCGGTGCGATCTTAGCCGTGTTATTCTTCCTGCGTAAATACGATTTGTGGTTTGTTATTGCCGTGCATGGTTTTTTTGACACTTTTGCCATAATTTGTGTATACTTCGGTTTGACGCAATGATGCCGCAAAATAGTAGTTACAACTTGTGTTAATCCAATAACCTAAATGATTTTATACTTACTCAGGAATACATAGGCAAGAAAACACAAAATGCAATACTTGCCCGGACAAAACCACGGCAGCTAACCACAGGTATAAGCAATAGCGACAGAAATGCGAACTTTGAAATTTTATGTGCAAATTTAAGGTCTGTAACAGAATGAAAATTCAGCGGCTAAAACCGCTACTGCTCATACAAAAGATCGTTGTCATTAATTAAAAAAACTGAATTGAAAATTAGGGAAGCACATAGAAATGATTATACCATTTCAACAGATAAGGATAAGTTGGATATTTTGAGCATTCATAAATTCCTTGCCAACGAAACTGACTGGGCTTACGGAATTCCAATCGATACTTTGAAAACATCCATTCAAAACTCTTTGAATTTTGGACTTTATTACAAAAACATGCAAATTGGCTTTGCCCGAATAATTTCGGACTATTCAACTATTGCATATTTAGGTGATGTTTATATTCTAAAGGAATATAGAGGAAAGGGATTAAGTAAATGGCTGATAAATGAAATAATGGAACACCCCAATCTTCAAGGATTAAGGCGCTGGATTTTGTTAACCGATACAGCGGAATGGCTTTATAAAAAGTTTGGGTTTACGGAAATACCTAATCCTGAATTTTATATGGAGAAACATAACCCGAATGTATATAACAGAATGGATAAAACGAATGCCAATAAGGTATAACCGTAATTTGTTCTGCAGTTGGTCGGACCCGAAGCGGCCGGTTATACCAGACCGTTATATACCATACTAGAATGACCGAAATACTGGAAAAACATATCACTGAACGCATTGGGAGACGACCGGAGAACCTTGATAAGGTGCTTCCACATTTTGAACCCGTAAAAGCGAAAAAAGGCGAACATTTATTAACCCAAGGTGACGTATGTAAATATGTGTATTTCATCGTAAAAGGCTGTTTACAAGTTTACGTACTCGACAAAAACGGCAATGAATCAACACGTTCCTTTTATTTAGAAAATGGTTGGGTAACAGACATATTCGGATTTAAAAATCAAACACCTTCCTCAGAGTATATAAAATGTATCGAGCATAGTGAACTATTGAGGATCCATTTTGAACCCTTCCAAGCTTTGTGTAGGGAAGTCCCGCAATTTGATGCACTATATAAGGAAATACTTGAAGCTTCATACAATAACACCGTTTACCGGGTAAATACGTTGACTTCTCTCAATGCTCTTGAACGAGTCCAATGGCTCATGGAAACCAAACCGCTTATCATGACAAGGCTATCAAGCAAACTCATTGCATCTTATTTGGGGATTTCCCCTGAAACTCTTACACGTTTAAAATCCAAACTTTAAAGTCTTGACATTTGTCAAGAGTCACGTACTTCTCATTTCGGTGGTTTGCCATATAAACATCAAAATTTGAAAAAATGAAAGAGTACTTATTGTTATTTTGGAACGAATCAGGAGACGGTCAATACCAAATCGACCCTGAGAAAATGAAAGAAGGAATGGAAGCTTGGCAAACTTGGATTGGAAATATTGCCATGAAAGGAAAGCTAATTTCCACGAAACCCATGCAATGGGCAGGGATTCAGATTGGGAATGAAACCAGTAAAGAAAGCCCTGTAATCGCGGATAAAATCATGGTCACGGGATACTTGATTTGTAAATCCGATAACATAAACGAAGTTGTAGCGTGGTCAAAAAGCTGCCCCATATTACAAAGTCCGTCAGGATTTACAGAAATAAGAGAAGTAGCACCTTTTGAAATTTAAGAAGATGGATAAGATTTTAAACATTGGAAAATACTTGTTCCCCTTGTCCTTCTTAATGTATGTAGGATTACATTTGGGAAAACCAGACGTTGGAGCTTCTTTTGTCCCAGACTTTCTTCCATTCCCCTATTTTTGGAATTACTTTACCCTAGTTTGTATCCTGTTATTTATTGGGAGTGCTGTCCTCCGAAAATATGATAAACTTGCTTATTCCTTGATGGCACTTTATGTATTGTTAATGGCATTTTTGGTACATCTTCCAATGGCATTAGGAAACAATCTGCCTATAGGGATGATGGGAGTAGATTTGGAACGAACCAAAGAATTGGAAATGATTAATGTATTTCGGAACATCATGGTTACAGGGGCCCTGCTTGGTTTTGCAAAATATGTTGCAACTGATAATAGAATTATGGGATGAAAACGCGGTGAACAGGACTGTGCAAAAGCAATAACGGTTTGTGTGCAAACTCAAGCCGTTATTGCATTTTTTAAGTACCTTACCGTAGGATAAGTAATTGCATCAAATCCGCTACTGCGCTTATATGAGACCGTTATGTAAGTAAAAAAATAACAAAATGAAACAACACGGATCTGTTATCATCCCAACATTGCGATACAAAGATGCTCCTGCAGCGATGGAATGGTTGTGCGACGCTTTCGGTTTTAAAAAGCATTTGGTCGTACCTGGTGAAAATGGAACCATCGCACATGCACAATTAAGTTATGGCAATGCAATGATCATGTTAGGGTCCGAAAACAATGATGAATATGGTAAATTGTTAGGGTTGCCTAAGGATTTAAATGGATTAAATACACAAGCCCCATACATTGTGGTTGAAGAAGTAGATGAACATTACCAACGAGCGGTTGCCGCCGGAGCAGCAATCGTTATGGACCTTAAGGACGAGGATTATGGCGGGCGCGGATACAGTTGTCAAGATCCGGAAGGGTACGTATGGAATTTTGGTTCATACAACCCATGGGTATAAAAAAGCCAATAACAACAAAAAACATGATCAAGTTCTTCAGAAAAATACGTCAGCGCCTACTCTCGGAAAATAAGTTCAGCAAATATCTGCTTTATGCTGTTGGAGAAATTGTTCTTGTAGTTATCGGTATTTTAATAGCACTTTCCATTAATAATTGGAATGAAGAACGAAATGAAAGAAATCGTCTATTTAATGTCTATTCCCTAATAGCGGTCGATTTAAGCAATGATATTAAGTCAATTGATGAAATACGTTTGTTCTACGCTACTAAAAAAGAGCTTTACCCAAAAGTTCTCAGCGATTCATTAACAAAAAAGGACTACCAAGAAAATGATGCGCTATTGAATCTTATTATTTCATATCCTGATTTTAAAATTACCACCAGGGGTTTTGAGTTGCTAAAGGACTTTGAAGATTCCCGTCAGTTCGGCACGGATACTTTGGACAATCAAATTGTTAATCTGTATACCCATTTTAAAAATGAAGTAGAAGTAGACGTGGATCTTTTAAGCGTAGATAGCCGGGACAACATATATTATTGGAAGAATAATTGTGATTGGTGGGAAGGTTATTTCAATAACGACCCGGAAGGTTTTATAGCATATGCCGTGAGTAGTCAGGACTATCAGAACAGAGTAACCAGCAATTACGTGGCACACTACGGAGTTTATTTACCCAATTTGTTAAACTTCCAGGAAGAGGCAAAATCCGTTCTTCGGAATATAGAAAACACCATGAAATTGAAATAAGGAAGTCACACCAAGACCGTTGTGTGCAAGTCGCTTAACACAGTTGCTAAACATGAATAGAGCATGGTAGGGGAATATGACCAAATTACGGCATTTCATTATGCTGCGTTTCGACCTTCTTTGCATTCGCAGATTTTAAAGAAATGTCTGGAAGAAGGGGACGAATATTTTCTAGGATTGGACGTAGGGTGCGGAACGGGTCAGTCTTCTATCGCTTTAACGAATTATTGCAAAAAAGTTATCGGAATTGAGCCGAGTAAAGAGATGCTGGAAAAATCAATTGAACATCCCAGAATAGAATATCACCCCTATAATTGTGACTATTTTGACTTTCCAAAGAACTTTTTTGACCTAATTACTTTTGCGGGTTCCCTATATTATGCAAAATTCCAAAAATTGCTGGATGAAGTGGTGAGAGTAAGTAAAGATGCTTCCAAGATAGTAATATATGATTTTGAATTATTATTGGATGATTTACTTGAACAACTAAACGCAGCTAGTACATGGAAGCAACAGTCAAAATATGACCATCAAGTGAATTTTGACGGATTGGATCTAAAGGGTCTGCAAGTGGAAAAGACGCTCAAAAATTCGTTGTCATTGGAATTATCCATGGAGAACGTTTCACATTTGTTATTGTCATCCAAGGACCATTACAGCGTATTGGTCGAAACTTTGGGCAGGGACCATCTTCACCATAAAATCTCACAAAAACTGCGATTACTGTTTAAGTCGGAAAGCGCATTTGTGGTTGCGAAGACCTATTCAACCTTATATCAAACCGTAAAATAGTGCATCAAAATGTTGCTGTTGAAAAAGAGCAAAACATAAACCTCTATGGCAAGCGAAAGCTGGCTACCGTTTATGGGAGACCGAATCCAAACTAAATTCCAATGACAATCCACAAATGAAAAAGAAGGAAATATATGTTTTGTTCGGATTTGTAGGGCTAAAACTTTTTCTGCAACTTTTTCTCATAGATGCCGGATACGATTTACAGCGCGATGAATTTCTTTATTTGGACCAAGCGAATCATCTGGCTTGGGGATATATGTCGGTTCCACCTGTAACTTCTTGGATATCCTCAATAATCCAGCTACTTGGAAATAGTGTTTTTTGGATTAAATTTTTTCCTTCCTTATTTGGTGCTCTGACCATAGTTGTAGTTTGGCAGACCATAGACGAACTTAATGGAAGGCTACGTGCAAAAATCTTAGGCGCTAGCTGTATCTTATTTTCCGTTTTACTTAGATTGAATACGCTTTACCAACCTAATTCATTGGATGTCCTGTGTTGGACAACAACATATTTCTTTCTAATAAAATATATCAATACGGACAACAGTAAATGGATATATGCGACGGCTGTGGTATTTGCACTGGGCTTTCTAAACAAATACAACATTATCTTCTTGGCATTAGGCGTACTACCGGCATTATTGCTGACAAGAAACAGAAACATATTCCTAAAAAAGGAGCTCTATCTTGCCATGGGGTTAACGTTCATCATCATATTGCCCAATCTCGTTTGGCAATATAAAAATGACTTTCCGGTATTTCGCCACATGCAAGAATTGGCCAATACACAACTTATCCATGTTCCCAGAATGTTGTTTTTAAAGAACCAGCTTCTTTTCTTCACGGGTGCGCTATTTGTAATCGTCAGTGCACTTTATGGGCTGTTATTTTCAAAAAAACTCGAAAAATTTAAATTCTTATGCTGGGCGTTCCTCTTCACCTTGGCCATTTTTACCTATTTTAAGGCCAAAGATTACTATGCCATTGGATTATATCCCATTTATATTGCCATAGGTTCGTCATATCTGTTTCAAATTCTTGACCACAAGTTTGGAAAAATCATCCAACCCATATTGGTTTTACTGCCCCTTTTGGTCATAGTTTTAAGCTTCAACGTATCTTTCCCGAACAAGCCACCCGAATACATTATCGAACATCAGGATGAATACAGGAAGCTCGGGTTACTGCGATGGGAAGATGGCAAAGACCACGAGATTCCGCAAGACTATGCGGATATGTTGGGCTGGAGTGAACTGGCAACTAAAGTGGATAGAGCCTATCAAGGCCTAAAAGAACCCAACAAGACCTTGGTTCTTTGCAATAATTATGGACAAGCAGGTGCCATCAACTATTACACAAAAAGTGATATTAAGGCAGTATCGTTCGATGCCGATTATGTCAATTGGATTGACTTGGAAAAACCGTATTCCCATCTTATACGAATTAAAAATAGAAGGGAAAGAGGAAACGAATGGATCGAAACAAGTCCGTATTTTAAATCCGCCTCAATCCATGACTCTATAGCAAATCAATATGCACGAGAATATGGAACAACTATTTTCATTTTTCAAGATTCCCATGTCAATATCAATGAAAGGATCGAGAAAGAATTGAATGAAATAAAGAATTACCGCCAATAAGTCGAAAAGGCAAGTGCTGTTGAAGACTGAAACGAATATGAAATTGATGAATCAAATAACCATAGTTGTATAAGGTGGATTATGAATTCCGCTACTACCTATGCGCCAAACCGTTCGGTGTCATCAAAAAAATAGTCGACCCATGATCAAATTTTTTAGGAGGATACGATACCATCTTATGGGTGAAAATAAAATGGGCAAATACTTCAAGTATGCGGTTGGAGAAATTTTTCTTGTGGTTATTGGGATTTTGATCGCACTACAGATCAATAATTGGAATACAGCCTATAAGGACAGGAAATTGGAGCATAAGACCTTGTCCAATCTAAAACTTGATCTATCATTACAAAAGGGAATTATTCAAGATCACCTTCTTCATGAGCGTATGTTACTCCTAAAAGTGGATTCCTGCTTGTCCATGATCCATTCCAAGATCAAAGTGGACAGATTGGTAGTATTATTGGACACCCTGGCGGATAGGCTCACTTTTGTCACCAATTCCGTAACCTTTGATCATATGGGACTGGAGGGAAATGCATCGAACATGACCAACGTAGATCTTCAAAAGAAACTCCTGGAATACTATCAACAACTGGATTACACAAAATCGGTGGTAAACAATAACAATTTATACAGAACCAATAGTCAATTTGGCGCATTCATTGTCAATAATCCAATGGGACTGGAATTAAATGAAAATGGGCTAATTGATACCATGCAGGAAATAAGCCCGAAGCAAAAATATACCTTGAAAAAACAGCTTGAGGCAAGAAAATATAGTTTATTGAACAATATTGAAAAATGTTCCCTTCAAATGATCAAAACGGAAGAGTTATTTAAATTGGTCGAGGAGGAACTCATGAATAACTGAAAGAAGCATAAGGATGGCGCATAGTGCGTCCCGACCCGAATTACTTGGGAAGGACTTCCATAGCCTAGACCCTTAACCGTAGTACACGCCCATACATGCTCATTAAAACCATCGCTACATACCAAAATCTAACGGAAAGCGACAAACAACAAATAGCCGGTTGTTTTGTGAAAACCAGGGGTGACAAAAACAGCATGCTACTCAAGGAAGAAAGCTATGCCAAGCAATTGTACTTCCTGGAATCTGGATTTGTCAGGTCGTTTTACACCAAGGAGAATGGCAAAGAAAAAACTCATTGGATTTATTCCGAAGGCGATTTCTTTACTTCCTGGTATAGCTTTTTTACCGGCGAACCGAGTTTTGAAACCTTGCAATGCCTCAAACCCTGTGTACTATATACGATCTCGGAAAAAAACTATACCGAACTTTACGATACCAATACCGCGTTCCACACCTTCATTAATGGTTATTACCAGCACCTAATTGCCGAGATGGATTTTTTAAGCAAGGCTTTTTCGCACCTATCGGCCAAGGAAAAATATCAATACTTGCTAAAGACCAGTCCCAAGATGGTTCAAGAAATTAAGCTGGGCGTTTTGGCATCTTTGCTTGATATTAGTCAGGAAACCCTAAGTCGCGTACGACGACAGCCTTGATTTTTTGATTTAAGTCAAAAAAATATCACCTGTCTTTCTTCAACTTTGCCTGTATAAATCAAAGTGTTATGGACGAAGTTGTTGCACAAATGGAAAATCATATCGAGCTTGTGCTTTTGGGAATATTTATCTTTTCCATGGGCCTGGCCATTGTGGAATTTTTTTACGAACTCTATAAAAAGAAGATCACCAAATGGAGACTGGGCGAAATGTGGGCCAGTTTTTCCGTATTCATCATAGCCCAGCTTTTTGAAAAAATAAGCACGCTCATCTTCGTTGGGGCATTTTTCGTAGTTGCCGAGTTTATCCCATGGCAAATTCCCGTAAATATCTGGACCACCCTTCTATGCATCCTCCTAATCGATTTCCTGTACTATTGGGAGCACCTGATCGAGCACAAGGTCAGAATATTGTGGTCGTATCATAGTATCCATCACAGTTCGCCCATCTACAATTATACCACGGCTATGCGGGTATCCTTTATTGATAGTTTGATTACCTGGGTTTTCTATTTACCTGCGATTATCATGGGTTTCCATCCTTATATCGTTACGCTGGCCTTTTTCCTGATTTTAGGCTATCAGTTTTGGCTGCATACCGAAATGATCGGGAAATTGGGCTGGTTTGAAAAAATCTTTATGACCCCCTCGCAGCACCGGGTACATCACGGTTCGGACAAAATGTATTTGGACAAAAACTTTGGCGCACTCCTCAGTATTTGGGATAGAATGTTTGGAACTTTTCAGGAAGAACGGCACAGACCCCGATATGGTCTCACGAAGCAAATAAACACCATCAACCCGATAAAGGTACATCTGTACGAATACATAGGTATGTATAAGGATTTAAAAGGGTCACGTACTCTAAGGGAAGCTCGGGACTATCTACTACAAGCTCCCGGTTGGAAGCCCCAAAGACTTCGCGAGCAAAAACTGGAACCGGAGGAATAATGCAGATTAAAAATTTATGCTACCCCTACAAATGGCGGTTTTTCCTAACGCTGGCACTTATCCTGGCCGAGGCTGCCATGATGTTGCTGTTTCCCTTGGTTATCGGTTATGCCATTGATGATGTCATCAACCTAGGACAAACGGGTGTTTTTCTTTTGGGCGCACTGGGTTTGGGATTGTTGATCATTGGAGTGGGAAGACGCCTGTTGGATTCGCGGTTTTATGGAAAAATATATAAAACTACTGCTGTAAAAGTTATTCGGGAGATGAAAGGGAGTCGGTCTTCGGTAAAAACGGCCCGTCTCCATATGATGCGGGAATTGGTTGAATTTTTGGAAAACGCCTTACCGGAACTGATCAATCATTGCATTGGATTGGTTGGCGTAGTACTGATGCTTTATTCCTTGGATATCATGGTGTTTTACGGTAGCCTGGCGGTTACACTGGCTATTTTCCTGGTATATTGGTCAACTCGGAAAAAAACAATGTCCTATAATGAGGCATCCAACAACGAAATGGAGCGCCAAGTCGATGTATTGGCTCGGAACGAACCTTTTGAATTAAGAGATCATCTACAGAAAACAATCAGGTGGAACATTAAACTATCCGATTTGGAGGCCTTTAATTTTTCCATATCATGGATGTTCGCCTTGGTATTTTTAGTCGCCGCGATCGTGGTTTCGGCGGACAATGGTACCTTACAGTACGGGATGTTGTTCGCTTTGGTCATGTATGTATTTCAGTACATTGAAAATGTACTCAACCTACCCTTGTTCTATCAAAATTGGTTACGGTTACGGGAAATAGTGCGTAGGTTGGAAGAACCTCCTACCACCGCCAACAAGGGGTGCCAGCAATAGCGGTTTTAGGGCATAATCCATCATTTTTTGTCAAATTAAAGTATTTTGTAGTACGAAATGTAGTCGCTTAACTGGCTGCAGTTCGTACAGGAGATTCATATCCGCAAGCAAAAGATAAGTTATGCTGAAAAAGACACCCATTATATGCTTTCTCTTCTCAATAGTTTTCATAAAAGGCTATTCTCAAGAGATAGAAACACTAAGGCAGAAATTGGATGGTATTATACGTACAAAAAAAGCGGTGGTTGGGGTTTCCATCAATGGGACGACAATTAATGACACGCTAAGTATCCATGGCCAAAGACACTTTCCAATGCAAAGTGTTTTCAAGTTCCCGATCGCATTGACCGTACTATCAGAAATAGATAAAGGAACCCTTTCCCTCAATCAAAAAGTCGACATTAAAAAAAGTGAACTGTTACCAGGACTATGGAGTCCAATACGAAATAAATATCCAGAAGGGGCATCCCTTACAATAGCTCAAATCATGGAATACATGGTCGCTTTAAGTGATAATGTTGGCTGTGATGTGCTGTTAAAACTTCTTGGAGGGCCACAGGTGGTCCAAAACTATTTTTCAAGTCTTGGTTTTGAGGATTTTGCCGTTAAAATAAATGAAGAAACCATGCAAAATAATTGGGAGTTACAATTCCTAAATTGGACAACGCCAAAAGAAGCTAACAAGATACTGTCCACATTTTATGAAAACAAAAATGATCTAATTTCAAAGGAAAGCCATGATTTTATTTGGAACGTAATGAAAGGCACCAAAACGGGGAAAGGTAGATTAAGGGGACAATTACCTAAAGAAACCATTGTTGCGCATAAAACAGGCTGGTCCGGCAAACATAAAGAGACGGGTATAACTGCTGCGGTGAACAACATCGGAATAATATTTTTGCCTAATGGAGAACACTTTACAATTAGCGTTTTTATTACCGAATCCAAGGAGGATTTTGAAACTAACGAAAAAATAATTTCCGATATTGCTAAGGCCACCTGGGATTATTTTATGGGCAAATAATGATATCATTCCAATACAATTTTTAAAAATGCCGGAAGGTAATAGGACATATAGACAACAGTGATTGTAAAAACAAAACAAATTCTCAGAATACTATTAATTACGGCCTCCATAGGATCGTTATTCTTTGTTCCATGGCTTTTGGTAAAGGCATGGATACTACCGCTACCGGATACGGTTCAAGAACAGTTGGATGAAGCCATAACCCATGGATTTGACGGAATGATCGTTTATGTGGACCAAGCGGGCCGACCCCCTCAATATTTCGCTTCGGGTTGGCATGATCGGGAATCCGGGATACCTGCCAAACCCAATGCATTATTTAAGATTGCCAGCATTAGCAAGCTGTATGATGCCGTGGCGGTTACCAAATTGGTGAGCGATGGACGACTTTCCCTGGATAAAACCGTCGCCGATTATTTGCCGGAACTGGTGGGGAGGATCGAAAACGCAGAGCGAATTACCTTGAGGTTGATGATTCAGCACCGCAGTGGCATCCCCAATTTTACGGACGCTCCGAATTTTTGGGCAGCTCCAACTGAAACGTATGAAGAAGGCCTGGCCTTGATACTGGACAAACCGGCCAACTTTGAACCCGGTGAAGACTATGAATATTGTAATACGAATTACCTCTTGATCAATAAGATCATGGATGATGTACTAGGGTATGGCAACTTTCAATTCATTCAGGAAGAAATTCTAATGCCATTACAGTTGAAGAACACCTTTGGTCCGGAAAGTGAAGTGAAAATGGCGGATTTGATGAGCGGCTATCATGTGGGATATCCCCATGATTTAAAGGCGGACGGGCATGATATGTTGGCCACCGCAGAAGACGTGGGTATATTCCTAAGAGCATTGAACGATGGATCTGTGTTTCAACCCGGGGAGCAGGAAATATATGCATCCATTTATGAGTTCGAACATTCGGGCTGGGTTCCGGGTTACCAGAGTTTTGCCAAATACCATAAGGATATTGATGCGGTTATTGTTGAATTCTACAACACCACCGACCCCAAATTGTACAATTGGAACTTGTCGGAAATCGTAAATAGTAGAATTGTCAAAATTCTAAAAAGGCAAGAAAGTCCTTAGCTGAGTATGAAAAACATTCCAGTTTGCCAGGCGGGCAGGGGAATGTGTGTATCCTATTTGTTGCCAAAACGGAAATACTGCATTTTTGATTAAAAACGGTCGGTAACAAAGAACCGCGTTGGAAGAAAAGTGCTGTAGTCAAGTTCCACATGTTGTCGATTTATTCGTGATCGCGACAGGATTACCTGCGGTGTTCCTTTTCCGTCCAATGTTGCAAATAGAAAACCCCGGGCTATCGCCCAGGTTCCCTGTTTCCATCCAAAACCCGAACTGTGTTCGGTTTTTCCTAAAAACAAGGAACCACGCCCATGGGACGTGGTTTTCTGAGTGTCGTGATCGCGACAGGGTTACCTGCGGTGTTCCTTTTCCGTCCAATGTTGCAAATAGAAAACCCCGGGCCGTTGCCCGGGTTCCCTGTTTCCATCCAAAACTCGAACTGTGTTCGGTTTTTCCTAAAAACAAGGAACCACGCCTATGGGGCGTGGTTTTCTGAGTGTCGTGATCGCGACAGGGTTACCTGCGGTGTTCCTTTTCCGTCCAATGTTGCAAATAGAAAACCCCGGGTCGTTGCCCGGGTTCCCTGTTTCCATCCAAAACTCGAACTGTGTTCGGTTTTTCCTAAAAACAAGGAACCACGCCTATGGGGCGTGGTTTTCTGAGTGTCGTGATCGCGACAGGATTCGAACCTGTGACCGTCTGCTTAGAAGGCAGATGCTCTATCCAGCTGAGCTACGCGACCTATTATTTTATTTCAGCAGTGGAACTTGTCTACCAAACAGTAATTGTTCCTTGTCTGCTACTGGACCCTTGTCCGTCTGAGCCCTGCCCGAACGTACCCCTCCGGAATCACCTATCGTGCCGGTGTTCGGTACGGGCGGGTACGCGACCTTGTGTCGTGTTGCGAAGCTGCCTGTCCGCCATAGTGGAACGGAGGAGGAAACCACGCGCGCCTATAAATAAAAAAGCTCCAAGTTTCCTTGGGGCTTCTTAGTAGCGGGGACTGGACTCGAACCAGCGACCTTCGGGTTATGAGCCCGACGAGCTACCTACTGCTCTACCCCGCGATGTATGATTTAAGCACCTTTGGTGCAGTATTTTTGTTTTCCCGCTCCGGTCGAGTAGGTACCCTGCCCTGAGCGTAGTCGAAGGGTACTGCTCTACCCCGCGATGTATGATTTAAGCACCTTTGGTGCAGTATTTTTGTTTTCTCGCTCCGGTCGAGTAGGTACCCTGCCCTGAGCCCCTGCCTTCCGAAGTCTCGTTCGGAGGATGGGTAGTCGAAGGGTACTGCTCTACCCCGCGATGTGGACGGCAAAGATACAACGGTTTTTTAGTATTATCAAATCTTGGCCGAGAAAGAATTATTTCCAGATCGCCTTCCACGGGAATGGAGAAAATCCATACCTTAGGGACTTTGCCTATTTATGGAAGTTATCAACGATTACTTATCCGCGTTGCTGCCCTATACGGAATGGGTCATGCTGATTCTGTTAATTGGCGGGGGACTTTTTCTGGTTATTCGCTCCAAGTTCCTGCCGTATCGTTATTTTGGTCATGCTATTGCTATTACGGCCGGAAAACACGATAAAGAAGGGGCAAAGGGAGATGTAAGTCATCTACAGGCACTTTCCGCCGCCGTAGCGGCAACCGTGGGGTTGGGAAACATCTCCGGGGTGGCCATTGCCATTTATATGGGTGGGCCCGGAGTCGTATTTTGGATTTGGATCACCGCACTTATCGGAATGTGCATCAAGTTCTATTCCTGTAGTCTGGCCATCATGTTCCGGGGGACAGATTCGGACGGGAAACTGCAAGGGGGTCCCATGTTCTATATCGTTCAGGGTATCGGTCAAAAAGCCAAACCCTTGGCCACATTTTTTTGTATTGCGGGACTTTTTGGTTTTTTAGGGGTATTTACAGCCAATCAGTTTACCCAAACCTTTATGAATGTGGTACATCCGGACGAAAGCTTGATGCCGCTCGGGGACTTTAATTGGAAATTGATTATTGGCCTTACGCTGGCCGCCATTACGTCCTTTGTCATCTTTGGCGGATTAAAAAAAATAGCACAGGTCGCTTCCACGATCGTTCCGTTTATGGTACTCTTGTATTTTGTGGCCGTACTGGTGGTCATGGCCACCAATTCCGCCCAGATCGGACCTTCCTTTCAACTGATTTTCTCGGAAGCCTTTAATACGGATACCATGGTACAAGGGGGCCTTTGGGGCCTGATTATTCTAGGGGTCCGTCGGGCCATGTTTTCCAATGAGGCCGGACTGGGTAGTGCACCCATGTACCATGGCCAGACCAAAACGGATGAGCCCGTACAAGAAGGTCTGGTGGCCATGTTGGGACCTTTTATCGATACGATCATTGTATGTACCCTTACGGCTGTAGTCATTATTTTAAGCGGGGCCTATTTGGAGGCGGAAAGTAATGGGATTTTGATGACCTTGATCGCCTTTAAAAAGACCTTGTTCGGTTTTGGGGATGTGTTGCTGATGATCATTGTTTCGGCCTTCGCCCTCTCCACCCTATTTACGTATTCCTATTATGGGGTCAAATGCCTTTCTTTTTTGACCAATGCCAAGATCGGGAAATACTACAATGGATATTTTGTGGCAACCATTGTTTTTGCGGCAGTAGCCTCCGTGGATTTGGTCATAAACCTGATCGATTTGGCCTACGCCCTTATGGTCATTCCCAATATGATAGCTGTACTTTACTTGGCACCACAGGTGAATGAACGGATGAAGACTTATTTTAAAAAACGGGAACATGGCGGAACATAAGGCGGGATTCGTAAACATCATAGGTAACCCGAACGTAGGTAAATCCACCCTGATGAATGCCCTGGTGGGCGAGAAACTGTCCATCATTACCTCCAAGGCCCAGACCACACGACATCGAATATTGGGTATCGTCAATGGGGACGATTTTCAGCTGATCCTATCGGATACCCCAGGCATTATCAAACCGGCCTATGCGCTGCAATCCAGTATGATGGACTTTGTACGATCGGCCTTCGAGGATGCGGATGTACTATTGTATATGGTGGAAATTGGCGAAAAGGCCCTCAAGGACGAACGGTTTTTGGAAAAGATCCAACAGAGCAAAATCCCGGTGCTGTTGTTGTTGAATAAAATTGACGGTGCTTCCCAAGAGATACTCGAGGAACAAGTACAATATTGGCAAAAAGCACTGCCCCAAGTAGAGATACATCCCATTTCCGCCCTCAAAAACTTTAATATAGCGGAAGTCTTTGAACGGATTATCCAATTGTTGCCCGAGGCGCCACCGTATTATCCCAAAGACCAGCTGACCGACAAACCGGAACGGTTTTTTGTCAACGAGACCATCCGTGAAAAAATTCTGATCCATTATAAAAAGGAAATTCCCTATTCCGTGGAAATTGAGACGGAGGAATTTCTGGAAGACGAGGATATCATCCGCATGCGCTCGGTTATTATGGTGGAACGCGACTCCCAAAAGGGCATCATCATTGGCCATAAGGGAAGTGCCTTAAAACGCGTTGGGATGGAGGCCCGAACCGATTTGGAAAAATTCTTCGGAAAACAGGTTCATCTGGAACTGTATGTAAAAGTGAACAAAAATTGGCGTTCAAACGCCAGGCAGCTGAAACGATTTGGGTACGATCAATGATCGGTTAACGTTCCGGTTCCTTTTCCCTTACCTTTTCCTAGTATTTAGCTAACCATAATTTTGATTTTAGCTAACCTTTAATTGTAGGTAAAGCTTCATCTTGTACAAAATCTAAAAACCAACGTAAGATGAAAGTTTTCTTCAAATGCCTGTCCTTGGGCCTAATTTTCTGTGTTTTTTCTTGTAACAAATTGGATGATTTTCTGGGCGATCCCGGAGGGAATGACGATGATGACCCGGGAATGGGAGTGAATTTTACGTACAAGAATACCATCCAAGTAGGGGGCGAAGGAGCTGCTGAAATCTCCGCCTATGACCCAATGACCAAAAAGTTGTTTACCGTAAATGTGGAGACCAATGGTGTATCGGTCTATGATATCTCCGATTTGGATGCTCCAATGCAGTTAAGCTCCATTACCCTACCCGGCACCGGGGCACCCAATAGCGTCGCCGTTAAGAACGGCATTTTGGCAGTTGCGGTTGAGGCGGAAGTAAAACAAGATCATGGCTACGTCAAGCTTTTTGATACCGATAGCCAAAACTTCATTGAAGCGTTTACCGTAGGTGCCCTGCCCGATATGGTGGCCTTTTCTCCGGATGGGAATTACATAGTTTCCGCTAATGAGGGAGAGCCCAACGATGATTATACCAATGACCCTTGTGGTACGGTCAGCATCATCAATGTGGCCGAAGGTACGGTGGAGACCATAGGTTTTGATCACTTTAATGGGGACGTTCATACCTTGGCGGAAGGTGGGTTCCGTGTATTCGGTCCCGATGCCACCTTGGCCATGGACGTGGAACCTGAATATGTGGCCATTTCCGATGATTCGAAGACGGCTTGGATTGCCCTACAGGAAAACAATGGGGTGGCCAAGGTAAGCTTGGAAAGCAAGCAGGTAGAGGCTATTTACCCGCTGGGATTCAAGGATTATAATATGCCAGGAAACGAAATAGATCCCAGCGACGAGGATGGCCAAACAGCATTGGCCAATTACCCGGTTTTCGGGATTTTTCAGCCCGATGCCATCGCCTATGTGAATATCAACGGTACCGACTATATCATTTCGGCCAATGAAGGGGATGCCAGGGAATATGAGGGAACCCCCGGCTTTATAGAAGAAGAGCGAATCAAGGATATTATGTTGGATCCTTCCGTTTTTCCCGATGCCGAGATGTTACAGGATGAAGCCGTTTTGGGAAGGCTTAAGATAACGACTACTTTGGGCGATGCGGACGGAGATGGTTATTTCGAACAATTGTATAGTTATGGTGCCCGGTCCTTTACCATTTGGACAGGGAATGGCCAGATGGTCTACGATAGCGGTAATGATATCGCTCAACAGACCTTAAGTCTTACCCCGGATGTGTTCAACGGAGGGGATGGAAGAAGCGATGACAAGGGAGCGGAACCCGAAGCGGTAGAAGTACTCCAAGTAGGCGAAAAGTATATTTTATTCGTAGGTCTGGAACGAAATAACCAAGTAATGATCTACGATATTACCGATCCCTATATGCCCGTTTTTATGGATATCCTTTCCAAGGAAGGGGATGTCGGTCCAGAAGGGGTATTGGCCATTCCGGCGGAGTATAGCCCTTCAGGAAAAGATATACTTGTGGTGAGTAACGAAGTAAGCGGTACCGTTACTTTTTATGAAAATTAATGTAATTAGTGGATTAGGGATGGAAGATTTTTGACCGATTGGCAATCAATCGGTCAAGGTCTCCATCATAAATTGATACAACTGCCGCATTTGGGGCTTGCCCTTTTGTTTGCCCATTCTTCCAAAGGCATACAATACAAACCAGAGGATGACCATAAAAATCATAACCCCCATTTGCAGGCCATAAGGTCTTCCCAAGGAAGCATAGGAATAGGCCCAAATTCCAAAAATGATAAAGAAGGTCCCCACCCCAAAATGAAGGAACATAAAAAAGGTCCATAAGGTAGGGTTGGGTCCAAAAAGTCCATAAAGCTTGCAGCTCTTGGCATCTACATCATTAATCTCCAGATGCAACTGGGGCGACCAAAAATGGATGTGCTTCCGGTTAAATTTAATGAATACATGGTCGTCGATTCTTTTCAGTAAAAAGGGTTCTTTTGCAGCGCGCTCGAAAGTATCCAGTAGAGGTTCCTTTCCTCCAGGCAAGGTCAGTTGGAACCTTGGTCGCAGTACAATATCATTGGGAAGTGTTTTCAATTCATAGGATGTAAGCAACTAAAAAGATACTGTTTTTCTTCGGATTTTAATGGTACTTTTGCCCCAAAATCAGGGAGCAATGAGTGCAATCGTAGCCATTGTAGGGCGGCCGAATGTTGGAAAATCCACCTTTTTTAATCGATTAATACAGCGAAGGGAAGCTATTGTGGATGCCGTTAGTGGAGTCACCCGGGATCGTCATTATGGTAAGAGCGATTGGAACGGAACGGAATTTTCGCTTATCGATACCGGAGGTTATGTAGTGGGCAGCGATGATATTTTTGAGAGGGAAATCGACAAGCAGGTAGAATTGGCTATTGATGAGGCGGATGCCATTATCTTCATGGTGGATGTGGAATCAGGTGTTACGGGAATGGACGAAGATGTGGCCAAACTGCTTCGAAGAATAGATAAACCGGTCTTTTTAACGGTGAACAAGGTAGATAATGCCCAACGGGCCGCTGATGCCGTAGAATTCTACGCCTTGGGCCTTGGGGAGTACTACAACCTTTCCAGTATCAATGGTAGCGGTACCGGCGAGTTGTTGGATGATCTGGTAAAGGTACTTCCGGACAAGGAAATGGAGCAGGACGATTTACCCAGGTTCGCCGTAGTCGGCAGACCCAATGCAGGAAAGTCGTCCTTTATCAATGCGCTGATAGGCGAAGAGCGCTATATCGTTACCGACATTGCCGGAACTACTAGGGATAGTATAGATACCAAATACAATCGTTTCGGTTTTGAATTCAATTTGGTGGACACGGCGGGTATACGAAGAAAGGCCAAGGTTAAGGAGGATTTGGAGTTCTATTCCGTTATGCGTTCCGTCCGGGCCATAGAACATAGCGATGTCTGTTTACTGCTGTTCGATGCCACCCGGGGATTTGACGGACAAGTGGAAAATATTTTTTGGTTGGCACAGCGAAACAACAAGGGGATTGTGGTCTTGGTCAATAAATGGGATCTGGTCGAGGACAAGGAGACCCAAACCATGAAGCAATATACCCAAAAGATCAAACAGGCCATGGAGCCTTTTACCGACGTGCCGGTGCTCTTTATTTCCGTGCTGAACAAGCAACGTATCTTTAAAGCCATTGAGACGGCGGTTCAGGTGTATAAAAACCGTTCCAAACGTATTCCCACCCGCAAACTGAACGATACGATGTTGCCCATTATCCAAGGAACACCGCCACCGGCGTATAAGGGCAAGTACGTAAAGATCAAATACATCACACAGCTTCCAACACCTTATCCACAATTTGCCTTTTTTTGCAATCTTCCGCAATACGTGCGCGAGCCGTACAAGCGATTTTTGGAGAATAAACTACGGGAACATTTCGACTTTACCGGTGTACCCATGTCCATTTTTATGAGAAAGAAATAGGAGTAGGTCCTTTGGGCCTTTTTTCTGGACGCATTAAGCGAGAAATCCCAATTATTAACCCTATCTTAATTTGGGAAATTCCATTAATTGGTCATTTTTTATCACCTTTCAAAAAAACTAACAATGCGTCGTTTTATAAGCCTTTTGCTTTTGACGTTGGTATTCATAGCAAGTATTGCCCAAGAAAAACCAACCATTTATATTGACATCCCCACCCAGCAGAAACCGTGGAACCATACGGAATGGAATGCTAGCCCGGGGCAGTTTCAATTTGCCATTGTCTCGGATAGGACCGGAGGCCATCGACCTGGAATCTTTCCGACCGGCATTAAAAAGCTGAACCTATTGCAACCCGAATTCGTCATGAGCGTGGGCGATCTGATCGAAGGCTATACCCAAGATACGGTACAGCTAAATGCAGAATGGAAAGAATTTAAGGGTTTTATCGATTTGTTGGAGGCACCTTTCTTTTACGTGCCTGGCAACCATGACATTACCAACAAAGTCATGGAAGACAAATGGAAAGAACTTTTTGGGGTGTCCTACTATCATTTTGTGTACAAGGATGTTCTTTTTCTTTGCTTGAACTCCGAGGACAATATACGTGGGGCAGGGCGGGGTACCATCGATGATGGGCAATACGCATATATTGAAAAGACCTTGGAGGAGAATGCCGATGTAAAATGGACCTTGGTATTTTTACACCAACCGCTATGGGTACAGGAGGACACCAAACGATGGTCTGATGTGGAACGGCTGTTGTCCGAAAGAAACCACAATGTTTTTGCCGGCCATTACCACCGCTATTGGAAAACCGAGCAAAATAATGGAAAATATATTGCCTTGGCCACAACTGGAGGAGGCAGCGGCCTTAGAGGGAAGGCCTATGGTGAATTTGATCATGTGGTCTGGGTCACCATGACCGAAGAAGGACCTGTTCTGGCCAACTTGTTTCTTGAGGGTATTTGGGATGAGAACGTGGTTACCGAGGATTTGGTCGATTTGGTACGTAACCGGCCGTTTCCCATTCAAATAAACCCGATTTATCTGGACGAAACCCATCCCGAGAAGATGGTGGCGACAATTAAGGCCACCAATCAGAGTGATGCCAAAATGCGAGTTGAGCTTACCGCTTATAACCACAATCAGCTTTTTTACCAATTGGAGCGGACCTCTTTTGAGGTAAACCCCAATGACGTGGAGACCTTTCAACTGGACCTGACAAATTTGAAGAATACCGCACTTACGGATATGACCCCATTACAGATCAAGGCGGATATCACCTACGAGTTCGGTTCCCGACCGGACGTAAGCTTTTCCTCGGTTTTGGACTATGTCCCGTTTTTTAGATACCCACTTAAAAAGGCCAAAAAGATTAAATTGGATGGGGACTTGAACGATTGGAAGACTATGCAGTGGTTGCCTGTGGAAAACGTGGAAGGCGCACCTTTTGATTTTGACGGTGCCGATGATTTTTCCCTACAATTTGCCACGACCTACAACGAGGATTATTTTTATGTGGGTATCGACCTTACCGATAATGATATTCTGGTAAAGGAAAAGGGGTCGTACGGGAATCAGGATGCCCTTATTTTAGGTCTGGATGCCCGTCCGCAATATCTTAGTGCGTTTAATAAGGGGGAAGGTAGGGGACAGGATTGGATCGCGTATTTCAGAACCTTTAAAAAGGACAATCCCGTTTACAACGAAAATCAATTGCCAACAAAGGTCAGGACCCAAATCAAAATGACGGAAACGGGCGCCACTATGGAAATCGCCTTCCCCATGGAATACATACGAAAAATGAACGGGGAGAATTGGTCCAATCTACGTTTGGGCCTGGGATATTATGATTATGATAGCGATGATGAGAATCCCACGACGCATTTTTGGTTTCCAGCTTGGAACAGTACGGAGGACATCCCGGGTTCAGGGATGTTATTCAAAGACGGAGCGCCCTGATTCTAGGGGACAACGTAGATAATGGGTTCATATAATTACGCATACTATGCTCATTGTTTGACCTTAAACTTGAAACCAGAAACCCCAAACCAGAAACTTGAAACCAGAAACTTAAAACTAGAACCCCAAACTTGAAACCAGAAACCCAAAACCGGAAACTTGAAACCCCAAACCAGAAACCATAAACTTGAAACCCCAAACCCAGTCTAACTACCAACCGCCGGAGGCGCCCCCGCCACCAAAACCGCCGCCGCCAAAGCCGCCGCCGAATCCACCTCCGCCAAAGCTTCCGCCACCTCCAAAGCCGCCCCGGGAACCTCCTCCAAAACCGCCGCGTCCCATATTGCTGAGAACAATGATATCCCAGATATCCAGACCCGAGGACCGTCTTCCGCCACGTCCGCCACCGCCCTTTCGGTTTCTACGGGACAGAATGATAAGAATAATAAAGAATATGATGATCGGGAGCAGAGAACCCAATGGAAAACCCTCCTCATTATTAAAAGTCCGGTCTTCCGTAAATTCCCCGTTCAAAACTGCGAAAATAGCGTCGGCGCCTTTATCCAGACCACCGTAAAAGTCTCCCTTTTTAAATTCCGGGACGATGACCCTTTCAATGATCCTTTTGCTGATGGCATCATTTAAAAATTCCTCAACTCCGTAGCCCGTATTTATGGCTATCCTTCGATCATCCTTGGCCAAGATGATAAGTATACCATTGTCCTTATCCGCTTGTCCGATGCCCCATTTCTGGCCCCACTGCGCGCCTAAAAAATTAATATTCTCCCCCTCGGTAGAACGGATTATGGCAATTACCATCTGGGTGGAGGTACTATCGGAATAGCGAATTAGTTTTTGTTCCAGGGTTTTTTCCTGAACATCCGGCAGAAGATCGACATAGTCATAGAGGCTGGTTTCTTTTTTCGGTTTTTCGGGAATCTGGAATTGTGCCCACGCGAACCCGCACCAACAAAGGCCAAGAAGTAAGAGACTAGCCTTTGGAAATTTCATCGCTAAGCTCATTTATGTCGTCATGGTGCCATGGGAAATGGGATTCCAGTTCCTTACCGGCCGTGAGGATACCATCCACAATGCCCTTTTTAAAGTTACCTTTCCGAAACGAGCTTTGGATAGCATCCCGGGTGCGGTCCCAAAAACCTTCGGGAACTACCTTATCGATACCCCGGTCCCCATAAATGGCAAATTTTCTGTCGTTGACGGCGATGTAGATCAATACCCCGTTTTCTTCTTTGGTATTGTCCATTTTAAGTAGATGGAAGACTTCCTTGGCGCGGTCCAGATAATCCTTTTCCGTATGGGCTTCGATATGCACTCGGATTTCCCCCGAGGTATTTTTTTCGGCCTCAAGAATGGCCAAAACGATTTCCCGTTCCTCCGCGGTGGTCAAAAAATCCTCTACCTTGGACATCAGATCAATTGAAATCAAATTCTACATCAGGCGCCTGTTCGGAACCGGCATCGGCCTGATAACGGGCCATTTCGTCAAAACCGAAGAGTCCGGCCAACAATTTTCCGGGAAACTTGGTGGTGTGAATGTCATACAGATTTACCTTTTCATTGAATCGATTGCGTTCCACATTGATCCTATTCTCCGTTCCCTCGAGTTGGGTCTGTAATTCCAAGAAGTTTTGATTGGCCTTGAGCTCGGGATACCGTTCCACAACGACCATGAGCTTGCTTAGGGCCCCGGTCAATCCACTTTGAGCTTGTTGAAAGGCCGCCATTTTCTCTGGGGTCAGGTTGTCCACATCTACGGTTGTTGAGGTCGCTTTGGCCCGTGCCTCGATGACATCGGTCAGCGTTCCGCGTTCAAAGTCGGCTGCACCCTGAACGGTTTTCACCAAATTACCGATAAGATCGTTTCTTCGCTGATAGGAGCTTTCCACATTGGACCAAGCGGTCTTGGCGTTGGCTTCCAATTCAACGGCCGTATTGTTGAACCCAACGGCCCATCTATAGAGTCCAAATGCCAGGACCCCAAGAATAATGAGAATAAGTAATCCCTTTTTCATGGTATAGTGTATTTAAGATTGATTTATAGTTGCTCTTTGATCTTGGAAAGTTCGGCCTTTATCCGTTCCAACTTTTGGATAATCTCAAAATTGCTCAAGGTCTTTTGCCTGCTTTCCCGAAGATGGGTTTTGGCTCCTTCCAAGGTAAATCCGCGCTCCTTGACCAAATGGTAGATCAAGCGTAGGTTGTTGATGTCCTGTGGGGTAAATTTCCGATTGCCCTTCGCATTCTTTTTAGGTTTAAGCGCATCGAATTCCTTTTCCCAAAAGCGGATCAAGGAGGTGTTCACCCCAAAGGCCCTGGCCACCTCGCCAATGCCGTAGTATCGTTTTTCCGGTAACTCTACATGCATTAATCCAGGGATTGATTTTCTTGGGTAGCGTATTTCAGCATATTTTCAAACTCTTCCGCCGACAAACTTCCGTAGTAAAAGTTGATGGGGTTCAGGTGTTCCCCGTCCTTCCGTACCTCATAATGTACATGAGGGGCCTCGGAACGTCCTGTATTGCCTACAAATCCGATAAGGTCGCCTCGCTTCACTTTCTGCCCGCGCTTCACATTATATCGGCTTAAATGGGCATAAAGGGTCATATAACCATAACCGTGGTCTATACGGATATGTTTGCCAAAACCGGATGATCGGTTGTCCGCGCGGATCACTTTACCATCTCCCGTGGCATAGATCGGCGTTCCCCTAGGGGCTGTAAAATCCATACCCCGATGCATTTTCCGGGCCTTGGTAAAAGGGTCGGAACGCCATCCAAACCCAGAGGCCATTCGGGTAAGGTCTTCATTGCTTACGGGTTGTATGGCAGGAATGGAAGCCAATAGCTTTTCCTTTTCCTTGGCCAATTTGGTAATTTCATCCAAAGACCTGGATTGTATGGCCATTTGTTTTTTTATAATGTCCAAACGTTTGGTCGTAGCAACGATCATCTGGGAATTGTTGAACCCTTCTAATGATTTGTATCGGTTTACACCACCAAAACCGGCCCTTCTTTGTTCTTCGGGAATCGGATTGGCCTCAAAATACAAGCGGTAAATGTTGTTGTCCCGTTCTTCAATATTGGCCAGGACATCTTCGATCTGCTCCATTTTTTTGTTCAACAGCTCAAACTGGAGTTCATAGTTATTTACCTCGCGTTGCAAGGACAATTCCCTGGGCGTATTGATCAAATTGGTATTCAATAAAAGTACGAGGCATAATAGGCCGAATAATAGTGATCCTAGGAAGAAAAAAGCAATGCTCCAGTACCTCTTGGATTTTTTGGTTTCTATCTTTCGATAGGACAGTGTGTCCGGGTCGTAATAATACTTTACCTTAGACATAAATGGATTTTATCCTATTTTTGTGCTTTCTTTTAACACAACAAACAAATATAAAAATTGTTTTGTAGAAAGCGTTAAAATTTGTCAAACCTTACCTTTTTCAATGACTTCCAAGGAAATTAGGAATCAGTTTTTAAATTTTTTCAAGGAAAAGGACCACAAAATCGTACCCTCGGCTCCTATGGTCATAAAGGATGATCCCACCTTGATGTTTACCAATGCCGGAATGAATCAATTCAAGGAATATTTCCTGGGGAACAGCAAAGCGAAAGATGTTCGCGTTACCGATACCCAGAAGTGTCTTCGGGTAAGCGGCAAACACAATGATCTTGAGGAAGTGGGCATGGATACCTACCATCACACCATGTTCGAAATGTTGGGGAACTGGAGTTTTGGGGATGCCAGCGGAAAAAATACGGATGGATACTTCAAAAAAGAGGCCATTCAATGGGCGTGGGAACTGTTGACCGAGGTGCTCAAAATTGACCCGGACCGTCTCTATGCTACGGTGTTTGAAGGAAGCAAGGATGCGGACCATCTGGAAATGGACCAGGAAGCCTATGCCCATTGGAAGGCCATAGTTTCCGAGGACCGGATCCTAATGGGCAACAAAAAGGACAACTTTTGGGAAATGGGAGAGCAGGGACCCTGTGGGCCCTGTTCCGAAATTCATGTGGACATTCGCCCAGCTAAGGAAAGGAAAAAAATTTCCGGGGCTTCCCTGGTCAACCAGGACCATCCCCAAGTAGTGGAAATCTGGAACCTGGTCTTTATGCAATATAATCGTAAGGCGGATGGTTCACTGGAACCTTTACCGGCCAAGCACGTGGATACCGGAATGGGTTTTGAGCGTTTGTGTATGGTGCTGCAGGGGGTGCAATCGAATTACGATACCGATATTTTTTCGCCTATCATTCGCGAAATTGGAACCATATCCCATACGACCTATGGATCTAGTGAATCGACCGATGTGGCCATTCGAGTAATCGCCGATCACATCAGGGCGGTGGCCTTCGCCATTGCAGATGGGCAGTTGCCCAGCAACACAGGTGCGGGTTATGTGATTCGAAGAATTTTAAGAAGGGCCATACGCTATGGGTTTACATTTTTGGATATCAAGGAACCTTTTATGTTCCGTTTGGTCAAGGTGCTTGTGGGTATCATGGGCGATGCTTTTCCGGAACTGAAACAGCAGCGGCAGTTGATCGAAAACGTGGTGCGGGAAGAGGAACATTCCTTTTTGAACACCTTGGAACAAGGGTTGGTGCTTTTGGACAACGTAATCGAATCGACCCAAGGCAAGACCGTTGAAGGTCGCAAGGCGTTTGAGTTGTACGATACCTATGGCTTTCCTATAGACCTTACCGCATTGATTCTAAAGGAAAAGGGCTATGCGTTGGATGAAAAGGGATTCGATGAAGCCATGCAGGAACAAAAAAAACGTTCCCGGGCCGCATCCGAGGTTTCCAAGGAGGATTGGACCATATTGTCGGACGATGTGGAACAGGAATTCTTGGGTTACGACCATTTGGAGGCAGAGGTAACCCTGAACAAGTATAGGAAGGTCGCTTCCAAAAAAGAAGGCGAACAGTATCAGTTGGTATTCAATAGAACCCCTTTTTATGCCGAAGGGGGTGGACAGGTAGGGGATAAGGGTTATTTGGAGACGCCTAATGGTGACGTGATCTATATTATCGATACCAAAAGGGAAAACAACGAAATCGTCCATTTTGCCAAGAGCTTGCCCGAAAATCTTAACGGTACTTTTAAAGCGGTGGTGGACAAAAAGCAACGGCAAAGGACTTCCGCGAATCATACGGCCACCCATTTGTTGCATCAGGCCTTACGGGAAATTTTAGGTCCGCATGTGGAGCAAAAAGGTTCCGCGGTACATTCCAAATACCTGCGGTTCGACTTTTCCCATTTTGCAAAGTTGACCGATGACGAAATACAGGCGGTAGAGGATTTTGTTCGCGCCAGGATAGAGGGACAATTGCCCTTACAGGAAAATAGAAATGTTCCCGTGGCGGAGGCCTTAAAGGAAGGTGCCATGGCATTGTTCGGTGAAAAATATGGGGATAGGGTGCGGACCGTGCGGTTTGGTAAATCCATAGAGCTTTGTGGAGGCACCCACGTGGGGAACACGGCAGACATTTGGCACTTCAAAATAGTTTCGGAAGGTGCCATTGCCGCTGGTATCCGCCGTATAGAGGCCATTACATCGGATGCGGTCAGGGATTCTTACATCCAAAGCGAACGTATGCTTGCCGAAGTGAAAAAATTGCTCAACCATCCGCAGGATCTCGTTAAGGCCATAACCTCTGTACAAAGTGAAAATACCCGATTAAAAAAGGAGGTAGAGCAATTAGTAAAGGACAAGGCCAAAAACATCAAACAGCACCTTTTGGCCGAATTGGAAGAAATAAACGGGGTGCAATTCCTGGCTAAAAAATTAGATCTGGATGCGGCCCATATCAAAGATCTTTCCTTCGGAATGGGTCGGGACCGCAACAACTTGTTCTTGCTCTTCGGGACGGAACAGCAGGGGAAAGCCATACTCTCTTGCTATATCTCCAAGGAATTGGCGGCGGCAAGGGAACTTAATGCCGGTACTATTGTTCGCGAATTGGGAAAATATATCCAAGGCGGTGGAGGGGGACAAGCGTTTTTCGCAACGGCAGGGGGCAAGAACCCGGAAGGGATAGAAAGGGCCTTACAGGAAGTACGGCAATTTGTAATATAAAATGAAACGCCTAAGACTTAAAAACCTGAATTGGAAATACATCGTCGGTGAAGTTTTGTTGATCTTCGTCGGAATCAATCTCGCCATTTGGTTCAATGATTGGAATACCTCCAAAAAATTGGACCAAAACAAAAAGATTGCCATGGAAAAAATCGAGGTGGAGGTCGAGAACAATTTAGCCGAGATTCTTAAAACAAGGGAAAGCAATCAGCGTCTGGTCAAGGCCATTGCAACCTACAAGAATTTAGAAACGGGTGAACGGGAAGGTGTGATTCTGGATGCAGCAGCCATGCAAAAATTTCAAAACCAGTTTCCTGGTTTTTTTCGCATCACGGATTCGATTCCTCTTATGGACAACCTATTGGAGTATGAAGGCGATGTATTTATCAATCTAGAGCTTGCCGACCTTTCCAATATTGCCTGGGAAACCTCCAAGACTACGGGGATAGTCAACGAGTTTGGCTATGATTGCTTATATATATTACAAGGTATCTACAATTTACAAAGCCTGGTGACTATCGAAATGGGCAAGGCCAGCAATGCATTGCAAAATCAAGATGTCGATCTTTTATTGCGAGTTTTGGATTTTGTACGTCAAATGGATTCCACTTTGGAAGGGGAGTATCAGGAATTCTTGGATCGTGAAGTGGATTGTTCTTAGGCAACACTTCTTTATGGGCCATTTAGGGATGGTAAAACGTGATTTTTCGCGGATTAAGATAAAAAAGAAATACCCGGTCCGGTCCACTTTCCCGAACTACCAAACGGATTTTTTTAACCAATCCACGGCGTCTTCTACATAGGTTAGGTAATCACAAGGGGTAAAATGGCCCAATTCCAGGGCTTTGACCAATTCCACATCACTTCCGGCGTTCCGGGCGAGTTCTACCAGCGACTCGGTATTGGTAAAAGGAAAAAGTTCGTCTACTTCACCATGAACCACATATACGGGGATTTCGGTTCTTTTTATGCCCTCATCATCCGTTATTAGGCCATAGGCTTGTGCCATGGCTATCGATGCCGAAAAAAGTTCCGGTTGGGTGTCGGCAAAAAACCAACTTCCAAATCCACCATCACTGTAACCGAATACCACCACCCTTTCAGGATCCACGTTTAAATTTTCTATAGCAAACTGGACCAAGTTCACTACTTGTGTTTCGTTGAATGCGGCAAACCACAAAAAACCTTGGGAATTGGGACTTAATACGTATGCTTTTAAATCCGTGTTTTCCAGGGCCTGTAAAAGCAAACAACCATTCCTTTTGTGCGCATCGGGCCTACGGGTTAGTGCACCACCATGCAAATCGATAAAAAGAGGTATCCGCTCATTGTCGTTGAGTTCCGGTATAATCAACCGAAATGCCCATTTCTGGTTGAAGAGTACATCCAATTCAAAATCGTTTACTCCGGTTTCAAAAGGAAGCTCTGAAAAAGCCTTTCTAGCCGCATCAATATCCAGTTGTGGTGTATTATCCACAACGACCTCCGGTTCCGGCGTTTCCAAAAAACTTTCGCTACATCCCGTACTACATAGAATGACGAGAACTAATAAAATGATTTTTGTGAGCACCTTCATTAATTGTAATTTATTGAAAATCAACATATAAAGATACAATTTTCTTTTACATATGGTCAACCCCAAGTTTAGCTATCTACATCGCAACCACAAAACCAACGGGCTTTGTTCAGAATATATCCTACTTGCAGCGGGGGTATAATTTGATCATCCCCTTAAAAATGGGCAACTGTTTGGGGATTTGAATTACGAATTGAAGATTAAGTTCGTATTTTGCCGATTCCATCCCATTACAATGAAACTTCAGACCAAAATCCCGTTACTTCCGGCAGATAATCCAATTGATTACGATAGCCAATTATTACTCGTAGGGTCCTGTTTTAGTAACAATATGGGTGAAAAACTGGACTATTTTAAGTTCCGGAACGTTCAAAACCCCTTGGGAATACTGTTCCATCCGAAGGCGATTGAAAACTTGATGCTAAGGGCACTCGATCAAAAACACTTTGAGGAGGAAGCCCTATTTTATCATAACGAACGTTGGCATTGTTTTGACGCACATTCGGACTTGAGCCAGGTGTCCAAAGTACAACTGCTTCAAGATTTAAACCACGCACTCGGACTTACCAACAGGCAAATACGTGTGGCAACACATATCCTATTGACCTTGGGAACTGCATGGTGCTATCGGCATAAAAAGACCGATGTCCTAGTAGCCAATTGTCATAAAGTTCCGCAAGGGGAATTTAATAAAGAGCTTCTTTCCATTGCATCAATTGTAAAGAGCTTGCAGTCCATAATAGAGCGGATTCGATCGGTGAATTCAAAGGCTCAGGTCATTTTTACGGTTTCCCCGGTGCGTCACCTTAAGGACGGTTTTATGGAAAATCAAAGAAGTAAGGCGCATCTACTGGCCGCGGTCCATGAATGTTTGGAAATGTCCTCTTTAGATCTTTCATTGACCTATTTTCCTTCTTTTGAAATACTGATGGACGAACTGCGGGATTATCGTTTTTATAAGGAGGATATGGTACATCCTAACCCACTGGCCGTAGCCTATATTTGGGAAAAGTTCCGGGAGGCCTGGATTTCCAAAACCGTCTATTCCGAAATGGATAAAGTCGACTTGGTCCAAAAAGGACTGGCGCACTTACCTTTTAATCCCGATTCCCAAGGATATCAAAAATTCAAAAAATCGCTACAAGGGAAAATTACGTATCTAAAAAGAGCCTACCCTTTTATGGAGTTCTGATTGTACTTCGGGTTGTGGGCTGATTATTTTTATGATCGCAATATTCGGGCTATCCGAAAAATTTGGAGGGTATTTATGAAAAAAATGGTAATCGGGGTGGTTATTGCGCTGGCAGGGGTATTTATTATTCGATCATGCTCCCAAGAACGCAATGCGAAAGCTAAATTGAAAGAAAGTACCCAGCTCATTCAACAACAGATCGATAACGTATCCAAACTTATTGTTACGGAAGGCCATTTTGCGGAGGTCTATACCTATAAGGATTCCCAGCAGCTTTTTGGTCCTTTGATTACGGCCGACAAAAAAGCTTTGGTCGTGGTAAATGCCGAGGTAACATTGGCCTATGACTTGTCCAAGATCGAGTTTAGGGTAGAAGGAGACACCAAGACCTTACATATTGTCTCAATTCCCGAACCGGAAATAAAGATCCATCCCGATTTTGAGTATTATGATGTGAGCGCGGATTATTTCAACCCTTTCGACGCCTCGGATTACAATGCCATCAAAACGAAAGTACGCGCCATATTAATACAGAAGATAGCGACCTCATCGTTAAAAAGTAATGCACAAAACCGTTTGATCAGTGAACTTCAGAAATTTTATATCCTAACCCATTCCATGGGTTGGTCCCTGGTATTTCAAGACCAGGTCATAAATCAAGAAATGGACCCTTTACTACTCCAGGATGACGCATTCGGTTTTTGAGGAAAGACTATGCGCCTCGTTTTTCATGGTCTAACCGATCGATGATCGAGGATTATTCGATAAATTGTTTGGCCCATTTCAGGTAGTGCTCCCAATCATAGTCCGTTACATCGTGTACGCCCGTCCTTATGTGATAAGCAACGGTATGTTGGATGGGTTCGTTTACAGGAGGTATGTTTGGCGATTGTATGCCTTCTTTCCCGAACAGATGGTAAACTGGATAAGTATAATGAGCCGAAAGGAATTCACCTTTCGGATCCGCCCATTGGTCTTCTGCCGCACTGGCCACGTACAGTGGTCTAGGGGCGATCAATGCCAATAACTGGTGTTGGTCCACGGGCAAGGCTTCTTCATTTTGATCGAACTTTTTAAAGCGATCGCAAAACCAATGCGGAAAACTGGAATTGATACGACCCACGGTTTCCCCGAATTTGCGCTTGGACAGGGCCGCACCACCGCAGCCCGAATTGTTGCTGATGGCCGCCGCAAAACGGCCATCCGTGGCACCGGCCCATAAAGCAGCCTTTCCCAAGCGCGAATGACCGAAAACCACGACTTTGGAGGCATCCACTAGGTCATCCTTTTCTAGAACATCCAACGCCCTACTCAGTCCAAAGGCCCAAGCGGCTATGCTACCCCATTCGTCTTCCTGGGGTTTTTGTTGTCCATTGCCATAGAACAAGGCGTGCAGGCCGTCCGAAAAATCATTCTTATCCGGATCTACCTCGCCATAGTATATAACCCCAAGGCCAAATCCATTGGCCAAGATTTTATCCACTGCCCATCGATGGGAACGAACACCTCTGGAGGTAGCCTTAGCCCGATTTTCAGTAATTCCCAAGTCCGCATTGTTCATAGTCCAGGCTTGATGGACAATAACATGGGGGTCCGAGGTGATGGTATGATTGCCAAAAAAATTATAACCCAAAAATATAGGGGCTCTTTCCTTGTTTTTAGGCAGATACAGCAAGATGTTAAAGTGTAGTGTACGATTATTCTTTTCGCAGCTAACTTCAATTTGCTTCCTATGGGCCTTGCCGTCCAGGGCATTTTTGTCCTCTTCCAGAATTTTGAACGTGACCTGGTCCAGTGCCCCGGGAAATTTACCGTAGACATTTTCTTCGAAAAACTTAAGAAGTTCGGGTCGCCGTTTCATATCCCATTCCGCACGATTATTGATTTGCTCCCCGGAAAAGGTCGTCATCAGTTCCGGGACAGGAAAATTGGGAACCTTGGCTTCGTCGTAATTGGGTGCGAATTGTGCGGTTGAATGATATGTCATGAAAAGGGAGGTTAGGATAAGGAGGGTTAATTTTTTCATTTCCTGGTAATTAGAGGTTTGTCAACCAATCCCAAGCCATCATCGATCAGTTGGCCCACTTCGGGACGTTGTTGTTTAATGGTTTCCAAGTGTTCCAAGATCTCCTTGGCGAAATCCATGTCCCCACCTCCTTGAGCCAATTCATAGAGTTCTACGGAAAGCAACCAGTCTTCGGGATAATTGGTCTTGAGTTCCCTAAAAACCTTGTTTCTGGAAGTTGTGGTATTGGCCCCCTCCCTAAATTGACGGATTTGTTCATAATACAATTCCAGCCTTTTACGCGTTGGGGAACTTTTGGGTTTTTGGGTGGTGGAGGAAATTTTATGGGAAACGAGATCAAAACTGTCCAGGTCCGCAGATCCATGGTATGCCGATACAACTTCGCGGCCAATGGCCATGTTATAGAGGTCTTTCTTGGACTCGAATAGAACATGGTCCTTATGGGTGACCCTGCAGTTTTTAAAGGTGATCAACTGTATTTTGCCCTGAAGGTTGCGGGTTCCGGTGATTATTTTTCCGGTGATTTTGATATCCCCCTCAAACTCCAGGGTAATTTCTTCACCTTCAAAAATCTTATACGCCTTCAAGTCTCGAGGACTCATGTCCTCTATCGCTAGGTTAATGCCTTTCAATCTGCCGATTGGAGTGCCAAAACCATCGGGGTGATTCAAGGTCCCGTGCCCTACCAGTTCCTTATCCCGAAAGGAGAGTGCTGTTTTTCCTTGGGTCCGGAGGTAAACGGGCCGGTCTTCGTGGGTAATTACTTCAACAAAATATCCGGAAATTTGAAGTCCGGTACTAAGTTCTACGGTCCCCAATTCCTTGGATTCGATCAATTTTTGAACACCTTTTAAGCCTCCGGTACGCAGGGCCATCGTTTGGGCATATTCTTCCAGGACCTCACTTAAATAGGCAAAATCCGGTGTTACAAATAGCTGGGGTTGCGGTTGGGTGATGTCAAAGGAGGTATGGGCCGCTTCCAAGGAATATGGAATTTTCTTCACCTGATCCGTCATGCACCAGACACTTTCACCAATGGAGGAAAGTAGTCCTGCGCCATAAATTTTGGGGCGGTCCAGCGTTCCGATAAGCCCATACTCCACGGTCCACCAATGCAGATTCCTGATCATGGCCATTTCACTGGGAGTACGTATATTTTGCTGCAAACGGGCAATTCGGGCCTGAGCCTTTTGGATATCACTTTTTAGGGCTCCAGGGGCTTCTTTAATTATGGACAATTCCCTAATGGCCGTATAGATTTCAAAATCCTGGGCGTTGGAAATGGCCTTGCTGCCTATTTCCCCAAACCTTCTTAAATACTCGGCATATTCGGGATTGGCGATAATAGGGGCATGTCCGGCCCCTTCATGGATGATGTCCGGTGCAGGAGTATAGGAAATATGTTCCAATTGTCGAATTTCCGAGGCGATGACCAAAACATTATAGGCCTGGAATTGCATAAAGGCGGAAGGAGGTATAAATCCATCCACGGCCACGGCCGCCCAACCTATATCCTTGAGGATTCGGTTCATGCCATACAAGTTTGGAATACGATTAACGGATATCCCGGTCTTCCGAAGCCCGTTCGAATAGGATGCATGGGCTACCTGACTGAGGTAATCCACATTTTTGCGCATAACGTAACGCCAAACGGCCTGGTCTATGGCCGTATAATCCCCATAATTCTGCGGTTTTATATACTGCTTCAAATGCTTGGGCAGCTTCTCGAGAATAGGATTGTTTTCGTAGCGCATGGCAGGAATGCTATTTTCCTTAAAGTTACAAAATAGACGGCTCTTACCCTGGCCTGCGCGATTGTATAATAAAAAAACCCTCTTTTTGAAAGAGGGTGGTATATCGAAAGGAATGGATTAATTCACCGCTACCGCGTCCGGGGGATATTGCTGCAATATTTCGGATACAAATTCCTTGATCCGCTCTTCCTTTTTGTTAACATCCTTAATGTTGTTCAGATTACCGACACCCCTGCCTTGCCAAACCAATTCCCGGGTACCTGCATCGATAAGATCGATATAAAGTGATCCTTCGGTCCGGGTGCTTACTTGGCTACCGCCCCATCCGGCTCCCCAACCTGGGCCCCAGAACCATGGGTTCCAGCCCCAGCCGCCCCAGCCCCAGCCGCCCCAACCCCAACCGAAGTTGTTGTTGTAAACGTCCACTTGCTCTTTTTCCTTGGTAAAAATGCTGACGAGTAAATCAGGTTTGCCCGATTTTACAAACCCCCTATTGTTCATTTCATCCTGAATGGCCTTAAGGATACGTTTTTTGTCCAAATCGGATATTTGCGCTTGGTCGATTCCGGTTTTATAAAAGGCGTAGGACTTGTATTCCGTGAAATTGGTTTCCTGATCATAATCGGACAAAACCTGTACCGAAGAACAGGAACTTAGGAAAAATACAACGAGTAACGGGATTGCGAGTGCTTTCACTTTTTTCATAACAACGATTTTTTAATTATTCCAAACACAGACGCCAAAGGCTTAAAAATAATTCACAAAAATCATGCCGAATAAGGAGGGCAACTACCTTGAATTGGTTTTTGGATCGTAACCGTAAGGGCAGTGTCTGCAGCCACTCTCACAGCAATACCCTCTTTTGAGATGATATTGCTCGGTGAATACCTTATAGCCTTCTTTGGAGAGGTAAAAATCACCATCTTCCAACGGAATAATCTCCTTCATTTTGGTCTTGCCGGGAATAATCGGCTACCCTAAAATACGGGATTTTTGTGAATAAAACGGCCTTCATTCCTTCGAAAACATAAATTTAACAGGCCTTTTGGGAAACCAAATAGGCTATTCACGGCTGTTGGCAATATGTTCATTTTAACGAGAAGTGAACGTTTTTAACAATTATCTTTGTCATCGACCGTTGTAAAGCCGATCTATGATTTTAGTCTTTAAACATCTTTTTTACAAAAATTATGTGGGACTTTCCGTTTGGCCTTTTATCTTCTTAAAGCACAATGACCTCAAAAAGGACAAAGTGCTTATCAATCATGAAAAAATTCACCTGAGGCAACAACTGGAACTGTTAATAGTGCCCTTTTACCTGCTCTATATACTCGAATGGCTGTTGCGGACCTTACTCTATCTGAACAGTTATCGCGCCTATCAAAATTTGAGCTTTGAACGGGAGGCCTATCAAAACGAAAAGAATCTGGATTATCTTAAAGAGCGAAAGGCATTCGGTTTTGTAAACTATCTTTTTCGCGCCTAACTCGAGGGTTTGCACGTAGAAAATCAACAAATACACCTTCCTTTACTTCAAGAAATGCAGCTGTCCCTCTTCATCAAAAGGGAAGATAGGATACATCCACTCATTTCCGGCAATAAATATAGAAAGCTCAAGTACAACTTAAAGGAGGCCAAGAATACAGGTTTTGAAACCTTAATAACCTTTGGTGGGGCCTATTCCAATCATATCGCCGCGATGGCTTATGCCGGAAAAGTTAACCGGTTTAAGACCATTGGGGTGATTAGGGGTGAGGAGCTCTTTCAAAAATGGCAGGCGAATCCTACCCTAAAATTGGCGCATGACCATGGTATGCGGTTTAAGTTTGTCTCTAGGGAGGCCTATCGAAGCAAATCCAGTTCCGCATTCCGAAACGAATTGGAACATGAATTCGGGAGGTACTACGAGGTCCCGGAGGGAGGGACAAATAGGTGGGCCATTAAAGGCTGCGAAGAGATTTTGGGCCCGGAAGACGCAACATTTGATGTCATTTGTTGTCCCGTTGGGACGGGGGGAACCTTGGCCGGAATAAGCAATACCGCCCGAATGCATCAACAAATTTTGGGCTTTCCCGCACTGAAGGGGGACTTTTTACAGGAAGATATTCGTAGCTTTGCGCCAAAGAAAAATTGGACCTTGCAAACCGATTATCATTTTGGAGGTTATGCGAAAGTTACAAGAGTTCTTATAGACTTTGTAAATGATTTTCACCGTAGTACAGGCATCCCCCTTGATCCCGTCTACACCGGAAAAATGATATTCGGACTTTTGGACATGATCAAAGGGAATCATTTTAAAGCGGGAACGAGAATTTTGGCCGTCCATACAGGTGGATTGCAAGGAATTCATGGAATGAACCGAGTATTGCGACAAAGAAACTTACCATTGATCGATTTATATGAATAAATTGAGGTTCTATGATTAAACAACGGGTCTGGATACTTGTTTTGGGTATTTTGATTATCGGTTGCAAGACCAAAAAACGCGTAACCGATAGCGATAGACAAAAGGTACGAACGGCAAGGGCCGCCAAAATCAAAAAGACTTCAAAAGAGGATAAGGGGTTGTATCCTTTGCCGGAGGATACCGGGAAATTCGTGCGATTTGAGATCTCGTCCATAACGGAGTACATCCAGACATTTTCGGAAATAGCGCAATTTGAAATGAAGGCTTACGGTATACCCGCAAGTATCACCTTGGCCCAGGGCCTCTTGGAAAGTGGCTATGGACGTGGGGAACTGGCCAAGAAGACCAACAATCATTTTGGTATTAAATGCCACACAGGATGGACGGGCGATTATGACTTCCATGACGATGATGAGCGTGGCGAATGTTTTCGCAAGTACAACCATCCCATGTATTCCTACAGGGACCATAGTATCTTTTTGGCCAATAGGTCGCGTTACGCCTTCCTATTTGATTTACCAAGGGACGACTACAAACGTTGGGCCAAAGGTCTTCGCCAAGCCGGATATGCCACGGACAAGCGCTATCCCCAAAAATTGATCCAATTGATCGAGCGGCATCGTTTGCATAAGTTTGATCGGGCCGTGTTGGGTCGGGCATATGGACAAAGCAAGATGGTTTCCGGCCCGGAAAGACAGGTCTACGTGGTTAAAAAAGGCGATACTTTGTACTCCATCTCGAGGAGATATCTGGTCTCCGTGGACGACCTGAAGCGATGGAACGGTATCCGGGGCAATACCATATCGATCGGACAGGAAATCGCCATAAAATCTACACAAATCAATAAATAATGCTATACCAAAGGAGTAGTGCCTTATTTGCCGAGGCCAAAAAATATATTCCCGGTGGGGTAAACTCCCCGGTAAGGGCCTTTAAGGCCGTTGGTGGGGAGCCCCTATTTATTAAAGAGGCCAAGGGTGCCTATTTGTATGATGAGGATGGGAACCGGCTGATCGACTATATAGCCTCCTGGGGACCTTTGATCTTGGGTCATGCGTACCCCCCGGTTATCGATGCGGTGGTGGAAAAGGCCAAGAAAGGGACTTCCTTTGGGACACCTACGGAAATAGAGACCGAATTGGCCAAATTGGCCGTAGCCATGGTTCCCAATATTGATAAGATCCGATTTGTAAATAGTGGTACCGAAGCCTGTATGAGCGCCATTCGTCTCGCCCGTGGATATACGGGTAGGGACAAGATCATCAAATTTTCCGGTTGTTATCACGGACATTCCGACTCCTTTTTGATCCAGGCCGGTAGCGGTGCGGTTACCTTTGGTTCACCCAATAGTCCTGGGGTTACCCAGGGTACGGCAAGGGATACCTTGTTGGCACCGTACAATAATTTGGATTTTGTGCGTGAATTGGCCGAAGCCAACAAGGGCGAGATCGCTGCGATTATCTTAGAGCCCGTTGCCGGAAATATGGGCTGCGTCCTTCCTCGGGCAGGCTTTTTGGAAGGACTAAGGGAACTGTGCAATCAAGAAGGGATACTGTTGTTGTTCGATGAGGTGATGACCGGATTTCGGTTGGCCAAAGGAGGGGCCCAAGAGGCATTGGGAATCAATGCGGATATGGTCATGTTCGGGAAGGTAATCGGAGGGGGACTTCCAGTGGGTGCCTTTGCCGCCCGTTCTGAAATTATGGCCCATTTGGCTCCCGAAGGCCCCGTTTATCAAGCGGGTACCTTAAGTGGAAACCCACTGGCCATGAGCGCAGGCTTTGCCATGCTTACCCAGCTCAATGATCATCCAGAGGTTTTTGAAAGTCTCTCGGATAAGACGGAGCACCTACATGAAGGGTTTGACAATGTGCTGCGAAAAAAAGGGATACCTTACCAAATCAACCGTTTGGGGAGTATGCTCTCCGTTCATTTTACCGAAATCCCCGTAACGGATTTTGCAACATCGGCTAAGGGGAATAATACCACCTTCAACCGGTATTTTCACGGGATGTTGAACAAAGGCATATACCTGCCCCCCAGTGCCTTTGAGAGTTATTTCTTGAATGACGCCCTTAGCTATGGGGACTTGGATGAAACCATTGCCGCCCTAGATGCTTTGGAGCTTTGACCAGGGTATACCAAAATAAATCGTCCTTACCTACTTCCTGATAGTAGTTGATCCTTTACCCCATTTTATTCTTTTTCCGGTGAGAGCAGTTTGTAGACCAGGCCGGCCAAAAGCGCACCTAAAATAGGCGCTACCCAGAAGAGCCAAAGTTGATCTATGGCCCAATCCCCTACAAACAAGGCTTGGCTCGTGCTTCGTGCCGGATTGACGGAAGTGTTGGTAACGGGAATACTGATCAAATGGATCAACGTAAGTCCCAGACCTATGGCCAATCCCGCAAATCCTGGGGCCGCCTTTGAGTGGGTTGCCCCCAAGATGATGATCAAGAACATGAAGGTCATAACGATTTCCGTGACCAAAGCGGCCACCATGCCATAACCTCCAGGTGAGTGTTCTCCATAACCGTTGGCGGCAAAGCCCCCCAGTTCAAATCCGGGTTTTCCACTCGCAATAAGATAAAGGATAGCCGCTCCTACGACCCCGCCCAGAACCTGGGCCAAAATATAGGGAAGGAGCTCTTTTTTGTCAAAACGGCCTCCGGCCCAAAGACCAATGGAAACCGCAGGATTGAGATGGCATCCGGAAATGTGTCCGATGGCATAGGCCATGGTAACCACGGTAAGTCCAAAGGCAAAGGCAACGCCTACAAAACCAATACCCAATTCGGGAAAGGCGGCGGCCAAAACGGCACTGCCGCAACCTCCCAATACCAACCATGCGGTTCCGATACATTCTGCAACTAATTTTTTCATAATTCTTTTGGTGTTAATGGTTATTACTACAGGTTTATGGAATGGGGAATATACTAAAAAAAGGAAGAACAATTTGAACTATTACTCAGGTTTTGAGCAGCTTAGATTCAATTGAATTGACTGTGCCAATTCATTAAATGGCCAAAATATCGATCAATGGATGTGCTATGTACTGCTTAATAGGCAGTAAGATTGCCGGTTAACGGTGCTCTTTTCCTTTTCTTAACCCTGGCGGCCAAAGGATACCGTTTAGTTAATCTTGTTTTAACCCAAAAGGTACGTTCCGCAAATAACTTTAAAACAAAAACAAATATGGAACGTAAACCGTTATCTAGAAGGGCCTTTTTGGCCAAATCCGTTATCGCCTCCGGCGGAGTTATCTTAAGTTCACAAATGGTGGCCTGTATCAAGGATTTTCACGGGGACGGCAATCCACCCGATCAAATACCCCGTTTTCTGCATGGTGTGGGTAGTTTTGACCCATCATCGGAGGCGGTTATACTCTGGACACGGTTTACCCCGACTGCCGAGGAAGTGGGGTCTATGATTCCCATTAAATGGCAAGTGGCCACGGATTACGGGTTTTCCCAGATAGTCCAAGAAGGTATGTCAGAGGCTTACAGGGACAACGATTTTACCGTGGTGACCGATGTGACCGGTCTTCCTTCCAATGGTAAATATTATTACCGATTTCTTCAGGAAGATTTGGGGGAAATGTCCATCATCGGGGAGACCATTACCCTACCTTCCGCTGGGGATTCCCTATCCAGCGTAAAATTGGCCCTTTGCTCCTGCTCCAATTTTCCCGCTGGCCTGTTCAATGTATATGATGCCATGGCCAAAAGTGAGGCGGATGTTATTGTCCATCTAGGCGATTACATCTATGAATACGGAGAAGGAGGGTATGGAACCAATGAAAATACCGAACCCCTAAACCGGGTGCATGATCCCGTTAACGAAATCCTAACTCTTGAGGATTACCGCCTACGCTATCGACAATACCGAACGGACGAGGGATTGCAATTGGCCCATCAGAAGAAACCCTTTATTGTGGTATGGGACGATCATGAGATTACCAATGACGCCTATAAGGATGGAGCGGAAAACCATGACGATTCCGAAGGCTCCTATGAGGAAAGAAAGCGTAGGGCCATACAGGTACACGGCGAATATCTACCCATCCGGACTAATGAAGGAGCTATTATCTATCGCAATTTCGAGTTTTGCGACCTGGTGAATTTGGTGATGTTGGACACCCGTATCATAGGTCGGGACAAACAATTGAGTTTTACCGACTTTTTCAATGCCGACGGAAGCTTTGACGCAGGGAGTTTCCAAACGGCCCTTTTGAATCCGGATAGATATTTATTGGGACCGGAACAGCTCGCTTGGGTAGCGGGTGCTGTAGGAGGTAACCAAGCCAAATGGCAGGTCTTGGGCCAACAAGTCTTAATGGGCACCATGACCGTACCAGCGGAACTCTTGGTCTTGATAGGCCAGATAGCGGCGGGGGATACTTCCCCGGAGACCTTGGGAGCATTGCAAGCCTCCATCGGAGAACTTTCCGTTCTAAAGGGTAGGGCATTGGCCGGAGATACTACCTTGACCGAGCAGGAACTGGCCCGATTGGCCTTTCAAGTGCCATACAATTTGGACGCCTGGGACGGATATCCCGTTGAACGCGAGCGGTTGTATTCCATTCTAAACGGCAAGAACACCGTAACCTTGGCCGGAGATACCCATAACGCCTGGCACAACATCCTTGCAGATGTTTCGGGCAACGCCATAGGGGAGGAATTTGCATGCCCCTCGGTTTCGTCCCCAGGTTTTGAAGGAATTTTTGGAAGTGATCCCGCGACCATTCAGGGTATAGAGCAGGCCTTTACGCTATTAATCGACAACTTGACCTATTTTGATGCTTCGCAAAGAGGTTATGTGCTGGCGGAATTTACGCAAGGGGCCGCCACTGCCTCTTATCGTTTTGTAGATAATATTGCATCTCCTTCATATACGGTAACGGAAGGAAATACCAAGACGTTTATCGCCTGATATCAAATGAAATGCCTAAAAACCCTACATTCCGGACCATTGCGAGGTACGAAGCAATCTGTAGCTTCGCGGAAAGGAATAAGCGGATTGCTTCACTTCGTTCGCAATGACGAATACTTGGGGTTTTTAGGCATTTTTCTAAGAAATAGGATAACTGCTACTTCCTTCTTTTACCCTCGCGCATCCTCTTTTCACGATTTTTTCTGTGATGGAAGTGGATTTTCTCCCATTTTTCATATTGCTCCGGGGAAAGGATGGACTTCATTTCGGCCTTATGGGCAATCTGCTGATCCAATCGTTCCAGTTGCCGCACATACCGTTCTTCGGAAGTAGGTTTTTTGGATTCACCGCTTTCCTTCTTGGCCTTTCGTTCCTCCATTTTGACCTTGCGAAGCTTGGCATTTTCCAAACTTAGTTCGTGTACTTGTTGCTGCTGAGATTCGTTTAGATCCAGTGCCAAGGTCATTTTTTTGGTGTGTAGGGTGGCCATTTGTTCCGGAGTCAAATCCTTCATGGCCGCTCTGTGATGCCCTTTTTGTACTTCTTGGGCCATAACGGTTGCCCCGATCAGTAACAGGGCCAATGTGCATACTTTTTTCATGTTAATGTATTTAAAGGTTTGGCAGTTGGACCTGGGAAGTGGAAATAGGTTTAATCGGATGGGACGGTTTGTGATTTTTTTAACGAAACAGTGGAACCCATAAAAAAAGCACGGATGATGTCCGTGCCTTTAACTTATATATTGATTTTGATAGATTACTTCTCTGTATGTTCAAATAGGTTGTCTCTAGAAGTAGGATTCTCCGTTTCCGTTTTAACCATTTCTGCCAGTTCGTTCTCGTTCTGCATGTTTTCCGGATCGGTAAAATAATACAATAGTGCCGAAGCCATAAAACAGGTCAAGTAAATTAAGCTTTTGATTTTAGGGGACATAACTTTTGATTTTTGATTCTTTATTCAAGATAGGACATAAGTAGACCTAAAAATGAACCAATGTTGCGAATGAACAGTTAGGCGAGGTGAACGGCACGAAACCTGTGGTGGGTATGCCGTGAGCTTCCCGGAAATCCCAAAGTCCTCCTTAAAAACGGTTTTTTTGGGTATTTGGCCGATAAATACCCCAAAGACTTAAAGTTTTCCTAAAAGCGTAACACTTTAAATTTTAGATAGTCTTATAGGCAGAGAATCTTCATTTTAGAGTTAGTTTGAATTAGTCAAAAAAGGGTCGACTACCCAGCCGGCCCTTTTTAAGGAAAGAATGAAAGGACTCGGAAACCGAAATGAAGAAATGTAATTAACAAAAAAATAACGTAAAAACAGACGAAATCCATTCGGCAAGGAAAACAACGAAAAATTGATAAGCTCGTAAAAAAAATAGTGTTAAAATGTGAGGTCCTCAACAAAGGACACCTTACCCTGACAACCCCATTTTGGAACCATTTTTAATCGCCTTGCCCACATTTTAAAGAGAACAATAAAAGATTTTTAAAGCGTTATAAGCATGCATACCATAAACAACATCGTTATGAACCTAAAAAAAGAAACACTAAGTATCGCAATAGGCCTGGTAAGCTTCAACGGAGTTTTGGCCAACCAGCCCGAAAAAGAATTTGACATTAATAGTATAACTTATATTGAAGAAGAAGTTGAGATAGAACTGGGGTTCGACACAGCGGATTACCTTCCCGAGGGTTTTGATCCCTACACCGTGTACTTCGATTTGAATTCCGTTTCGTATATGGAAGAAGATGACCTACCGGAATTGGAGGAATTAAAGGTCTACTTGCCCGATGGTTTTGATGCCTATGCAGACCCAGGTTCTGTTGAGGGAATCAATTACATGGATTCCAGTGATGAAATTGAGTTGGATTTTGAAACGGCAGAATACCTTCCCGAGGATTTTGATGTCTTTCAATAATAGGATTACTAAAAAACTTGAAACCGTGCCCCGGACTGATTGTTCGGGGTTTTTTGGTTAAAAGATATAGGGCAAAACAAATTGAAACATAAGGATCAAAAGCCCTACCGCGATGAGATTAAGCACGATTCCTACTCGGGCCATTTGATGAACCCGAATGTAACCACTTGCAAAAACAATGGCATTGGGCGGTGTGGCCATAGGAAGCATAAACGCACAGCTACTGGCAATGGTCACCGGAATGAGCAAATACAATATCGGCACCTCCAAGCCCAAAGCAATCCCTGCCACTACAGGGGCCAAAACGGCCACCAAGGCCACATTGCTCATCAATTCTGTCATAAATAGCATTAAAAAAATAAGTAGGGACGCGGTAAGTAAAATAGAAATTTCACTGGCAGCTATAGCGTTGGCAACCATGTCCACAATACCACTGACGGACATTCCCTTGGCCAATGCCAAACCTCCTCCAAAAAGAATGAGGATTCCCCAGGCCAGTTTTGAAGTGTCGCTCCAATGGATTAGAAAATCGCCTTTTCTCAAGTTGTAAGGAACCGCAAAAAGGGAAATGGCAGCAAACATACTTATCATGGTATCCGAAAGTCCCAACACTGGAAAAATTTTGTTGATAAGGGTCCTAAAAATCCATAGGAAGACGGTGATGCCAAAAATAATCAGTACCATTTTTTCCTTCCCGCTCGTAGGCCCCAATTTTTGAAGCTCGGAATCAATAACTTCCCGGGAAGCCATAAAGGTCAACTGCCTATTGGGAAACATCCACTTGACCAATACCCAATAACTAATGGCGATCATGACCAGTGAGAAGGGAAGCCCGATGACCATCCATCTTAAAAATGAAATTTCAATTTGATATTCATTTTCGAGTAGTCCGATCAAAACGGAATTCGGGGGGGTGCCAATGACCGTTGCTATGCCGCCTGCATTGGCCGAAAAGGCAATACCCAGCATGACACTAAGGGCAAAGTTCCTATCATTTTTGGTAAAACCGTCGGCATCGTTGATCAACAGCCCGATTACGGACATGGCAATGGGTAACATGACCACCGTACTTGCGGTATTACTGATCCACATACTTAAGGATGCCGTAGCGATCATAAAACCCAATACCACTTTATTGGGGGTGGTGCCTGTTACTCTTATAATATTCAGTGCTATCCGTTTGTGCAAGTTCACCTTTTCCAAAGCCAAGGCCATTACAAATCCACCAAAAAACAAGAAGACAATGGGGCTGCCATAATTGGCTCCCACATCTGCCATGGGCATAATCTTAAGTACCGGGAACAATAGGAGCGGTAAAAGGGCGGTAACCGATATGGACACTGCTTCGGTAATCCACCAGATGACCATCCATGTGGCGACACCGATTACAGCATCTCCCTTTTCGGAAAGCAGTTCAAAAGGTAAATTGAGGATAATGAAAAATAAAATGGGTCCTAAGAAAAGGCCCAGTTTTTTGCCGACTTCCATTGAGGTAGATTAATGCCCCTAAACTATGTTTTTTCTTTTGGTTTTGAAAATTTGTAGCTGGACATGCTTCTGCGGTTTCGTGACATGAAGGTCACATTTAGTAAACAATAGAGTCCGAAGGCAGCGGAGGCACCTCATAATTTCCATAATCCACCTGAATTTTGCTGTGGGTCAATGGGTCAACACCTGGTCCGCTAACCTTAGTACCGAAGACATGTACTTTTTCCAGTTTTTTGAGTTGGGCAATATCTTGGAAATAGCTTTGCTCCAATTGGGACTTGGTGAAATTAATGGACTTTAGATAATCCAAAGGGGCCAAAACTGCTAAATTTTTTCCTGTGATAGCGGTAGCATCCAGCTTGAGTACGGTTAAATTGGGAAGACCCGCCAGTTTTTCGAAAATGGCATCGGTAACCTGGGTTCCCCCCAAGTCCAAAATGGCTATTTGCTCTCTTAGGGGACCAAGGACTTCAAAATCGGAATCGCTAAATGATGGCCTGTTGATACAGGAGACCTCTAAAAAATTGGAGGAAAGGTCGATGCGTTCCACATGGAATCCCTGGCCCTTTATTAGCGCAATAGTGTCTTGGGAAGCAGCGGATACCAGGAGGTCTGGATAATCCGCATCGTGCTTTTTTGGGAAGAAGGACAGGAACAACGCTCTTTGTAAACCGTGTTCGCGGAGGGTTCCGTCAAAGGGATTTCCAATGGCTATCCAGGTTTGGAGCAACTCAATTTCTTCCGTTGTGGGCTGCTTTTTGTCTTTTGGCGGCATATGGTCCTCGTGATCCTTGGGCAATACCAGACGCGTATACAATTCGCTGTCCTCAGGATTTTTAGCTGATATAATCGGACCGTTTTCGCCACCGTTCATGATGGCTTCAGGAGAATGCAATTGTAGCTCCCCTTTTGTTTTTTTTGGTCCGTGGCAGCTTACACAATTATTGCTTAGAATAGGTTGGATAATGGCATCGTAAACCAGGGCATCCTCCCAATTCTCCGGGTTTAGTACAATAGTTTCTTTATCGAAGGTCTCAAAACCCAAAGCCGATTTCATGGAGTTCGGCAAGGGTTCCACCAAATAGCCCTCCCCGTGGGTGATGTTGCCACCTTGATGGCCGGTGAAGGAAATAAGCAGGAAAAAACTAATGGACAACAACAAGGTGGGAGCCCTTTCTAAAAACTTGAACTCTTTTACCTTTAAGGTCCTTAGGTACATTAAAAAGGAAAATAAGGCCGTGACGATACCCGACCATAGATGCCATTTAACGGTGTCATAGGCATAACCTTCTCCAAGATATTGCAAATAACCCGTAACGCAGGCCAGGACAGCAGCGATGCCGCCCCAGAGAAAGGCCAATTGTATGGCCCGATCCAATTCCTTTGAACGGCTATCTACCCATGTCAGCAAAAGTCCCAAGATTATAAAACCAATGGGTAAGTGAACGACAACGGGGTGTAGACGGCCTATAATTTGCTGTAGTACTTCCATAGACCGCTTATGCCAAGATCTCTCGAATGATTTCTCCCTCTACATCGGTCAATCGAAAGTGCCTGCCTTGGAATTCGTAAGTGAACTGTTCATGATCAAAACCCAATAAATGTAGCATCGTCGCATGGATATCATGTACGGAGACCCGACCTTCTATTCCGGAAAACCCAATGTCATCGGTTTTTCCGTGCGATACTCCCTTTTTGATTCCGCCACCGGCCATCCACATGGTAAAAGCATCGCCATGATGATCACGACCTTTAAAAGCCATTTCTTTGTTTCCCCTGTTTTCCTGCATGGGTGTCCTGCCGAATTCGCCGCCCCAAACCACTAAGGTTTCATCCAATAGCCCCCGTTGTTTTAAGTCCAGGATCAGGGCGGCAATGGGGCGGTCTATTTCCCGACATTTATTGCGCAAACCAAAATCGATGGAGCCTTCACGGACATTGCCATGGGTGTCCCATCCCCAATCGAAGAGCTGCACAAAACGTACCCCGTCCTCCACCAATTTTCGGGCCAAAAGACAATTATTGGCAAAAGATTCCTTGCCCGGTTCTACACCGTACATCTGTTGGACACTTTCTGGTTCATTATTGATATTCATGACTTCCGGTACCGCAATCTGCATACGGTAGGCCATTTCATATTGGTTGATACGGGCCAGAATTTCCGGATCGGCATATTGGGTATACTCCTCCTTATTGATTTTGTTTATGGCGGCTATGGTACTTTTTTTAAGGTTACGGGTCATACCGGCGGGATCTTCGATATAGAGCACCGGATCACCTTTTGATCGACATTGTACCCCTTGGTAAACCGAGGGCAGGAATCCGCTTCCCCAAACACTTTTGCCAGCATCGGGAGTATTGCCACCGGAGGTTAATACCACAAATCCGGGAAGATTTTGATTCACCGAGCCCAATCCATAGGTGGCCCAAGAACCAATGCTTGGCCTGCCCAAGCGCGCACTTCCGGTATGCATGAACAATTGTGCCGGACCGTGATTGAATTGATCGGTATGCACGGCCTTTAGAAATGCGACTTCATCCACCACCCTTTTAAAATGGGGCATAAAATTGGAAACCCAATTGCCCGATTCCCCTTCCTGTTCAAACTGGGCCTGTGGCCCCATAAGTTTAGGGGTGCCCTTAATGAAAGCAAATTTTTTCCCTTCCAATAAAGATTGGGGGCAATCCTGCCCATGGTATTTTTGAAGTTCGGGCTTGTAGTCGAACATTTCAAGCTGTGAGGGAGCACCGGCCATATGCAGATAAATGACCGATTTCACCTTGGGAGCATAGGGCGGGGCCAAGGTCGCCAAAGGATTGAGGTCGCGCTCGGAAAATGCTATCTTACTTTTTGCCTTGGGTTTTTCAGAGGGATCGCAGCCCATAAAAAAGGAACTCAAAGCCAAGCCTCCTATTCCTTGTGCACTTTTCTTTATAAAGTGTCTCCGGGTTTTTGCCTGCGTTTCCCGGGCGATTTTTTCTTGGATCAATCTGTTGATTAGGTCGTCCATTGGGCTAAGCTTTGGTTAAAAATTCATCCAAATTCATGATGGCGTTCGCAACCACGGTCAATGCGCTTAATTCCGGACTGGGTTTATCCTCAAAATGAACAAAAAGAGTCCGGGCCTCTTCATTTTCCGTAAATTCCGCCAAGGATTCCGCATACAATTGCCGTAGTGCCTCCAATTGGTTGGGTGAGATTTCGGTATAAGTGGCCCTTTGATAACTTTGGGCGATGCTTTGGTCTACATCGTCCTTCACCATAGTGCGTTTGGCAAGCGCATATGAAGCCTCCAAATAGACCGGGTCGTTAAGGGTTACCAAAGCTTGTAGGGGAGTGTTGGTGACAATCCTACGAATGGTGCAGACTTCCCTGCTTCCGGCATCAAAGGTTAAAAAGGAAGGATAGGGGCTGGTTCGTTTCAGATACGTATAGACCCCTCTTCTATACCGGTCCTCTCCTTTGCTCTCTTCCCACTGGGCCCCATTGTATACGGTTTGCCAAACCCCGTCCGGTTGCGGGGGCATTACCCCTGGCCCGTACATTTTGTTACTCAAGAGTCCAGATACGGCCAAGGCCTGATCGCGGATGGCCTCCGCTCCCAGACGAATTCTGGGACCACGGGCGTACCATTCATTATTGGGGTCCCTTTGATACATTTCGGGCGTACTTACCGAGCTTTGGCGATAGGTGCCCGAGAGTACAATTTCCTTGATTAAGGCCTTCATGCTCCAATCGTGCTCGTTCATAAATCGCAGTGAGAGCCAGTCCAACAGGTTCGGATGGGACGGGGCATCGGACTGTGATCCGATATCCTCAACGGTAGAAACCAGACCGCGGCCGTAAATTTGATGCCATATTCTATTAACCAAGGTACGCGCCGTTAATGGGTTCTTTTTGTCAACGATCCATTGGGAAAGTCCTAATCTATCCTTGGGCCACTTCGGATTCCATTCGGAAAGACTTTTGGGCGTATTCGGTACAACGGTATCGGTCTTGGTCAACCAACTTCCACGATCAAAAATCTGAGTAGTGCGACGCATATAGGCCGGATTTTCCACTAATATGGGAACTGTGTTCGGCGTTTGGGTATTCAGGGTCTTCAAAAAGGTACGATTGATATCGGACCATCCGGGCTTGCCCTGCCCGGGTATATCTTCTATAAAGGCCAACCAATAAATATTGATGATATTGGCTTCCTTCGCTGCCGAATTATTTTGCGTCTCGATATAGATATCGGTCTTATGAGCTTTCTTTTTTATCGGGAATCGGGAAGTAGTATTCGTTTTGGTCTTGTTAATCGTGAACTCCCCCAATATGGGCCCCTCGGCGTTTTTTTCCCGTAAGGTCATCTGAGTGCCGTCATAGTGGGATCGGTAATTTAAGTAAACATATCCGGCTTGGTTGGTATACCCGTCTTCCAAAATGCAGTTACCATCGTCCCATAATACTACGGATGCATGATCGTCATAGCTACCGTTGTTGAACTCCTTAAAAAAATGGGATTTATAGACCGGTTCTGTAAATTGCATAAAGTCCTTATAGGTTTTATACTCTTTTTGGGTACCGTTCTTGGCAATCCATTCCAGCACCTTTTCTACGTCTTTTTCCTGTTCGGAATCATAGAACTTGAGCACCGGGCCTTCATTCGGGGTATCCTCGTCCCGGGTATTGTTAAAGAAGGCCATGAGATTGTAGTAGTCCTCATGTTTGAAGGGATCATAGGGATGACCATGGCATTGCACGCAACCTATGGTGGTACTTTGCCAGACCTCAAAAGTAGTGTTGACCCGATCGATTACGGTCGCCACCCGATATTCCTCATCGTCGGTACCTCCCTCATCGTTGTTCATGGTGTTTCTATGAAAAGCGGTGGCGATCAATTGGTCGGTACTGGGATCGGGTAAGAGGTCACCGGCCAATTGTTCCCGGGTAAATTGATCATAAGGGAGGTCCTTATTAAAAGCATCAATGACCCAATCCCGGTATTTCCATATCGATCGGCCCATGTCTTTTTCATAGCCCTTGGAATCTGCATAACGGGCAAGATCCAACCACCATGTGGCCCATTTTTCACCAAAAGTCTTTTGTGCCAATAAGGAATCCACCAAGTTTTCGTAGGAAAGCGTTCCATTTTCAAACTTCTGCATAACCTCCATATTTGGAGGCAATCCGGTGATATCCAAGGCGAGTCTGCGCGCCATGATGTTCTTTTCCGCCCAAGGATTAGGTGTCAGCTGTTGGTGTTCCAAACGGGCCAATATAAAATAATCGATGCCGTTTTGAAGAAATTCGGGAGACTTTCCTAGGGAAAACCCTGCTTCATTGGTCCAGGTGGGAATCTCCACTTTTTCGGGCAGGGAATAGGCCCAATGTTGGCCCCATTCCGCCCCTTGGTCTATCCAACGCGTCAACAGCTCTATTTCAGCATCGGAAAGCTTGGGCTTTTCATAAGGCATACGAAGTTCGGGATCTTCTTCCTTCAGTCTTTTGATGAATTCACTACCGGAGGCATCCCCGGGTATAATGGCCGGTTTTCCCGATTCGGTGACGGCGAAGGCCTCCTCTTCAAATAGGACACTAAATCCTCCGTTCTTTTTTACGCCGCCATGGCAGGTGATGCATTTGTTATTGAGAATGGGCTTTATTTGGGTGCTGAAATCGACTTTTTCCGTGGGCCTCAATGAATTCCAAAGAATTGCAATGGCAGTAAGGGCCATACCTACCGATATCCCGAAATAAATCTTCCTTTTCATTTACAAACCGATGATTTGGAACGGTTTATAAATATAGGGATATTTTAAAAAAATCAGGTTTAAAAATGGTGCAACACCGTGCGACCCCGACTAATTATTGAGGATTGGAACTTTATTCTTTGAACGTCACAATCTTTGAGTCGCCTTCGACGACCACTTTAATAAGTCCATTTTTGGAAAGTGCCTTCATGGATTTATCCCATTTTTTACCACTGAGTCCGGCTTGTGACTTTAGTTCGTTCAAGTCCATTTGTCCTTGCGGCTTTAGAAGGGCCACTATGGTCTTTTCTTCCTCGGTAAGCTCCACCTGTTTCTTCTCGGGCCGCATCTGCGGGAAGAACAATACTTCCTGTATGGAGGAGTTGTCCGTCAAAAGCATCACCAAGCGGTCTATTCCGATCCCGATCCCCGAGGTAGGAGGCATCCCGTATTCCAACGCCCGTAGAAAATCCTGGTCGATGAACATGGCCTCGTCATCTCCTTTTTCGGAGAGTTTGAGCTGCTCCTCGAAACGTTCACGTTGGTCGATTGGGTCGTTCAATTCGGAATAGGCATTGGCCAATTCCTTCCCGTTCACCATAAGTTCAAAGCGTTCCGTAAGTGCAGGATTACTGCGGTGTTCCTTGGTCAAAGGGCTCATCTCCTTGGGATAATCGATAATAAAAGTGGGTTGTATGTAATGATGTTCGCACTTGGAGCCGAAGATTTCATCGATCAATTTCCCAACACCCATAGTTTCGTCCACTTCCAACTCTAGGGCTTTCGCCACTTCCCTGAGTTGTTCTTCGTTCATGCCCGTCACATCATGACCCGTATGTTCTTTGATGGCCTCGTAAATAGGAACTCGGGGATAAGGTGCCTTGAACTCGATTTCGTGCTCACCCACCTTTACCTTGGAGGTGCCATTGGCATCCAGTGCCACTTTTTCCAAAAGCTCTTCCGTGGTTTCCATCATCCAATGGTAGTCCTTGTAAGCTACATAGAGTTCCATTACGGTAAACTCCGGATTATGGGTGCGGTCCATTCCTTCATTCCTAAAATCCTTGGAAAACTCATAAACCCCATCAAATCCGCCCACAATGAGCCGTTTTAGATACAGCTCGTTGGCAATACGCAAGTACAGGGGAATGTTCAAGGCATTGTGATGGGTCAAGAAGGGCCGGGCAGCCGCTCCTCCGGGAATGGGCTGGAGAATGGGCGTTTCTACTTCCAAGTATCCCTTGTTATTGTAAAATTCCCGGATGCTATTGGTAATTTTGGTCCTTTTGATAAAGGTCTCCTTAACCGATGGATTTACTACCAGATCCACATAGCGCTGTCGGTAACGCAATTCGGGATCGTTGAATTCATCATAAATATTCCCTTCGGCATCTTTTTTAGGCAAGGGCAGGGGGCGCAGGGCCTTACTCAACAAAGTGAAATTCTTTACCATTACCGTTTTTTCCCCTACTTTGGTAATAAAGAGTTCACCCGCCACACCAATGATATCCCCAATGTCCAGTAATTTTTTATACACCTCATTGTATAGGGTCTTGTCCTCGCCCGTACAAATTTCGTCACGGTTGAAGTACACTTGGATTCGCCCATCACTGTCCTGTAACTCGGCAAAAGAGGCTTTACCTTGGATACGCCTGGACATGAGGCGCCCGGAAATAACCACTTTTTTTCCCTCCACATAGTCCTCCTTGATCTGTTTGGAGGAGGTGTTCACAGGATACAATGCAGCGGGATAGGGGTTTATTCCCATTTCCCTTAATTTGGTCAATTTCTCCCTTCTAATAATTTCCTGCTCCGAAAGTTGCATGCGTTTCTAGTTAAGGCTGCAAATATAGGGGGTTTGGGTCAATCTTTCAATTCGATTACAGCGCTGGGAAAAATCCGATCCACGAACATCCCATAAGCTTTTTCCGAGAGGTGGAGATTGTCCCGGGCCACCAACGAGCTGTCTTCAAGCCCCTCCCTGGATATATCCGTTATATCCACGAACAAAATGTCGTTTTCCGTTGCTATGGACCGCGCAAAATTGTTGTAGTTGTCTATTTCCTCGGAAATCATAGGAAATCCGAGGTCCTGACCAAATGGCGTAAAGAAATAATCCGGGATGGATATTATCCGTACGCGTCGGGGGTTGTTATCCACCAAATTTAAGGCCTGCCCTACCAGGAGCGGGAATTCGTTTTCATATTGGGAAAAGGGGCGGTTCTGGAATTGATTGTTGACCCCGATCAACAAGGTGACCAGGTCATAGCTTACCTCTAGATCCCGTTCCGCCAATGCATCCATCAAATCATCGGTACGCCAACCGGCCTGTGCGATGACCTCTACCGTTACTGCCCTGACGAGTTCCGTCGCTAGGTTTTGCTGCAATTGACGGGGAAAACTTTGTAGCGTATCAATTCCAGTACCCGCGGTATAACTATCACCAAGGGCAAGATAGCGTAAAGCCGTACCTGTAGGCGCCTGCCGTTCGGGTGTTTCCACCGTGGAATGCGTTCCACTATCGGTACTGCAGGCCAGACCCAGCAGTGTAAGGAATATGATCGAGAAAAAAGGCAACCTCAGGTGTTGATGAATCATTTTACGGACTACTTGGTTTTATAATAGGGAAAGCCAAAGTAGAATATAAAATTAGCACTTAAACCCGGATTTCCCGTATGGGGGAATAAAAAGGACTATTGCTTCAACACGGCATAGTTGGGGGTGTAGGGATCGCCGTTTAGAATAAATGCCATGTCTTCTTCGAGCGATTCCACAGGGCTTTCCACAATTCTATTGACCTCGGTGCCATTTTTAAGGAACAACATGGTAGGGACCTTTATGATATTCTTTCCCCTTTCCTCGCCTCCCGGACTTTTTTTGTACCATCCTTTCCTGCGGTCCAGCGCCACGATTTCCAATTGCTCCATGGGAAAATCGGCGGCTTTCAGGATCTTGATAATTCTTGGCACCTCGCGCTTGCTGTCACCACACCAAGTTCCCAAAAAGAGTTGAATTTGATGTTGGGCCAGTTTTTTCTTAAAAAGATGCACCAAGGTTTCATCCACCCCATAGGCCTCAAAGGATTTTTGATACCACGCTCCATAAGGTTCCTGTTCAAGGGCGTTTAAGGATATTTTTCCCAAAAGAAAGGATTTCCCGTCCTCCAGGACAATTTCCTGATTTTGTCCTTTGAGGACCATGCAGTACAAGGCAAAAAGAAAAAATACATTCGTTTTCATGATTTTCGTTTTAAAATTTAGCGATCGAAAATCAAGCAGAATATATGGAATGCAAAAAGAAAGACGTTGGAAATAAGGACTAGACCCCAGGTGGATTTTTAATAGTGTTTCTCAAAGAGGCCTTTAATGCCCGCTCTGTTGGAAACGTTCAACTTTTTATACAAATTGTTGATATGCGTTTTAACCGTGCTGACGCTGATAAAAAGCGCAGAGGCAATTTCCTTATTGGTCTTTTCCTTTAAGATCTCATCTACAATTTTTTGCTCCTGGGAGGTAAGCTTATTCAAAATACCCGTTTTGACCTGCTTCCTATATCGATTTTTTCTGACCAACAAATACCCGTTAAGCCCTAAGGATAGGAGTAGGGCAAGGGCCAAAATCCATTGCCACCCAAAACGGGAGGAGCGCCTACCGGAAGCCAGTTCCCTGTCCATGGCAATTTCAGTTTCATAAAGTTGTGTGTAACTGGACCCCGGATAGGCTGCCTTCAAGCGTTCCAGTAAATTGCCGTAATAAGGATTGGTTATAAGATCCTTTAGGTAATAGGCATAGGTCTCGTTCCTCCTGTCCGACAAAAAGTCGTAGGCATACAATTCTGCCAAGGGCTCTTTGAGACCGGCGCCAAATTGTTGCAGCTCGACGAACCATTTTTCGGAATTGATCTTTTTATTGGCCCCGCTATTAAAATCGTTGAAATCCACGATCATTTCTTCCTTTAGGGCAGTAAGGATTAAAAAATGGTCGGAAGCGACATTGGTAGAAAGGATTTCACAAAAAGGTTGTCCGTGCGCCGACTTTCCAAAATGGAGACTATCGGAATTGTTTGCAATAAAAAGGACACTCTGGCTAAAATCGCAGACCCCGAGTACATGGGGACTGGGCAGCGGTCCTGTTTCACAGCCATCTACATGTAGCCTATAAATCCGATTTTCCCGGGGGAGATTGCTTCCCTCAAAACTAAATCCGCCCAAGGAATCGGTTTCCGTTCTCCTAATGATTTGGTCCATGTAGATCCTGGAGAGCTTCCGATAATCCTCTACATAAGAAAGATAGACTGTCTTGCCGAACACGGAGTCGATCTGACCGCTGATGCGATACTGGCCTTGGCTTTTAAGAGCAGCCAATCCGGTTAGCAGAAAAAGTATTCTTTTTAACATAAGGCGTGCCTAACGGGAATAAAAATACAGGATTTGCGTAACAAATGAAGTTAATTTGCGTCCAATGGTTACATCGATCAAAAGAATTTAAGAAATGGGTTGTTTTCGGGTCTTATTGGCCATTTTATTCCCGCCTTTATCGGTTATCGATCAAGGTTGCGGGTCTATCCTTATTGTCTTTTTGCTTACCCTATGTGGTTGGGTGCCCGGAGTCATTGCCGCCCTGGTCATTTTGAACAATCCCAATTAATCCTTGAGACCCGACGTAATCCTTGAGACCTGACAGGTTTCAAAAACCTGTCAGGTCTAGTCCAATGAATAAACTAATGTGTCGAACGGACTTTGTAACTTTGCCGTTGTGAACAAGAAGGTGGCCATACAGGATTTGGGATTGAGGGACTACAAAGATACCTGGGAGTATCAAGAAGTACTTTTTCAGGAAATCGTCGAACAAAAAATTCAAAATAGGAGACAAGAAACGAATAGGGATACCCCTAATCACTTCTTGTTTGTTGAGCATCCCCACGTTTATACCTTGGGCAAGAGCGGGGATATGGCCAATTTGTTGGTGGACGAAAAACAATTGGCAGCAAAGGGCGCACAATTCTATAAAATAAATAGAGGGGGGGATATTACCTATCATGGCCCAGGTCAAATAGTGGGCTATCCTATTTTGGATTTGGACAATTTTTTTACGGATATCCACAAGTATCTTCGGTTTTTGGAGGAAATGGTCATATTAACACTATCCGAATACGGGTTAAAGGGACAGCGGTCCGATGGTGAAACCGGGGTCTGGTTGGATGTTGGTACACCCTTCGCGAGGAAAATCTGTGCCATGGGCGTGCGCGCCAGCAGATGGGTTACCATGCATGGCTTCGCTTTAAATGTAAATACCGATTTGGGTTATTTTGAGCATATGGTTCCCTGTGGAATAAAAGACAAATCCGTCACTTCCTTAAATGTAGAATTGGGAAAAAGAATCATAGATACCAAGGCGGTGAAAGAAAAACTGCTCAAGCATTTTGAAACACTTTTCGAGGCAGAATTGATACGACCGAAAGTCAATGTTTGAATACTGCCCATTCACTAAATTTACTCACTAAATTGGGTAAGTGCCATACTGTTCATAACTTCCCCACCTTTGCTATAGGTCTCCTGTTTTACCATACCCACTCCTTCGGCCAGCCATAATCTGGAAGGAAAAGTTTGGCTGGTCCCCATGGTTTTGGATTGTGTGTCATTATAAAGCACATAACAATCAAAAGTACCTGCGGGTGTTGTAACACTTTCTTGTTTCTCCACCTTGCGATTGATCATATTCACCTCAATGTCCATCTTCATTCCGGCCATGCTTATGGCCATGGTAACGTTGGCATCATCCAAGTTCTGGCCTACACTTAAATTATTGGGGAGTTCTATGTCCGTACCTGTAATTTTATATTCCATGTCTTTGAATTGTGCGAACATTTCGTCTGGAAGCAAGGAATTGTAATCAATTTTGATGCCTTCCCCGGTACAGGTGTATTTATAATCGGAAGTAAAGATTTCTTTGCCTTTTTTGTCCGAGAACGTCATGGCCATGGTGGCTGTTGTCTCGCCTCCCGAATTGTCCACATTAGTGATTTTATAATCCGATGAACCCTCACTTTTCCCTTTCTTGTTGTACATGGTGTACTGAAATGTTGTCCCTTCTTTCAGAGGATAATACTTGCTGCAGTTGTCTTGGGCAATCAGGACGCCTGTTCCAAAGAACATGACAAGGACTATTACTACTGTTTTTTTCATAGCAGGATGTTGTGAATTATTGTTTTATGAATTCAACTCTTCTGTTTTGGGCCTTGCCGTCCGGCGTTCCATTGTCCCCTACCGGTTCCGTCTCACCTTTTCCTTCGGTAACCAGCCTGCTTGATGCAATATTGTAGACGGACACCAGGGCATTCTTTACGGCATCCGCCCTCTTTTTGGAAAGTTCCATATTGGAGGAGTCGTTACCATCGGCATCGGTATGGCCTACAATCTTCAATTTCATGGACTGCTCTTGCAGGAGGACCTGTGAAATTTGGCGAATGACACCCATGGATTGCGGTTTTAGGTTGGCGGAACCTGATTCGAACAGAATGGCATTGGTGGATATTTTGCCCTCGGAAATCAATTTGCGCCTCAAATCTACGCCTCCTTCCGCCACTTTTAGATTGGTGATGAACACTTTTTCCTTGCCTTCTTTAAAGCTGTTGGCATGAAATTTAAGGGTATGTAATACGGCACCTGGAGGTAACATTCTCGGAATATCGATATACTTTACCTCATTGACCCATAGCCTGAAACGCTGACTATTAGCGGCAATGGAAATATGGGGCATGTTCAAAATCTCATCCCTTAGATCGGCTTTGACCGTACTTCGAATTTGTCGTTGTCCGTTGATCCTATTCTCCACCGTAACACCAATGGCCGCATATTGGCAGAATGGAATTTCGGCAAAGGCAAAGTTTTTTCCAGGGGCAAATTTGTCGTCATCGCTTAGGCTTACCCTAAGTTTGGCATTGGAAGAAGTTTGTCTATCCAAACCTACCGCCGCGATATCAAATTCAATTGTATATTCCTCTGGCAATTGAGGAACGTCCGGTAGGTAATAGATGTTATATCCCGATTTTAAATCGAACCATTTTTGCGGCGAATCGCCCAGGGTAACCACTTCACCTCCCGCATTAGTATTCCATTTGGACGGGAAATCCCCGATAAAGTCGTTTGAAAAATCATCGAAAAATAATCCTTTATCCCCAGGTACAAAGTCAAATTTACTGTAAACGGCTATGGATTTGGGACCCGTGTCTCCACCTCCGGAACCACTGTTTACGTTCCCGCCACCGGAATTGGAACCGGAATCGTTAGGAGTGCCTCCGGTCTCCGTAGGTTGAGGCAAACCTCCCCCTTGGCTACCGCCTTTTGAACCGGGTTCCAGGATACTGTCCAGGACCTGGTCCGTTTTTTCCGTAGTTTCCTTATCCACCCGTCGTTCCACGGCTCTTTCGGCCGCCCTTTCTGCCCTTTTGCCCAGCTTCTTCAAAAATTGTGCATTGGTGGTCTGGGCAAACCCGAATAAAAGGAAAAAGAGGGTTCCTATTTTAATGGTCTTGCTTAATTTTTCCATGATCTTAGTGCTTCATTGATGTCTTTTAAAAATACAAAATATCCTATAGGTCCAAATGTACGTTTATCCTTACCTTCTTTCCAAACGATACCCAATGCGAATTTAGCGGTCGGCACCCTTGTTGTTGTACTGGTAGCTGGCCATATCATTGCATTGTTTGGTCACGTCAAGGAAATTGCCCATAAAAGATAGCTTTTACACCCTTTGTTCAAATTTAAATCCTAGTATTGGGCCAGGGAGGAAAATTGTATTGTTGGCCCCAAAAGATGTACCAACGGACGGATTTATGGTATCAGTTCATTCGATACATGATAAAGGAATTGTCCTGGTCTTTGACAACCACCTCCAATTTCCTGTCATTGTCAACATCCTCAAGGTCTATAAGGGACGTGCCCGAAATGGGGAAATTGGGTATCGGTTTGGCCTGACTATCAAAGAGATGGACCCGCTGGTTTTGTATGTCCGTCAAGGCTATATAAATCTTATCGTAAATGTAAAAGATTTTTGGGGACAGGTATACTCCTAAATCCAACTCTATTTTATTTCCTTTGATACTTAACTCGTTGTTGTTCATTAGAACCAGGGTCTTGCTTGTGGCATCCATCCCGTGGTCCACGTTCAGATTAAGATTGGCCTGGGATATTTTTCCCCTTTCATCGATTTGATATAAAACTCCGGCTTTGTCCGTAGCGATAAATTTACCTCTGTAAACATGGATGTCATTTTCGGAAAAATCAATTTTCTTATCCACATTTACACGAACTTTGCCCCTCCTGCTCAGGACTTTTAAACTGCCATCGGAAAGCTTGAATATCAGGTAATCCTTTTTTCCAATTCTAAAGTGCTTTGGGGCGGAAAGGACGCTATGTTCCGCTTGGGTATAGGTAAAACCGGTAACGATATTGCCCTTGGGATTGTACATATGGATTTTTTGATCCTGAACGACCACAAACCGATACGCCTTTTTCCCTTCATAATCAAATACGGCCAGGGGTTTTAAGTTACCGCCTTCAAAACGTTTTACAAAAGGTTGTACTTCCTTTCCGTTCCGGTCAAGAATCAAAAATTGATTGTTGGTGGTAAAAGCCAACTGTAGGCGGCCATTCTTGTAGAGATCCACCTGATGTACCTTGCCCTGTATGCGTCCCTCCAATTCCTTTTTCCAGATGATATTCCCTTTTCCAGAGATGAGATACAATATGTTGGCCATATCCTGAACAATGATTTCCTTTGCCCGGGTGTTATGGTTGATGACGAATTGGGGCGCTAACGCAATTTCATTTTCCAGACTGATCGAAAAGTCTTTGGAAATACTTCCGGTGGATTTTCTCCGGGTTATTTTTTGGGCCACAGCACTGGTCAGGTAAATATCATTATCCACAACCACTTGGGCGGCATATACCGAGGGTGGAATACCGGATTTTGAGAAATCGTCCACGAAAGCATCGGAAAAATGATTCTCGAGCACAGATTCAAATCCATTGGAATTCGAAACATATAGAATGGAGGATTCCGATGCCATATGCTCCATGGCACTCATATAAACCGGGGAATCCTTAAAGGTGGAACCATTTTTATAATTACGGATGACCGTCTGCAACAACTCCTGTTCCTCCGAAAAAATAAAGGCGTTATCCAAAACCGTGGCATAGCGAGCCGTAAAGTCCTTTACCAAAGGTGCAAAGGATTCTTCCAAAAAATCACCTTGACCCAACTCTAGGATTTCTGCTCCATTAAAATCCGAAGTCCCACGTTGTATATTGGTTAAAAATTCAGCAACGTTCTCGGATCCATAAGTATTGAGCAAAACTGCTTTCTGGGAATCGAGATGGATTAAACCGATTTCCTCCACAGTAGCAAATAAAGAGTCCATTGTAGATCCCTGCCCTAGGTAGTTCCGTTTATTTTTGGAAAATTCCTTTTGATTATCAAAGGTATAGGACAAGATGCGTTCCGCGTTCTTCGGGGCAAAATTTTGGATGGTATGGGCTAACGGATTCGTATGTCTGAAAAGTGCCAAATAGTTTTTGGTGGTATCCTGCATCGTACCAATTCCCCTAATCTTAATGAGGTCGGCTTCCAGGTCGATATCCAAGGAAGACCAATCCGAAAAACTAGAGATATCCGTTTGGGGTTTGTTTTTTAAAAAGGAACCCCAAAAATCGGCCCCATGGTCCATATCCCATAATAAGGAAGCGGTTTTGGTGCTATCCGAAGTTTTGTACAGTTTTGACAGTGCCCGGGGTATTTCGGTCTTACCGAAATTTGCCAGCCATTTTTCCAATTGGGATCGAGACGGACTCATAATTATCTTGTCATCCACGCGTGATGTGAAGAATGTTGATTCCTCCAAAGTAAAACGCTGAATTTCAGAATCACCGATTTCGTAACGTTCAACGGTCTTGTTGGATAAGCTGTCCAAGGGAATCAAATTGGTATAGAAATCTGTTATATAAAGATAGTCTTGCTTTCCTTCCGGAGCTTTTAAAAAAACCAACAAACTGGCCCCTTCAGGCCTAAAATGGCTTAAATGTACCACCAGTTCCGAAATATCCGTAAACGTCCCGGACGATTTTAGGCGTTTTAAAAAATCATTGTTTTGGAGACCTTCCTTAAAGCCATCCCAAGTGTTTATTTTAAGGATCAGGGAAGCATTGTCCGGAATATAAGCGGCCAATGATGATTCGACCTTTTTCTCCGTTCTACAGGCAACGATTAAAAAGAGGAAACCAATAACTAGGATTTTGAACTTCATGGAAAAACTTTCCGCAAAAATATACTTTTAAAGTGCTAGCGTCAATTGATCGGGCACCAACCTAAAACTTTTTCTGTGATATTTTGTGGTACCATATTTACGGATGGCGTCCCGGTGCTCCTTTGTGGGGTAACCTTTATTTTTTTTCCAATTGTACATGGGAAATTCATCATGGAGTTTTTCCATATAGGCATCCCTATACGTTTTGGCCAAAACTGAGGCGGCGGCGATACTCATGTATTTGCTATCCCCTTTGATAATTGTTTTATAGGGTACGTTTCCGAAGGGTTTGAAACGATTGCCATCCACGATGATAAACTTGGGTTTTACCGATAAACAATCGATGGCCTTATGCATGGCCAGGATGGAGGCATTCAAGATGTTGATTTCATCTATTTTTTCAGGGTGCACGTGGGCCACGCCATAGCAAACACAATCATTTTCCAATAGGGGCCGTAGCAATTCCCGCCTGCCATGTGACAGTTGTTTGGAATCGTTTAAAATGTCATTTTTGAAATCTTCCGGCAGTAATATGGCGGCGGCGGTCACTGGTCCTGCAAGACAGCCCCTTCCCGCTTCATCGGTACCCACTTCGTCAATTTCCAGATAGTATGGTTGTAACACCTTGCCTTTGTTTTGGTCAAGTTACAATATATTGTTTAAAGCCATCGACGCCAGCTTTGGCAAAAGCGCAAAAACTTTCACATTTCATTAGGAACAAAAAATTTAACTTTGCCCATGAACTGGTTATGATGCTTCATACTTTGTGATGGTCAATCGAGTTCTTTAAATGAATCCCGGCATGTGGCGGGACTTGTTCAATGCTTCTTTAATGGGGGCCGTCATTCGAATTAATGAAATATTTCCCTTTCCTGTTCTTACTTTTCGGATTCGCGCTCTATTCCCAGCAAGATACCGTTCCTCCCCCTCAGGTGCTCGATAGTGCTAGACTTGGGGAAAGGATTCTAAAACCCGGGGACGAAAAATTGGAGGACGCTACCCGCGAATTGACCATAAAGGACTATAAAATAATTTCATATGCCCGTGATACTACTTTTCTGGACACCACACTGACCATACAAAAGGAATATCGCTATAATTATTTACGTATGGACGATTTTGAATTGATGCCCTTTTCCAATGTAGGACAACCCTATAACCGATTGGGAGTGGATACTAAACGGAGAAACCTGTATCCTAGGTTGGGGGCAGAATCACTCCACTACAACTATTTGGAAATGGAGGACATTACTTATTATAATGTGCCTACCCCCATGACCGATCTCTTTTTCAAGACCACTTTCGAACAAGGTCAACTTTTGGATGCCATGCTTACGTTCAATACATCACCTAGACTCAACTTCTCCCTGGCCTATAAGGGTTTTAGGTCCTTGGGAAAGTATGCGTTCGATCAGGCGGAATCGGGAAACTTCAGGACCACTACCAATTATACCACCAAGAATGGGAGGTACAGTCTAAGGGCTCACATTGCCGCCCAAAATATAGATACCGAGGAAAATGGGGGACTGCTCAACAAAGAAGAACAATTTGAGTCCGGGGACGAGGAGTTTTTGGATCGATCAAGAATAGATGTACGCTTTACCGATGCCACCAACAAGATATTGGGTAAAAGGTATTATTTGGACCACCAATACAAGTTGTTCCGAAGCAATCGAGATTCAACACGGGTAGAGGCCACATCGCTGACCATCGGTCACCAATTCAATTATGAGACCAAATATTATCAGTACATACAGGCCGCGGACAACGATTATTTTGGAAATGCCCTTCTTCCGAATATCAATGACAAGGCCAGCCTGAAAACCATGCTCAATACCTTCAGTGCCGAATTCTACAACCGGATATTAGGAAGGCTCCAGGGAAATATTAGCCTGTATAACTACAATTACTTTTTCAATAGTATTCTGGTAACCGATACGCAGCGTATTGAAAACCGATTAAAGGGTGAGGAAATCTCGATAGGGGCGGCATATGAAAAACAAATTGGTCGTTTTCGGTTAAAGGGCGATATGAAGTATAATGTTTCCGGTAGTCTCACGGGAAGCATGCTGGATGCATCTGCCAGTTATCGCTTAAATGATAATAACAACCTTCGGGCTTCCATTCATTCGTCCTCCCGCATGCCCAATTTCAATTTTTTATTGTACCAAAGCGAGTATGAAAATTACAACTGGCAAAACACGGACCTATTTGAAAATGAACGGGTAAATCACATACAGTTCAATTTTGATTCCGGATTTTGGGGTAACCTAATGGCCAGATATACCACTCTGGACAATTATACCTATTTTTCTTTTGACCAGGAAAACCCCACCGAGGAGGGCATGGAATTGGGAAATATTCGTCCGTTCCAGGAAGGCAATAGTGTAAATCATTTAAAGGTTAAGTATAGTAAGGAGATCAAGGTGGGCGGGTTTGCCTTGAATAATACGGTCATGTACCAGAACGTATCCCAAACCAACAATGTTCTTAACGTTCCCCAGTTGGTTACTAGGAACACCCTGTATTTCTCTTCGGATGTCTTTAAAAAAGCCATGTATATCCAGACCGGGGTAACCTTCAAATATTTTACCGCCTATACCATGGATGGATACAATCCACTGTTAGGGGAGTTCTATATTCAGAACACGGAAGAACTGGGCGGCTTCCCACTATTGGACTTTTTCATAAATGCACGGGTAAAACAGACCAGGATCTATTTAAAGGCGGAACACTTTAATTCCTCTTTTGGAGGAAGCTATGATTTTTATTCGGCGCCGAACTATCCTTATCGCGACTTTGTTATCCGTTTTGGTCTGGTTTGGAATTTCTTTTCTTAACGCCCTATTTAAGAGGCAGTTTTTACGCTTTTGATTATTATGACTCTGATTTAGTTAGGTCAAATAATGCATCTTCATTATAATGCTGTTTTTTTCAGTTTATTTTTTGTCGTTTAGGAAAGGACTGAAAACTAATCTAACACTTTATAAATGAGATAACTAAGCAGGTATTCCCAAGGTTGGTCAACACTGGCATTTGCAACGTTTTCAAAAAAAATCGGCCAAGTGTTGTACAAACAAAAAAACCGGATTATATTTGCACCCGCTTTTGGGGGTTGGTCCCCTGGGGCGATTTGAGGAAGTTCATTTACATATTGTGGAGACGATGGCCCGGGGTAGTTCCCGTGGCCAGCGGAATTGAACAAAGAACCAAGAAAACAAGGACAGGATCCGATACGGTCCATTGGGACCGGGGCACGGGATCGGGCCTTCGGCGCCGTCGCGTAGATATATACGAGTCGACGATGAAGAGTTTGATCCTGGCTCAGGATGAACGCTAGCGGCAGGCCTAACACATGCAAGTCGAGGGGCAGCATTTCCAGCTTGCTGGAAGATGGCGACCGGCGCACGGGTGCGCAACGCGTATGGAACCTGCCCGTCGCAGGGGAATAGCCCGGGGAAACCCGGATTAATGCCCCGTAGCACCCATTGGCGGCCTCGCCATTGGGTTATAGCCTTCGGGCGGCGGCGGATGGCCATGCGTACCATTAGCTAGTTGGTGGGGCAACGGCCCACCAAGGCGACGATGGTTAGGGGCCCTGAGAGGGGGATCCCCCACACTGGTACTGAGACACGGACCAGACTCCTACGGGAGGCAGCAGTGAGGAATATTGGACAATGGGCGGAGGCCTGATCCAGCCATGCCGCGTGCGGGAAGACGGCCCTACGGGTCGTAAACCGCTTTTGTACGGGAAGAAACCCGCGCTCGCGAGCGCGGTTGACGGTACCGTAAGAATAAGGACCGGCTAACTCCGTGCCAGCAGCCGCGGTAATACGGAGGGTCCGAGCGTTATCCGGAATCATTGGGTTTAAAGGGTCCGTAGGCGGGCCGTTAAGTCAGGGGTGAAATACCACGGCTCAACCGTGGAGGTGCCCTTGATACTGGCGGTCTTGAGTCACGGTGGGGCGGCCGGAATATGTGGTGTAGCGGTGAAATGCATAGATATCACATAGAACACCGATCGCGAAGGCAGGTCGCCAACCGTGTACTGACGCTGATGGACGAAAGCGTGGGGAGCGAACGGGATTAGATACCCCGGTAGTCCACGCCGTAAACGATGGACACTAGCTGTCGGCCCCTCGGGGTCGGCGGCCAAGCGAAAGTGATAAGTGTCCCACCTGGGGAGTACGTTCGCAAGAATGAAACTCAAAGGAATTGACGGGGGCCCGCACAAGCGGTGGAGCATGTGGTTTAATTCGATGATACGCGAGGAACCTTACCAGGGCTTAAATGCATTGTGACAGGTCCAGAGATGGACTTTTCTTCGGACACATTGCAAGGTGCTGCATGGTTGTCGTCAGCTCGTGCCGTGAGGTGTCAGGTTAAGTCCTATAACGAGCGCAACCCCTGCCGTTAGTTGCCAGCATGTAAAGATGGGGACTCTAACGGGACTGCCGGTGCAAACCGCGAGGAAGGTGGGGACGACGTCAAATCATCACGGCCCTTACGTCCTGGGCCACACACGTGCTACAATGGCCGGTACAGCGGGAAGCCACCCCGTAAGGGGGAGCGGATCCACAAAACCGGTCACAGTTCGGATCGGGGTCTGCAACCCGACCCCGTGAAGCTGGAATCGCTAGTAATCGGATATCAGCCATGATCCGGTGAATACGTTCCCGGGCCTTGTACACACCGCCCGTCAAGCCATGGAAGCCGGGAGTGCCTGAAGTCCGTCACCGCGAGGAGCGGCCTAGGGCAAGATCGGTAACTAGGGCTAAGTCGTAACAAGGTAGCCGTACCGGAAGGTGCGGCTGGAACACCTCCTTTCTGGAGCGCGGCGCCGACGGCGCCCCTTCCCGTGCCCCCGGTCCCTTTTTTTTTTAGGGCCCGTACCGGTACCTATCCTTTTCGGTTCCCGCGCGTCTCCGCGATAACGATATATGCCCCGGGGGTTTTTTTTGCCCGCGGGGAGGTTGTGATGCAACAGTCCCATAGCTCAGCTGGTTAGAGCGCTACACTGATAATGTAGAGGTCGGCAGTTCGAGTCTGCCTGGGACTACGTTTCCGGGCCCTACGGGCCCATGGGAATTCTGGGAGTTGGGCTACCGTTGTGCGGTTTCCGTTGGCCGATGGCGGCCGTTCGGCGACCTGTTGACGGGGAATTAGCTCAGCTGGCTAGAGCGCCTGCCTTGCACGCAGGAGGTCATCGGTTCGACTCCGATATTCTCCACCTGTGCCTTCCGAAGCCTTTGCGGAGGATGGCGGTCCGTCCGGGGCAATTGCTCGTGACGGATAAGGGATCATTGACATATTGGGACAGGGCGCGCGCCCCTTCTGGGGATTTTGCGCGCACTGGGACGACACGAATTTTTTTTGGGCAAAAGGCGCGATGCGCCGAGCGTTGTACGGCGACAAGCTGGACAAGGGCGTATGGGGGATGCCTAGGCTCCCAGAGGCGATGAAGGACGTGATAAGCTGCGAAAAGCCGCGGGGATCGGCACATACGAACTGATCCGCGGATTTCCGAATGGGGCAACCCGCTATACTGAAGGTATAGTATCCCGAGTACTCGGGAGGCGAACCCGGTGAACTGAAACATCTAAGTAGCCGGAGGAGGAGAA